>SDBT01016992.1_pt1 | contig 11505 bp, 7 predicted proteins | sample 2277101 | NCBI WGS metagenome assembly SDBT01 (sample SAMN10404973, study PRJNA504765) | marine sediment metagenome | isolation source: marine sediment core GS10_PC15, 103 cmbsf | place: Arctic Ocean: Southern Knipovich Ridge | collected 2010
CTATCTGTGGCCCGCTAAATCGCTTCTTCATAAGTATAACCTCCAATATTTAGAGTTAATAATATACTAAATCTGTCGATTATACTCTCACTAAAACTGGATCAGTTTTTGGGTAGCAGACCATCCACACAAGCCTATTTTTACAGAATCGAGTCCTAAAAAATGTTATTTTTTATTGAGATAACACAATTTCCACAGAAAATATCGGACGCCATAGTCTTCAATGTACAGTGTGATTTTATTCCCTATAATAATCACAAGATGATGTCTTATAGATAGTTATGTGTAAGTAAGGTAAGTGCAGTTTTGGAAAACTACAACTTTTAATACAACTAAATCAGGATTATCTATCAAATAAATCACTATTTGCGGGCTCTTCCAGAGAATCGGGCCGCAAGGATGGCTGCTTTGACAATCAGTGTAACCGCAGCGTTGACAATTTCGATATTTGTTGCCATAATCTATACTTGGAACTTAATAAAACGATGAAAATTATAGTCCGACCACAAAATTGTAGCATTTTGATGCGGGAAATGCCAGATGTGACGATCAAGTCATAAGTGCTTTTTTTAAAGGAGATGAATGTGCGTCGCAGGGTGTCCTACGGACGCTTGACAAGTACACATTCAGACTATTAGATGAAGTTATTCCAAAGTTGTATCAAGGTCTATTCCAAGTTCCATATGCTGATCTGAGATTATTTCAAATTCCTTAAGTAACGTGCTGTTTTTGCCATCGGTATAGCTAATCTGATATTGACCACTGGGGAGTTTTACTTCGAACTCACCATTAGCATCGGGAACACCGTCTTTCTTAGGGACAAGATAAGCTGAAACAGTTTTTGCATAATTACTCAACAATAAGAATCGTGGCATGGACTTGTTGCTTATACTTCGATAATAATTACCGGTAAGTGTAGCATCAAGTTTTGGAGGTTTTATTTCCAACGGTTCGGTCTGTTCTTCTGCAATATCTACCTTTACTGTAAAACTTGTTGCTTTATCATTCGTCAATCTCAGGTCATATTTGCCAGGTACAATATTAACAAATCTCCAAAGCCTATTCTGCTTATCAGTTTCATCACGCTGTTGACCAAGGACGGATGTCGGAGGTAAAGCAATCGTAACACGTTGCAGTTCCTTCCAGTCTTCATGCGGTTCAATTATCACTTCAAAATCAACAAAGTTATTTCCAATAACACCAAGGTCTATGTATGTGTCGACAACATCAACGCTGGTAAGCATAGTATTGAAATCATCAGCAGGCCTAATGTTATATTCTCCCTCAATGACACCTGTAAATACGAAATTGCCATCGGAATCTGTCGTAGTATAGCAAAGGAACTGGCCAAACTCATTGCTCCGTAATGCCAGTTTAATGTTGGCAGATGGGACATCGTCAACAACAACAGTGCCCATAACAATGTGGCCATCACCGCCAAAGTCAAGCCTTATAACCTCGCCGCAAACGGGCGTTATGGTTCTGCTGACAACGCCTTCACTGAAAGAACCTCGATTTCTTGTTATAAAATACGAGTTTTCACCAAGACCTTCAATTCTGTAATAACCGTTGGGATCTGTAACAACGAAATTTGTGCTTTCGTGAGTGATAACTCTCTCTCGGTTTTGGTCGTAGTCTATTCTAGCTCCAGCTATCGTATTGCCATTATTATCAAATACGTAACCTTCAATTATAGCCCCTTCTTCTAGTTCTACGATTATTTCTTCTGAAGCTTTGCCATTAACTACAGCAATATCTCTAACTATAACAGACGAGTAATCCTTATGGTCTGCTTTGATTGTTTCAAGGCCTTCGGGTAAGTTTTCTATAACAAAATTGCCGTTGGTATCACTTTCAACAGATTTTATTTTAGTTACAAATTCACTCCTGTTATTAACTCTATTGCCCCCAGCATATGAAAGGGCTAATATTTCGGCTCCTGCAACTGATTTGCCAGCTGAGTTAATGACACGCCCCTTGATGGTTCCACCTTTGGTAAGCTCAATCGTAACGGGCTTGAGGTTTTCAGTGTCAATTTCTTCGCTGACTCCTAAACCGTAACTATCAGCCATGATTTGCACCTGATAAACCCCAGGCGTAACAGTAAAAACAGCTCTGCCTTGTGGGTTACTTCGTTCGAGCCATTTGTCACTCACACCATAAGTGTTTCCTAATCTGCTGGCTGTTTTTATTAAACGAGCTCTCATACTCGTAACAGGTTTGCCAGTTGCTTTATCAACAACCATTGCAACTATTTCAGGCTTAACCACCTGTTCCATTTCAATGTAAAGATCATCAACTGGAGGCTTAATGTCCTCAAGGACAACCGTATTGAAATGTTCACTTTGAAACGTCAATCTGTAATTCCCCTCTTTTAATCGGTTGATTTCAAATTTGGCCTCGTCATTATCATCATACCTCCAAATGCTCGTTCTGCTGCCATGTGTATTGGTAGTCGTGTTGTAAGAATGGATGTTGATATATAAGTTACCTACAGGAGCCTTTTTGATGACTTTTACTATCCCTTTTATGGTAAGCAATGATTGGGGGGAGGGTTCAGAAAGTGTAAAGTGAAGTTCTTCATCATACTGAGCAAAATCAATTGTTTTAATCGACTTATATGATCCTTCTACGGGGTAATAAGCTGAAATGCTATATTTCTCCGGAGTAATGTGTGACAATGTAAAACTTCCATCAGGAGCAACTTCTGTCCGTTGTCCTGAAAGATTAGTCTTTGACCACCAGTACGGTTCTGAAACTATTTTCAAATCTGAAGCAGGAACACCATCGGAATACTCAATATAGCCTTTTATCAGCTTGCCTTTTTTCATGGTAACAACAAAGGCAGGGACTATGTCAGGATCAGTGTTTTTAAGTATAACATGAGCTGAAGCAAAATCAGGTTTAGTCTCGTGATATTTGTTACCTTCGGGGGATGTGATTAATTTACCAGTCCGACCTTCATGTGTTATCATCACCATGTAACCAGCCTTTGAAGCAGGGTGTCCGCCTATGAGAGTATAGCCGTCTTTGTCAGTAGGTTTAATAGTGTCACTTCGGCTCGCAGCAGTAGATCGGTTTGTTGCATGGTCTACTACCTTAATTTTTGCTCCCTCTATAGGATTGCCTTGTTCGTCTTTAACCCATAAGTCGGCAATACAAGCTTTCTCCAGTTGAAAATGTGCAATTTGCTGTTTGTCCTTTTCGATTGAAATCTTGTAATTATCATCAATATCAGGCTTGCCAATATAATCTTTGGAATCAATAGCAATCATATATGGCTTTGAGTTTTCGATTTTCTCAAGGGAATAAAAGCCGTTAGCATCTGTCACAAGTGTTCCACTGGGAATTGACGCTCCATATACTACAATCTCAGCTCCGACCACCGGCTCGCCAGTGTCTTTGTCGGTTATCAGGCCACTTAATACACCTTTGGGTACAAAGTTATATTCATCATTCGCAGATAAATCGGCCGCGGTAGAGATGACAGGAGGTTCCGTTTTTTCTGACAGGTTTTTGGGCGAGTCGACAACATCAGCAATTTGGGTGGAAATGGAATTATCCGGCATTTCTGTAGCTTGACTGGTTGCTATTTCAACAGTTTTGTTCTGTTCATTTGTTGATCTTGCGTCGTCCTCTTTTTCAGCTACTATTGCCGTCGGCAAGGGAGTGGAAGTTTGGTTTGGCTTAGTAATATGCTTATAAGCTACCACTGCTCCAACGCCAATGGCTACTACCGCAGCTGCTGTGATTATCTTTGCTGTTACCCCGCTCATTACTGCCGCTAAACCTGTGGCAGTTCCGGTTGTGGATGAAGCTGTGGCAATACCAGCGGCTGCGGCAACACCGGAACCTTTTATAGCCATACCCGCAATAGATGCAATAACAGCAGTAGTAAATGCCTTTTTGGGCCCGGTGGCAGAAAGTGTTTCCTCAACAATAGAACTGAGTTGCTCTCTTATAATCTTTCGGCCACGCTGCAAACGTTGTTTTACGACATCTTCGGATAAATCGAGCGATAGCGCGACCTGCTTTACAGACTGTTGCTGGCGATAATATAGAACCATAGGCTCTCGATATTGCTCCGGAACCTGTTGAATTGCATCACTGACAAGTGTTTCATGTTCCTTTTTGATTGCGGATTCGAGCGGACCGGACTCATCGGCAGCCATATCGTTTATGTTTTCCATAGGTTTAGCCCCTGCAATAATGTCCCGTTGACTTTTCTTTAAAAAATCGCGAATATTGTTTCGGGCTATACTGCACAACCATGGACGGAATTTGGAAAGATCTTTTAACTGTGAGAGTTTATTCCAGGCATTTATGAAGGTTTGATGTGCCAGTTCCTCACTTCGCTGAACATCTGCTATCCCACTGTAAGTGATCGCGCAAACAAGTTCCTGGTACCTTGATACAATAACCTCAAAAGCCCCAGAATCACCTTTAAGACACTTTTTTAATAGTATTACTTCGTTTGCCATTGTTCTCGTATCCAAATCCCTTTAACCAGTTTGTATTATAGCCTCAATAATAAAGAAGACGCAGAACAAAAATGGTGACAGGAATTCTAAAAAAAACATTATCGTCCCAAAGGTTGTGATTAGATTGAAAAAAGCTTGAGTAGTGATATTGTATTATTGAGCCCAAAATACAATTATCACAGGAGACTCAAGCCATGCAAAATATTATAGCAATGGAAGAGCTGAGCGAGGTATCAGAAAAAGGATTTTCATTAGATGAACTGGTTTTTAAGACTTAAGAATTGTTCGAAAAAGAAGGACTTGCAGGATTTGTGGCATTAATTCTTCGATTGGTAGATGAGAAAATATGCCTTGATCTGGTTAAGGGAAAATCTCTAAAGAACCTATCCAAATGCTGTTCCCAGCCACGATATCATTACCTTGATCAGTTGGATCGTCGGTTCAGAACTTCAGTTGGCAAAGTTATATTCCGATGGAGGAGACTTCGTTGTCAAAACTGTGGCCGCACAATAATACCCTTACGGAATTTTCTTGGCCTTGAACCTTATCAGTCCAAGACATCTGAACTAGAAAAGATTGTCGCCGAAGTTGTCAGCGAACAAAGTTATCGCCGCAGTTCCAGTCATCTGGATATCATAGGTTGCATTCCTGTTCCTAAGAGCACCGCTCACCGCTGGGTTGCCCAAAGTGGTTGTGATCATATCAATCCGGACCATGGTACCTTTAAGTTCATTTATGCCGATGGGACGGGATACAAAAGACGGCCGGATCCGGAAAGAAATATTAATAACCGAGGAGAATTACGAATAGCCTTAGGTGTTGATAAATGCGGTCAAATCGTACCTTTGGGAGCATTTAGCGATGTGAGTTGGGATGACATCTCTGACCATCTTTATCGTCAACGAAATAACGAGCTGCCCTTGTCCGATATGCTTGTCAGCGATAGTGAAGGAGGTCTTGCTGAGTCATTTTCATCTCTATGTTCTTCTCACCAAATATGTCATTGGCATGTTATCAGAGAATTGAACATCACCATGTGGAAAAATAAAGCAAGCAAAGCTGAACGTCGTGAAACGCAAAGAGAGCTTGCAGCTATAATAGGTATCGAGCTTCCTAAAGAAGATTTTGAGAGAGCTGATGATAAGGATAAAGTTGATTTGACTGAAGCTACCGCTAAGGCGGAAAAAAATATTCGTAGGCTTATTACAAATCTTTTGGACAGGGGGTATAAGTCAGCCGCATACTATTTAGATCGTGTGAGCAAGAACCTTTTCAGTTACGTTTATCATTGGCTCAAAACGGGCATTGTCGCTCCAAGAGTTTCTATGCTGATAGAACGAATGATGCGTGAGATAGCCCGCCGCCTTAAACGTATGGCCTTCGGCTGGAGTCCGGAAGGAGCCGCCAGGATGACAAGAATTATTCTAAAACGTTTTACATCCGCTGGAGAGTGGGAAAAGTATTGCCAGCCACGGCATGACGGGATCGGGGATAAGCACTGTGTCGCTGTAAAGCACTGCCGTCGACACTGAGTTCAGTTGGCTTCGAAGGAATCGGCTGCTGCCACCAAGCACCAAGTTCATTCCGCCGAGCTTCTTCGCTTCCTTAAATGCATCTCCACCGCGGCGTGCAACAAAGGTTCTGAACTCAGTGTCCAGCCAGCGAAATGCCGCCTCGCCTCGCGGTGCAGTTTCGGTGATACTCGCTCCGAGCACATCGTGGAAGGTCTCGATGGTAGCGAATTTCGCTGCGGACTTCCCTGTCGCCCGCAAGAAGAACTCCTCAAGGTGGGCGAAGAGTTCACGACTGTACTCGACAGTGCTCTTGATTGGATCTGTCATCTTCTCTCCTCAGCACGCAGTTGTGCCATGAGGCTAACAATGTTTATATGGTTTCCGTATAAAGAAAAAACTCATCGGTCACTTCATAACAATCCTCAAAAATAGGGACAGTGGGGCTGTTGAAAAAGCTGGTGTTTTCCGCTGGTTCGCTTGTTAGTCACGCGGCTTTTTCCCAGACAAAGTTTCTCCCGAAGTCGGCAGGAAATTCACTCACCCCAACATCAAACCGTCTCTGTGTCCACAGATTCAAAAGTTTTAAGCAAAATTGCGCAAATAATAGGCCCACAGACGCCGCAAGGCGTTTGAGGTTGATCACCGCGGCAGTCAGATATGCTTGGATCGCAACATTACTCAGCCCACGGCGGACCGCACGGCGCAAACCATGCTGGGTCTTGGCTTCGCCATGCATCCCCTCGGTTCGCCAGCGATGGCGTTTGTATGTCTCAACATACTTCTGGTCCGGCTGGCGATGGCGTCTTCTCGCTCTAAGCAGCGCTTCGTAGCCATAACTGATCAGGACACTTCGCGATGAGGCATCCTGGTTTATACAGCGATTTCGCAAATGACATTTCCTGCAATCCTTTGACTGTGCTCGATAATACCAGCCCTGCTTGTTCTGCGTTCGCCTGGTAAGGATCTTGCCGGATGGGCATTTGACTATCTTGTTCTTGGCGTCATATTTGAAACGTCGCAGCGGCAAATGGTGAACCTTGCTGTTTTGCCTTTGTGGTGGAATTATTCCGTCGATGCCTTTGTCTTCGAGAAGCTCGAAGTTCTTGCCGTGAGCGTAACCCGAATCGGCTGAGAGAGTCTTGATCTTTTTGCCCGTGTTGTTTTCAATGCGTTCTATCTGCTCAGCAAGCTGACTGCCTTCGCTTTGTTCACCGGTGGTTACATCAACATCAACAATAACACCGCAGCTATCGTCAACAGCCGCATGCTGCTTATAGCAGGGCTCCATACGAAACGTACTGTGAGATGTTGTCAGCGTAGCATCCGGATCGGTTTTGCTGCGTTTCTTGGGCTTTCGCGCCTTTGTACGCGGCCTGCCCGGCCCTTGGGCTTTGTCGGCATCGTGATCGTTTTGCTCGATGACGGCTTCGGCGTGCTCTGTGGTCATGCTTTCCCAACTGACATCAGCACGGATAAGAGTCGCATCTATATGAACTGTTTCGCCGTTAACCAGGCCGGCATCGATACAGCTTTGAACGGTCTTTTGGAAAATCTTCTTGAAACGTTCATCGCCCCAACGCTGGCGTATCTTCGTAAGAGAGCTGTGGTCGGGCAGCCTCTCATCAAGCCGGTAGCCGGCGAACCAGCGAATCGCAATATTTACCTGCGCTTCACGCATCAGCTTGCGGTCATGAACTATGCCCTGGAAGAAACCCGCCAGCATCAAACGAACCGCCGCCTCAGGATCGATACCGGGCCGGCCGTTGTCGCAGCAGTATAAGTCTTTGACCTGATCCCGAAGCCAGGACAGGTCCATGACTTTATCAACCAGCTTTAGGATATGGTCGTCGGGGATTAGAGAAGACAGCGACCCAGCAACAAACAAATCTTCTTGCCAGCGTTCCTGATTGCCTATCACAACTAAGCCTCCATGCTTAAAGTTAGCCCCCACAACTGATAATATATATACCAGAATCAGGGGACTTTTTCAACAGCCCCACAGTCACTGATTTCTACGACCTTAAGAGGTGACTACCCTTAGTCTATACTCTGTTGTAATCATTTTCACAAAAGTGTTTTTAGATCTAGTGGCTTCGATTCCTCTGTTGGCTTCTATTCCTTAACAGCTTGATCTTTTTTCTTTCGATCTCGATTTTTCTTCATTAAAGATCGTCGCTCTTCGTTTAAGTATTTCCTTCTGACAACTTTATTTAATTTGTTAGAGGCATACCTAATATCTTTAGCAAATGCCTCAACTCCTTTCTTTAAGGCCTCATAGTCTTTGAAAAACATGTAAGCGCTACCCGCCAGAGCAACCAAGGCCACGTAAACATCAATTGATCCTTTCTTAACGTATGCAGGGACTACTTTTATGTTTCCCTTCCCAAACCGTTTATCCACCAAGCGCTGTAGCGCTTTTACCGCCGTCGTAAGAACTCTATTCTTTCCAGGCTCGTCCACAAGATGAAAAAAGTTGGCTTTGGGAATGTGGAATTTCAGCCCGAGTTCTGCAACTGTTGAAGATCGCCTATCTCCCATTTTTACTAGTTTTAGAATACTCACATCAATAGTTGGATAAGGTGGTCCAAATCCGCATTCACAGCCCGTTGGGTGCCTATAACCGTTGCACATTGCTCCGTTCTCCCACTTCTTATTACCTATCAGGGACAGTCACAGTTTTCTGTGTACTCGACCCAACCATTAATTATGTGACTATCCTTAGTTTTTCTAACCAATACCTCTTAGTGCCCTTTCCGTATAAGACGCCGGGCCTCCCTGAGTGTCCGTATAACACCCCTTCACCCAAAGTCCATAAGTAATCTCATGGAAACAACTTAGCCAAGTTCTCCTTCTTATTAGGGATCTTATATGGTTTCCGTACATCATCCCGAACTTCTCGTTGTTCAAAAGAATCCCAGCCGCTGTTGTACACATATAAAATACAAACCACTATAATCTGTCAAACAAAAAATAGGTGCTTTCTTTTCGCTTAATACAGTGATTTGACTTAGGCAACGGTTTGTCACGCTCACCAGTGTCTCACACAATGTCACTAGCATGCTACCAGAGCCAATTTCACACCCAGGTTGGCCCAAGTTTGCTTTCCCTATGAAACAGCCCTACAAATCGAAGCTGGTGTAACCGACAGATTCGCATCCGAAATACTTAACGAAATCTTGACGGAACTACCTGATAATACTTAAATAGTGCGACTATTCCGAATTTTCCCAAGTTTTCTGCCTTTACATCGCCACGGTGTCAATGTCACCAAAAGCTTTTTCCGGTTTATCCGTTAATCTTGGCAACAATCCTTCCTTGCGTCTTCGCTCCAGCCCCGCGCACAACGTGCGTGCCGGTACAAAGCAGCTTGCAGAGACTGAGAAACGACGAGCTAACTCACTGCGAAGTTCGACATTGTAAGCGTAGTTGTCCGAACCTACGTTCATGTCCAAATAAATCTCATCAAGAATCTTCCACTCATCTGCTGTCAGCAAATCGAGAGGCACACGGGCAAGTTTCCTGTGCGACGTGCCTAGTTTCGGCCACTTGCCTTGCTTTCGCTGGCTAATCATGAAGTGCAAAAGATCATCAGCTTTATCATTTCTCTCTGCGAGAGCGTTAAACCGATCAGTCAATTTCCGTAAATCTTCTGGACGTCGTTTGTATTGATCTGTCGGAATTCTTTGCCTAACATAAAGAAACATTAGCATTTCCTTGTCATCGATGCTTAAACTTCTGTACATTAAATAATCCTTTCAACAATAAATTCCATTTCTATTACTTGCAGACCCTGTCTGCTACTTGACTCATGCCATTTCCAGATGCCGATTCAACATTATGCTCCCATACACCTAATGCTTCTGACAACCGCAGCCGCAGGTCGTCTTCGTGGATTCCAGTTATCTTCGCTGCTTTGGTCCACGTAATCGTCCCACTTCTAACAGCACTTTCCAATATTTGCTCGAACCGAAGTGGACGGTCTTCAGCGACTTGGCCTGGCTCGGTCTTACGCCATCCTCTTCTTGCGAATTCTCGCCAGAGCTTTCTGTACATTCTGACGGAAAGAAGATTCTGTTTTCTTGCCCGGTAAATCATAGCGGCTAGAGATATCCCGTACAGTTTCTTATACTCGATAAGGCGCAGCATCGAGTACCCATCAAATGCAGCCTCCAGCTTTTTGGCCGGCATTAGAAAATGTGAGGCAAATTCAAATGCAACTGTCTCACGTTGAGTATCACTCAGAGTCTGTTCACACCTATAGGTATCGTACAGATGATGTCCCAATTCATGGGCTGCATTAAGCCGAACCCTGTCGTTAGAAAGGCGCGAATTCAGGACAACAACGGATTCTTCATTTACTTTTGCTGCTAATCCATCGATTGCTGCCAACGTACCAAGCGAGATAACTCTCACGCCAAAAAAATGAAGAACTTCTATAACACTTGGTATGGGACGTTCTTCAAAGCAAAGCTCCGAACGCAAGCGATTCGCCAAGCTCTTAGCACTTTCATTTCCGCTCACGCAAAAACACGACAGTATATTCTTCAAGGGTTTTCCCACTTCTATTTCGAGCCTTCGATAACCTTCGAGCCATCGCTGCGCATCAGCCTCAAACTGCCGTTTATCCTTCACACCTACCTTCTTCAAAGCTCTGTAGCAAACATTGGTCATGACTGCCTGAGGCTGCAAGAACCAATTAACCGGGAGTCCATAAAGATCAGCCATCGCCGCAACCATAGCAAGAGATGGGAGCGTTTTCCCTTTTTCATAGTTAGCGATAGTTGCATGAGAAACCGTCTGACCACTCCTCTCAAGTATATTGGCTACGGCCCTCGTTGACATTGCTGCCGCTTTCCTCGCACTTTGAAGTCGCATGCACAAATTGTTGTTTACCATTCATTAATCCTCATAACTGTGAAGATTGTTGTTAGTTTTCAAGCATTTTACAAACGTGCAGCGATTTGTCAACCCCATTTTACATCTTTTTTTTTAATATTTAATTTGAAATCGTAACTTTTCATGTAGGTCAGAAAAATAGTCTTAGACAGTCATTTATGCCCCTGGGCTCCTAATTCGCCATTTTACCCACTTAAGGCTTGTACTCCAAGCTAGTGTGAATCAGGTATATACCACGGAGGTCAGGCATCTAAATCGGCTTTTTTACGCAAATCAAGCCAATTTCCTTGTCAGAACCGGCACGCCCAAACAAGCCTATACACGCCTGAGCCAAATCTGACGCCTTTAGCGCAGCACAAGAGCCAGTCGTAACTGACTGGCTCTACTAGACTTAATTAATAGCGGGGAAGCGTTTCATACCTACGACCTGATTAGTATGCGCCCTTTTTAGTCCAAAGGTCGTAGGTTCATAACGGGTAAAATTGAGAGGATATCGACATAGGTATGCCCTCGCGGGCTTTCCCTGTCACACCACCGGGCATACGGGTCCGTACCACGGCGGTTCGGCTGGTTAAGCTGTTCCCTGTTCTGCCAATAAAGAAAGGCCCAAAGAA
>SDBT01016993.1_pt1 | contig 11505 bp, 10 predicted proteins | sample 2277101 | NCBI WGS metagenome assembly SDBT01 (sample SAMN10404973, study PRJNA504765) | marine sediment metagenome | isolation source: marine sediment core GS10_PC15, 103 cmbsf | place: Arctic Ocean: Southern Knipovich Ridge | collected 2010
TATCTCTCGTAAGGCCGCCACCATCCTGGGCGCGGCCGTCCTTGCCATCACGCTTGTGGGCTGCGACGCCCCCGACGGAGACAGCGGGTTTGTCGGCAAATACAAGACCACCGACACCCAAGGCAATCCTTTGGAAATCACCCTCATGGACAACGGCTCCGCCGCTGGCATGCGCGGGGATGAAAGCCTGACGGGTTCGTGGAAGGACGATGGCGACGACGCCGTCATTACGTGGTCCACCGACTGGACCACCAAGCTGACCAAGGATGGCGACAAATACAGCAAGGCCGCCTTCAAAGACGGGACCATGGACGGCGATTCAGTCGCCGCGGAAAAGGTCGAGTAACGACACGACAATCATGCGCGGCGCCGCCTTGCCCGTTTCAGCTCGACGACGACGTCGGGAATGGTCACGCGGAAGGTGGCGCCGCCATCATTGCTCGCCAACGTAATCTCACCGCCATGGGCATGGACCAGCTCGGCGGCAATGGCGAGCCCAAGACCTGAGCCGCCTTTGCGCGCCACGCCCTGGAAAGCCTGAAACAAACGTTCCCGCGCTTTCTCCGGTACGCCCGGCCCGGTGTCGGCGACATCAATGATCGCCACGGTGCCCTCGCGGCGCGCCACAACCGCGATGTTGCCCGCGGTCTCGCCGTCGGCCTCAAGTGCCTGCATGGCGTTCCGGCAAAGATTGCTCAAGATCCGATAAAGCTGGTCGCGGTCGGCGTCGACCTCAAGCTGATCCTCGATGTCGAGGCGCCAAGCGACCGAGCCGGCGCGCGGCAGGCCGAGGCTGTCGCCAATCTCGCTGACCAGCGGCGCCAGCTCAAACCGCGTGCGGCTCGGCGGCGTCTCATGCGCTTGGCCGAAGTCGAGCGTGTGGACGCAAAGCCGGATGGCGCGATCGAGCGAGACGATCAGCTTCGGCACCAGCCGCTGCACGGTCGGGTCCTTCACCATGGCCAAGCGGTCGGAGAGGAGCTGGGCGCTCGACAGCATGTTCCGCAAGTCATGGCTGATCTTGCTCACGGCGAGGCCAAGCGCCGCGAGCCGCGTCTTTTGCGACAGCGTTTGTGACAGCTCGTGCTGCATGGCGGAAAGCTCGCGCTCGGCGGTGCCGATCTCATCGCCGCGCGACGACGGCACGATGATCCGGGACGTATCCTCCGGCTGTTCGCCGAAACGCACCATGTTCCTGGTGAGCCTCGTCATGGGTTTCACCAGCATCGCATCGAGCGCCAAATAGACGAGGGTCGCGGTGATGATCGAGATGAGGATCGACAAGCCTAGGATGGCGAGTCCATAGCCGACCATCGCCGCCTTGAGCGGCCCCTCCTCCATCACCACGTCGATGGTTTCACCCTGGTGGAAGCCCGCCTTGCCGACCACGCGGATGACATTGTCGTCTGGGGCGAAATAGACCATGAGCGCGTCGGCGATCAGGGTGGGCCATGACGGGTTGCGCATGTCATATGACCCATCGATCTTGGCCGGCATGTTCATCTCGATGATGAGCACGCGGGAATCTTTCCGCTTCACGGCGATCGCCTTCACCCTGGCGCTGTTGAGCAGCTCGTCGCGGAGCTTGGGCGGAAGCTGGCCGCCGGGCGCGGCTTCGGCCGCGAGCGAAGCGATCTGCGCCGCGGCCAGACGCTCCATCAGCCATTGGCGGCGGAAATTGGAGACCGACGGCACGAAGACGAGCACTTCCGCCACCATGACGAAGAGGATGGTGAGCAAGAGCAGCTTGGCCGAAAGCCCCGGCCCGTAGCGGGACGGCGGCGCGGCTTCCGGCACTTTGGGTGAGGTCTTCTCGTTCACCTGAAACACTCGCTGAACAGTCGCCTCGGATCTGCAGGGCGTGAGCAATATTGGCGCCCCAGACCCTAATTCTAGCCAAAAATCCGGCTGATTTACGCCAAATCCTGGGATCAGCCGAAGCGGCGCAATAACCCAATGACGCTACGGAGCCAGCCTTTAGACAGGGAAGGCTGATAATAGGCGAAAGCCACCCGTTTTGAGATCTCCGAAAGGGTCGGATAAGGCAGGACGAGCGAGATGAGATCGCCAATCCTGATGTCCTTCGCCATGGCCACGATCCACAATTGAAGCAGCTCGCCGGCTTCCGCGCCGACGATGGTGACCCCAAGGATCGTGCCGTTCTTCTTGGTGATGACCTTGATGAAGCCTTCGGTCTTGCGCTCGCACTGGGCCCGGTCGTTTTCGGCATAGGGCCAGCGGAAAATGCGGACGCGGCGATGCTTCTTATGCGCCTCGGCTTCGGTCAGGCCGATCTGGGCCAGTTCGGGGTCGGTATACATCACCCGGGGAATATCGGCGGCGCTGACATCGGGGGTCAGCCGGAACAGCGCGTTCTTGATGACGATGCTGGCGTGATAGCTGGCGAGGTGGGTGAACTGCGCACCGCCGATCGCATCGCCAATGGCATAGACCTTGCGATTGGTGGTCTTGAGCTGCTCGTTGACCTTGATGCCGTCGGGCGTGTGGGCGATGCCGGCCCGGTCGAGAGTGAGCGGCTTCAACACCGGCTTGCGGCCGGTGGCCACCAGGAGATGGGAGCCCTTGATGATGACGCCTTCGCCATCTTGGTGGAAATGCACGGCCATGCCTTGCACCGACCGCTCGATGCGCTCCACCCGCGTGTTGGGATAGAGCACGACCTCGGTCTCCTTGAGCCGCTTGAGCACGACTTGGGCTGCCTCGGGATCGTCGCGCGTCAGGAATTCGCCAGTGTCGAAGATGGTGACGTGGGCGCCAAGCATGCGATAGGCCTGACCGAGCTCGAGCCCAATCGGACCGCCGCCCAACACAATCAAATGCTGGATGCGCTCGCTAACGTCGAAGATGGTCTCGTTGGTGAGATAGGATACTTCGTCGAGGCCGGGAATTGGCGGGATCGTCGGCGTCGCGCCGGTGGCGATGATGAAGCGGCGGGCGCGGACCAGGACACGGCCGGCCTCCACCGTGGACTTGTCGAGAAAGTTCGCCTGCGCCTGGATCACGCGAACGCCGAGCCCGGTGAAGCGCTCGATGGAATCGTTCGGCGCGATGGCGGCAATCACGCCGTTCACATGATCGTGGACGCCACGATGATCGATCTGCGCCTCAAGCACTTCGATGCCGAATTCGGACGCGGTGCGGACGGCATCCGCGCGCTTGCCCGCGGCAAGCAGCGCCTTGGACGGAACGCAGCCATAGTTGAGGCAGTCGCCACCCATCAAGCCCTTCTCGATGAGCACGACGGACACGCCGAACTGGGCCGCCGCTGCCGCTACCGACAGGCCACCAGAGCCCGCGCCGATGACGCAGAGGTCGGGCTTCAGCACCTCTTCCATAATCGTTTAGTCCCCCGTTACCTTCTTTAAGGCCGCGCGCCGCTTGAACCACTTTAACGCCACCGGAATAAGTGACACGAGCCCTAGGGCCACCAATCCCGCAATTAGTTCCGGCGTCAGCAACGCGCTCGCATCCAGCCCGTATGGACACGACTCTTGGCCTCCCTCTCCCGCCTTGGCAAGGCAGGATTGGTGGGCAGATTGCTGCGCTTCGATAACACTGTCGAGCCCATTGCCCGCTAGCGCGAAGGCAAACGTCCCCGGGATGATGCCCAGGAACGTCGTTACAACATAAGGGGTGAACCGAACGCCGAGAAGGCCCGGGGCCAGATTGACCATCCAAAACGGAAAAATCGGGACCAGCCGGAGGAACAGAAGATAGCTGAAGGCATCCTCTTGGAAGCCTTGGCGAAAGCGGGATATCCAAGGGCCGGCCCGCGCCGCCAGCACGTCGCTGAGCGCAGTCTTGGCGATGATGAACACGACCGTGGCGCCAATCGTGGCTCCGATCACGGACGCGCCGCCCCCTAATAGCCAGCCGAACAGGAAGCCCCCGGTGATAGTCAGAACCGCGCCGCCGGGGAGCGACAAGGCGACCACCACGGCGTAGAGGGCGACGAAACAGGCGACCGCCCACAGTAGATGGCCCTCGATGAGGCCGCGTAAGCTCTCCCGGTTATTGGCCAGATTCTCTAGGGTGAGATAGCGATGCCAGCCCATGGCGAGAATGAAGCCGCCCACGGCCAAAAGCAGCAAAAGAGGCCACAGCCGCTTTAGCCAGGTTGTCGCGCCGCGCGCCATGTTCGACACCGTATCCATGCTCAAGCGTACTCCTTGGAGATAATGTGCCAAGACATAGGCCGAGGCGCCCGGCGCTTGAAACGGCTTTTCGCGCCATTGTGATGGTCCGTCACTCGGTGTGATGGCGAATGACCCTCATGGTCAACGCTTTCTCGCGGCTTCGAGACGGCGGCATTTACGCCGGAATTGGCCCGGATTGATTGACTTGCGCCTGTCTGCCTCCTATAAGCCGCGCAAAGCTTGAGCCTTCAAAGGCCCGCCCGCGATCGCGCGGGCTGTGGATGGAAGGCAGGAGAAAGTCCTTGAAACGCACCTACCAACCTTCGCGGCTCGTCCGCAAGCGGCGCCACGGTTTTCGCGCCCGGATGGCCACGACGGGAGGCCGTAAGGTTCTCGCCCGTCGCAGAGCCAAGGGGCGCAAGCGCCTTTCGGCCTAACCTGGCGGCAAGCCGCCTTACCCGGTGACGGCCATCGGACGCCTCAAGACCCGCTCTGAATTCCTGTACGTGAAGGCTGGGACACGCTTCGCCACGCCCTCGCTCGTGCTCCAGGCGCGCCGCCGGACCCCGGTTTCGCCTGAGGCGCCTACTCTTGCCCGCTTCGGATTCACCGCGACCAAACGCCTCGGCGGAGCTGTCATCCGCAACCGCGCGCGGCGGCGCTTGAAGGAGGCGGTGCGGCTCGCGGGCGCAACTGTCGCGATCGAAGGCTATGATTATGTGTTGATCGCACGGGAAGGCACGGTACAACGGCCCTTCAACGAGCTGATCAAGGATCTCAAACGCGCGCTTACCAAGGTGCACGAACCTCCCTCGGCCAAGACGCGCCGCAGATCCAAGACCAATTAGCTTCCCCCTTTGCGCCTCGCGGACACCGCGGCCTTTGAGCTGAAAGCGATATGGACGAGAACAATCGCAATTTTATCCTCGCCATCGTGCTGTCGATGGCGGTGCTGTTCGCCTGGCAATTCATCTTCGTGCCGGACACGCCGCTCGAGCCACAGCAAATAGCGGAGAAGCAGCAGGCCGATGCCGGCCCGCCAACGCCAGGCGCGGACGCGACACCTCAGGTCGGCGGCGCGCCGATGGTCGGTGGCGCACCGCAGCCGAGCGCCATTGATGCATCCCAGTCTGCGGACGTCGTTGCCGGTCTGACCCGTGAAGAGGCCCTGGCCGCTTCGCCGCGCATCCGCATCGAGACGCCGAGCGTTAGAGGCTCCATCTCGCTGAAGGGCGCGCGCATCGACGACCTGATCCTCAAGGACTACCGGGTCACCGTCGACCCCGACAGTCCTCAGGTCATTCTGCTGTCGCCAGCCGGCGACCCCCATGCCTATTACGCGGAAAGCGGCTTTGTCGGCGCCGGCGGCAGCGATCTTGCGCTTCCCACCGGAGACACGCTGTGGACGGCTGAGGGCAGCGGCACGCTCACGCCGAGCTCGCCCGTCACCCTGACCTACGACAACGGCAAAGGCCTCACCTTCACCCGCACGATCTCGATCGACGACAAATACATGTTCACGATCGACGACAAGGTGACTAATGCCGGCTCCTCGGCGGTCACGATCTATCCTTACGCCCTCGTCTCGCGCCACGAGCTGCCCGATGTGCAGGGCTTCTACATCCTCCATGAGGGCCTGATCGGCGTGGTCGACGACGGGCTTGAAGAGATCAGCTATTCGAGCGCGGTCGAAGATCCAGCCACCACGTTCCAGAGCGAGAATGGCTGGCTCGGCATCACCGACAAATATTGGGCCACGGTGGTGATCCCCGAGCAGGGCAAGAGCTTCAAGGCGACGTTCGACGGGTCGGCCAACGGTGAGCGCACCCGCTTCCAGACCGACTATCTGATGGGGCCGATGACGGTCGCGGCGGGTAGCACGGAGCAAGTGATCGGCAATGTGTTTGCCGGCGCCAAGGAAGTCAGCGTTGTCGACGGTTACGCCACGACCTTCAACATCCCCAAATTCGACCTCCTGATCGACTGGGGCTGGTTCTACTTCCTGACCAAGCCGCTGTTCTACGCGCTCGACTATTTCTACGAACTGGTCGGCAATTTCGGCGTGGCTATCCTCATCGTCACGGTGCTCATCAAGCTCGTGCTCTTCCCGCTCGCCAACAAGTCCTACGTATCCATGAGCCGGATGAAAAAGCTGGCGCCGGAGATGAAGAAGATCAAGGAGCGCTACGCCGACGACCGCGCCCGCCAGCAAAAGGCGATGATGGAGCTGTACAAAACGGAGAAGGTGAACCCGGCCTCAGGCTGTTTGCCGATCCTCGTGCAGATTCCCGTGTTTTTCGCCCTCTACAAAGTGCTGTTCGTCACCATCGAGATGCGGCACGCGCCGTTCTTCGGCTGGATCAAAGACCTGTCGGCGCCCGACCCGACCAGCGTGTTCAATCTGTTCGGCCTCATCCCTTGGGAGCCGCCGGCGATGCTGATGATTGGCGCATGGCCGATCATCATGGGCATCACCATGTGGGTGCAGATGCAGCTGAACCCGGCACCGCCCGATCCTATCCAGCAGAAGATTTTCACCTGGATGCCGGTGTTCTTCACCTATCTGCTCGCCTCCTTCCCGGCCGGCCTCGTGATCTATTGGGCCTGGAACAACTTCCTATCGGTGCTCCAACAGTCGATCATCATGGCGCGCCAGGGCGTGGATATTCCGCTGCTCGAAAATCTCGGTATCAAGGCTAAGAAGGACGCCGAGGACGCGGACTCCGAAAAGGCGACAGCGCGGGACAAGCAAAGCGCCAAGGCTTCACGGCGTGCCAGCCGCGCGGCAAAGCAGACCAGCGCGGAAGCCGCCCAAAAGGCGAAGAACATGAAAGCTGCGAACGAGAACGAGCCGGACGAGGACAGCAAGGTGTAAGGACGCCGCGCGGACTTTAGTCCCCTCTCTTCTCCTCGTTCGCCATGGCCGGAGTGAGCTGCATGGAATTCGCCGGCAATCCAGAATTCACGTCTGACGAAATCGCGTTGGGCGAGGCCTTGTTCAAGGCCCCCAGCGTGTTCGTCAAAGGCGTCGCCGCCATGGATGGCTTGCCGGGCGACGATACGCCCGAGGTGGCTTTCGCCGGGCGATCCAACGTGGGCAAGTCGAGCCTGATCAACGCGCTCACCAGTCGGAAAACCCTGGCGCGGGTCTCCATCACGCCGGGCCGCACGCGGGAACTCAACTTCTTCACGCTCGGCCACGATGCCGGGCTCTATCTCGTGGACATGCCGGGCTATGGCTACGCCAAGGCGCCGAAGACCACCGTCCGGGGCTGGACCCAGTTGATCGCCGATTACTTAAAGGGGCGCCGGGAGCTTAAGCGCGTCTTCCTGCTGATCGACGCGCGCCACGGCATCAAGCCTAACGACCGCGAGACCATGAAGCTTATGGATGTTTCGGCGGTGTCCTATCAGGCGGTGCTGACCAAAGCCGATAAGCCGAAGACACAGGAGCTTGAGGCGGTGCTTGCCAAGGTGAGCGAAGAGCTAGCCAAACACCCGGCTGCCTATCCGCAAATTCTCATCACCTCGGCCAGAACCGGCGCGGGAATCGCCGAGCTACGCGCCACCGTCGCGGCATTGGCGCCAAACGGCGTTGTACGTTCAGGCCAAGCGCCGGTATAACGCGCTCGTGGCCAAGACAACGACATCCCCGGCAGGCTCCAAGGAGCAGCCCGCGCCAGCCAAGGACGTGGCGGCGCTCGCTGACGTGCTCACATCCGTGCACGCCAAGGCCAAAGTACTGTCCGAGGCCCTGCCCTATATGCAGCGCTATGACCGGCAGACCGTGGTGATCAAATATGGCGGCCACGCCATGGGCGACCCCGAGCTGGCCCGGAATTTCGCCAGGGACATCGTGCTCATCAAGCAGTCCGGCGTGAACCCCGTCGTGGTCCATGGCGGCGGCCCGCAGATCGGCGCGCTGCTGAAACGGCTGAATATCAAATCCGAATTCAAAGGCGGCCTGCGCGTCACCGACCAAGAGACGGTCGATGTGGTCGAGATGGTGCTCGCCGGCTCCGTCAACAAAGAGATTGTGTCGGCCATCAACGATCAGGGCGGCAAGGCGGTCGGCATTTGCGGCAAGGACGCCAATCTGATGCGGGCCAAGCGGCTCGAGCGGCGCTGGCGCGAGCCGGGGTCGGATACCGATGAGCTCCTGGAACTCGGCTTCGTCGGCGAACCGGCATTGGTCGAACCCCATATCGTCGACGTGATCATCCAATCGGACCTGATCCCGGTGGTGGCGCCCATTGGCGTGGGGCCTGACGGCGAGACGCTCAACATCAACGCCGACACGTTTGCCGCGGCGCTTGCCGTCGCTATGAAGGTGAAGCGGCTCTTGCTGCTCACCGATGTGGACGGCGTGCTCGACAAGGACGGCCAGTTGATCCGGGCCATGACCACGGGCGAGGCGCTGAGCCTGATCGAGGACGGCACGATCTCCGCCGGCATGATCCCCAAGATCGAGAGCTGCGTGGACGTGATCTCCGAAGGCGTCGAGGCCGTGGTGATCATCAACGGGCGCGTGCCCCATGCCGTCCTGCTCGAACTGTTTACCGAACATGGCGCCGGCACGCTGATCGAGCGGCGCAAGCAGAGTGGCCGCACGAGGGCACCACGATGACGGGCGCGCAAGATGGCTTCGGCCATGTGGAAACGTGGGTGTTCGACCTCGACAACACGCTCTACCCGGCCGACTGCAATTTGTTCGACCAGATCGACCAGCGCATGGGCGAATTCATCGCTAAGGAATTGGGGCTTTCGCTCGACGACGCTCACGTACTGCGCCAGCGCTATTATGTCGAGCACGGCACCACGCTTGCCGGGCTGATGCGGCTCCACAATGTCTGTCCCGACAGCTATCTCGACTATGTGCACGATATCGACCTCGACGCGGTGGACGCAGCGCCGGAGCTTGGCGCCGCCATCGATGCGCTGCCGGGGCGGAAGCTCGTCTTCACCAACGGCTCGCGCAAGCATGCCGAAGCGGTTGCGGGGCGGCTCGGCCTGCTCGATCGCTTCGAGGACATCTTCGACATCCACGCGCTCGATTACATCCACCCGAAGCCGACGCGCGAGGCCTTTGACCGCTTCGTCAAAACCCATGACATCGCGACAGACAAAGCGGCCATGTTCGACGACCTGCCGCATAACTTGGAAACCGCCCATACGCTCGGCATGACCACGGTCTTGGTCGACTGCAGCGCGGGCGACCGGCCCGAACACCGGGAGAGCGCCGGCTGGACCGAGCTTCCCGCCCATATTCACCACCGCACCGAGGCCCTAGCGCCTTTCCTTGCCGCCATTGGAACTGACCTTGCAGGAGAAACGGATCGCGCCGAGGCGCAAATTCTGCAAGCGCAGTTCTGCCTGACCTGACGGGGCCTCATGACTCACGATCATCTCAAGACCTTCATCGACGGCGCTTTCGATCACGCCACGGAGATTACGCCCAGCACCAAAGGCGTCGTGCGCGACGCGGTCGAGGAAGTACTGGACCTTCTCGATAAGGGCGAGCTGCGCGTCGCCGAGAAGATCGACAACGAGTGGGTGGTCCATGAGTGGCTGAAGAAGGCGATCCTGCTTTCGTTCCGTCTGCATGATCCGCACCGGATGGATGGTGGCCCCGAGGGCTCGTCCTGGTGGGACAAGGTTCCGGTCAAGTTCGAGAAGTGGAAGGCCAAAGACTTCAAGGAAGCGGGCTTCCGCGCCGTGCCGGGCTCAGTCGTGCGCCGCTCCGCCTATATCGCGCCGGGCGTGGTGCTGATGCCGTCCTTCGTCAATCTCGGAGCGCGCGTCGATAGTGGCACCATGATCGACACGTGGGCCACGGTTGGCTCCTGCGCCCAGATCGGCAAGAACGTACATATTTCAGGCGGCGCCGGCATTGGCGGCGTGCTTGAGCCCCTGCAAGCCAACCCGGTGATCATCGAAGACAATTGCTTCATCGGCGCCCGCGCCGAAGTGGCCGAGGGCGTCATCGTCTGCGAAGGCTCGGTGCTGTCCATGGGCGTCTATCTCGGCCAGTCGACCAAGATCGTCGACCGGGCCACAGGCTTCGTGCATCACGGCCGCGTCCCGCCCTACTCCGTGGTGGTGTCGGGGACCATGCCGGGCAAGCCGTTGCCCGATGGCTCGCCGGGCCCCTCGCTCTATTGCGCGGTGATCGTGAAGACCGTGGACGAGCGCACCCGGTCCAAGACCTCCATCAACGAGCTGCTGCGCGCCTAAGCCGACGGGTCACGGCCCGTGCTGCGCGGCCAAGGCAGGGCGCCGTGAGACTAGGGCAGCACACCTTTGGAACACTGTGGCAAGCACAGGATAACATCCCCCTTCGCAAAGCGGCCGTTCGGCTTTACAAATTGTGACCGAATCACGTGGCTGGGCCAGGAGGGGACCAATGGACCTGCAATACGTCTTCGCGTCGCTCGACGGACGCATCAACCGGGCCAAATGGTGGGCCGGCATGGTCATTCTCGCCCTCGTCAGCATCGTGCTCGGCTTCTTCATTGGGCTCGTTTTCGGGGTTGGAGCCTTTGGCACCTTTCTCGTCATATTGATCACCTTGGCGCTCTTCTATCCGACCTATGCGGTGTGCGCGAAGCGCTTCCAAGACCACGACAGGCCTGGAAAAACAGCCCTTTACGGCCTCGTGCCCCTGCTGCTCTCCAGCCTCCTCGGTGCCTTCGGCCTGACTGTGTCGGGAACCGAGCCAACTGCGATCGGCTGGCTTTGCACGTTGATCAACCTGGGCGTCGGCATCTGGTTCCTCATCGATCTCGGCATCCTCAAAGGGACGCCGGGGCAGAACCGTAATGGCGGCGATCCGCTCGCGGCCATCAACTAAACACGCCGCCGCTGCCGCCGAACCGCCGCTCACGGCAGATCACAGAAGAGAGAGGCTTTCCGCCCGCGCTTGCCACGCTGGCGAGTGGCCGTCATGTTGCGCCCCGTGGCGTTCCGCCACGACCGAGGCTCAAGGTGTCGATCCCATGACCACGCTCAGCGAGAAGGCTGTCGCGCTCGCGCAAAGCTTGATGCGCTGCGCCAGCGTCGCGCCGCGCGAGGAAGGCGCGCTCAACGTGCTCATCGCGCCGCTGCAAAAGGCGCGCTTCACCTGCCACCGGCTGACCTTCACCGAGGACGGCACACCTCCCGTCGACAATCTCGTTGCCTCCATGGGCGGAGGGCCGCCACATCTTTGCTTCGCCGGGCACACCGACGTGGTGCCACCGGGCGACAGACACTTGTGGACCCATCCCCCCTTCGCCGCGGAGATCGTCGACGGCGTGCTTTACGGCCGCGGCGCCTCGGACATGAAGGGCGCCATCGCCTGCTTCACGGC
>SDBT01016995.1_pt1 | contig 11504 bp, 7 predicted proteins | sample 2277101 | NCBI WGS metagenome assembly SDBT01 (sample SAMN10404973, study PRJNA504765) | marine sediment metagenome | isolation source: marine sediment core GS10_PC15, 103 cmbsf | place: Arctic Ocean: Southern Knipovich Ridge | collected 2010
CTCTCTTGGGATCACAGTACCCCCTCGGGCACACAAATCCACTACAACAACATAGTTGGCAACGTAAATTATGGCGTGAAGAGTTCAGTCTGGTGGCACGATACTGGTGAAGTTCTCGCAGAGGAGGTCGATGCCGCCTACAACTGGTGGGGACACGCCAGCGGTCCTAGCGGAGAACATGGAAGGGTTAATCTCGATGGCAAAGTTATTGGCAAAGGCGATACCGTTAGCGACAATGTCGACTGGGGTTCTTGGCTTCGTAGGCCGGTCTGGACAAATCCGGCAGGAAAAGATTTACCGCCCAGACGAAACTAATAAAATAAGTGCTGGGCTCTGAGGTGGCATGGGTAGGCTCTGCCTTGAGGGGTCCCGGCCGAGTGCCCAGCCTCAGCCGGTAACCGGGAAAAAACTGGCAAGTAGGACCTTAGTCCGAAAGGGCATCCTGCCCTCCTGTGGATAATCGGGCAAGTGGCATCCCGCGAGTAAAGCTAGTTAAAAGCAAATTTGGCTTGAATAACTAAATATGAGAGAAGGGGGGTGATAGCTTTCAGTAGTGGGATAATCTTAAGTAAACCAAAATCTAAGCAAAGGAGTTTTTTCAATGAGAAAGAAAATTTTTAGTGTTCTAATAGCCCTGGTGCTGGTGGTGAGCTTCGGCCTAGTGACGGTACCAATTCAGGCGGCTAGTGAGGCGGATATCACACAAGCGATTGAGAACGGAGTCGCATGGCTTGCGGCGGATCAGGAAACAGATGGAAGCTGGCCTGCATTTTGGGAAGACGTGGCAACCACAGGCCTGGCAGTATTAAAGCTCGAACATCGAGCTTACGAACTGGGTTATGATTCGCCATTCGACCCGGCATATGAATATAGTAACAACGTTATAGCTGGGTTGGATTATCTGTTTGGTAGCGCAAACCTGTTCACCCAGAGTATTGGAACTCAAGACCACACAGGTGGTGCGAGTGGTAGCATCGATGATCCCGATTCCAATACCAATGGAATAGGAGTATATGCCCATGGCCACTCATATCCGTTTGATGTCTATGATACGGGGATAGTATTGTCCGCTATCGCCGCCAGCGGTATACCAGACAGGGTAGTAAATGTATCTGGTAGTGTGGTCGACGGACAGAAATACATAGATGTAGCACAGGATATGGTGGACTGGTTGGCTTGGGCACAATCAGACTTTGACTATGCGCCTAACAGTGCTGGAGAAGGCGGATGGTCATATGGGGCACTAGACAATGACGATCAGATGGGATCTTTTGGCCCAGATAACTCCAACAGTGGGTACGCAGTCTTAGGACTTGCTTACGCCGGGGGCTTTGGCTGCACCATTCCACCATGGGTGAAAACGGAGCTCAACGCTTACGTCGCGGATATCCAAGACCCAGTAGATGGAGACGCCAATGACGGAGGTTCGTGGTACGCGCCAGGATACTATGGTATTCCCGTAAATATCCTGAAAACCGGAAACCTGATAATGGAAATGGCAATGGTAGGTGACACACCAGCCACGTCAAGGGTTGTTGATGCATTGGATTATCTTGTAGCCCATTGGAGTGATGCTAGCGGAGCCAATACGCCACCAGGATGGGATGGTGATCCGGCACAGTATCAGGCAATGTTCTGCGCCATGAAGGGCCTGGAATACATGGGTATAGATACCTTTAATTCTATTGATTGGTACGCCGATTTCTCTGATGCGATAGTCGCACAGCAGACTACTACCACAGGGCCGAACTTTGGTTCCTGGCAAAGTTCATCCGGCAGAGGAAACCCAACAATCATAACTGCGTGGGCTCTTCTAATTCTGGAGAAGACGGCACCACCACCACCCTGCCCTGAAGAGCCTGGCACTCGCACCCTTGGCTTCTACAAGAACCACCCCTGCGTAGTGGAGCTGCTTCTACCTCAGACTGTAGGCGAGCGCACCTTCAATACTGTTGAGGATGCGATGGAGCAGCTTCTCTGGGCTGAGCCGAAAGGTGATCATAATTTGATTCTAGAGAGAGCCTTGCTGGTGGCAAAATTCAATGTGGAGATGTTTGGCATCGGTGGCTGCGACCTGCTTGGAATTGGAGAATCGGTGAACCAGATTATCACCCAAGGCGAGGAGCTGCTAGCAGACCCGAACGCCACTAAAGATGAGCTATCAGCCAAATACGAGCTCTTGGACGAGATCAATAACTACGGCACCGATGTACCCCTACCCGAGGAAATCGCAGAGGCGTGTCCACCCGGCGGTGGTCCACCAAAAACCCCACCTGGCCAGGGTAAAAAGTAGTAACACCTGAGCCTAGAGGCTCAAATACCGAAAAGGGGCGTTTCTGGCAAGACGCCCCTTTTCTTTCTCTGCTCGGTGTTAGAATACTGCGAAAACATTTCGTCAGATTGTGCAATAAGGTAACAGAACAAGCAATTGTTATCTTAGACTAACATTATAACTGGACCAGTTTGGGGGGCACGTCACAGTTAGTGAATCTGCTGCAATAATAATTTTAATAAAAGAATGCAACAGGGTAGGATTAAATAGCGCAAATAAAAGGCTGAGTTGCTATAGTGACCGGAGGTGCCAGCATCATCGGGCGTGAGACTGCTTTGCGCCTGACCAGGGAAGGCGCCAAGGTGGCTATAGTTGATGTAACCTTGTTGGCGCCAGTAAGTTTGCTGGAGAAATCCAAGCAATGGAAGTGATAACGGCTACAAGATGAGTGACTTACTGGCAACTACTTTGTCATTTGACATCGTAACCGTTTCGCTTCTCATCCGGCTAGATTATAGACTTTTTTATGGGGAATGACAAATCAATAACCAGTGGGCGGGAGTAGCTAAAACCCTTTTATCATTTGCCCCGGTAGCCAGAGGATTATCTGAGGGAAGATAACCAGCAAGGAGAGGGCCACTAAAATTAGGATCACATACGGAATTACGCCGCGGATGATGTGAGCCGTGGTTATCCCCAGCGCCGGGTCAGCCGCGCCGCGCAGATAGAAGATGGCATAGGCGAACGGAGGGGTCATGAAGGAAGTCTGCAGGTTAACGCAGATCATCATGGCAAACCAGAGCGGGTCAAATCCGAGCTCGTGGCCAATGGGCGTTATTATGGGTATCACAATAAATAGTATCCCCAGCCAGTCAATAAAATAGCCGAGGAGAAAAACGACGAACATGACGACGGCAAAGATGCCCCATTTGCCGCCCGGGGCACTCAACATCACATTTGTCACCGCCTCCCCGCCGCCGGCGCGCAGAAAGACGCCGACGAAGGCAAATCCCATGGCACCGATGGCCATTACCATCGCCGAGACAATCAGCGTTTGCCGTACAACGTCTTGCAGCACCCTCCAGTTAAAATGCCGATAGATAACGGCGAGCAGTGTGGCGGCAACAGCCCCCACCCCGGCGGCTTCCGTGGGCGTCGCAACACCGGCGAAAATACTCCCCAGCACCGCCAGAATCAAGAACGCTGGCGGCAGCAGTGAAAGGAGAAGGTCAGTGGTTTTCTTGAGCAGGGGAGCCGCCCTTTCCTCCGGGGCCACTGCTGGCCCCATTTTCGGCCGCATAAAGCCGTAAACTACGATATAGCCAATGTATAAAGAGGAAAGGAGAAATCCGGGCAGAAAGGCGGCAAAGAACAGCTTGCCCACGGAAATAAGCGCCATCGGCCCATAGATAACCAGCATGATACTGGGGGGAATAAGGATACCCAGCGTGCCCCCGGCACAAACGGCGCCACTGGCCAGGGCTCTGTCATAGCCACGCTTAATCATGGCGGGAAGGGCGATAATGGCCAGCGCCGAAACCGAAGCGCCAATAATGCCCACCGTGGCTGCCAGAATCGTGCCCAGCACCACCGTGGTTACCGCCAGCCCGCCCCTTAAGCCGCCAAGCCAGACATAGAGGGCGGCAAACATCTTTTCGGCTATTCCCGAATGGCCCAGCATCAAGCCCATGAAAACAAATCCCGGCACGGCCAGCAAAGTAGGGCTGTTTACAATCTCCCAGACGCGACTGTATAAAATCCAGCTCGCGACCTCTGGTCCGAAAAGGAGAATCCCCATGGTAATGGTGACACCGCCGATAACAAAAGCCAGCGGGTAACCGAGGAGAACTCCAACGACGATCAAACCGAGCATGACCAGGGCTACCATCTCGGGGCTTAGGTTAATCATAAGCTTTATTCCTTACCAGGAGGTATAAATCACGATAGAACTGGGCCAAACTCTGAAGGGCAAGCAAAATCATCCCCACAGCTACAACTGTCCTAATTGGCCAAAGCAGGGGGAACCAGTAGGAGAACGATGACCTTTCCTCGACTACAAAGGAGCGGTATGACCACCCCACGCTAACATAGACCAGAAAAGCCACCATTGGCAGGAGCCAAATCAGGGTAGCAACCACATCAATGCCGGCCTGCCACCTCGTCGGCAGGCTAAGATAAAAGACATCTACCCTTACATGCCGGCGGAGGCGATGGACATAACCCCAGCCCAGGGTATAAAGAGCCGCTCCAAACATCATCATGAGTTCCGGTAGCACACTCGTTGGCTTGCTAAAGATATATCTCAGAGCCACCTCAGTGGTGATGGTCACCATGATAAGAACGACCAGCCATTTTACCGTGCTCCCGGTAAAATCGTTGATGGTGTCAATCGCTTTCAGTATCTTTCTCATCGTTTATATGTGGCTCCGCTCCGGGTTCTGCCCCGGAGCGGAGCCAGACCTAAGATTGGTCGCCAGCTAGTATTGCCGCCACTCTTCCGGAACTGCCGACCATTCAGGAAGTCCCAGGGTGTCATTCCACTCCGCCGCCCAGGCGCGCTGAGCCTCAAGCATCTCCTTCATGGAGGGTTTGTCGGCCGCCACCCCAGTCATGGCATCATCATAAAGTGCAGCATATGCCTCTACTATTTCCATGGGTAACTTCTGGACGATATTTCCGTACTCCCTCATTTTCTCAAATGTCGGGGCTTCTTGCATCGTCAGCTCAATACCGAAATTTATTGCTTCGGCCTTAGCGACCGTCGTGAAAAGCAGTTTGAGGTCATCAGGCAGCGCCATGAAACCGCTTTTCTTCACCGCGGGATGCATACCTCCCTCGCTGGGCGCCCGGATGGGGGAAATGTAGATATACTTGGTAACTTCATGATAGGCATGCTGGTAGTTGGTGAGAGCTGAGCTCATTTCAAAAGCATCAAGTACGCCGCGCTGGGTCGCCTCGTAGAGTTCAGACGCCGGTAGCATGGTAAGAGCGGCACCCCACTGCTCAAAGGGTAGACCGCCGTAACCGAAGGTCCGGATTTTCATGCCCTTAAAATCCGCCGCTGTGTTCAGCTCCTTGGTTGATTGCAAGAAGATCTCGGGTGGATTAATAGGGCTGCCGCCGGGGATGTCCATGACGTCAAATCCTTTTGCCGCAATCCACTTATTAGCGATTTCAGCACCCCTATCCCAAAGGAAGACATGATAGGGGTAAGGGGGTAGTCGGGCCGCATTCTGATGGTAAATGGCGCCCAAAGGAATTGTGCCCATCACAGCCCCAAAGTTCCCGGAACCCCAATCAATAGCGCCCTCATGTAGTCCCAGAAACTCCTGGTAGGCGGGCACAATAGCGCCGCCGGGATGCAATTCCAGAACGAAACGCCCGCCACTAAGCTCGTTAACAGTAGTCTGAATTCTCTTGAGCGATTCATAGAATGGCGTTCCCACTTGCTGATGTGACTGCCCGACCCAGGTAATTACCTCGGCGGGCTGGGCTGGAGCCGGTGCTGGCGCGGGGGAGGGAGCAGGTACTGGCGCGGGGGCGGGAGCCGGAGCTGGTGCAGGAGCCGGAGCTGGTGCAGGAGCCGGTGCTGGTGCTGGTGCGGGTGCCGCACAAGCCGCTACCAAGCCACCTAACAGTGCCACGACCATAGCCAAAGCTAATATCCTTCTTTTATTCATTTTCTTTTCCTCCTAAAATATTGGAACCCGGCTTTATAAAAATCTTTCCTATTGAAAGTTATCACCTCCTTTTTAGTTAAGTGGTATAAAATCATAAATGAGAGTTTGCTTAGTCAGTTTGAAACGGAAACGGCACCATCAACCGCCATGAATTGATAATAACGGTTATGTTGCCCTACGTTCATCACCTACCCTCCTAAACCAATACTGCGGTTTACTTGCGGCTGGAGTTAAGTAATTCACACATGAACAATACTTAAGCAAGGGGAATTGTAATACTTCATATATGAATTGTCAACCCCTTTCAGAATAAATAGGCATAAATACTCACGCGTGATGAGACATATAAGTGCCATTCAATCGCCTTGACGGCGAGCCAGAGGATGCTGTATCCTATTCTTTTCAAGACTTGATGAAAGGCGATAAAACAAGCAATGGCTAATAGGATACACAGGTTGATAGATGTAGCCCACGAAGACAGGATTTTGAGAACCTTTGTATTGTTCGTGCAAGCGGCGGATACGATAATGAAATATGCCAACACTCATCTCTACAGAAAAGAGAGGCTCTCAGTAATCAAAGTAATAGTGCTACGAGTCTTGGCTGCCAATGGTGGGACTATGAATCCTTCTGAGATCGCCGAGTGGACATTCAGGGAGCGGCATAATATCACGACATTAATCAATCGCCTGAAACGAGATGGACTCGTCAGAGTTGAACGCAATATCAAAGACAAGAGGTTCTTTAGTGTATCGCTGACGGCTAAGGGACGGAAGGTTCTCAAGCAGGCTATGCCGGTGGCGAGAGAGATTGTGAACCAAGTGATGTTATCAATTAATGAAGGTGACGCTATTCTGCTAGAAAAGTCACTGAGGGTCTTGAGGCAGAATGCTCACGATGGCTTGGAACATCTTGCTAAGGGTGCTCAACAACCTCAGCCTGGGTAGGGTAGTAGCATCATCAACTGCAGGTTGAACAAAAAGCCATCTTGTTGGCGAACAGAAAGCGTCGTCGACGTTTTCAAGCCACCTTTTTTCATGGACTACATTTCTTGCAGGATCGCCACTGACGACCCTCTGGATCATTCTGACGATTGATCCAATCCAGTGCCTCTTGGCGCGTTAAGAACCAATACTTGTCGGTCCAACTGGAGCCGGTGGCCATCTTCAACAGATGTCGGCAGCTAGCCCTATGCAGCGTACCCCACACCCGGTAGCTTACAATCTTTCGCAAGTCGTTGAACAGAAATCCCGCGCCAGTGTTGTGTAGATCAGTGAGCTGATGAGGAGTTTGCACCACCACCATGGATGAACACCCTCCTTTATTACGAAGTCTCAAGCTGATTAGATTATACTATTTCTTCGGAAAGAGGGCTAGGCTCATTGGGCTTGGCGAGTAACAACCCGTTGCACAAAACATCTTATTGGGTCACTGCCTATACAGTAACTTGAATCTGTGATGTTATCTTGCTAGAATCAGACCTAGAGACAAATGAGGATGGAGTTGCCTTGAGTTACGAAGGTGTTCTTAAGTTGTCTAAGGATTCAATCCGTAAGACGGCTTTTGGCACAACCATAGACTGGTTAACCGTGGCGAAGGCCTGTTATGATTGGGTTATGGAAGGAAACAGTCCGGAATTTGCAGGCTCGTGGATACTGAAATACATGAAACATAAGGGCTATCATCCAAGTTGGTTTCCGGGCCTCAGGAGACTTGCGGCTTATGGTATTCTTGAGAGAATCGAGGTATCCAGAGGCGGAAAAAGAGCCTACTGGCGATTTGTTGATTTTGATGGAACCAGCCGTGCGTTGCAGGAACTAGGCCGGCTTTGAACCATATAGTGTTTCTCGTAGATAAAGTTCAAATCGAAAGACTGAAAGCTAGACTGAAAGTTCTTTGTTCTGTCCCCTTAGCTCCATTTAGCTTCAGAAATAACCACCCAAGTTATCAATAGGTAGAACCCAACCCAACCTCTAGCTTTCATACTTCTATTGACAGTTGCACTGCAGTGGGATCAATGTAAGTACCTAAGTTACTACCAATAATAATGGAGTGACGTAAACATATTGCGGTAGTATAATTACGTCATGTACTTTATATCTATGATACGCCATGCCCTATCATGGACTTGTGCCGTGTTCGCGAAGATTCTCAAGTGGTTTTGGCGCCGCTCCCCACCTCTCATTTACCCTGTGCTCACATGGCCTTGGCACAGCTTTCCTGTACTCGTTTCGCCTCTTTACACTGTGCTCAAGTGGATTTTCGTAGGAGTTGCTGGCGTACTGGGGTTGGAGTTGTTCGCAGACTACATAGTAGAAGGTTTTTCTCGTCCGCTTTGGTGGGAAGCAGTCATTAAATTCATTGTTCAGTATCGAATCTCTATAACTCTTGTTCTAGGTATGTTCTTCATCCTCTTTCTTTTTACATGGGTCGGACACAGGCGAAAAAAAACCCAGAAGCGCCTTCGTGATGCCTTCCGTTTGTATAAGCCCACCAAGGAACTCATCCTTGAGGACTTAGGATGTCGAGAGATAAGTTCGCAAGAGCCTCAGCGTGAGGAGACGCATGAGGAAGAACGACCTTTCTTCGGCACATATTTCTGTAGGAAGGCATCTGAAGAATCGGAGTCCACTAATGTAGACCTTGCGCCAGTCCATGAGTATACCGAAGAAAATATTGAACAACTCCTACGTGGAAACAAAGGGTTTCTCCTCATCGGCCTTCCCTATTCGGGAAAAACTATCACCCTCTTCTACGTCTTGCGCAGAATGAATGGTTATGTAGTAGTCAGCCCCAATGATTCACAGCCTGTCCCTGATGAAGATATATTCGCCCTACTGAAGAGACAAAAGGTCGTTATCGTTCTGGACGATATAGCCACCTACGCCAAGAAGAATTACGATATTGAAACCTTTAGTGTTAGGATGAAGAGAGCCACTAAAGGTTGCTACGGTGTGGCGGGTACCTGCCGAGAGGCTGGTGACATCACTATGGTAGTAACAGGTCGTGGAAACCACGTCACGAATTTTTGTGAAGCACTGGTGAAATTACGGCTATATCCAATGACTAACAAAGAAAAAATTGCGTTAGCTCAGACCGCTGGTATAACTCTCGATTTGGCGGAAGCTCGGCTTTACTCCCAACCTGGTAATATTACTATGAGGGATAGAACTCGAGTAATGCAGGAGCGTTTTCACGCCCTGACCGAACCGGGGAAGGACACGTTGCGGGCAATGAAACTCCTGGATGCAGGCGGTGTATCCCTCACAATCCCTCGTATTCTGTTCGCGCTGACGGACGTGTTTCGCCGTAGTGTCGAACAAGAAGCATTAGAGGATATTTTAAGGAAGTTATGGGATGAGTTCTTTCTGCTTGAGCAACCGTCTAAAGAAAGGGTGCGCCCCGACTTTGGCTACCTCACGTATGCGGTCTCGTATCAGGAAGGTCCCGACTTAGAAAATGATTACTTGAATATCTTAGCCCAAGCATTGGAGAAGGCCAGGGATGTGGAGGCACTGCTGCAAGTAGCCAGTAATCATCGACGTCGCGCGGACCTCTTGGGTTCCGTCCAGGCGGTTGACAGCGTATTGCGGATAGAGCCTCAAAATGCCGATGCACACTTCCAACGAGGATATACCCTCGCTCGTCTTGGTAAGCTCGAGGAAGCACTCAAGGCAAACAAACGCGCGTTAGATATCAAGCCATCCGCTGAGGCGTATAACAATCGTGGCTACATTCTTTCTCGTCTTGGAAATCTCCCTGATGCATTGAATGCTCTGGATAGTGCCTTGGACCTTCGCTTAGACTTTGATGGCGCTCATACCAACCGGGCCATTGTGCTCGCAAGGTTGGGCCGTTTCTCAGAAGCTATGGAAGAATTCAAAGATGCCTTGGGAATTAGCCCAGGGAGCTACTATGCCTACCTGAATCTAGGGATCACGCTCTCCCGGCAAGACTCCTTCAAGGAGTCTCTGGAAGCCTATGAGCAGGCGCTGCGAGTCCGCCCCGACTATCCCGAAGCCTACCTCAACCGAGGAATTACACTTGCACGAATGCATAGGTTAGAAGACGCTTTGAAAGCGCATGACCAAGCTATCGAGCTGCGTCACGACTATGCTCAAGCCTATATGCAGCGTGGACAGACCCTCGCTAGTTTAAAGCGTTTTCCAGAAGCGCTAGAATCGCTAACCAGCGCGATAGATCTCCAACCGGACTACGTATTAGCCTATGTTAATCGTGCGCGTACGTTCGCCCATATGGGACCGAAATACCAAGAGGATGCACCCAAGGATTGGCAAACTGCATTGGATCTCGGACTCGTGCTTCCACAAGTAGACCTCACTCTCGGTGTCTCATTAGCTCGTTCGGGAGCATATACAGAAGCAATTACTATTTTTAATAGCGTCATTGACTCTTATCCAGAATCTACCGAGGCCTATTACCAGCGTGGCCACACTTTTGCAAACTTAAACCGTTACGATGCGGCTCTACTAGACTTCGACAAGGCCATCGAGCTTCGCCCTGACCATACTAAGGCGCAATGCGACCGAGGCCCTGCATTGGCCAACTTGGTAGGGCGTCAGGATGAAGCTCTTGAAGCTAGTAAAATTGCTTTGGAGCTTCATCCTGAATTCGCTCTGGCTTACTTCGCTCGCGGTTATGTCTTGACCAGAGGCAAAGGATACGATAAAGCTCGGCTAGAACAGGCACTGCAGGCATACGATGAAGCCGTTCGGATTCGGCCGAACTATCCGGAAGCGCATAGGGAGCGGGGCTTTGTCCTAGGTCAGCTTGGTTTTGACGAAGAAGCGTTTAATGCCTTCGACCAAGCCACTGAACTCAGACCAAGATATGCCGAAGCGCTTTTCGGGAAAGCCCGCTCGCTTTGTTTTCTTGTACGCAGGAATCCGCAGCGTTTTCCGCCTAGCAAATGCTTTGAGGAGGTCATGGAACTACTGAAACGCGCCGCCGAAATCGACATTAGTATTATCTCGCGGGTCACAAGGGATCGCACTGCGTTCCGGGAGCTTCGCTTAGACCCGGATTTCGGTCCTCACCTTAACTCCTTAATCTGGGAGTCCGTCAAAAACAAGAACGACCCCGGGACAAGTACAGCGCCATCGTAGGCCATAGCGTGAATCAGTAGATCTATTAAACTAGAGCAAATGTGGTGGAAAAAGTTCTGCCTATTGTAACCCCGGCTCCACTTGAGGGGACTCGAACTCTCTTAATTAACAAATAACCAGAATTTGTGACATAAGAGCTCATTTTGCCATCTAGCGATGTGTTTTGCTAACATTTTTGCTAACGAACTGTTTAGCACGGTATAGCATTGAAAAGCACCACCAGGCACGAAGCTCACTACATCTTCGAAACAAGGTAGGCGTAGATATCACTCTGAGGTACTGGGCGGTATAAGCGGTCTGTATCTTTTAATCAGGGTGTCACAGGTTCGAGACCTGTACGGCCTACCAAAGCTGGAAGACCTTCCCTGCCGGGGAGTTTTGAAAAGAATCAGGGTGTCAAGACACTAGGTCAACCGACACCCTGAT
>SDBT01016996.1_pt1 | contig 11504 bp, 9 predicted proteins | sample 2277101 | NCBI WGS metagenome assembly SDBT01 (sample SAMN10404973, study PRJNA504765) | marine sediment metagenome | isolation source: marine sediment core GS10_PC15, 103 cmbsf | place: Arctic Ocean: Southern Knipovich Ridge | collected 2010
ATCGGATCCACAGCCGAAGTCCATTACGATCGACCCAGTGGCCGCCGATACTGATCTCGGAGATCAACAGCCCGGTCTTCCCCAGCCGGCGGTAGCCCATCTCTGGGTTGTAATTGAGGATCTTCGAGGTGTCGACCGGCTCAGCGGGCTCACCGCACGCCGACGGTTCTCCCACCAGGCTGGTCGCGACCGTGCCGGCAAGCAAAACCGACGTGTTCCGAACAAAGGTCCGCCGCGATAACTTGTCTTCGCTCATGGTTCTTCTCCGGGTTTGAGGTGCCTGTCGTACCAATCGGCAAGGCGTTGCATGTCGGGCTGCATGTTCGGCCAACCATGGCCTGCGCCCTTCTTGATGATGACTTCCGCCGCGACGCCTTGGGCCTTGAGATTGTCGGCCATTCTTGTCGAATGGAACGGCGGCATTTCGTCCTTTTCGCCGTGGATCATCAACGCAGGCGCGGACTCGGGCGTGGCGAAATTCACAGGCGAGCAGTCTCTGAGGATCTCCCGGACCTTTATCGGATCCGTGATCAGCACATGCTCTTTGAGTTTCGGGTCATAGTCGCGGAAGCGAAATCCGTCGATCAGCCCGCGACGCTCGGTGATCTCGATGCAGTCGACCCCGTCGGCCAGGAAATTCACCCAGTCGGTTCCCGGAAAGAAACAAGCGACCGCCTGCACGCGGCTTGACTGCCGCTCGACCGGATCCTTGGCATTCGGATCGCCGGGTCCTCCTTTGGTGCCGATCAGCAGGGCCAAAGAGGCGCCGGCCGATGCGCCGCTGATGCCGATCCGGTTCGGATCGACCCCGAACTCGTTGGCATGATGGCGAATGTACCGCACGGCGCGGTGGCAGTCGGCGGTGATTTCTCTCATCTCGAATTTCGGCGCCGATCCGTGCAGCACGGCAAAGACCGTGTATCCTCGTTTCAGGAAAGGGGCCATTCTCTGCACGAACGGGTCGCCTGCGATCATGGCACGGTTGGAGAAGAACCCGCCGCTGGCGACCCAGATGACGGCGGCCGCATTCGGCTTCGGCGGCCTAAGCACGTCCATCGAGAGCAGCAAGCCGAGTTTTCGACCGTAGATCAGATCGGCGACGCGCACGCACGGCGCGGCCGGATCGGCCGAACGCTCCGCCTCATACAAGGCCGCGCTTACTCGCTCGTGATCCACCGCGCGCGGTGGATCGGCCAAGGCGAATCGGCAGACAAGGAACAAGACAACGAACGTGGCTACTCGAAACACTGTCTTCATCGCGAATCTCCCATTGATCGAGCAGAGGAAAAGGGACGCTTCTGGAAAGTTGTAGCTGGACTTTTGCAAATTGGTCCCCTCTCCCTCTGGGAGAGGGTTAGGGTGAGGGCTTGCATGTCTTTTCTATACCCTCACCCCCGGCCCCTCTCCCAAAGGGAGAGGGGAGGTTGAATTCGCGTTTTGCAAAAGTCCAGTCATGAAGTTGACATCTCACGCGCACCAGGGCCGGTCTCTGTCTTGGTGGCCGGCAACGAGGCGTTTTGTCAGGGCGACGTCTTCTTGCACTTGGAAGTCGGTCATGCCCACGGCAACGAAATCGGCGCCGTGGCGAAATGCGTACGCAAAACCCTGGCGGGGATGAATGGCGCCGGCGGCCAGCACTTTGAATGCGATCCAGGGTACATCGATCTTGCTCATCACCTCGATCGTCTTCTCCGGGTCCAGACACCAGATGTTGTCGTGGAACCGGTTGTGGTCGGCCTTCTTGCCGCTATAAGAATTCCCGCCTCCGCTGTACCAGCAGAACGGCTCGCGGTTCTCTTTCGGGGTGGCCGACCAGTAGTTGTCGTTATGGAACGTTTTGACGTAGAAATCGGGCTTGATCCCCAGGCCGTCGCATTGGATCGGCACCTCCAGGGAATGACCGCCGAGTCCCAGCACCATGCCCAATTCCTTGGCCACTTCCATGGCCACGCCGACCTGATCCATTTTCTTGGCCATCGCCAAGCGGTCGCCTTGATCACCCCAGATGTAAAACGCGGCCGCCACGTCGGTCTGCATGGCCCCGGTGAGCATGCCCTTGATCTTCTCTTTACTGTCGCTCGGGCCCAAATTGACCCACTGGATGGTTCGCAAGTTCCCGCCGCGGGTGGAGTTGTATTCTCGGATCAGAGGGGGATTGCCCTGCAGCACGATGTTGATGCCCTGGGCCTCGGCCAGCTCGAACGTGTCGAGCATCCGCTGGTGCGTGTTGTACGCGTTTCCCAGCGCTACGGTGTAGATCAGGTCTCTAGAATGGGCGCCCGGCACGTTGGATCCGAAAATCAAGCGGCCGACCTTCAAGTCGCCGATCATGCCGTAGGGCATGTCATTGGGTAGAGGAGTTTGATTTTGGGGTGTTTGATCTTGGGTCGCTTCCTCCGCTTGGGAGTTGGAAGCCGCCGAGGCGCTAACACTCGCCGCCAAACCGGCCGCCGCGCCCTTGCGAACAAAATCTCGTCGCGTCACTTTGTCGTCTGCCATAATGGGCTCCTTTGGTTATCGGCTCTTCTGGCCAATGTTACCCGATTTGCACGTCAATTACCACCCCCTCGGATGAATCGGGGTTGTTCAGACGGATATTCAAGAAAACCACACTCTTGGGAGATGACTCGAAGAGGGACTCACGCAAAGGCGCAAAGACGCAAAAAGACGTGACCATTCACGGAGGATTGACGGACAGGTGTTTTGACAGGATAAACAGGATGGACGGGATGAAGGACCAATGGAGTTGTTGATTTGTCTTCACATTTCAGTCAAATGTAGTTGAAGTATGATCAGCGGAAATGGGAAAACCAAGACCAAGGGTTTTCTTTTCCTTTATCCTGATCATCCTGTTATCCTGTCCAAAAGCATTACTCAGTGAACGCTTACAAAAAGACAAAGCGTCTTTCACTCTCTCTGCGTCTTTGCGCCTTTGCGTGAGACCTTTTTCTTGTCGTCCGGGCGTATTTCGAAAAGCACGGACGCTACGGATTTGCCCGCAGCTTCCCGCGCCGATCGGAGCGTGATCGAAAAGCCGGGCCGGGGACACTGGGGCACCGCTGCGCTTTGCCCCAGCCACCCGGCTTGAGCGAGTGCCGCCCGAGCGATTTGAACGCTCACGCCCTCTCGGGCACAAGATCCTAAATCTTGCGTGTCTGCCAATTCCACCAGGGCGGCTGAAGGTTGTGACTCAGCACAAAGAGATTCTACCACGGACCTTCCGCCATGGATAGCACGTCCCAGGCATTCCCTGCTTTCGAGGGACACGATCTTGCCCGGCGTCACACAACACGGCGCGGCCGGATCAGTCGTTGAATCCCAGCGCCTTGCGATAGGAGATGCTGAATATGGCGGGAATGAGTCGGTCGAAGGTGCGGCGTCCCCACCAGGCGGCATCCGGGTTGAGGTAGACGATGTCGCCGGGTTCGATCAGGACCGTTTCACGACGATCGTAGCGGGCGCGGATCAGGTCGACGAGGATCAACATCGGTTCCCCGTTGGGGCAGGTGCGATGCACGGTGACCGTGGTCGGCGAGTCGATCGGATCGATGTATCCGGCCATGGCGACGGCCATCACGACGTCGATTTCACGATCGCGCGGGAGCAGGAATCCGGCACCGATGTCCCGCTCGCGTTCGCTGATGCTGAAGCGAAGGAAGTTGGTGGGACTGAGTTTCCCAACCACGTAGAAGACTTCGTCCTTACGGCTGGGTACGACCACGACGTCGCCGTGGTTCAGGACGATCGAGTTGGGGTCGACCCTATCGGCACCGAAGCCACGCATCGGGATACGGACGATTTCCATGCCCGCCGGGGCGATCGTTTCCTGATAGGACATCGGCTCGACCGCTGCCGGCAAGGGTTCCGGCATGGGTGGTTCTTCGGCGGGGGCATCGGGTGCAGTGAGGATCTCGAGCGTGGCGTTGGGTGGGTCGCGGAAGCGTGGCTGGTGGATGGCGTTTTGGATCTGCGTAGGTGACGTTCGGCGATGGACCTCGAGTTCCATGGCGGCGTCGTCGCACAGTCCGCCCGCGGCCGCCAAGGCGTGTGCCACGTCGTTTTCGTATTTCGAGAGGGTGTACATTCCCGGCTCATTGACCTCGCCGAGCACCAACACGTTGGTGGTGGCCTTTTGGACGAGATAGATGTTCGTTCGCGGCTCCTTGATGAACCCGTCGGCATAAGCCTCGTTGATGGTCACGTGGGCTTCCATGAGATTCATCCCGCCGACGTGGACCGGCCCAACCAGCGGCAGTTGAATTTTCCCGCTGGCCATGACCTGGGCGCGTATGGGGCGGACTTCCGCGCCCGGGTATAGTCCGTGCAGGGTGATTTCGAGGATGTCAGCCGGCCCGAGGATGTAATCGTCCTGCGGGGCGATCGCGAGGCTGGCGTAGTTCAGCGGAGGGCCGGCCGTCCGGCTTGGATAGCGGAAGTGGTCGGGTAACTTGCAGGCGGGTATGCCTCGCGAGATGAACGGAGCCCAGCAGCCTGCGGTGAGGGTCAGTCCCAGTAGCAGGCACGCCAGCCATCCCGTCCGGAAGAGACTAGCTTCCGGTTGCCACACTTTCATCCCTCTCACGATGTGTTCCTCCATGCCGCGTGTCGTCACGAACTTCCTTGCCGATCACCGTGTTATCAAGAACCCGAAATATGCACCATGATAGAAGACCGTGCCATCGGCATTCAGGGCGCTTCCGCTGGTGGGAGTGGTTGTGAAGTCGAGTTGTTCGGGCGCTAGGGCAACGCCGTCGACCCACATGAGTTGATACCCTAAGGTCAGGGCCGTGCAGTCGGTCAGATGATAGCGGCCTTCCAGACGCATATCCGTTACGAAGGCGGCCTCTTCATCCTCGGTGATGAAATCACGATACACGACCGAATTGTTTGTCTCGGCCATCCAGGTGTGCTGCTCGGTGAAATTGGCATAGATGCCGGCGCGGGCGTCAAATCGCCAAGTGAAGCACTCGGTGAGGCAACCGTCGATCAGCCCGCCGATCTGGAGCCCGACCAGATCGTTCTCCGTGTTGATCCAGTAGTTGCTCGTCTGGTAGACATTGCCCGGGCTGCTGGTGTCGCTCGATTCGTAGTCGAAGAACTCATCGAGATCCACGTAGCGAAAACCAATCAGCCATGTAACGGGGCAACAGCAGCCGTGTTTGAACAGGTAGTTCAGCTCGTAGTTATTCAGGTCCGACTCGTAGGTGATGGTCACATCCTCGGCGCCGTCGAAATTGCTGACGTCAACGACGTTGCCGTGCATGTCGTACATCTCGTCGCCGTTGAACGTATGAAACGGGAAGGTGAGATTGGCAGGCGACTCGGTCGGCAGCATCGTGACGCTCGATCGCCAGTGCATCGGCCCGTAGTAGGTAAACTCCCAGGCGCGACAATCGTCGAGGTATCGACCGACGGTAAGCCGCGGCCCCCAGGCGTCGTCGAAGTCGAGATCATGCGTGGTCAGCATCGTTTCCCTGAAACCTGGTGAGCCAGCCGCGTTTTGATTCTCGACGATCTTGATATTATCTGCTCGCGTGCGATTGAGAAACATGGCTTCGACGCCCACGTACCATCCGCCGTAGCCAGACCCGCGGCCGAGGAGTCTGCCGTTGCCTCGCAGCCCGAGTAGTCCATTTCCCCGCCCGAGCCCTAAGACGCCGCCACCTCCGAAGCCACAAGTGCTCCGATAGGCGTCTTGATAGCAGGCTCCGCAATTATCCGCCACGATCAGTTCGTCGGACGGCGAGGGTTGGGCGATCTCTTGCGCGGCGATCGGACTCGTGCCCAGCAAAAGGACCGCGGCCAGGAATGCCCCCGTCAGCAACATCGAGCGTCTCATTGGAACCTCACTTTTAGACAAGCGAAAAACAAACCGTGCCCCCGCAACAAGGAACGTTAAGGTGGGCCGCATGGCGTTTGTCAACGGACCGGCTGCGTGATACAGCACGTATTTCAAATCATCGACGCATACCCCGGGGGCACTGAGCAATCCCCGCACGGAAGGAATAATCGCGCTAATCGTTACAAACCGCTCGACCGGTACCGATGCCTGGAAAAACGGATGATTAGACCGGCAGTCCACGCGTTTTAGCCGTATATTCGGGTGATTTTCTCACCGCCGAACTCGTTACGCGGTCTACCGCAAAATGGGATGGGCGCCGCAACGGCCGAGAAGAGGTTACGCTGGTGCGGCGTGGGCAAGATGGGTAAGCGCCCGATCGGCAGAGGCGTGACTGTAGGAGGCGACTCCCGTCGCCGATTTGTGAGTTCGCATTCGATCGGCGACTGGAGTCGCCTCCTACATCCTTCTTCAACGGGCTGCTAGCGTGGCGTCGTGACGTGGATCTGGTTGTCGATGTTCCAGTCGTCGGAGAGCTCTCCGGTCAAGACTTGGCCGGCCAAGATTTGGCCCACCAGGACTTGGGCCATTTGCTTCAAAAAGAAGCGCGAGACGGTGCCCCGCAGGGTTAGCGTATCTTCGTACAACTCGCACTGAAGACGACCCAATTCAGGGTACGACGAGCGGCGCAGTTGAGACTGTGCCTTGGCCAGCGTGCTGATGTCGCTTCGAGACATCACGGTTGCACAGGACTCGGTTGTAGAGGGCCGCGTTGTAGAGAGTTGGATCAATGGTTTTGTGCTATCGAGCGCCAACATAATTATTTTCCTTGATACTGTGGACTTGTGCAGGAAAGACTTCACCCCGTTTAATTACAGCCGATAAGGCAGCTTAGCGGGCCATTACCGGTGGCGGGAAGTTGTTCTTGGGAGAGTCCTGAGTGAGGTTCGTGCCAGGTGTCTCGCACGATTGCCGTAGTTTTGCCAATAAACGCCTGTCGTTTTTCTCGTATAGCCCAGTGATAATGCAGATCAATTCCGCGCACAATCGGGGAAAATGGCGGGGCCCAGCCCGTAGATCCACCACGAATACATAGGGGTTTCCCCTAAGCATCACTCCCAGCCGCAATTCCATGCCCCGCTCTTGACGGGAGACAATAAATCAGTCAGGCTGTAATATAGTACAATCGGGTGCCGTGGGCGTAAGGTCCGAGTATCGGCGGCTGTAAGGCCCGGGCACCGGCTGGGCGCGAGGAATGGGTATGACGCGGTCCATCGACATTGAATCATCACGCGTACGAAGCGGCCGCTTGCCTGCCGAGCAGCACGCAACCGATGCCGAGGTGCTGTTGCGTCATCACGTGGAAGCGGCCCTGTTGCTGGACGTATCGGGAAGGATCCTCGCGCTCAATGAAGCGGCCGCGGCCAGGCTCGGGAAACCGGCCTCGGAACTACCCGGTCACTCGCTGCTGGAGTTGCTCCCTTTCGAGGTGCAGACTACGGTTCGAAGTCGGCTGGAGGAGGCGGTTCAGTCGGGCAGAACGATCCGTTTCGAGGAAGACGGCGCCGGCCGCGTTTACGAGTATTGCTGTTGTCCCGTTCCGTCACTCAATGGCGAGGTGGCGAGCGTGGCGCTTTACATTGCCGAAGTCACCGAGCGCGTCCTAGCGCAAGAGGCCTCGCGCGACAGCGAGTCGCGTTATCGTGCCGTGGTGGATAACCGAACGGAAGTAATCTGCCGCCTCTTGCCGGATAGCACGCTAACCTTCGTTAACGACGCCTATGTGCGTTGCCTTGGACAAACGCGAGAGGAGTTGATCGGGCAAGACTACTACTCGCTGTTGTTTGCCGAAGATCGCGAGAAGGTCCGTCAACGTTTTGCATCGCTTGGCCGGGATCATCCGGTGGCTGTCTACGAGCATCGCTTCCCAACGGCCCGGGATCAGGTCTGCTTGCTACAGTGGACGAGCCGGGCGTTGTTCGATAGCGACGGGCGGTTGAGCGAATATCTTTTGGTGGGGCGCGACCTGACTAAGCAGAAGAAAGCCGAAGAGGCACTCAGGGCGTCCCGCAAGGAATTGGCTATTCGCAACGAGATCGCCGACATTTTCCTCACGGTCCCCGACGAGGATATGTATGCCGAAGTGTTGGAAGTATTGCTTCGGGCCTTCCAGAGCCGATACGGTTTCTTCGGGTTCATCGATCAAAATGGCGATCTTATCTGCCCCTCCATGACGCGCGATATTTGGGACGCGTGCCGCATGGAAGAGAAGCACTTGGCCTTCCCCCGAGAAGCTTGGGGAGGACTGTGGGGGCGGTCGTTGGAAGAAAAGCGTACCCTGTATCAGAACGACGGGCTGCGCGTTCCCGGCGGGCACCTCGCGTTGCATCGTTCACTGGTGGCGCCAATCATTCACCAGGGAGAGCTTATCGGCCAGTTTGCCGTGGCCGACAAACCGAGCGATTATACGGAAAAAGACAGCCATTTATTGGAAAGCCTGGCCGCCCACGTGGCGCCTGTGCTGCATGCACGAATCGAGAACGAACGGCTTGAACGGCAACGCGAGGAGGCCGAGCAGCAACTAAGGCTCTCGCACCATTTCCTCGAAACGGCCAATCAGCACTGCGAAATGCAGCCCTTACTGGACGGATTCGTGGCCTCCTTGAAGGAGTTTGCCGATTGCCAGGCCGTGGGAGTCCGGATTCTTCGTGAGCATGGAGCGATTCCCTATCAGGCCTTTGACGGATTCAGCCAGAAGTTCTTCGAACAAGAAAGCCCTCTGTCGATCGAGACGGATCGGTGCATGTGTATCAACGTGATCAAAGGTGAGACGAACACCGAACTCCCTTGTTTCACCCAGCAAGGGTCCTTTCATGTCAACGGAACGTCGCGCTTTCTCGCCGCCATCTCGGAAGAAGAGAAGGGCCAAACCCGAAATGCCTGTAACCAGCACGGCTTCGAGTCGGTCGTGTTGGTGCCGATCCAGATGGGAAAACAGATTCTCGGGTTGATTCATCTGGCCGATTCCCGGGAAGACGTGTTTTCCGATTCGCTGGTCAGAGTGGTGGAGAAGGTGGCCATGCAGTTGGGGACGGCTATCCAGCGAATTCATGCCGAAGAGGCGGTCAGAACGGCAAAGGACCAACTGGAAGTTCGCGTCCGGGAACGAACGAGCGAGCTCGCCCAGACGAACGAGGCGTTGGAGGCCGAAATTGCCCATCGCGAACGTTTGGAGAACGAGGTGCTGAACATCGGGGCACGCGAGCAACAGCGCATCGGACAAGAACTGCACGACGAGTTGGGGCAGGAGCTCACCGGCCTAGGTTACCTGGCCAAGAGCCTTCAACGGCGACTCGATTCCCAGGAGCTTTCCGAGGCCCGAATGGCTGCCGAAGTGGCTCAAGGAATCCCTCTCGCCTTGCGTCGCGTGCAAGCCATTGTCAAGAATCTTGTTCCGCCGGAGATCAGCGACGGGCAGTTGGTCCAGGCCTTGCAAACCTTGGCTAGCAACATGGAAGATCGCGCGGGTATTTCCTGCCGCGTGGCAAGCGACCAGCCCGAGATCTTCTGCGATGCCCACAGGGCCATACATTTGTATCGAATTGCGCAAGAGGCTGCCAACAACGCTGTGAAACACGGGCAGGCCCGGAATATCGTCGTTCAGATCGAGACCGACCGTCAGCGGATCATCTTGCGGGTTCGCGACGACGGGATCGGATTTTCCGACGAAGACCATAGACCTTCCGGATTCGGACTGCGCATTATGCGCTACCGGGCTCGTATATGCGGAGGACAACTCGACGTTCAATCGAGCGCCGATGGGGGAACACTCGTTACTTGTACTATTGACAGGGAGCAATCTAATGACTGATGTCAGCGACATCCATTCGGCAACACACCGGATCCTGGTCGTCGACGACCACCCGATCGTCCGGCGCGGGCTGCGCGAGTTAGTCGACGACGAACCGGACTTCGAGATCTGCGCGGAAGCGGAAGACGTAGCCGAGGCGCTGCGGCTGTTCGAGTCCGAGCAACCGGACGTGGTCATCGTGGATCTCTCGCTCAAGGGGGGGCACGGGCTGGAGTTGATCCAGCAGATCAAAGCACGAGCGTCTCATGTCAAGATGCTCGTCTCTTCCATGCACGACGAATTGCTCTTCGCCGAGCGCGTGTTGCGTGCCGGGGCCTCCGGGTATATTAGCAAGCAAGAATCGCCCGAAAGGATTATCGGCGCGATCCGGAAAATCCTTGGCGGCGAGATCTATCTCAGCCCGCGCATGGCCAACCGCCTCTTGCACCGCTTTGCCGATGGCGAGGTGGTGGAAAAGAACCCGATCGAAACTCTTTCCAACCGCGAGTTGGAGGTCTTCGAGATGATCGGGCAGGGCTTTTCCACCAAGCAGGCCGCTCGAAAACTCGAGTTGAGCCACAAAACGGTCGAGACGCACCGCGAGAAGATCAAGATGAAGCTCAATCTGCGTAACGGCGCGGAACTCAACCGCCACGCCACGCAGTGGGTCCTGGAGAACGGGTAAACTCCGCGGAAACTCCCATTTCGGACTCCCTAGGCTCTGATTGCCACTAGATTGCCACCATACTTCCACCACACGGTTTGTGGTCAGCGCAGGGCGCGGGCTGGTAGAATTGTGGTGGAAGAACTGGCCTCGGACGAACGTGAGGTCGTAAGTCCCTCAAGCGATGTTGCGAGGCTGACTTACGAACACGCGTTTCGATAGGCAATCAGGTTGGCAAGGAGTGGAGTCCGTGGATTGCCCCTTCACGACACTAAGTGGGAAACGTGCGGCGACCCGTCGCATCGGGCTGCGTTTCGAGCAACTCGAAACGCGACTCCTGTTGTCGGTCGACTTATCGTCGGGGTCCCAATGGTCCGAGGCGCTCCCAGTCCTCGAAGCGGATGCCCTGGCCGCCTCGGCCTCCGCTTATCAGCTACAGGAGATGCCGATCTGGGGTGATACGTCGGATAAGCCGCAATCGAAGGTCTGGCGGCACGACGATCAATGGTTCAGTGTGATTGCCGACGACTCGGGTACCTGGGTCTGGCGACTGGACGGCCTGGCATGGTCGCCCGTGCTGCAAATCGACTCCGGCCGCTTCCGCGCCGACGTCAAGAGTGTGGGTGACGTTGCCCACGTGCTGCTCTACAAAGATGAGTCGTCCAAGCTGGCTTCGATCCAGTACGTTTCCGGCCCGCTGGGAACTTACGAACTCTGGGTGCAGCGACCGTTCTCGACCGCCTTGAGCCTGGACAACTCCGTGGAGACGGCAACCCTGGACGTCGATTCCACGGGACGAATGTGGGTGGCCTCCGACGCTCGCACCGACGTGATGGTTCGCTACAGCGATTTCCCTTACACAAGCTTCAGTGCCCCGATCACCATTGCTTCCGGTATCAACAGCGATGACATCTCGGCAATCACCGCACTGCCGGACAATTCCATCGGCGTCTTGTGGTCGAATCAGCAAACCGATCGCTTCGGCTTCCGGGTTCACCATGACTCGGATCCCGTTGGCGTTTGGTCGGGTGATGAGGTGCCCGCCTCGCAGTCGGCGCTGGACGTCGGCGGCGGCATGGCCGACGATCACCTCAATCTGGCCGTCGCCTCGGACGGGACCCTCTACGCGGCGGTTAAAACCAGCTACAACA
>SDBT01016997.1_pt1 | contig 11503 bp, 7 predicted proteins | sample 2277101 | NCBI WGS metagenome assembly SDBT01 (sample SAMN10404973, study PRJNA504765) | marine sediment metagenome | isolation source: marine sediment core GS10_PC15, 103 cmbsf | place: Arctic Ocean: Southern Knipovich Ridge | collected 2010
GGTTGGGAGTGCAACCACGCGGTAGCGGGGACTCGAGGACGTTGAGGATGACGGAGCTCGGGTCACTGCTGAGAGCGCCGTCGTTCACGATCAGGTCGAAACTATAAAACCCAGGGATATCCGGGAAGAACGTCGGCTTCTCGGTTGTGGGACCAGAGATCCCCCGCTGACGAAGGACCTTGAAAGATGCCTTGGTGAGCGTGTCAGGGATGTCCTGGTTGGCGAAGAGGAGGAAGAACGGTGGGTCAGAGCCGGTTGAAACAACCGTCCTCGCCACGCCGCCGACCAACAGAACGTCCCCAGGAAGAATCAGATCTACCGCATCAACCAAACCCAGCTCGGTCGAACTGAACTTGTTGGTGAGCCCCGTCGCATCGATAGGGGCCGTTGATCCATCCTTGAGCTCGACGGAGAAGGCACTCCCAAGAGGGGTATCGACGAGCCGCCACTGGAAGGTCAGAGAAGCACCCTCGGGGTCAAAGCTGGCACTCCCGTCGAGCTCGGCAATGGAGCAAGACCGAACACCCTGATCGATCCCCGCATCTGCAATAGGCAGCAGGTTTGGAATGAGGACGGCCGAGCTGAGGCACAACTCATCGAGGCTGAGAACGGATGCCTCGAGCAGCGTCCCTCGAACCGTGACGAGCGTCCTGTCTGTGGGAGGGAACGCCAGAGAGCCTGCCGGGATGACAGGCACCACCGCCCGCAACACCTGACCTGTTATGCCGATGTCCGAGGTCTTGGTGACGAAGATGTAGACGTTGTTGGAGATCAGACTCACCGACATGCGGAAGGTGATGTACTCACCCTCTGTGATGTAGGCGCTGCTCCCGGGGATCAGCTGGGTGGTGCTGTCGAGCACCATGTTCCCACCACCGTCATGGTGGACGCCGCCGGCGTACATGATCCCGAGCTTGCTGACGAACAGCCCAGCACACGGACCAGCTGCGTCTGTCGACCCTACGAAGATGTGCTTGTTGACGAGGTCGTTGAAGTCAGGTGGAAGAGCATCGAAGCGAGCTGTCCACTGCAACGTGAACTGCTGCGGCACGCTGGTGGTGACGATGAGCTGGGCATCGGTGAGTGGGAAGGTTTCACCGGACCCGATGATAAGGTCACAGGTCCCGCCGTCGAGAACGAAGTGTGAGCCAGAGCCCACGGTAGACACATCGGGGTCCGCCAAGATCCCGAGCATCGGGGCACAGTGATCGAAGCAGAAGAGATCAAACGGCCCAGGCGCCGGTAGGGCACCACCATACGGCCCACCACCGTATGGACCACCACCGTATCCGCCACCACCAGACATCTAATTTCTCAAATCTCGATGACCACAGTCTCGAGCTCAACAACCTGCACAACGCTCCCTGATACAAGTGATCCGATAGGTGTAGGGGCACCACCCGAGAAGCCGTCACCGTTGAAGTCCGGAGTGCCTGTCGAAATCCAGACGATGAAGTCTGCGCCGGGAGCTCGACCGTCATCCTGTCCTCTCATTTTATACCGCCTGAGAAGAGAGGTACCAGCAGCAATCTTCTCGAATCGATTGTTGGTTGTTCCAACAGAATTTCTAGAAGCACCTACATTCACAGTCTCGCCAATATCATCAGCTCGCGTGGGCACATCCAAAACAAAGTCCCCAATTACAAGATTCGATTGCGTACCGTGGTTTCCGTTGCCACTGAGATCGATAAATTCATCGCCTCCCAGACCATCACCATCACCAATGGCACACCACCACACAGGGCTTGCAAATGACATGGTGGTCAGATCTTGCGGCCGACCCTGGGCGTACAACTCAAGAACCTCCGAAGACGTCATCGCGAAATCCCACCCAGCAGCGTGGCACACGTTCCCTGGAAAGTTCAGACTTTGACCTTCTTGATTGGCAACCAACAGATTAGAAAACGCATTAATAGTAGTCGTCGTCACTGTCGTAGCAGGATGCGTTCGATCAGCACCTGTGACCTCCACACCATCGATGAAAAGGTGCAAGTGAGTTTCATCCAAGGTGCTGTTCCCATCTGTAACAGCAGCAATCAAATGCCAATTGCCATCATTGATGACCGGGGCACTCTGAGAAACAGGCAAAGTTCTGACAAACAGGTCAGCTCCAAACGATCGAAGTGTAAACCGAAAGTCGCCCGACTCAGTATGGCCCGTGGCCAATGCCCAACCTGTTGAACCAGTCAACTGGCTGATAATTACATCATCGGTCGCACCTGTGGTTGTCTTAACCCAACACGCGAACGTATGCGTATCTGTCCGTTCCGGTTGCATTAAATCAAAAGCGGTAAAGTCGACAGACTCTCCGGGACTAGCTGGAGCACCATCGAACAAGACCGACAGCGTCAGTGGATTATACCAATCGGACATGGGTCACTCAGCTTGATACAGCTACAATCGAAGGGTCCCAGACTGTGTAGATGTAGGCACCAGGGTCACTAGAAAGCTGAAGCTTTGTCCCCTGATCGTGTGTATCGAGGAGACCACCATCGATCACCACACGTAGTCTTTTCAGTCGACCGCCCCATGTCCGACTTGCTTGGATCACATGTTGACCAAACCAAATCGGCCCGGTGATCTTTGGCGTGGGTATTTTGGGACTGCTTCCAACTAACCAATTGGTGCCAGGATCTTCCCTCCAAACGGACGTGGTGATTGCACTACGAAGAGCGAGCGCTTCAATCGTCGTGAACTGATCGGTGGCCAGGCCGGAGCCACGGGCACGAAAAGTGACCCACATACCTAAAGTAGTGCTGGCAAGAGAGACCTGCTGGAACGTTGTACTAAACATGTTCCCGTCCATGTTGTTGCTGGCACGTTGTCGTCTTGCTAGCGTATTGCCCACACCCTGTGATGCAAGGGCAGATGACAGACACCAAATGTACGGACACAGCATGGCGCCAGGTTCACCATCAAGAGTACGAAACATACCGTGACCAATTAGACCCACTGCAACAGTCAGGTCAGAGGAAAAACAAACCCACCCACCATCGGCTGTGTAACCAGGTTCAGGTATCGCATCGATAGCAACAATCTGACCGTTGCCCATGGTGTCAGCACTCGTGACCCCCTTCCATGCATCGGGAACCTCCGCAAAGCCACCCGTTGCACCAAGCAAACACGCGCAAAGCGGGTCAACAGGGTATCCGTTCTCCCCGGCGCTTGTTCGACCAGGCTGAATCAACTCATCACATGTAGCAGTAGCTGCAAGCGTGGCGAAGTCACTGGCTGTCTCTCCAACCGGATCGATGCACTGAACTGTGATGAGCCCGTTGTCACGGTTGGCGGCCTTTGCGATTACGATTTGCTGCACATACTGCACAGCTGTACCCACCTGCGTGACTGTCGTCCCACTTGCAGCACCTGTGATCACACGAGCTGTCTCCCATCCAAACGGGTCAGGACCACTGCCTCGAGCATGCGGATGGATACACAGGTAACCAGCTCCAGCTCCATCAAAGACAAATCCCATGAACTCGCCCGTGGCACCGGTTGTCGTTTGAGTAACCTCCTCACCCTGGAAGAAGATCTGATCGTTGTCCTCCAGGAAGACACTTCCAGCAACAGGTGCAGATGTGATCGGGATCTTGATCACACTCGGACCTTGCATCAACGTCCAAGCAATCGTCGAAGAGCCAATGGGGTCCGTGGGAACACCGCCTTCAGTCGTATCAAAAATCTCCCAATCGAGAGACGCCTCCGCACCCGGAGTAAACGCACTCCGACGCGCATCGATACGAACATTGTTGTCGTCGACAAACTCTTCGATCTGGTGGTGATGTTGGTTGGCAGCAGTACCTGTCGTGAAGTGAATGAAGTGCCCCTTGTCCTCAGCGACGAAGGGAGATCCAGTCACTGTCACGAGAGCACGACCATTCACTGGAGCTGAAATCGTAGCGTCACCGGACCCACTCACTCCCGTGAGAGTGCCGTTCCCAAATTGGTCGAGCTCGGGATCGTCGGACACAACCTTGGTGGTACCGTCACTACTCGCAAGTACCTTCCATCCAGCCTTCTTCATCGCTCGTGTAAGCGCGAAATAATGACTCCAGATGTCGTCGGCCCCAGCGTCCTTAGCGATGTTGGGAAGAACTACGTTGTTGACTGTTGAAGGCATGACTTATCCTGTAGATGAGTAGACGATTCTAAGGTGAGCACCGCTGATGGTGACCTCATCAGGCCCCGCGCCAGCAGTCATCTGATGCTGAACCTCGTAGACGTTGTCGCCGGCAGCAAGGTCACCAGGAGACAGAAGGTTGTCCGACTGAACCTCCGGCGTCAGAGAGATGCTACCCAACGGTGTTGAGACCGGTGAGGACAACGTTATATTGAAGAGCTGAACCGCATGAGGGCTGGAGGCGATGGTCGTCTCCATGATGGCCTCGAAGATAAAGACGGAGCTCAGAGGGAACCCATCAGGGTTGAAGTTCTTGGTCGCTACACGATCGAAGCCAGCGGTGTTGCTGGTCGAGTCTTGACCAGAGAAGAGCTCGATCCACTCCTCTCGGTTGGTGTTCTGAATGACACGCCAGGACACGCCGGTGAGCTTCATCACAGAGATGAGCCCGCCGTTGGCGAAGATGACTCGGGTCGTCGATCCATCTTCGAACTGATCGCTGCCTGGCAGCGTCAGAGTGATGGGGTTGCTGAAGGCGTCGTTCTGGTTGTCCTTGACCGGGAAGACCTGACCATCTCGAGCTCCACCAGGAAGATTGAACACCGAGGCGCCGCCGATGACCGTGGTGTCGACGAGGTAGAGGTTCGCTTCATCCGCTGTCGCTGTGAACGGTGTCGAGGTGACAGTAACTGGGAAGAGGTCTTCGAAGATGGTGAAGTAGGTCTCGAGCAGACCCTCAACACGATCACCCGCCCAACCAAAAGGCTGGCCGTTGAAGTTGAGCTCGTCGGCCTTGAGGTCCAGGTCAATAGGATCAGGGTTCTTCTGGTACGGCGGGATGACCTGTCCACGAAAGTTGGGGATGCCGAAATTGCGGATGTCTACATCCGGTGACCCACCAGCGTCCCTCACGGTCGACTGAACTCGGTAGCACCCCCTCACATCCACAGCGAGTGTGCCTGAAGGAGTAGCACTGACTCCGGAGGCGAATACACCAGGCACCAGGGCGCTCCCAGGCGGCGAGTAGAGCAGCTCGAGCTCCCAGCTCTCAACGTTGGTGTTGTCGCCGTTGGTAACGGTCACCAGATCGCTGGCGGGTACACCCGAGATCACACCTCTCAACGCCCGGCCGGCAATGTCGGAGGCCCCAGATGCCTGATCGAACTTGATGTCAGCTGTAACTGCCATTTTGACTCCGCACGCTCATACTCCTACCTTGACCAGGTGAGTGTATTCACCGAGATGGATCCTCAGCTCGCCTGGAAGGCCATCGAGGGCTACAAGGATGAGCTCACCGCACCGGCGCAGGCCCAGGAAAAGAAGTACCGAGACTACGGTTGCCCACGCTGCAGATGTGGCCTGCAGAAAGAGTGGGACTCTCGCGTAGCCTGGAAGGGCGATGCCCTCCCTCACTTCCTCCTCAAGTGCGACAGCTGTGGATACACAGTCGATCCGTACGCCAACCTGGTCGTTCGGTACGGAGATGCATCCAAGGTGCCCACACCCAGCACCCTCCATATCCTCGGCCAGAAGTAGCTTCACTGCGTCACGTTCCTCACGATGCTGAGCCTGTCTGGAATGAAGGCGCTGAGCCTTCCTGTACCGAGGGCGTTCTGAGAGCGCTGCGCGATGATGGTGCGATCGGTGTTGTGGACGATGGCGATGAGGTCGATGGGATTGGTGATAGAGGTGGCACCGCGACCCAAGATCAGACCCTCAATATCGCTCACTTCCATCAGCTCATTCGGGAACAGGTCTCTGATGAGGTTCTCGACATCGGGAACTACAACTTCTTCGGCGCTCCCACCGAAGTACTCCAGGTCGAAGCGAACGAAGTGCGGGATGAGGTGGCGAGCCAAGGGGTTCTGGTTGATGACACGCTCAGTCTCTGACGAGATGAAGTTCTGCACATCGGTGACCAGCGAGCTGCGGTCGTAGGTGATCTGAATGTTCTGCCCGGACAACTGCGTAGCGTTGCTTGGGTCGTCGTCCACACCGACCTCCAGAATGGAGCGAGAGAGCACCATCCTGATAGCTTCAAGGTCCGAGAAAGCGAGGACCTCATTGTCGTTGGTGAGGAAGTAGCCATCGGAGCGGAAGTCCGACGCCGTCAGCTGCTCCATAGCATCGATGTTCCACAGATCACCGGTGCCCTCGCTGACGAGCTCGACGTCGAAGAAGAACAAGTCCGCCTCGGCCTCGTTCTCCGACATCGTGGTGGTGACAATCCTCTGAGCGCCTGGACGGAAGATCTTGAAGCTCTGCCGATCGACGGGGTCATCGTAGGTGGCGAAGTCGCCTGATGCTGAGAAGGCTGCCGTGGTGACAGATGTTGAAGACACCACCAGAACAGTGTGTCGTCCGAAGTGAGGAGACCGATTGCTCCGTTGGGTGGCGTTACCGGCCGCGAACGCCAAAGGCGGAGTCGTCCCCTTGATGTTTCCGAGGATGGCGGCCAGCGAGGAGCTCGTGGTCCGAATGGTCAAGTCGAAGTCTGTCTCGAACTCGAGCTCGTTGGCGCCGGTGAGGCTGCATATGTCAGCGCCGGCCGAGGCATTGATCTGATCGACGACACCCTGTCTGCTAACTTCATCGAGGGCCAAGCTCACATCATCCCGGATGAAGATGAGGGTCCGATCGGGAGCGCCGTCGAGGGAGTAGACGATCGTCTCATTGACCAATGAGGGAACCGGGTCCGGTAGGATGACGTCGCCACCAAGAGGGATATGCTCGATGGATAGGATGTCGCCCACCTTCACACCGCTCAAACCCAGGTCGGAGCCCAATGTAGTGAAGATCGTCGTAGCGCCGCCGCTCGAGAGGGGTGCAGCCCCATCGATGGGCGTCGAGCCACCCGGCAGCGGTGGGATCTTCTGGTACTCCAGGGTCGGATCAGGAAGGAACCTGACTGTCCCCTCATCCGTTGTGAGGGAGAATCTTGAATCCTTATCGAACTCTACGCTGGTCGGCTCGAGGAAGAAGGCCCGCACAGACCCAATGGAGCGAGCTCCAAACTGCGTTCGGATGTTGGCCTCGGGCCCGAAGGTGGTGAAGTCCAAGAAGCTTGTGTCGGTGACGAGCACAGCGCTGGTGGTCTCCAGCCCGGCGCCGAGGCCGAGGTCAACCGAAGTCACGATGTAGGGGGCATCGTAGAAGTCGATCTGGTTCCCATCGAGCACCTGTATGACGTCGAGCCCGCTGGAGAAGTCGATGGCCGGAGAGAGGCTGGTCCAGCCGCCGGCGGCGTCAACGACGGCAGACCGAACGTCGAAGCTGGTGAAGGGCTCGGCGAGCCCGAACAACGCCAGCCGACCCGATCCGCCAACCAAGGCGATCTTCCCACCAGGTCCGATGGGACGAATACCGACACGGTCGCCACCATCAACGCCGCCGCTCATACCCGTGACGAGGAAGGCTGCGTCCAAGACACTCTCGACGATGGGCACGTTGCCGGCGGCGAGGAAGTCGTCGTGGGTGAGCGCAGCTACACCTACACCACCATCAGAGGCTGTGATGTTCAACGAGGGCGCCAGGTTGATCGCCACACGGACCTCTGTCTTCACGTCCTCAGCCGTAGTGGCACCAGCGGCGAACAAGTCGATCTCGATGTTGCCTGGTGCCGGAGTGTTACCGCCGGTGACGTCGAACTCGAAGGTCACTGCCGGGTTGACGCCGTCATCGAGCGTGAAGGTCTCCCCATCAACGATGTTCGATGCAGGCACACAGGTGATGGTGCCTCGAGCAAAGGCGCCCTGGGTGCCCACCTGAACGGCAGCGTTGGCGATACCAAAGGCTGCCGACATGGCCGCATTGATCTCCGACAGCAAAGCGGCGATTTTCATCGTCCCACCTGTCAGAGAGAGGGTGGCCGTCGCTGTCCCATCCAGGAGGTTGAACTGCAGAGTCGCAGCACCGGGCAGGGCGAGCCCGGCCGTCGGGACCTGAACGCTGACGATACCCAACCGAACGTCCGCCAGGTCGTGCTTCACTCCTCGAGCTGGGTTCTGGAAGGCGCGGCTCTGAATGTCGACAGGCAGAGCGTAGGGGATGATCGAGCCCTGGGGCTGGTTGGAGCTGTCGAGGATCTCTACGTTGGTGACACGAACGATCGGACGGGAGATCCCGCCCTCAGAGTTCCGTCGGAAGATGACGTAGGGGATCGATGACCCTGAAGATGTAACCGCCGAGCTCAGCTGAAGGGTTGTGAACCCAGGAGCTATGGGGGACACCTTGAGTGTGAAGTCTCCGGCGTCGGGGCCCGCAAGAATGCGGAGGACGTGGTCCTTGGCCACGCCGAAGGCGTCGAAGTCCGTCCCTGCAGTTGTGGTAACAAGATCAGAGCCTTGAACCGTCTCGAGGTCGCCTCCATCGATCTTCGTCTCCCTGGGCTCCACCAGGTCGAGGTTGATCTGGTCAACGATCTTCCACTGGAATGGCCCTGACCCAGCAACAGCAGTGGTGTCACGCTCGAGCTGGACGAGAGGCGACGAGCCGGAGACCTGAGTCACCTCCTGAATTCGGTAGCTCCCAGCATCCACACCGGTGAGGATCTGCAAGGTGAAGAAGAAGAACCGGGCGTTCTGGAGGGTCGTGAAGGTCTCGTCTCCGACCTCATAGTTGCCGTCGAGCACCAAGTCCTGGAGCTCGATGATCTTGGTGTCGGACGTGTTGAACAGCTGCGTGCCCGAGAGGGTGGGCTCGTCATCCACCAGGTTGTCGATGACGAGCGTCTGCTCTTCGAACTCAACACCACGAACGTGCATGTCCGTCATGCCGCCGATGTGGACCTGACCCTCTGGAAGGGTGACCGTCCCAAGAGGACCGTCAGGGAAGAGAATTCCACCAGGGATGTTACTGAGCGTGAGCTCCCGCTTCCGAAGAACCCAGCGAAGTGGGGTCGATCCGATGAGGCTGTAGGCCATCACCTGCTCCTCGAAGTCGATCTCGTTGGCGGTGACAACGCGGCTGACAGTCAGATCCTGAGCAGCTGTGAGCGGCCCGAAGGCGTCGAACACCGTCATCACAAAATTGACCGGGGCAACAGAAGGCGCACCGATGAGGGTGGTGAAGTCCACCTCGGTGGTGAAGAAGCGACGGGTGAAAGTCTTCGCCTCGCCATCAGATGTGGAGGAGCCAGCTTTCCCTGAGGTGATGATGTCGCCGAGCCCGCCGCCGGTGACGATGTCACGATTCATCTCCGGATCGTTGAAGCCGACAGCGTTGAGGCGGCGCACCTCAGGGAAAGCTCGAGTGAGCTGGGCGCCGATCCCTCGAAGGGTCACCAGACTGCGCTCGGTGAGCTCCTGCCGAGCTCGGTCCACGAACTGAGCCGCGGTCTCTTCATCGACGCCGGAGCGGATCCGCCGGACGTTGGTCACACGTACCGCCGACCCAACATTGGCGATAGAAGCCAAGGACTTAGGCTGGAGGTTGTACTGCGTCCCGGGGTTCTCGGCGATGACGTTGACGTCGAAGAAGTACAGACCGGTGGAGTCCAGGTTGAGGAGCATCTCCTCTGTGCGGATGGACTGGATCTCCGAGGGGAAGAAGTGGAGCCCAGAGCGGCTGGTCATAAAGTTGACCGGGCTGATGACGACGTTCTGAGGCTGGGTGAAGAAGATGCGGCCCACACCTCGAGCAAAGTCACCGGTGCGCCGATCGCTGAAGAGGTTGGCGCCGAGGGCCTCAGCTTCATCGATGGTGAGGACGGTGGGGTCCTTGAAGGATAGCTGCTGACGAGTGTGGCGGATCTCCCGCACAATCGGGTCCCACAGCAAAGTGATCGGCTTGTTGAGCAGATCGGTGAGGGCGTCGCCCTCCTTGATGGCCATGTCCGGGAAGGCCTGCTGCAGACGGGTCTGCACGAAGGTGGCCATGTCCACGGTGAAGGGATCGGTGCCGAGACGGCTGACGATCGGCTGAACGACACGCACATCGAAGGGCGATCCATCGCTGAGATCGATGTTGGGGTCGAAGAGGGCGCCCTGCTGTCGGATGAAGGTCTCGAGGTCTCGGGCTGCCATTACAACTCCAAGTTGGCGGTGGCCGCTCGGCCCGCCTGAGAGATCAGCTCGACTGCGGTGAACAAGGCAGTCTCTTCCTTGCTGAAACCCGCGCTGAGTACTCGAGCTGCCAGAAGGCGTTCATCTCGAGGGAGGCGGGGATCTCTGCTTTGAATAGCCACAATCTGACGAGCTGTGTTGTCCACGGCGATGATGAAGTCGCTCACGATGTCTCCGCCCTCATCAATACCAAAGGTCTGACCGATGTTTCTCAACCCGGCACCACCCATTCGAGGGCTGAAGATGTCCGTGCCTGGCGTCGTGAAGAGGATCTTCACGAAGAGTTGCACCAACTTGAGGATCCCCCGCACCTTAGTGGGACTCTCACTGATGCGGAAGCGTAGGAAGCTTCTTGGTGTGAGAGTGAGGTTCCTCGACAGCACGCTGACTGTGGTGATGCGATCGATTTGCAGCTGCTCAGGGAGTTGAGCCAGCAGCGTCGTCTTGCTGGTGATGATGACGTCGGGCGACTCAATCTGGTTGATGATCACCTCATCGACCGCGGAGAAGTCACTGCCGGTGAGGCGCAGAGTTCTTGGAGAAAGACCCTGCACAAACTGTATCCGCGAGAGTTGGATTACCTCTTGCGGGAAAACGACTTGGAAGTCGACACTCATCCTCGCACCGATTCTATCACTCGGCCCAGCGCCGAAACACGTAGCTAAAGCAAAGGGCCCACCTGGGAGTAGGCGGGCCCTTAGGGGAGAAACGGCAGCGAAGAGGAACTTCCGCCGTGCTCCTCACCTCTACGTCCTCCTCTATCGACCCGTCAAGACTTTCGTTTCTTCTTCTTACTCTTCTTCCTGGTCTTATTCCTATCTCTTGAACCACCCAAAGTTGCCGGAGGGCTGATGCTCCGGCTCTCAAGAAGCAGACGAGCTCGTTGACGAGCTCGCTTACCCCTGGCTGTCTTCTTGGACACCTGCTCAGCAAGAACTCGAACAGCGTCGAAGAGAGACTCTCTCGCATCTTCAGCAACGATAGTCCTTTGCTCATGCTTCAACCGGTTGTTTTCTAGTCTGGCCAGCTGGCTGAGGAGCCCCCGGTTCCTCATCTCCAGCTCCCTGTTCTCTTTCCTCAGAGAACTCATCACTTGATGGGTGAACTTGTCGTCCTCTGGCTTGATCTCTGGCGCTTCCGGCATCCTTGAACTCCTGTAGTTCTTTCTCCAGATCAGCGACCTTGGCCTCGAGCTCGATGATGAGCTCAAAGCATGGAGGGACAAGTCGGGTCATCAAGGCTTCTTCGACCCCGCTGAAGTTCAGCGTGCTCTCATCTACCTTGGTTCAGACCTTGGTCCCGCCGGCGCGGACGGCAAGTG
>SDBT01016998.1_pt1 | contig 11503 bp, 13 predicted proteins | sample 2277101 | NCBI WGS metagenome assembly SDBT01 (sample SAMN10404973, study PRJNA504765) | marine sediment metagenome | isolation source: marine sediment core GS10_PC15, 103 cmbsf | place: Arctic Ocean: Southern Knipovich Ridge | collected 2010
AACGGCAAGTAAAGTTTTAAATCCAGCGTATCAATTAGAAAAAGCAGTTGAAATACCATTAAGACCTGTAAGTGCAGGTATCAGAAAAGTCTCATCTTTATTTGAAAAGCAACTTGAGGCACATAGAATAGCTCGTCAACTTGGTATGAAGACAAAGGAATATCAGGCACTTGCCAAGAATGTCACAGGCAAAACCAGTATGAAGGAAATGACTGGAGATGAGGCTGTAAAATTTATTGATGCCCTCGGCCCACAGGATATACTCTTACCACTTGAGGGGGTTTCCCCTGCGGTTGCAAGAAAGGAAGCAACCAATATTGCACTTGAGTTGTCTGAGTATCTTGGTAAACCAAAAGTTCCTCCACAGATAAGGGTGAAGTCTACCGTTGACGAGGGTTTAAAATCTAGAGTATCTAACCAATTCAGGGGTTTTATTGCAAGAAGTGAAAGACTTGAAAGAACATTTCTTAAAATGGATGGGTATATTGAAAACGGGAAGATGATGCAAACATTCTGGAATCCCGTAGATAGAGCGACTGATATTAAATTATCAAGAGTCTATGGCAAGATGGATGAATTTAGGATTTTCATGGCAGACCAAGGGATAGATATTAAGGATTTCCTGTCTGCTAAAAGAGATGTAGTCCCAGGTGTCTCGTTAACTACAGGTGAAAGGATGGGAGTATTTTTACATTCATTAAATTCAGATAATCGCAGGCATCTGATTAGGGGTAATGGGTTTACAGAGGACATGATAAACTCCGTTGTTGCCAGTCTGACTCCTCAAGAAAGGTCTACGGCGTATTGGATGTTTCGGCATTGGCAAGCGGATACCCCAATAATGGCATCTGCTTACAAAATGGCAACTGGTAAGAATATGAAGGTTGTTGATAACTATGTTCCAATCGTTATAAAGGGTGAGAATATCGACTTAGGAGACACTTTAGCAAAAGAGGCTGTTTTCAGATTTACAGGTAAACACCCATCGGCTAAGATTAAAAAGGGATTCACCAAAGCACGAACTGGTAAGGCTGGGCAAGAGATGGAGTTAGATTCTGTTTCTCTGTTCTTAGATAGATTACCAGAAGCGGAACATTACAAAGCGTTTACTCCTGTGATAAGAGATTTGCAAAGGATACATCAAAATCCAAAGTTTAAAGCTGCTATGAAAAACAAACCCGAGTATGAAGTCTTAGGACAATGGTTGAAAGATGTAGCAGCTACTAATCCATTAAAGGCAAGAGATGCCAGTTCTAAATTATTAAGAAGCATGAGAGTAAATGCTACGACTGCTGTTTTAGGATTCAATATCACTACAGCCTTAAAGCAGTTCCCATCATTTGTGACAGGGATGGCTGAAGTTGGGGAAAATGCTGCCTTAAAGGGAATGTGGTCATCTTGGGTAGACTCAAAAGGGACTACTGAATTAATCAAGAGATTAGCACCTCAGATTTTCAAAAGAAGTTTCGAAAGAGAGATTGCTGAAGCTAAGTTAATGAGGTCGATTGAAGGAAGGATTACCGATAAACTCTCAGCAAAGGAAACTTTTATGTGGCTCACAACCACAATGGATAAACTTGTCGTCAAGGGGTTGTGGAGAGGTGGATTTGATGATGCTTTAAAGAAAGGTTTTAGTGAGAAGATGGCTGCGGAATACGCTACAAGGGCAATACGTAGAACACAACCATTCTTTAGTGTTAAGGACATACCTGAGTTCTATCGCTCTAACGAGTTTATGAAAGCTTTAGTCATGTTCACCAATCAGTTGAATCAGAACTGGAACTTTTATAGACATGATATATGGGGGAAAACGGCAGCAGGACAATTATCTAAAGGACAAGCCGTCAGGAAAACGATTGAAGCTTTTATAATCCCATCATTGATGATAGGTGCAATCACGAGAAGCCGACCAGCACGTGACGCAGGTGAATTTTTCAAAGACTTGGGTAGCATGGCGTTTTCTTCAGTACCAGTTGTAGGGAATTTTATCACTTCCGGTATGAAAGGGTTTAGGGATAACCAGGGACTTGTTACCACTGAGATACTTGATAAACTACAAGAAGGGTCTTATGCTGCGTTTCAAGGAGAATGGGATAAAGTACTACAGCATATCCCCGAATTAGCGGGATATGCTGCTGGCATCCCAGTGTGCCACCCAACAAGAACTATAAAGGCAATATTAGATATAGCTAGTGGAAAGTCGGATGATTGGATGTCTCTTATTTTCGGAACATACGCTAGAAAACAGGCGTCATCTGAAGAGAAAATGAAGTATCGATATAGTAAATAAAAAGGTATGATATAATATAATAAGGCAAGTCGGTTAAGGGGGCGTAAACGCAATGGGTTTGTGCCCCCTTTCCTTTTGCGTTAGCCCCCCGCTTGCCACCTTAGAATAGGAGGACATATGACTGAGGAACAGAATCCTGAGCCTGAAAAGGGTACGGATGAAGTGGCTCAAACAGATGAGACTAAAGACCAGCTTAGTGAAGTCACTACTCAAATTGAAACACTAACTAAAGAGAGGGATAAAGCAAGGGAGGAATCGAAAGCTCATCAAAGAAATGTCAGTAAAAGGGAAGATTTACTAAGGGGTTATGATGACAAACTTGAAAGTCTAACTTCCAAGCACGACATCCTGACCACGATGGTAGCTGACATTATGGACAGAGGCGAAGATGTAGAGGAAGCCCCTTCGAAGAAGAGGTCTGCCGAGTATCTATCCAAAATTACCGAAGGAGAGACTAAAAGGACAGAGGACAAGCGAAAGGCTGAAGAAGACATATTCGTGAAAGCTGCTCAAGAAGCAGACACTTTAGCCCAGAAAGCAGGTCTAACGATTGACGAGTCTCCCGAACTACTTAAAGCCTACAATTTTTTTCTGAAAGGGAATCACGGTAAAGGTTTAGAGGAGATAAGAAAAGTGGTAGATAGTAAGCAGGAAGTCAAACCTGGCGAAGAGGACATCCAAAAGAGAATAGATGAAGGTGTCCGAAAGGCTATGGAGGAGAAGGGTGTACTTGATGTGGAAACTGGTGGGCCGACTGCTGGTTCTGATGATTGGGGTCAGGTTATGGAAGATTATCAGGAAGGCAAGGTGACTCACGAGAAATTCGCTGAAGAAGCAAAGAAGAGGGGCAAAAGAATAAACTAAGGAGAATAAAATGGCTATACAGACTGCAACTACTGGTAATCTTGAAAATGCCCAAAACATAATGATTACCACCAGTAGATATACCGCAGAGCATAATGCGCCATGTATTCATTTAATCGAAAGATTTACCCTTCCTAAAGGGCACAAGCAAATCACTGTTCCCAAAGTTGCACAGATGACTGCTTCGGCTCTAACGGATGGTGTTGACATCATAGACGCTAAAGACATTGGGATGACTACGACTGACCTCACTACAGCAGAGGTTGGTTTAAAAGTTATCCTGACGTACAAGTTGATTAATCAGGAAAATGAAGATGTTTTCAGAATGGTAGGTCGTCAGATGGGTGACGCTATGGCTCGTAAAAAGGATGAGGATATAATCGCCTTATTCTCGGCTCTCAATGGTGGGACTACCCTTGGTGCGGATAACGCAAATCTAACCCTTGCTATGTATTCCGCTTGTGTTGCTCGTGCTACGGCAGATAAATACCCCAAACCTGTTTTCGTAGTCCATCATCCTAATGCGCTGGCAGATTTAGCAAAGTCTGCTATGAATCTTGGTACGCCTGCTTCTACTTATAGGAACTCAGGTGGTTTATCAGAACACGCTGCTGGAGTGCTAAAGAACTTCTACTCTCTCATGGTTAACGGTGTAGAGGCTTTCCATGATGGCAATATCAATAAAATCGCAGCAACGGGTTCAGGATATGGCGCAATTTTCTCGAAGAACTCTATGGCTTACATTGAAGGTTGGGGAGATAAGGTGGAACGTGAGCAGGATATATCTCTACGTGCTTGGGAAGTCGTGATTACGTCAGACTATGGAGTATTCGAACTTGACGATGGTTATGGCGCACCGATGCGTTACGAGATAGGTAACCTTAATACCACCGCTACTTAAAGGAGATTAGAGTATGGGTACGCAATTAACGAAGCAACAGGCACAGGTTCTTGAAAATCAGGGAGTATTGATACAGTTCGATACTGCATTAGTTGGCCCAAAGAGGATGACTTATTACTCGATTAATAAGGATAATGGAGACGTTGTGGAGCACAATTTACCCGCAGACCCGTACTCACTTGAACATTATCTGGCAAAAGGTTTTACCCTTACTAGGCCAGAAAAAGCACAGGCAGGGCAGGATATTGGAGTCCAATGCCCTACTTGTGAAAAAGTATGTGCGAGTGAGTTTGGTTTAAAAAGCCATATGAAATCGCATAAATAACTCTGTTGGAGGAGAAAAATGGGAAGTTTCCCAGGAAGTATATTAATAAACGAAAAGGATGTAAGAACTCAGTCATCTACACAAGACGACAAGCCACTGGGAACTCGTGCTTTTACAAGGGATGGCAGGGTATTCCGTTGGGCACAGGCTGGTGCTGCAATTACAGTAGGTCGTTTGTGCCAAGCAAGAGCACCGTCTGGATGGTCAGATGATTGTGAAATCAGCCAGGAAGCCGTTGGCGCAACTCAGGCAGTAGTCTATATAGGTGCTGCATCAACTGGTGCAAAGAGTTCAGATGGAACAACTGACTACTTTAAGGAAGGGTACTTATTTATCAATGATGGGACTGGCGAAGGACAGTATATCCCGATTCAATATCAGGGAGGTTGGACTACAGCTACGACAGCAGGTCGTTACAGTACGGTTCACTTTGAGGACTAAGCTGCTCTAACTGCTGCCGTAACGACTGCTACGGAGTGTGGTTTCGTACTCAATCCTTACAAAAGAGTCGTAATGCACCCGAAAGCTGCAACCAGTATCCCTCTTGGTATAGCACCTCGAAGTATTACTACAGCCTATTATTTCTGGCTTCAGACATGGGGGCCAGCAGCTTGTAAGGCGGGTGGTACTCTGATTGCAGGTCGTCCTGCTGTACCCGAACTTGGAACAAACACTGGTTATATCAAGACGTTATCAACCGAGACTGCTGCTACTAAGTCTTCAGATATTGGAGCAACAGGTGTTCATTTACCTGTAATCGGAATGATAATGGAAGTTGGGGCTACTACCCAAACAGGAATAGTATACTTGCAGATTGCGAGTTAAGGAGGTTAGAAATGGGTTACATCGCAAGTGTTTTACTAAATGATAAAAATATCAGAACACAAACAGTTAGCCAAGTTCATCCTCTGGGTACTCGTGGTTATACAAGGGATAGTAGGGCTTTCAGGTACTCTCAGGCTGGCGCAGCAATAGGTGTAGGAAAGTTGTGTCAAGCTCGTGCTCCTAGTACATGGTCTGACGATTGTGAGATAAGTGCGGAAGCTATAGGTGCTACCCAATGTGTGGTCTATATTGGTGCAGCTTCAACCTCAGCCAAATCCAGTGATGGAACAACCGACTATTTTAAGGAAGGGATTTTGTTCATAAACGATGGTACGGGAGAGGGACAATATGTTCCAATCAAGTACCAAGGTGCATGGTCTACTGGTACTACTAATGGTCTTTACAGTACGGTTCATTTTCAGGATGAAGCAGCGTTAACTATTGCTGTCACTACTGCTAGTGAATGCGGTTTCGTACTTAACCCTTACAAGAGGGTGGTTACAATGCCAATTACTATGACTTCCATACCAGTAGGAATAGCTCCTCGTGCAATAACTTCAAGTTACTACTTCTGGTTGCAAACATGGGGTGCTGCTGCTTATAAGGCAGAGAGAACTCTAACGGTTGGGTCTATCGCAATCCCTAACAACAGCGCAACGGCTGGTTCTATCTCAAAGTTAACTAGCGAAACTTGGATTGGCACTGGGACAACCGCAGGAGGTAAAAGTTCTGATGTGGGTGACCTGACAGGTCTTCATCTCCCAAGATTAGGAACAATAATGGAAGTCGGAGCTACCGGAGAGACTGGTATAGTGTTCTTGCAACTAGCAAGTTAAAGTATGTTATAATATAAGTGATGGCTCGGTAGTCATCAAGTAAGACTCTGCTGGAGGAGTCGTGAATAAGATTTTTCTAAGAGAAGCAACGGATGCCGATCTTCCGCTTTTAATGGCGTGGAGATCGCATCCTATTGTTTTTGAAGGATTCTATCAACAAACAGAACCTCTGGTCTGGGAGGAACACCTTAAATGGGTACGTTCCCGTAACTCGGACTGGAGGATTTTTATTGTCTGTTTACTGGAAGATTCAAAGATGAGAGATATAGGGGTTGTTAATATTGGGCAGTTAGACCACTGGAGTCCTGAAATTGGGGTGTACTTGGGGGAAGTTACTCTTTGGGGAAAGGGTTATGGGAAATTATCTATTGAACTTGCACTGGAATGGCTATCAAATCATGGTTATAAACATTGCCATACTACAATTCTTGATTCGAATGAAAGGTCTATTAGATTATTTGAGTCTCTAGGATTTAAAAGATTAGGAGATGCAAGACAAAATGAATCATGGTATAATAGAACATTGGAGGATAAATGATGCCATTATTCAAAGAAATTAGGACAGGGAAAGAATTAGGGAAGAAAAGACAATACTATGCTTGGATGCCTTGTGTATATTGCAAAGTGCCTCGATGGGTTGAGATAAGTAAGGAGGGTAAAATCCGCAGAGATATTTGTCGTAGTTGTGCAAATAAGATAAGAGCGAGAAATCGAATTGGAGAACGTAGTAATCAGTGGAAAGGAGGAAGACTCACAAATGTATCTGGTGGCTATATTGCTATAAAGGTATTTCCTGATAATCCATATTTTAGCATGGCTGATAAGAATGGCTATATATTAGAACATAGGTTGGTAATGGCTATGAGTTTAAATAGAGTTTTAAGTAGAATCGAGATAATACACCATAAGAATGGTATTAAAACTGATAATCGCTTGGAGAATCTTGAGTTGCAAATACTTGGGGAACATACATTAAATCATAGCAAAGGGTATCGTGATGGTTTCACGAAAGGTTATGAAGATGGTAAAACCAAATATCTAGTAGAATGGCTGAAGGAAAATTGGGATAGTACGGACAATTATAAGAAGGTACGGGAATGAATCAGAAATCTATAATTATATTAGGCACTGGAGGGTCTGCAAGGCTTTGTGATTTTAGGGCAACGGAAGTGTGGGGAGTTAATGGTGCATGGACAATGAAAGACGTTCTCCCTGAGAAAGACAGAGAGACATTTCGTATGGTCAAGTTGTTTATGACTGATTACTTGTGGAGCTCTGAAGGTGTAATGAACTTTGATATTGTTGCAATGAACAAGTTTGCCGAAGAGAATAACATGAAGATGTACACTCTTCACAGGCATAAGATAGGTCGTTACAAAATAAATGCTACTGAACTGAATTACAAAAAGATAGTTGATTATTTCGGTTCTGATTACTTCACAGACACGATTACGTATATGATAGCCTATGCCTTATATACTCATACAGTCTTAGCCAAGAATGAAGATGGAGTCATAAGGCCTGAATTAACTCAACCTCTTAAATTATTACTATTCGGTGTAGATATGGCAACCAAGATTGAATATGCTTGTTCTAAGGGAGGGATAGAGTTCTGGTTAGGTCAAGCAAGGGCTATGGGGGCTGAGATTTTCGTAGCGCAGGGTTCGGTTATCCTGGCTCACCCGAGAGGTATACCTTACGGTTGGAAATTCAAGATAAATAAAAACATCATTGACCCCGAAAACATCTTAGGTGATAAATCAAGAAAACGTGCACCTACTGGTAGCGAGAGAATACAGGGTTTAATAAAGGAAGGTGCAGGAGAAGAATTATATGGGGAGCAGATAGAATGAGGATTAGAACCAAACAGATAACTAACGACAATATATATATCATCGCTGAGTGTGGTAATCAGTTCAACGGTGACAAGGAGACTGCCCTTAAATTGATAGACGCTACTGCGGAGGCGGGGGCAGATGCTATCAAATTCATCTTCTGGTTTCCTGACGAGATAATGGCTGATAAGAACACTATGTATACATATGTGAAGAACAAGCATTTCTCGTATATTTCTGGCACAGAGGTGCTGGAAGTAGAGGAAGTTGCCGAACCTATGTTTGACTTACTTGATAAGTTAAGATTAACCGCAGGTGAATGGGTAAAGGTTAGGGATTATGCTCTACGGAAAGGTGTAGCATTCATGTCTACCGTCTTATCCCCAAGTGGAGTAGAACTATCCAATTTTCTATGTATGGACGCTATCAAGTTATCATCATGGGATTACAACTTTCCTGATTTATGGAGGATGTGTGCATGGCAAGACACTCCCATCATAGCTGATACTGGCCCTGTAACTGAAGAAGAAATAGCTAGAAACCTGAAGGTTTTAAAGGAAAACGGTAATCCAGACGTAGCTCTTTTGCATTGCTTCCATACCACAAAACCTAATGCTATGAACATGCTAGCAATACCCTATATGATAGAAAAGTTTGCCTGTCCTGTGGGTTATTCTGCAACTGATTTTAATGATGAGATGGATATTATGGCTGTATCTTTAGGTGCTTCTATACTGGAGAAAAGATTAACCTTAGATAGAAAAGGTGGTGTCTTACATGATGCTATCTCAAAAGAACCAGACGAGTTCAAGGAATACGTAGAAAAGATGCACTCTATCAAAGACGCTTTAGGCGAAAGAGCAATCATACCAAGTGATGAAGACTTAGAAGGGAAGCAAAAGTGGTTTAGGCGTATCGTAGCCAGTGAAGATATTAAAAAGGGAGATACGGTTTTAAGGAATATGTTAGAAGCTAAGAGAGGAATGACTGGTATCACACCAGAAAGGATTTGGGATTATGTTGGAAGAACAGCCAGAATCGACATTGCCGAAAATGACGACATTAAGCCAGGAAGCATACGATAAGATAACTGCAAATGGTTATTACCGTAGCCACCCTGAAGAGTTAATTGGCAAGAAGTTCCATAACAACCAAGTGCCTCTTCCTAAACCAAAGAACTGGGAAGACAGTAAACTCATTGCGGAAACCAAGGGTAAACCTATCTGTATCATCCCTGCACGTGCTGGCAGTAAACGACTTAAAAATAAAAATAAGTTACCCTTAAATGGTAAGCCGATGTTCATGTACGCTGTTGAAGCCGCATTGGAAAGCGGTATCTTTGAGAGGGTAATTCTTACCACAAACGATGTAGAGATAATCAAAACAGCTTACGAAAAGAGAATAGGACTTACTGATAAATCGATAAATTTACTAATAAACTATCGACCTCGTATGTTGTGCCAAGACGATGTGCAGGTTAAGACAGTCTGTCAGTATATATTGAATTGCTACAAAACCCCGCATGATGTATTCGCTGTTTTAATTCCATGTAATCCTTTTATCACGGCAGAGGATATTAGAAACTGTTACGACCTTGTGTTCAAAAGGAAGGCAAACTATATAATGAGTGTTAAGAGGTGTCCCCCTTTGCAATGGGCAGTCAGAAAGGAAGGTCATCATATAGTTCCTTTTATGGGGCATGAGTATTTAAAAAGAACGCAGGACTTAGACCAATTATATATCCATGATGGGGGAATAATCTTCGCTAATGTAAAGACTTTCTACGAGGAGATTGAGATGGACTTTCACGGTAGTAAATGCTACCCGTATTTTATGAAGCAAAGTTTAGATATAGATACAAAGGAAGATTATGAATACGCTAAGTTTTTAATAGAGAACCATGCTTGAAGGAATAATAATCTTTTTAGTCTTTTGGATTGTGATTGTCTTGATAATTTGGGTAATAGGAGAGAAAAAGTGAAAAGATATTGCTTAAAATTTAATGACTACAACATTAGAGGGATACATTTCACTATAGAAAAGGAACTCCCCTCTAAAATCTGGTGGGCAACCACTGATATTATTTTGGGTAAATACTAGAATGGTACAAAATGGAGTTGGAGGATAAATAATGTGTTTAACTAAAGTAGATGCTATCTTAGAAGTGAAAAGGGGAATTGGATATAAAGTATTTTCTATGAAAGGAGGGAACCTGAAAGGCATTGTGTATGGTTTATTGGATGAGGAAAAGAATAGAACTTACAAAACAGGTAAATGGATAAGAGACTGGTCATTTGGTAATATAAAAAACCCATTTGGAGAGGATTATAGAAAGGGATTCCACATTTTTAGAAAATTCAAAGATGCTAAAGATTTTACTTCTTACATGAGGGGTGATGCTATTCATAAGGTTGAGTTTATGAATGCAGTAGCCTCTGGTACTCAAGTTCAAGGAAAGGGATTATATGCCGAGCTAATAGAACAGGATTACACATCTCTCCATTTGGGGGTTATAGTTGCTCGCAAGATAAAAATAAATAAAAAACCAACGGTTGTAATGGAGATATAGTGAATTATTGTGTAAGACCTAAGATAGGTGCTACTGTCCTTGGTTACAAAGTAGGTTATAGCCATCACGGTAAATATATTTGGTCGGCATGCTTAGATTGTGGTGAACAAAGATGGGTTCAGATGACAAAGAATCGCCCCGCAAGATTAAGATGTAATAGTTGCGCCCGAAAGGGATGTTTAAATGTTTCATGGAAGGGTGGTAGGGGCAAAAATGGGCAAGGATATATTGAAGTTACGATTCAAAAAAGTGATTTCTTTTGGCCGATGGTATCAAGGAAAAGAAGACATTGCGGGTATGTCTTAGAACATCGCCTAGTAATGGCAAAACATTTGGGTAGGTGCTTGAAATCGTGGGAAATTGTACATCACAGAAATAAGATAAGAAATGATAATCGCATAGAAAATTTACAGTTAAAATTACTAGACAATCATCACCAAACTCACTTAATAGAAGATCGTATCAAAAAGTTGGAGGAAGAGAATGTCTCACTCAAATCAGAAATTGTTATATTGCGAGAAATGTGTTCAATTATTAACGAGACCGAAATTGTATGTCAAAAATAATATATGTGGCGCGTGTTTATGGGAAGAAGAAAAGACAAAGATAGACTGGGATGAGAGGAAGGCTGAACTCGTAGGAATCGCTCAATGGGCAAAGGGATTAGGGAAGACTTACGACTGTGCTATTGGTGTAAGCGGTGGTAAGGACTCTACCTTTCAGGCTCTCTATGCTAAAGAGGAGTTAGGGTTGAACTGTCTTTTGGTGAGTGCCTTTCCAGACGAAATAACCGATATAGGACAGGCGAATTTCAATAACCTGCTAAACCAAGGGTTCGACTGTTATCGTATCCACGTTAATCCTGTCCTTTTGAAAGAACTGATGAGGCGAGACTTTCTTGAATACTGTCATTTCAGGAAGGCAACCGAATATCCTCTATGGTCTAGTGTCTATACGGTAGCAAAGGAAAAGGACATACCCCTAATTATCCAAGGGGAGAACGCTGCTCTTACTTTAGGAGTCAGTGAAGGTATGAACACTGATGGAGACGCTTCAAC
>SDBT01016999.1_pt1 | contig 11502 bp, 7 predicted proteins | sample 2277101 | NCBI WGS metagenome assembly SDBT01 (sample SAMN10404973, study PRJNA504765) | marine sediment metagenome | isolation source: marine sediment core GS10_PC15, 103 cmbsf | place: Arctic Ocean: Southern Knipovich Ridge | collected 2010
ACCTTGGCCCAATTCTCTGCCTGAGTATAGCTACGCTGCACTTGCTCAGTGCCGGTTTTAACTCTTTCATTTGCGGCATGAAATCCATCTGATGATGATTTTCCCGTTGAATCATTCCAACTCGCCTGATGTTGTTCGGCAAAATTTTGCATATGCCCAACATTCTCCGCGAGCCTTTGCCCAATATCTGAACCCTTAAATTTGTTGAATTGCTCTTGATCGCTGGCACTAGCTGAAACATCCCCAGAAACACTAGCTCCCGTCACCAATCCAACAGCTTTACCTGCAAGGGATTTTTCTGAATTAAATTTAAGAGCCATATTTGCAGATGTTCCCGCTGACAGATTGTTCACTTTGTCATATTTCTCCAGTTCTGACTTAGTATAATCAGCCATTTTTTTAAAATCTGACCCCTCTGTTTTGCTCACATTATTACCTGTTACTAGCCCTTGTGACGCTGCATCAATTAAAGCAAGAGTGTGGGAATTTCTATCAGAGATACTGTCCCCTAATGACCTCGCTTGGTTGTCCGCTAAATTTTTGCTATCTGTATAGTTACTCGCAGCTTGGGCAGCAATATTATCATTCGAGGAAATGTTAGAGGTCAAACTATCCTGCCTAACATTGGCTGCTTGGCTACCATGAATGCCGGTGGTAATGGCTATTTTACCATCATCATGGGTTGAACCATGATTGGTATTGGCCGCCCATTGTTGCTGCGCATACTGAATGTTACCCATGGACTGGTTTCTAAAGTTTTGGGTATCAAAGCTGATATTACCATCGGCTGTTTCAGCACCTATTTTCGCAGCCCCTCCTTCAAAACCACTGGAGAAACTCGTCATCAACTGACTTATCGCAACACCACTACGACTCACAAAAGCCCAGGAAAGAAACGGCAACGATAATTGCAACGCCCCCATCCAACAGGCCACGTCATAAGCGCTATCAGCTAACCCAGTCTGGGTCGCAATCGAAAACCCACCAACATCTGTTAATATACTAGCTCCCGCCTTTTGCTGCGCCATATAAGCTATGCCGTTAATAATAGCCCCAAACACCGGCCATAACTGCACCGATATAACCATCTTTGCCCACTCACCTAGCAAAGCCATACCTGTAGGCATAAAAGATAAGGGAATGATAATTAAAGATACGATCATCAATAACGAGAAGGCTACCGCTTGCAGCATTGGCATATAGGAACCAGCAACAGAAGCTTTCATTAAAAACCCGGTATTTTGTTGAGCACTCACCCGAGTAGCTGAATAAGACAACAGTTCCGGCGATATGCGATCCATGCCAAACTCTGCTTTCTTATCATCACGAGCTTCTCTGTAAGCATTAACCATCAACTGCTGCTCTAGGGCTTTAGAGGCAGAACTGGTTTGGTTGGCTATGTTCTTCCAAACATCCTGCGCCATGAATTTCAGAGTCGTGGTCATTGAGCTGGCTTCAAGGTTGTTTTTGTCTGACTTGCCATACATCTTATTCACCAGAGAACCTAAACTCTTTTCTCCTTCTACCGCCATGGCAGCTTTAACCTTCGGGCAAGCGTCTTTGCAGCTTAAAAATTCAATACTGCCATTGGGATTCTCCCAATAGATGCCAAGCCAGGGATGGGCATTTTTCTCAACAAATCCCAGAATATCATTCGTGTTCAGAGCTTCATGACGAAGACCTTTGATATTGGTCAAAACAAAAGGCAACCGGAAACACTGACGAGAAAAGTCTTTAACATTCTTACGCAAAGTTGGATCAGAAATACGGACATAGCGAGCCTCTGCCATCAGCTTCGCGGCAAACGAAGGAACTGCTGATTTATAATTACCGTTTGGCACAAATATATCGGCAATATGATCGGTGAACGCTCTCGAAAACGAACTAGATAACGAAGCAATTAAAGCAAGTCCTACAGGGACATTGTCTATATTATCAGCCCTATAAGTAGGATCAACTTCATCAATAATGTGAACCGTGGTTTTAGGAATCAGAAAAACACTCAATATGATATATGTTGGGATAAACCAACTGGTGGCAAAAATCCCCAGTTTCCCTCCAGGCAAAGCTTTAGCTGCGGCCCAAATTCCACCAATTAAAGCACTCACGTAAATGACATTGGTATAGTAGAGCGAATCACTTCGAGTGATCATCGCTAAACCATTGAAAACCTTGTGAAGGATTTCACCACCACCATAGCTATAAATAATATCCATCAACCTACTCCTTACGTATCCATTGTCGCTTCAATAATGTTTTCAAGAGAGCGGATATGCTGGTTCAATCGCCATATCCCATCATAATCTTCCTTACTCATCATGTTCTGAATTCTGGTGCGCGCATGTTGAAGGTTCTCCTTAAACTCTTTGATCACCTTGGTATCAAGCTGAATACCTTCTAACGCCTCAACGGCCAACATAATCTCAGCCGCAATGGAATCGAATTGCGTCAGAATCAAAGAAATGGCAATGAATCTGGCGGCATCTCGCATCAACACCACATTGCTATGGGCGGCAGCTGAAACTTGAATGTACTTAAAGATAGGTACGGAGTAAGCGTCGCCAAGAATGCTTTCTTCTTCTTCTGTCAAAGCTTTACCTTCAAGGTATTTGCCTTGCAAACTCATAACCACCTTAACAACACGCTGTGTCATAGCTTGTTGTTGCGATACGGTAATTTTGGTAACGTGAGGACTCAAACACTGATCCGTATCATTGCAAACCAACTGCGATGTTTCACCACCATCAAGATAAGCCTGGGCAAACTCCACTTTATCGGCTTGGGGAGATATCTGATAGATCTTGTAATTGTTACCTTCTTTTTTGGATATCACCGTGCCAACTACGCTCATGATGAACTGAGCTACTTCAAGGTTGTTGGCATACTTCGGCATGCGCTTTAGCACTTTCCACACCAGGTTGTACTCGCCTGACAACACATCCATATATTGATCATTACTTCTGTGCGCATGCTGTTCATCATCTCTTCGACACTGAGACATCGCGCCATAGAAATCAGTTCCCTGCCCGCCTTGGTAGGCAATTTCCTTACACAGAGTTTCGCGTACCACACCTTGCTCAGGTAAAATTGCATCAAACATTGCTTGCCGCGCGCGGCAATCCTCCAAAGTCATATTGTTGATCATCTGCAACTCATGACGCAGCCCAGCCATCAATCCCTCAAGTTGTGGGGCCATGCTTTTTAAGGCTAATTGGAAAGCATAAGTGTACCCACCTTGAGCAACTCTTTTAAGCATCTCTAAATATTCTTTGGCGTTAATAAAACTTATCCCACCAAAGCGTAGATCCATATTGCCGCAAGACCCCTCCATTGCTCCACTGGGAAGACGCACATTGAAAGGCTGCACCGCTTGGTTTTTCTGCCGCACAGCCATACCGCCAAGGGTATAATGACCAACAGCTTGATCGCGAAACGATCCCGGATCAGTGTGATTGGAAACCGCACCAAGTTTGTCAAACATGTGTTCAAGACCACCGGCGTGGACATATGATGAAACAGACAAACACGACAGCAACAAAGATCCTCTTAAGAGAACAGCGCTTCTTGAAGATCCACTACACATAAACGCATTAATATGCTCAGATTCTCTTGCAACAAAAATACGGCGCCAATTCAAACTGGCTCTGAAAATACCCTCTACCCTAAACATTTAAGAACCCTCCAGTTGCGGTAAAATCGTGGCAAAATTGTTCAACAGTTGTTCGTTGGTCACCATCCCCCAAGCAATAGGAATAACCTCCATAGTTTTGGGGTTAGCCAAGAAAAGAGCTGGATATATACCCTCAGGATTAATAACAGCAAGGGCGCCATTGTCTTTCGAAACATTGGGGATTCCTTCTATCTTGCCACCATCAGCTGAAATGCCCTTTACCTCAAAACCATATGTCTGAGCAAACTGCGCGATGACCGGGGCAAAGCGGTGACAATATGGACAGCTTTGCTTGAAAGCAAAAAATAAGCCGTAAGTTTGCGATAATTGATGCAGTTTTTTGGTTAAGTTTCTCTCTTGTTCCTTTTGCGATATCTCTTGATACCAAGGATGAGCATTGCCTTGATGAGAAGCCCCTTTAGCATCAAGCAAATGGGCTAAAACCCACATATTAGAAAACTCCTCTGCGCGCTGTTCTAACTCAGCTTGCTTTCGTTTGGCCTGAGTAACATTTTGGATAGTTGGCTGCAGCAATGCTGTCGCCAAAACCTCCTCAAACTCTTTGCGGATTTCCAGCACCCGATCATTGGCAGTTAGTGGCTTTTTCTCTTGGCTGACATCTAGTTTTGGCTTTTCTTCTATCTTCGGGGCCTTTTCTTCCTTGCCCTCCTTGTACCAAAGCCAACCCTCCTCAGGATTTTCCACAAAGGGCTTAGCCTGGCCAGCAACAACTCCTAAAAAAAAGAACAAACTCAGGCAGGTCATTATGGATAACTTGGATTTTGCCATGCTTAAATTGCATATCGCCATGAGTGGGTTACATAACAATTTCATCTTTACCCCCCGGCTGTTTGCTCTCACCTGGTTTCTTTTCAGCGATTTTGCCTACGTCTTTAAGTTTGGCACCAGCATTGTGTTTTAGCTCATGAGAAAACTTCTGAAAATCAGGCTTGTTGGTCTTAGCCATGATTTCCTCAAACACTTCAGTCAAATCTAATTTGGAAAAGTCGATACGGCTGATTTCATCAACGGTTAGGCCACGACATTCTGGTTGTTCAGGTGATCCCCAACCAAAACCTAGTTGAGATCGACCTTGCTCTTGTACCAGACGCACCAACTTAGAACCAAAACAACAGAAGGTGGTGCGCTTGCGAATGCACACACCAAGCTCCTTCTCAGCACAAAAAGTCCCAACCATGACGCATTTTCTTTTCTCTCGTAGCTCTGCAAGTTGTTTTTCAAGCGGATCACAAGAGTAACCAATGGATTTTCCCCACCCCTTACCGGTGCCACAACAATCTCTAAAGCCGACACAATCTTTACGACACGACCGCTTTTCCCCTTTGAAAATAACAATGGGATTTTTCGACATATCATTTTGCATCTCTCGCAAAATTGCTAACTTCGAAATAGCCTCAGCAAAGTCCTGATTAGGTGCCCAAGAGTGGTCATCACAATTACCATCCAAACAAAAAGGAACAGGTCCAGAGAGACTAGAACCCTGTACAGTTTCTCGGCGGCCCTCACACTCATAAGTCTGGGTATATTCAACACAAGTTCCTTCAATCCAGGTCTTGCACTGGCTACTTATTTGCGAGCAACCACGCCGGCGTAACTCCCCACAATTGTTTTTCGAAGGATATGAACATCGGTATGTACGTTGCTTTTCCCACCAATCTCGGTAAACGGCAAGACCGTTGATTATCCTGGTTTCTGGACCTTTGAGTATTATTTCATCTACATACTCACAAATCCCTTGATCAGATCTTTGCTCTAACGGAGCACAACTATCTTCTATCGATTCTTTGATATCCGCTACTGTTGGTAAAGCACGATAAGTTATATCAACAATAACGTAGCCACTACTTGGCGAAGCTTTTTTGTGACCATTGGTCCCCATACTAACCACAGATCCAGAAAAGCTTACAGGACCACCGGAGGAAATAAGCTGAACTTTCTCAACAAGATTCCAGTACTGAGATGGCAATATTGAAGATAAACTCACAGAAGCAGTATAGGCCCCACCATTGTTTGGTGTAGAACCATCATACTGCTGACCTGTAACAACATTTTTAGATAAGCCTCCACCCCATCCATGAGAATATAAGCTAGCAGTTACACGATGTACTGTAGGAAGAGGAGCATTAACCTGCACATGTCTGGTTTGTCTACATGTATGAAGTGCCGGTTCCCTTGCTTCTTCACAGGTGTGGGTGCTTTTTTCTACTGTGGTAGAAACTGATCTCTTGTGTTCGGTCGCCCCAAGCTTGCCTAGAGCATTCTTTACAATATCATTGCCCGCTTGAATAAATTCATTATTCTCATCAAACAAATACATCGGCCTTTTGTTAGCTGTTTCCTGCACCGTCCCACTAACTTGCTTGGCTACATCTGTAGATTGCTCACTACCTCCCACAAACAGGGCCGTCGAATCATTAGTTAAAGCCGCATGATCATTATAATACTTCTGCTCTGGACTTGATTTACCATCAGAACCTGGAATATCAGCTAGTTTACTCGCCGAAGGTTGGGACTTTTCTTTTTCGCCATATTCCTTACCTTCATTAAAATACTGCTGATCATTGCAAACCCCCGTATCCATTGCCAACAAAGCTATCGCAAGCAAAAATAAAGGCCGCAAAGCGTAGGTACAAGCAAACCTTGGATGTCTTCTAAGAAAGAGATTCATGCCCCCTCCCCTCTAAGCTTAGCCAAAGCAATTCTCGCTGCCTCGTTGCCATGGGCGGCAAACTCTTCCAAGGCATAGTCCAAAGCAACATGACCTTTCATACGGTCAGTCTCTGTTCCTTCTTGCAGCCAAACAATTGTTGGTACTTGAGTTACCCCATGATCTGTAAACAAGACAGGATCTATCTCAAGCTCAATTCCAAGGGATAACAAACGTTGTTGGGTTTGCTTAAACGAGTCACCAATTAAGCCGCGAATAACTACTCGACCACCTATCTTTTGTGCGGCTGCACCATAAACGCGCAGGGATTCATCTGGTATGGAAAAGCTTACAAACACTATTACTTCTGACTTCGGCGCAGATTTTTGCTTAAACTTTGGTGCCGTAATAGAATCTGAGCTATCCCGCCCCTCACCTTGGGAACACCCCTTGGAATCACCCTCATAATTACCCTGGGACCGACAAACTTTACCCATGGTGATTTTAGCTGGTGGCGAGGAAGTTTCTTGACCTGCAACCTGACTGCCCCCTAAATCCTCACTTGAACTTGCTACTTGCCCCAAGGCTTGGCTAGCTTCTTTTTCTGAATGGATTTCTTCTTCTACCCCAGCTCTGGAACCACCATTATCCCCTTCTGTCGACCATAGAAAAGACCCCTCTGGCTCTGGTTGAGATGTACTTCCACTCAAATAATCTAGAGCTTCCTGGCGATGTTCCTCAGCCTGACGCAATGATTCTTGGGCAAAACTTTTGGCAGACGAATCTACAGACTCGCCATGACAGCTGCTAGAAAGGAATAACACTATAAATAAGCTAACTATTTTCATCATCAATACCTTTACAACAAGCAACAATCCCGTTTGCGCCAAATTAAATAACCAAAGTCCCCTCCTTTATAAGGAAACTCACGCCCAGGTTGCCAAAGGAGCTCTGTTGAACCTAAAGGCTGACACTGCTTTGATTGAGCTATTGGATAGGTCATCTGGGTGCGATACTGGCTTTTGCGAATAATCGGCATCGGATACTTACCGCACAGACCCGGCTTGCCAACATATCCAAAAAGCAAACCTTCTCTGTGCAACTTAGCCATCATCCGCGAAGCCACTAAAAGACTGGCCTGCACTCCACCACTATGATCACCTACGGTGCCAGTAAATGGATACATGCCACCTTGACAACCAGCACACCAAAACAATGGATCCATCGGCAAATGCACAGAAGCCATACCGCAATCAGCTATACAAGCCGCTTGCGCTATAGGATTACCAAACAATAATGCCTCAGGATTTAAAATCGCTGACTTCTCATCGTCATTCCAAAATGGATCAACCTCGGTAATATAAGACAGATCTACAGCAGAGTTTTCCAGGCACAAAAAATCTACCAACACTTCCAGCCAATACAAAATTGGATAAACATACCAGTGCACATGATAAAAAGATCTCTGATGCCCTGGATTATTAGGGGTATTAGTAACCATCCCCCTACCTTTAATGCCAGGATTGGCTATTTCCACACCTCCCATATTGACCAAGCAATAGGGTGTGCGGGTAACATCAACTAAACGAGCTGGTTCCCAAAACGAAATTGAAATGCCAGGGATAGGATAAGGAAAGCCTGGACGCTCACAAAAACAAAGTGGAGGCGTTTGTGAAGGTGGATCTGCTCCACCCTTCACCACCGTAATTCCCGCTACTTTGATCGGGAAAATACACTTCCAACAGACATCACTAATGGGGTTAACAAAGCGCCCACTGCACGGACTAACAGCAGAAGCTGAACCATACAAAAACAATAAACTAACCCCCAGTGATACTAGGCGCAGTAAGAATGTATGCAGTGCAAGCAGGCGCATTTGATCTTCTATCCTCAGTTTTAATCGTTAGCTTTTTTCGAAAGCTGACCAAACTCTTGGCGGCGGCGAGCAAAGTCCTCATCGAATTTCTGAGAGGAAGACCGCATGCGGTCCTTCTGCGCTTGAATATTGGCAAATATCCGGTCATCCATGCGCTGCTGATGTTTATAGGCCTCATAAAGACCGGTAGCTATATAGTTAACAATTAAACAGACGCCCCCTATAATCAGCTCTCTTTTGTAATAACGAAGCCGGTTTTTTGCTGCTATCATTTGTGTCATGACGATTGTCTCCTTTGCTGTGTCACTGGTTCCAATTCTTCCACCAGCAACAATCTGCCAGCTTGCGATATTCGGCACGGAACCTGACTAATGCCGAACTTTCTTACAATGCGAGACCCTTGATCAAAAAAGATCGGTCGATTTAAATCCTTCTCCAAAGCGAGAGGAGCTCCTTTTACAAGAACCAAACTATCGGCAAATGAAGTAGCCCATTGCACTTGCTCTTGATCATCAGCATCAATAAGCAACAATGGCGTGCCCCAAGAAACATAATCGAGAGGATTAATCCTAGTTCCTTTGCGAGCTACCAAATTACCCTGGTGGTCTTTAACATCTTCCTCAACTACAAGAGTCGGGTCATAAAAATAACGTTTGGCTTCTTGAGTTCGACTAACACCAACAACAGGATTGGGACGCTCAATACTTCGTTGCACCCGTTTGCTGATCTCCTCTTGGATCACCTTCAAACTTCCTGATTGTTCGGCTTGGCGTAGCTTTGCTTCAATCACCTGCAGCAAATCATTTTCTTGAATTTCAAAAGTTTGCCCCCGCACTCCAAAATCTTGCGCAAACAGAGAACTTGATGTTGCTGCCAGAAATGAAAGAAGGCAGAGAATTCTGGTAAGTTCGACAAACCTAAATTGTTTTCCCCCCATCAATTCCCTCGCCGATCCTGCAACACAGCATTAATGGCCTCTTCAACTTCCAAGCCCTGCTGGCGGTATTTTAATATGTCGGAATAATCTTGCGCCTTGGTTGAGTACAACAACCCGGAGAACGGATCACAAAATAATCGACCAACAACCCCCCTCACCTCTTGACCAAATATGGCAAACTCACTAAAAGTTGAAGCCGGAACTAAACTACCAATGACCTTTTTGGCCAGGTTTTGATCCGCTTCGGTCTTGCCAAGCTTTTCAATAAAGCTCATGGATTCCTGCTTGAAGATGCATTTCCAGTCTGAGTTCTCAAACGCCACCGTCGCACCTGGGCTTTCTTCTCTAAAAAAATCAGCCATGTTTTGGGTCGCCAGTACCAAAGAAGACCTATATTTTCTTGCGGTACGCACAAAAGCCGCAATGAATTTGCCAGAAGCCACCCCTTGAATTAACTCCCAAGCCTCATCAATCAGCACCAAAAATGGTTGGCGGCGATCGCTGGAAACCATTCGTTGGCTGACCTGAACAATCATCATTTGCACCAATACCGAGCGCAAATCCGCATGGTTCATTAGATTCTGGGTTTCAATCACCACAAAATCATGATTAAGATTGACGGTCGCGGGACGGTTAAAAAAGCCTGCATATTGGCCCTGTCCACTGAACTTTAACAACATACGACTTAGGTCTTTTGCTCGTATATCTGCGTGGTTGGCCAACCATAGCTGTATGTCATTAATAGTACTTAAGGCCCCCTTATTTTCCCAAACCGCAGCCACAGACTCTTCTAAGAAGCTGTTTTGAATTTCGTCTGGTTCACGGGTTGGCATGGCCATGGTTTTTAATACCTGAGCCACAATATTAAGTTGTTCTGCGCGCTCTTCCTTTTCAGCAGAAGAATCTCCTTCTGGAATGTGCGTAAAGGGATTTAGAGAGTGATTGGTGTTGGTGCTAAAATCGATATGGTGTCCACCTAAAATCAGACACATATTCCTAAAGCTATTGCCTTTGTCTAACACAAATGCTTTACCTCCAGTGGCAAGGGTATTAACTATAAGCTCATTACAAAAGAAACTCTTGCCACTACCAGACTTTCCACTGATGCACAGATTGTAGTTGGAGGTCCTAGAGGGTAACTCTCTGCCTGGCAACAACATGCCATCAAAAGGATTCCAGAAGAATAACTGACCTCTACGCCCCACAAGGGGCAGACCTGGGGCAATTTGTCCTTTCCACTCCCCCACGATCGGCAGCATATTTTGTGCCTCTCGGGTAATGGTTTTACTGATTCTTCCAAGTCGCTCTAATACCGCAGCAGCACCTGTGATTTCTTGTTTGAAACTCACAGGTTTTTTCTGTTTGCCAAGAGTCCACATCATAGGTAGACTGGCCATCAAAACCGATAGATGGTCATATGTAGCTGGCTGTAAGCTCCAACCACCGTTTCGCCAAACAGCTCCGAGTTGCCGTTCCATTAGCTGAGTTTCAGACTCTCGGCAAAACATCGTACAGCTCAAACCGGCTTGTACTACTCGCTCTCCTAGCTGAAGCTGTTCGGTGATTTCTTTAAATTCTTCATATTCCTCTTCTATACCTGGAACCCATTTGGTCATACGGTTTTTGAGGGAATTTTCGAGACTTTCCCGTTTCGACACGGCTTTACGTTTTTCCGTGCCCTGCCCAGTGGTTACATAGATTCCATAATGCAGCATAAACGGACAGCTGATCTTTTGCTGTGGTTTAAAAAGATCGCCAAGGAATTTATCCATATGGCCTAGGGCCCAATAGCGAGGTTTATCTTTTGGTACAAAGCTTTTAATGACGTATTTGCCATCGTGAATCTTGACCTGGTCCTTTTCAATTTCCCAACCCTCAACCTTGTCTAACATCTGGCGATTTAAGCTGTTGAGGGGATCGTAAGTTTTAGCAGGAACACGCACTTCCTCCCTAAAGTTTAGGATGCTACCAACTTCCCTCATCAGACCTTCAGCATCGAGGGTCTCAGTACACAAACCAATTTGATCTAAATAACCTTTCAGCACTTCACGAATTTGGACAATTTGATGGCGCTCCATCAGGTCGGTGACTTTTTCTGGGTAGCTGAAAGAAATCAGCAATTTGTAATCACGCACCAAAAAGCCATCTTTAGCGGCAAAAGCTTTATCAGACAGAAACTCTGCCCTTCTTCTGGTTAGTTTTTGAAACCCTTGTTGTCTTTGGCTGGCCCAGAAATCTAAGCGATCCCCAATACGCGGGCTGGCGTGCAGCAAAAACTGAAAGGAACTACCTTCGGGCAAGTTATCTGCTTGGCGAAAGAAATCTGAAAGCTGCTCTTGGTCAGCAAGAGA
>SDBT01017000.1_pt1 | contig 11502 bp, 16 predicted proteins | sample 2277101 | NCBI WGS metagenome assembly SDBT01 (sample SAMN10404973, study PRJNA504765) | marine sediment metagenome | isolation source: marine sediment core GS10_PC15, 103 cmbsf | place: Arctic Ocean: Southern Knipovich Ridge | collected 2010
ATTAAATACGTGCGAGACAATTCAAATATACTTGAAACAAAGAAGACGTTACTCAAGATTCATGGGGTGCTGGGAGGTAATGATACTAAGTCGGTGTCATTTAACGATAATCGCCAGGTGAACATCTCCCTCGACGCACAATCCCTCAAGGGGTTCTCCGACGCTGTGACCCGCCTTGAAGCCCTATCAGCGACGAGCCAAGCCGATAAGCAAAGTGGTGAGATAGCCGATGCCGAGACGCTTGAGGACTGATAGCGTCGGGCAGACACAGAGCAGCGACGGAGCATACGTTGAATCCGTTGGAAAACCTAATGTGGGGGGTACGTACCCGTCAAGGTTTGGGGACACTTACTCCTAAATTTTTATAGAATTTTTTCACTTTTTATCTTCGGGGGTTGATTTTTGGGGGGTATAATGATATACTATCTCTTAAAGGAGGTAGTATTATGGAAGACGCAAAAAGGGTATGTGCTTTTGAAGGGTGTACCAATGTTGGTGAGTGGACTAAACAAATAGGGGATAGACTATATCGTAGGAGATTATGTAGTAGTCATAGGAAAAGGTTAGAGTTTGCGAAGAAACATAGTTGGGATTATGAGAAGTTTGTAAAGAAGGTTTGTAGTGTATGTAGTTGGAAGGGACCTTGTGATATACATAGAGTTAAGAAACAGATTGGATATAGAAATGGCAATATGATTTCAATATGTCCAAATTGTCATAGGTTAGTTCATCTTGGGGAACTTAAATTATAACCAAGTACTTTAACCAGAAAAGGAGTTAGGAATTTGCAGTTTGCAACCAGAGCAGTAAATTGTAGAATATGCAAGGAGATAAAGGATACTGACTTGCCGAGAAATGATATATGTCCTACTTGTGTAGAGGTGTTGGATAAGAGGTATCCGAGGCTTACAACAAGAATAAGGCGGGATATATTTGTGAGGGCGTTTAACAAAGAAGTTGTGTATGTTAACCATACCATTGCGGGTTAACTTATGTTAACTTAACCTTTTTCGGCAGGCTAAGTAACCTAAACGGTGAACAGTAGGCTCCGCCAATGTTTCCTCTGTCGGGATAGTTGGCGTCGCACGGAGATATAACTTTTTAGGGAAATGGAAATAACCGTAGGACAAAAGGAGGTGTAGCATGAAGTTGTTTTTAGTAACATTGGTAGTAGTGTCGGCTTTGGTGTTGTTCTTTGCGGTGACATCACAGGCAGCGGTAATTGATTTGGATATAATCAAATCTGAGAAAAGCCCAGAGGCACAGGCGGGGTATATTGTTTCGTTTAAGAATGAAGGTGTTGAGGCTACCCTTACCAGCCCAATTTTAGCAAAGAGTTTTGATTGGGGAAAGTTATCCCTAAACATCGGCGGTGCTCCTGCGATAAATGAAGTGATAGGTTCTCTGACTTATCAGATACCAAAGGACGCCATAGAGAAATGGGATATTGAGATACCCTTTGCAAAACTTTTTGATATTCAGGCAGGGTTGTATGGTGGCTTTGAGGTAAACGAATATAACAACCACCCAGAGAAGAAATGGTATAAGGCGTTGGATTATGGAATGGCAGGGATAGTAGCAACAGCAAGGTTCTAATGGCAGGTAAATCCCCCAACCAAATTTACTTTGACAAGCTCAAGGAGAATCCCCTTCTCTTTGGGTTTGTCTATTGTACCAAGCATTTCAGAGATAAGTCTGCTCCCTTCCACCATAAGATATTTAATGAGATGCAGCGGAATAGGTTTCTTGCAGTGGCGGCTCCAAGGGGTAGTGCTAAGTCAACAATCCTTGCTTTCCTGAAACCAACTCACTCTGTCGTATTCAAGCTCAAGCGTTATATCTGTATCATTGGGGCATCACAGGAAAAGGCAAATGAGAAACTCGGCTCCATCAAGAAGTTCTTCAGAGATGATAGTGACTTTGGAATAGAGATGGTAAAGGATACAGAGAGTGAGGTGCAGTTTCGCCACCCAGATAAGTTTGAGACAAAGATTTCCACCTTTGGCAGGGAACAAGTTCCAAAGGTCAGAGGGGCAAAGTTTGACGCATACCGACCTGACTTGATAATCATAGATGATTTGGAAGACGACAAGCAGGTAGAGAATCCCGAACTTCGGCGTGAGGTCAGGGAACACTTTGAGGACTCAATCCTGAAATCCCTTGACGCTCAAACAGGGGAGTGTATTGTTATTGCGACTGTCTTAAATGATGATTGCCTCATAGCCCGCCTTGTATCAAAAGACCACTATGTTACTTGGCGAAAACTACGCTATAAATCTCTGTTTAAAATCAATGGTATCTACTATAGCATCTGGGAAGGTAAGAAGGGTTGGGGCGTTGAGGAGTTAAAGGCAGACAGGTTAAACAACCCCCGTACCTTTGCCAAAGAGAAACAGAACAACCCTGTCAGTGGTGCAATGGCGAGGTTCAAACAGGAACAGTTTAAACGGTGGGATATAAGGCAGGGTAACGCAGAACTATATAACCAGACAAATGAGCTGGTATCAAAGTTTGCTCTTACAGATTGTAAGGCAGCAATAGCCTGTGACCTTGCGTGGGAAATGAAGCGGGAGAGTGACTTCTCCGTTATTATGCCAGGGTTCATTACTCCAGTGTCAGATATTCTCATTGAATACTATATCTGTAAGAAAGGTATGCGACCACATGAGCTACAGGAAATCCTCTTCTCAATGGTAGACCGCCTTGAAAACCTAACAGGTTCTAAAGTCCCCGTTGGATTTGAGAAAGCCCAGATAGAAAAGGTTCAGAAGTATCTACTCAAGCAGGCAATGAGGGAAAGAAACAAGTTTCTGATTACCAAAGAACTCCTTTGGGATGCTGATAAGACTAAACGGGCAGAGATGAGGTTGGAACCTCGTTATGCTCAAGGTGTAATATACCACAGAGCCAACATGAAGGACTTGGAGTATCAACTTATCCGTTTCCCCTCTGGTACGCATGATGACCTTGTAGACGCTGCACAAGGCTTAGTCCAACTCCTACAATATCCCAAAGGCATGAAGAAGAAGAAACCCATTGATGAAGACCCCCTCTTTATGCAACTACGGCAGTTTAGGATTAACTCTAAATACAGGGGTCTAAAACCACACAAGACTCTTGGGCGGTTTCAACTTGGGGGACAGAAGAAGTCGAGGATACCAGCGGAGGTGTGTCCTATATGAAGAACAGATATATAGTCTATCGTTGTGTAGATGGTTGCGGTAGTGTAGTAGTTAAACCCATTGAGTCAGAAGAAGTAGTCTGTTCACACCAGATATGCACCAAATGCGGCTATGCTATGGTAGTGCGTTTTCTTTCGGAAAACAAAGACTTCCAATTAGTGTAATTTGACATTACCCATAACATAGTGTATATTCTTTAGTGATAGGAGTTCGCTACTCTTATATAAACACGGGGTCTGGTATATACCTCGTGTTTTTTAATTATCGGGGTGTATAACCCTCCCTGTGTTATGCACCCTACCCTTAAAGTAAGGAGTCCACGTGGCAAAGACCATTTCAGATGAGAAACTTCAAGCCTTAAATAACGAAATAGTAATGGCGATTAAGTTCAATGAACATGAACTTCGCCCTATTCTTGAAGAGTCCATAGCACGTTACACAGGTATTTGGATTCCTTCCTTTGGTAGTAATTGGGACATTATAGTCAATGAAGTTTACCCCGTAGTCCAGAGCTACCTTCCCTCAATCATGTTCCGTGTTCCTCGTGGGATACTTAAGCCCCGACAAAAGACCTATATTGCCAAACGGCGTAATCCTGTAAACGGTAAGATGGAGGATATGCAACTTGACTCCGCTAAGTCCGCTCATACCCAAGAGGCAATACTCAACTACTCTGTATCAGAGGAAATGCCTTATAAGCGGGAAGCTCAGAAGACCCTCCTTAATGCCCTCATCTATCCCTATGGAGTCCTATGGCACGGCTATAAAGGCGACTTTGGTATGACAGAGGAGGAGTCCTTCTTCATCAAAGACGACTCGGTATTCGTCAAGAACACCCCCCTCATGCGGTTTATCTACGACCCCAAAGTCACTCTAACCAACATAGACGAGGCAAGATGGGTAGGGCGTATTATAGATGTCCCCTTAGAGGACTTATTAGAAGACGACCAACTGAAGGTAGATAAATCAAGGATTAAAGGGTTTAGCGGTTTTGGTCAAAAGGTAGGTACGGGGTTGGGGCGAAGTGAGGCAAAAGATACTCAATCTTTATCCATTACCCCAAAAACCCTCTTGGAGTTTACAGACAAAAACTTCCAACGGCGTAGGGATTCAAAGTTTGTCAAGGTATATGAAATCTACCTCCGCCCATCAAAGAAAGAAAAGCGGGCAGGAGATAAGGGGACAATTCTACTCTTGACAGATGAACAGCCTAAGCCCCTTCGTATCAATGATAATACCATCAAAGCAGAAGGTATCCCTCCAAAGATATTATTCTTTAATGAAGTCCCTGATTCCCTTCTCCCATTAGCCGATATAGATGTCTATAAGCAAATCGCCGACCAGAAGAACATTATCTTCAACCTCCAACTCCGCAACGCCCAAGAGAACTCAAAGGTATGGATAGGTCTTGCCGTTGACGGAGCAGATGAGGAAGATATAGACGCAGTAAGGCAGGGGACTAATACCATTATCAAGTTTGAAACAGATGATGTCCGCAAGCGTATGTTCGTTGCCTCCCCAGGCGGTCAAGCCTCAAGTGAACTCTACATCATAGACCAACGCATACAACGCAACTTAGAAGATAAGTCAGGTATCTCTGACCTACGACGTGGCTTCCTACAAAGCGGTGAGGAATCAGCAACCTCTGTTAAAATCCGTGAGGCAGGAGGTTCTGTCCGTATAGCCTACCGCCAAGATGTAATGAGCGACTTCCTCAAGGGTTCTTTCAAATACATCAATGAACTAAACCGCCAGTTTAAATCCGTCAAAGACGCAGTACGAATAGTCGGTTCTCTCGACATTGATTGGGTAGACAACATCAGCAAGGAAGAGCTACAGGCAGCCGTAGATGTAGACATCAACGTATTCAGTATGCTACCAGAGAACCCAGAACGAGAGTTGCGTTCCCTAAACACTATCCTTACTTTAATGGTTCAGGCAATAACTCAACCAGAAATCCGAACCAAGATACTCCAAGAGGGTAAGACTATAAACCTCTCGCCTCTAATAGAACAGATACTTCTCCGCTTAAAGATTAAAGAACCTGATATGTTCCGAAACATTAAACCAGAGGAGTCACAGGGGTTTGTTTCAGTTCAGCAACTTCGTGAAGCCCAAGCCAATGTTCAGGCGGTATTAAGCAATAAACCCATACCCTCCCCGCCTAAACCTGATGATGACCATAGGGCAAAGTTAGAGGTTTATACCAATACCAACCAACTAATCAATGCCTTACAACAGCGTTCCCAAGCCCTTGAGCAGCTTATAAAGGTTCAGCAACTCCTCCTACAGCAACAGCAGAAACAAGGGACTAATCCCCCGCAGAACATCAGATTAAAGAAGCCTACATTGGAGACGGTATAGTGGTATACGTTATTGTGAAGAAATATGAACACTTCAACAGAAGTTTTAAGAGTTGGGACTCCTCCGAAGGCAAGTATATCCGCTCAAAGAAACACTATCAGGATACTATGAGGCAACAGGGTATGATACCCCAAGGGGAAGCTGATAGAATGGTAGAAGCAAAACAATCACAAGCCCGTGATAGAAAGTTAAAACCTTCCCAAGCTACCATTGACATACTCGCCCACGCACAACAGATAGCAGGTAGAGGTGGTAAACTCAAGTTGGGTGACAGGGCAATAAAGAAAATGATAGAGGTTGGTGCAATACAGGATATGGGGAAGGTTAGGAAGCAATTAGCGAGGGTAGAGAAAGAGGGGGGACTCTAAAATGGCAGGACGCACAGGACGCAAAGGTAACTCACACGCAGGAAGCAACAGAGGCAACCGAGGACTAAGGCGAGGCAATAAGAAGAAGTGATTCAACTAAGCGAAGAGACATTAAGTTACAAAACCAGACCTTCAGGCAGAGATGTATGCGAACATTGTAGAAAGTTTGACTCAAACTCTGACCAAGAACACCGTTGTTGCTTTGACCCGAACTTAGGTAAATGGATAGAGATATGCCTCAAATGCGGCATGGTAGATTTGGCGGAGAATCCATAATGGTAGTTATAGCAATGACACCTATAGGAGATAAAGTTATAGAGAGAGCTTTAGCAGGAAGATGTCCAATTTGCAACGGTTATTTTGGAACAGGAGATGATGATTTCAAGACAGTTTCTCACCCTACATTAAGTATGAAACTTTGGATACATAAAAGACATTACGTGGCAGATTAAAATGGCACAATTCATAGAAATCAAACAAGGTATAAGCCTACTCTCAAGCGAGATTGAAGGAGTTCTTGACTTTGCTCCCAAAACCCCTGAACAGGTAGAGCAGGGTATAGTCACTATGGTCTATACCCACCACAACGACTACCCTTCAATTATCCCAAGAGAAACGCTTATAGAACTCATAGAGGTATTAAATGGCAAAGAAGCAGAAGTCAAAGAAACAAGGGAAGAAGCCAGCGAGAAAGCTCTATTAGAGATGAGAAACATCTTAGGTGAGATGGGTTCATTTGCTGGATGACGGCAGACCAACACCAACTCTTAGAAAGGAGAGTGAGTCTATGCCAGACACAAACGTAACAACCAATGCGAACAATGATGATGGAAGTCAGACAACTCAACAGACCAATTCATCAGATGACCTATTAAAGAGAGTATCCGAGTTCAAGCCTACTCAGGACTCTCAAGCAACAACTGACGACAACAAGTTCAATATTAACGAGCTTGATGAGAAGATTAATGCAATAGAAGACCCCAAGGCAAGAGAGCAGGTCTTCGCATTAAAGAAATCTCTTATCTCAGGCGAGAACACAAAATATCAAGAACTTGCTGAGTTGAAAAAGGCGTTAGAAGGACAGGTTGCACAAACCAGCAGTACCCAGAACCAACCTTGGACTGTTGAACGTGTGCAGTCTTTATTACAAGACCCAACATTTGTTTCTTCTGCACAAAACCTATCAGGAGTAGATGCTCAAGCAGACGATGACTCCCTACTATCCGAAGGCGACAAGAAGAAGTTAGCAAAGGTTGATAGTGTTGAACGACAAAATCAACAACTTTTGCAACAACAAAATCTTCTTATACAGAGGCAACAAGATAGCTCTTTAAAAACTAAGTATTCTAATTATAATCCAGAGGCTATAGATACTATGCAATTTGATATAGCTGGTAAGTTACAAAGAGGTGAATCTTTTAACTCCAGAGAGATTCTGCATAAGTCTATGGATTATAACGATGCAGTTGGAAGAGCCTATAAATTGGGTCGAGATGATGAACGTAATGGTATGCAAGATAATATAAATGCTGCTTCCTATCAAAGTAATAACCAAATTGTACCCACGCAATCTGTAAAAAGAGAAAAAGGCGAGAACAACGAATCACTTATGAGAAGACTCTATCAAAGTGCCTTAAGCCGTGGAAAGGGAGGGATACAAACTTGAGAGGTAAATTAAATGGCTAATGAGTTCGCAATCCCGTCTACGTTAGATACAGTAGCTTTAAATACGTCGTTAGCAGATTACGCAAGACAGCTTACTGACAACGCATACAATGACCCTGTAGTCTGGAGAATATATAACGAAGCACCAAACAAACGCATCATTGATGGTGGATTAAGTATTACTACAACTTTAATCAAGGAGAAACAGACATCAGGTGGGTTCTATCTTGGTTCACAAGTTCTTGATAACTCACAACCCAACACCTTGACCACCATAGAATACCGCTGGCAAAACGCCTATGAACCTATTCAGATAACTCGTGATGAGGAGAGGCAGAATAGTGGCATAGCACATAGGATACTCAACCTCGTAGCAACAAAGACAGAGCTATCTCGTAAGGCAATCCTTGACAGGATGGACCAAGCCCTGACAACTCCTGTAAGCGAAGCCAACAACTTGATAGATTTAGAAACCTTAGTCAACACAGGAACGCTTGGAACTATCGCTGGTGGAACTGATACGTTTGATGATTACTGCCAAAATTAGAGCGTATCTAAAATCAACTCTAATAAAGGGAAAGTCTGAAATGATAACCCTTAGCAAGCAAAGGAAAGATGATGAAAGGTAGAAAAACATGGGAGAGAGGTTATGCAGCAGGATTACTTGATGGAGAAGGTTGTATCTCTATTAGAATAGTTAATCCCACTGTAAATAACCGTCAGGTTAACCCATGTTATAATCTACAAGTTAGTATGAATATGGTAGATGGTGAATCCATAGATTTTATGTATGGTTGTTTTGGTGGAAACATTTATCATAAGAAAGTTTACCAAGAAAACAGACAAGAGCATTGGAGATGGGAAATATCAAGTGATAGAGCTGTAAAGTTTCTTAAACAGATACTCTCATTTCTAAAATGCAAAAAGGCTCAAGCTGAACTTGGTATACGATACCAACTTGAAAAAAATAGATTAAGAAAACCGAGTAGTCAACACAATCTTTACTCTCATAGCTCTTTGAAAAAGTTTGAATGGTATTATAGAGAGATGCAAAGATTGAAAACTATTCATATTCCTTGTGCAGCTGCAACGACTAACCGAGTTGACCCACAAGTTGTGGGAAGTGATAGTCTGGTCTTACAGGAATAAGTAACTGTAAGTTAACAAATCGTCTGGCAGGCAACTGTTACCTCCTCTGGAGCATTTGCTACCCAGGGTTTAACAGACTTGACAACTTCGTATTATACAGTATCAAGTTCCGCAACCATTGATAATCCAACAATCAACATAACAACCAAAGCAGTATTTCAGAAGTTTGAACAGACCAGATTACCTTTGGAGAGAATCAGCAACGGTAACTTAACTGCCAACGCAGGGTTCTCACGAGCCCCTTTAGCAATGGCTGCATAGGAGACATATAATGTTTTGTGCGTGTGGATGTGGACAGGAAACAAAAATAGCAAGAGTGACTAATAAGAAAAGAGGTTGGATAAAAGGTCAACTTCTAAGGAATGTCTATGGTCATAGTGCTATTAAATACTTAGCTCATTATCAAGGCAGAGATAAGTGGATTGTCCAAAACCAAAATAAACATCTATGCCAATGTGGATGTGGTGGATATGTAGAAGTTAAGAAACATCATTTTTCACAAGGTATAGCCAAGTTTATTTGGGGTCATCACGCAAGAACAGAGAAGATAAAGAATATATTGAGAGAATGCAACTCAATGAGATGTGGTGAATTAAGCCCACGATGGAAGGAAGATAGAAGTTCTATTCGTGGTAGAATTCGTTGCAAGGTAGATTTTACAAAAAAACAGAAAAGAGAGATATATTTAAGGGACGAAGGTATATGTCAAAGTTGTGGAACTTTTTGTCTTTTAAATGTAGGTGTCAAAGACCCTTGCAAAGCCAACATAGACCATATAGTTTCTGTTAAAGATGGTGGAACAAATAACATTAATAATGGTCAAATTCTTTGTCTTATATGTCATAAAATGAAGCACAGTGCTAAAGCAAATCGGATGAATTCAGGGAAACCCAGAACGGGCAATCCTGAGCCAAGCTCACAGAGTGAGAAGGTGCAGAGACTACTGGAGTGTAGCGATACACTTAATAACCAGATTAGCGTCCGACCCGAAAGGGATGATATAGTCCAGTCCGATAGGAATATCGGGTAAAACTGTCAAGAACCTTACTTTCAAAGGCACACCCGTTACCTACGGCAACTTTGTTTCAACAGGTCTTTGGTTTGGTTTAAATATGAACTACAATATGCTCGCAGTTGACTCTGAAACAGACTTAATAGTAACCCCCTTCATATCGCCTACCAACCAGACGGTGAAGGTTGCCTATTATCTCTGGAGAGGAAATCAGATAACTAACAACAGACGCAGAAACTTCAAGAACACAGGCATTACCTAACCAGAAGGAGGCAAAGCTATGGCAATTACTCCTTCAAGTATCTCACGACAAAGTGCTGGGTCAAACACCTTGATAATAGCAACTTTTGCTACAGATGCTGTAGATGATGGCGAAACTTGGACAAGCAACATTCCAAGCGTAATCACTCAATGGTTCAACTCTACAGACAGCCCAACACAAGGTAAGGAAAAGGTTGATGTTACCTTGACAACCGCTGCCACAGGTAAGTTTACCTTCAACACAGGTGAGAATGACCGTGCTGGTAATCTTTACGTTCTCGCAAAGATATAGGAGGTAGGTATGGCGACAGAAAGAACACCGAGCAGAGTAATACGTGAGTCGGTTGGTTCAATAAACCTGCATATAGCTACCTTTACCGAGATAGATAACACAGACACCTATGTAAGCGGTCTAACAGGAGTAGTAGGTAAGTGGTTCAATGCAGATGATGACCCAACGGTTCAAGTAAGCGGTGGAGTAGATGTCAGCGAGTCCAGTGGAACCTTCACCTTTAGAGCAGGTGAAGATGATAGAACTGGTAAGCTAACTATTCTAACTACCCAACCAGAATAGAAAGGAGGGTACAATGCCTGCTAAAACACCAGATAGTGTGATAACGGAAAACTTCGGTCAGAATACCCTCTACATCGCTACATTCTCAACCAATGACATAGACGATGGCGATACGTGGACAAGTAAAATAACCTCTGTGATAAACCAATGGGCAAATGCAACAGATGACCCGACACAGACAAAAGAGGGTATAGATGTAGGGTATACTCAGACAACTGGGAAGTTCACCTTTTACACTGGTGAAAACAACAGAACTGGGCAACTTTGTATCTTAGCAAAAACTTAACGAAAGGAGTAACAAATGGCTTTTTCAACTTCAACGGTTCACAAACCGTATACAAAAGTAGGTGTTCCTCAAGTTGCAGCGGACTTTGATAAGTTCGAGAAAAATGCAACTCCCAAATGGGCAGCAGGCACTAAGATAGAAACCGCTGATGGCTCGGTCTATCGTTACTGTCACTTTGGGGACGATGTGAATAGAGGAGTGTTTGTATCGCAGGACTTAGATGAATCCTCAAAGACAGATACAGACAACGCTATAATTGCCCCTGGAAGTGCGGTGGCTGCACCTGACAGCAACATAAACGTCGGTGCTATCGGCAGTAGGTTTGTCCAAATCACCCTGGGAAGTACAAGTGCTGGGCAATATGCGGGTGGTAAGTTTTGCCCTACAGATGACACAGGTATAGGTTTTACCTATGACATCAGGAGCAATACTGCAACGGATGACCCCGCAAGTGGTGATATTCGCATTGAGCTACACCAGAAGTTACAGGTGGCAGTAGCAGCCGATACGGATTTCGCTATTTCAGGAAACCTCTACGCCAACCTTGAAATCGCAACCGCAGCAACAGATATAGCAGTGACTGGGGGAACGTGGTCAACTATGGATGTTTCAGAAGCATCCTATGGCGGAGTTGCGACGAA
>SDBT01017002.1_pt1 | contig 11501 bp, 11 predicted proteins | sample 2277101 | NCBI WGS metagenome assembly SDBT01 (sample SAMN10404973, study PRJNA504765) | marine sediment metagenome | isolation source: marine sediment core GS10_PC15, 103 cmbsf | place: Arctic Ocean: Southern Knipovich Ridge | collected 2010
TCTCAGTGGCTTATCAACAAAGGAATTGTTCCTAAGAATGGGCAGATCCCTGCAACAGAATCTCGTATTATTTTAGCCAAACCACACAACTTTTATATGCCTCTCGCCCCACCACTTTCATCGCAACATCCACATCTTCAGCTTCCTCATATGTATGCAGAAAACGAGATCGGCTCAACGCGCAATGCTTTATATATGCTCAATCTCACTTTTTTGTTTCGGCCGGTTGATCTTCTCTATAAAAAAGAAAAAAAGCGATATGGCTCTCTAGTAGTTGAATAGCTCAATAAATTCCCCCCTTTTTTCAAACAGAGTATTTATTGATATACTAGGCTCCACTATTTTTTGAGAAAAATGATGCAAAGGAAGAGTGCGTATGAAATTACAAATTTCATTTGACATGACTGATCTAGAAAACGCGTTATCGATTGCTCAAGAAATTCAAGAGTATGCTGATATTTTAGATATCGGATCTCTTTTATTATTTGCGCATGGTATTGCCGCTCTTGATCGATTTCGAGAATTATTCCCCCACAAAACAATTGGAGCGGATACCAAGATTGTTGATCGCGGCAAAGATTCTGCTCACCTTTTTTCAAAAGCACATAGTGATTGGATTACTGTCATGGCTGGTACGAATAAAAATGTTATTCATGCTGCGTGCACCGCAGCCCATGAAAATGGCACAAAGGTAATGCTTGACCTTATTGATTCGGGTGGGCTTGGCCAATCTGCCCTGGAAGCGAAAAATTTGGGCGTTGATGCACTGCTTGTGCACCAGCCGTATGACGTTGAAGAACCACTTGTATTTCTTGATAAATGGGAACTCATTCGCGGCAATACAGATCTGCCTCTTTTTATTTCTACTCACATCAAACGAGATAATATTGAGGATATTATTCGTGTGAATCCAGATGGAATCATTCTTGGTCGCACGATTACTGATGCTGATAATCCAAAAGAAGAAGCACAATTTTTTTATGAGATAACACAGGGTAAGTAAAGTAGCCCATTGTAATTCACATTCCTATTTCTTTCAATCTCCCCCTTTTTAAGCTACGATATCCTCAAAACACCTTCAAAAAGGGGAGTAAGGCATATGTCGAAAGCAACGCCACATATCTCTTTTGAATCCGTTTTGAAGCACAATTCCCACACACCAACCCTGGTTGAAAAAAGATTTCTGCACGCAAGCAAGCGCCACTTTCAATATGATCATGAACGCGTTCCCTCAATTGAAGTAGCTAACTGCAGGGAACTCGGCAAACTCACCGCTTTGCGATTTTTAGAGTGGGTCAGCGCTCACCCCGATGGTGTGATCGCATTGCCAACCGGCAAATCTCCCGAATTTTTTATAAAATTTTTAGGCCATTATAAAACCCATTGGAAGAAATCTTCCATCCAAAAAGAGTTACACTCCTACGGCATTACTCATCCCATATTCCCCGATACAACGCAATTAAAATTCGTACAATTGGACGAGTTTTTTCCCATTCACCCGCTTCACGCAAATCGTTTTTATACATACGTTCAAAAATATTATATGCCCCTTCTTGAAATCAAACAGTCCAACGCACTTCTTATTGATTCAGCTGAGATTACAAACGTCGAGCAGTTTTGTAACTCATATGAACAAAAAATTAATGCATGGGGCGGTATTGGATTTTTCCTGGGGGGTATTGGTGCAGATGGCCACATCGCCTTTAATGTACGTGGTTCAGCACCCAACTCGCTCACACGGCTGGTGATACTCAACTACGAAAGCGCCTGTGGTGCTGCTCCAAGTTTGGGCGGGATGGCATATGCACGCAATAAAACCGCCATCACCATTGGCCTTGATACCATTATTCGTAAAAAAGACGCCACCATTATTATCATTGCTGCCGGCCAAGGAAAAGCACCAATGGTAGCAAATGCCATTGAAAAAGAGGATCCTCTCTGCCCGGCATCAGTTTTGCAAGAACATAGCGGCACCCGATTTTATCTCACCTATGGCGCTGCATCCCATTTACGCGATCGATATCTTGAGGATCTAACCAATCACTCAAATATACTACATGATCCTCACGCGATTGACCGTATTCTTACGCATACTGCTGGCACACTTAACAAACCAATTCTAAAACTAACCAACCAGGATCTTGCACAAACTGATGACGGAGCAATTCTTGCCACTACTGGCTGCGACATTTCTAAACTTACACGCGAATCGCATCAACGATTTACCGAAAAAATAACTGCCTCTATTCCCAAAAATAAATCAATTGTACACACCGCTCCGCATCACGATGATGTGATGCTTTCCTATCATCCCATTGCCGTTGCTTCGCTTTCCCATAATAAAACGCACTTTGCCTATGTAACGAGCGCATTTAATGCCATAACAAATACTTATATTCAAAAAAATATGGCAGCCATAACTCATCATACGTTTATAACCAAACACGCGCCTAAAATTTTTTCTGATCCATACGAGACACTTCTCACCCTCTTTGCTGATGCCTATCGAGCCAAAAATAATGAAACGATGCAATTAGTAGAACAGTTAATTATTGCGCAACGCATGGCCACTGTGTATCGTTGCACATCCATTGAAGACATGCTGAATCGTGCTGATTGGATTCAGCATGATTATTTAAAAACGATCCGCCCTGGTGAAAAAGATGATCCATCCATGCAGATGCTTAAAGGCGCGATCCGCGAAACGGAAGTGGATCGCATGTGGTGCATCCACGGCCTCTCGACTGATCATATTTCTCATTTGCGTTCAAAATTTTATACCGGCGACTATTTTACGCCCAACCCAACGGTGACGTATGACGTAGGGCCAATGCTCAAATTATTAAAAAAACATAACCCGGATATCGTTACGGTAGCATTCGATCCAGAGGGCACTGGCCCTGATACTCATTATAAAGTATTGCAGGTAGTGGCCAAAGCGGTTCGCGCGTGGGGCAAGCAGCCAGAAATATGGGGGTATCGCAATGTGTGGCATCGTTTTCAACCGCAGGATGCCACGTTGATGGCGCCCATATCTGAAAAAGAATTAGATTATTTGCATGATATTTTCATGCACTGCTTTTCAACACAAAAAGAAGCGCCCTTTCCTTCTCACTTTCATGACGGGCCATTTTCCGAACTCTCTGTCTCTATTCAAAAAGAGCAACTAAAGACCATGAAAACAATTCTTGGCGCTGATTTTTTTGCACATCATGCTAACGAAAAGGTACGCACTGCATCTGGATTGTGTTTTATTAAAAAAATGTCGACTAAAGAATTTCTTGCAGCATCTGATACCTTGCGGGAGTATACAGAGATGATGGGTTTAGAAGAATGAGAGATCACTTTAATTAAGCCGTTCTTTTAAAAATTGAGGCAACTGAAAACTCGCTCTATGTATCGCTTCATTGTAATACCGCACATTGTCTAATGCCTTAATTCTTTGTAAATCTATGTGGGCAAACGCATCATGCCTTTTAGAACAAAATGAAAAACCAATAGTGCCACTTGGATAGGTGGGTACGAGTGCATAGTAGTAGCAAGCGTGCGGAAAAAGGCGACGATTTTGTGTGTAAAGATTCTCAATTAAATCGGCGTACAGAAAGAGAGACTCAGATTGAGTCACCGCAATTCCATCATCAGTTAATGCCTCTACAATGTTACGATAAAACGCTTCTTGAAAAAGCGCCTTCCCGGGGCCAAATGGATCAGTGGAATCCACGCATATAACATCAAAATGATTGTGCTTTGTTTTAATATAAACGGCAGCATCTTGGGTAACAACCGTAACGCGTGGATCATCAAATGCCGCTTTGAATTCCGGAAAATAGGTGTTACACAGATCAATAACTTTGTGATCAATTTCGCACAACACCACTTCTTCTACGCATGAGTGTTTTAATACTTCGGTAAGTGTCCCTCCATCCCCACCGCCTACAATGAGCACTGTTTTGGGGCACGGATGGGCAATCAGAGGAACATGAGCAATCATCTCATGATAGCCAGCATTATCACGCTGCGTAAGCATAATAATATCATCGATCACCAGCATATTCCCAAATGTGGCTGTTTCGTATATTTCAATTTTTTGAAACTCAGAGGTGCAAGAATCCAACTGTTTTTTTATTTCTATCATCGTAGGAAGCCCATTATGATCCGGCCATTCCACATAAAAACCAGGGGGCGTATTATCGAATGCACAAAGTGGTTGCAAGAAAAAAAATATGCATAAAGCAAATGGGTTAATACTATTTCTATTCATAAGCTTCTTCCTTGTTGTCACGTTGGTCATTAAGATAGACGGCTGTAAAAAATATCCTTCTGCTAGACAAGGAGATGAGTGTATCCCTCAGGAGAACAAACCTTTTCTGTCTCAGTGTAAATGTAAGCAATACAGTATCCGTTAGAAACATCAGACTTGATTAATGCGTAATCTTTACCCTTATAAGTTAACAATAACTCCCCTTTCTCATTCGTCTTAAACGTTGGCCGCTTAAGGATTTCCATAGAAATCTCACCACTACCGGCACGAGGTTTGTTGCCTTTTAGCTGAAATGTAAGCTCATAGCTATCTTCCGCCGCTCTTTCACAACTAACACACTCGAAGATTGAAGCACGTATACTACAGGTATTTCCAACCTCAAAATCATCTCGTCTAGCAAATTTGGGTGATTTCTTTTGAATAAATTTAATTAAACGCTCTGGGTTGGTAAGTATTGCTTTCATTAAAACTTTAAATTGACGTTCTTCTTCCTTTTGACATTTTTCTTCCATTCCAAAAGAAAAAGAACTTATTGAAAGAAAAAAGAGAAATGCAAGTAAGTGAGAATATCTTTGTTTCATTTTTTTAACCCCTGCAGTAAAACTGCGCGTAATTTTTGTTTATCTCTTTTGAAAAGAATTAACATCTATTTCTTTATATGTTTCTAAGAGGAAAGCTCCTCATCATCGGAAGTTACATAATCGCACGAGACTAAATTATCTTCAGGCATAATTAAAAAAGAGTTTTCATTATCATCCTGCTCCCGTAACAGCAAACGAGATCCGCCTTTTCTACTGGAAAAATAATGGCAGTAGACGATAGTACGTTTAGACGAGTCAGATTTATCCGAAATTTGACACCGTAATTTTCCGTAGTAATCATGCATTATCCCATTAATGCAACATATTTTAATCCGCTTTAAATCTGATGATTTCAAACGTTGATCCGCACCACACCAACCACCACCCCGGGGACCCCTACAGTCCATCCATGAGCAAACCTGCACTACTTTGTCTTTTGTTTGCGATTCCATTCCAAAAGAAAAAGAACTTATTGAAAGAAAAAAGAGAAGTGCAAGTAAGTGAAAATATCTTTGTTTCACTATTTTTTAACCCCTGCAGTTATTTCTTTTTGGAAAGCGCTTTTTTCGGTGCTCTTTTTGAGCCACACCACAAATTATATACTTCTTTCAAAAGCCACAATCCTCCTAGAGTTGCAGCTACATATCCAGCTCTTACTTGCCATGGATGCTGATGTTGGTATATTTCGAAAAATGAAGGATGCTTATCTTTGTTCTCTCCATCGAGATATATCCACTCTCTAACCCTATGCACAAAGTCACCATTACGCTTCCACGTAATTAAAAATTCGCCATTATCTAGCCTTAACAACACCAAATCGGGCTGACAATTGAACTCCCTGCTAACTTCTGAAAATTTATACTCTGTACCCCATTTATTCGAAGTAGCAAATTCTCCTCGACAAGAATATGTGACAAAACTACCAGGTTCGCTAATACTATACTTTTGATCCTTCTGAAACTCTGATATTACTTCATCATCATAAGCATTCTGAACATCCACTCGTCTGCCTTGACCGATTTCCGGCATCTCACCAAAAGAAAAAGAATTTATGGAAATAAGAGAGAGTAGTGCCAGTAAGTGAAAATATCTTTGTTTCACTATTTTTTAACCCCTGAAGTTATTTCTTTTTGAAAGCGCTTTTTTAGGTGCGGATTCTTTTGAGCCACAGCACCAATCGTATGTTTTTTTCAAAAGCAACAAACCTCCTACAACAGCAGCTACACATCCAGCTTTCATTTGCAATGGATGGTTTTTTTGGTATTCTCTGCATTTGCCCCATGCTTCTACAATTTTTTCTGAAAATGAAACCGGCTGCTCATCCTCGAATTCAATATATCTAACCTCTCTTTTGTCTGCAATATTAGACGTAATTAAAAAAGAGTATGCATCATCCTGCTGCTGCCGTAACTCCAAACGCTCGTTATGGTCGTTGACAAAGATATAACATTCATCCCCATCAGTGTCATCCGAATTTAAGCTTGATTTTCTATCGTAAAAATACATGACACCATTAATCCAATAGTTTCTATACCTCTCTAACTCCGATGCTCGCACTGTTGCACCATCTGCCAACAAAATATCCACCTCTTTGCCTTCTGCTCGCAATTCAGATCCAAAAAAAATAGAACTCATTGCAAGAAGAGAGAGAAGTGCAAGTAAGTGAGAAGATTTTTGTTTCATTTTTTAAACCCCTTCAGTAAAACGTGTGTATTATTAAACTTTGCTCGGCTCAGTATAATCAATCACGTTAGAAAAACAATTAATTACCGGGATTTCTGATGAGAACACATCGTTTTTAATTCAGCAACAGTTGTTGCATCTTCAGGGCTTTTGTCCTCGCGGTAGCTCATGAATCGGGGAAAGCGTAACGCAAATCCGAGCTCTTTATCGGTTTTCCCGGCAGTATGCGTGGGCGATTTGGTTATTTCGTCGGCACGGATCATGCACACAATTTCCGGCGCAGTCCAGACATCCGGATACAATTTTTTTGCGCATACCACATTATTTGGCTTTTTTTTCACGGCAACTTTGTTTAGCTTTTTGCGCAACTCTTTCCACGCTGCATCAGAAAGGCCGGTTCCCACTTTTGCCACCGTTTCAAATCGATCATCTTTTTTATCAAACACGCCAACTAAAAATGCCCCAATGCCAAATGCTGCGCGCTTGCCTGATCCATGATAATACCCAAGAATTACGCAATCAATCGTGTCCTCAAGCTCGCCTTCTTCTTGTCGCTTTAATTTGATCCAATTAAAATTTCGCTTGCCAGGCTGATAGACGGCATCCATTCGTTTAACCACCACCCCTTCAAGCCCTTCATCGATCATAGAATAAAAATACTCTTCGAGCTCTTTGGCCGTTTTAATTTCTTTTTCTTCGATAAACTGCAATGGATTATCTGGATCAACTTTCACCAATTTTTTCAGTTTTTCATATCGCTCTTCGTGCGGTTCATCAAGCAGCGATTTGCCATCCAGATACAAAAGATCAAAAAGAAATAATTTGAGGGGAAACTCTGTGGCAGCTTTTTCAATACCATGCTTGCGCTTGCGTTTTACGGTTTCTTGAAAGGGCAAAAAGCTATCGGTATTGGGATCATAGCCAATCGCTTCTCCTTCGCAAATTAATGTTTTGACTTTGAGAGATGCAATCGACTTAATCAAATCGGGAAACATATCGGACATATCTTTGAGATTTCGAGAAAAAAAATAGACTTTTGGTTTTGATCCCGTTTTATCTACATGGATCTGCAACCGAAATCCATCAAGTTTTGGCTGCGCCACGCACTCCCCAATCTTATCAATGATTGCTTTTGCATTCGGCAACCGTTCAGCCGCTGCAGGACGAATGGGAATACCAATTGAGATCTTCATTTTTTCAATCGCTTTAATGCCCCCCTCTTTGAGCATCTTTGCAATGAGCCCGATATCAACTGAAATATTGTAGGCATGCTCAATCTCTTTGCGCAGCGATTTATCTCCCACTTCCATCCAGGAAAGCGCATCAATCACCGTCATATCAGAAAAACCAAGGCGAAGCTTTCCAAGAACAATGCGCACCACATATTTTGCGGATGCTGGATCAAGATCGCCAAGCAATTCAAAAAGAGCATCCGCTTTTTTTTCCTGCGATCCGGTCCCCGTAATTTTTTCAAGTGCTGATAACTGTGAGTATACATTCGTTACCGTTAGATCCGTGCTGCTTTGCAGCCAATCACACTCACCAACAACTGCTCCAATATCTCCAGCCTTTTTTACCGCTTTTTTAATGGTATCTTCCGTTTTTCCCAGTAAACGCGCAACTATCGGAAGCATCAGTTTATCAGCAATATTAAATTGCAAATTTTTGTAAGGCGGATACAGTTCACCCAAAGAAAGATAACTAATAATTTGCGCTTCACGCGACGTGGCTTTACTGAATAATTCTGCAAGTAATTGCGTCATTTTAAGGCGCGAAGAGGTCTGATCAATCTTTTGAAACTGTTCGCTTACTATCTTAAACTTCATTGCTACCTTCCCATATAATAAATTCTGACGTTCTCCTTATGACGATAAACTATCCAGAACGCAATGCTTAATAAAAAGAGAAAGCCGTAGATATCGGTAAAAAGTAATGCATACCAAGGAAGCATACACGCGGTAAAAACGGAAGCAATACCAACCACGCGCACATACAGTAATGCAGCGGTCCACGTCATCACCAATGCAATGCATAAGCCGGGATTGATAACAAGCATAATGCCTGCAAACGTTGCCATCCCTTTACCGCCAGATCCCTGCAACAAAAATGAATACGCATTGCCAATCAACAACGCATACGCACAGAACATCACCACAACTGGTGAAAGGCCCAAACTAGTACAGAATTTTAAATAGCAAAATGCTTTAATCGCATCCAAGAAAAAAACAACAAAGAAAAAATGAAGGCCCAGCATCCGTGCTATATTCGTTGCACCAATATTGCCAAAACCATATCGCCGAATATCTTGCACGCCAGCCCATTGCGCAATCCAAAATCCTAGTGGCAAAGAGCCAATGATATAGGCCCCCACCAATGCACCAATTATGCTAACTGAGAGATTCATCATGTGATATCTCCTTATACTGCTCCGGCTCATCCATGAATTGTGCAAATCGTTTCATGAAATCATCATAATATTGTTCGGCCGAAATTAAAGAAAGTACAATAGTAATCAAAAGCAATCCCATCTCAGCCCCATTCCAATAGAGGGCGTTCACTCCAAGCGGTTGAAACGGATTCACAATAATCATAGTGATACACGCCATTTGCGTGGCTGTTTTTAATTTACTGAGCTTGGAAACAGAAACAGTAAAATCATGCTCAAGCGCTACAAGACGCAATCCCATCACAAAAAATTCTCGACCAATCAACATAATGACCCAGTAAAAATATATTTTTCCCGCTGCGAGCAATCCAATTAAGGCTGAATAAGTGAGAAACTTATCGGCAAGCGGATCAAGCACGCGCCCCAACGTTGACTCCTGATTATACTTGCGAGCCAAATAGCCATCAAAAAAATCAGTAGCGCTCAACAGCGCAAAAAGAACGGCTAAGCAGCTATTGATCATTAATGAATTATAAGGAAGCAAATACACAAATAAGATCGGCAATACAAGTGGAGAGAATATTAAACGGATAAGTGTTAATCGGATCGGCAGTGATAAGGCTTTCATAGTATACCTTCTCAGACATGATGGCCTACTTCCTACTTCGCTTTCTAGAGAATATGGCTGTGCCATACGAAGCTTTATGCGAAGTATGGTAGCGGCGCAGGGATTCGAACCCCGGACCTACGGATTATGATTCCGCCGCTCTAACCAACTGAGCTACGCCGCCATTTTTCAATGATAACAGTATACCTAAATACGCAATTTTTGCACCTGGAAATTATTGAGCATAAAGGTGAATATCGAGCGTAAGAAAAAGAGACCTGTAATCAAAGTGGCGATAATGCCAAGCATCATTGTTACCGCAAAGCCCTGAATTGGGCCGGTACCAAAATTATAAAGCACTGCGCCCACGATAAAAGTAGTGATATTCGCATCGAGAATCACTTTCATAGCGTCTCGAAAACCAGCTCTCACCGCCTGTTTAATCGTTATGCCCTTTGTAAGCTCTTCTTTAATATGCTCATAAATCAAAATGGAAGCATCAATCGCCATACCAACGGTTAAGACCATCCCAGCAATACCAGGCAACGTAAGCGGCACTTCCAACCACGCGAGACCCATCAAAACTAAGCCCAAGTTATATACAAGCGCCAAAAATGCAAACAGCCCTGATAAGTTGTAATAAAAAATACTAAAAATGAAAAGAAGGCCCAATCCAACCAAGCACGAAGTAAGTCCCTGTCGAATCGATTCTTGTCCGAGTGAAGGGCCAATTTGACGTTCTTCTTCAAACGTCACAGGCGCTACAAATGATCCGGATTTCAAAAGTAATGCTAGCTCGCGAGCACTTTCTGCGGTAAATCCACCACTAATTTGAATCCCGTGCCCCGGACTAATCGGCTCATTAATACGAGGGGCTTGAATGACTATGCCATCGAGCACAATAGCTAATGCGCGACCATAATGCTTGCTGGTAAGCTGATAAAATTTTTCACCACCAACCTCGTTAAGGTCAAACGTCACTACATGTTGAAATCCCTTGCTTTCATCATACTGAGTTCGCGCATCTTTGAGCATACGGCCCGTAACTTCAGCATATTTTTCAACAAGATAATATCCTTCTTCGCCCCCTGCACCAGGCAATATTTCTTTATCGGGTGGCAGTTCTCCTTCAAATTCATACAAAAGATCTTCTTTATTAGGAGCAGATTTTTCTACTATGCGCAGTTCTAAATGAGCCGCTTTACCAATACGTGCCTTTGCTTCTTGTGGGTTAGCGGTATCGGGGAGCTCTATGACAATATTTTTCTCACCTTGCTGCGCAATAGGGATATCCCGCATACGAGTACGTAATACTTCAATATTTCTACTTACTGCATCTTCTTTTATTTTGTGGATCATACGATCTGGAAATGAAAGCCGAATCGTGACGTCCTCACTTTTTTGCTCCAATTCCGGCAGACTACTTTTCAATTCTACCGCCGCCATTTGCGCATCTTGCATAGAAGCAAATGTTAACACAATGGTATCTTTTTCCACGTGTTTTGAAGTAGGAATAGCTCTATTGGCCCGCTTGAGCTTGGCGTCCACTGATTGCATTTTCTCTATCAATTCAGCTTCAACTGCTTTATCTGTTTGTACCTCAAGAACGAGATAGGTCCCTCCCACCAAATCGATCCCAAAACGTAACGACTGCCGCAGCGGCAGAAGAAAATACAAACCAATTCCACCGATCACCAACCAAAACATTAATTCGGAAAAAAACATACGACGTAGCGATAGATTCATTCAGTATCCTTTGCGCAATGTTGAAAGATAATCATTACTCTAAAGTTAATTCCTTTACTGGCCCTACTTCAAGGCTACGAAAAGCATGATCGTTACTGAGAAATCACTAAAAAAATGGCCGTGCCATACGAAGCTTTAGCGAAGTATGGTGCCGAAGAAGGGACTCGAACCCCCACGGGATTTCTCCCACAGCCCCCTCAAGGCTGCGTGTCTACCAATTTCACCACTTCGGCAATT
>SDBT01017003.1_pt1 | contig 11500 bp, 9 predicted proteins | sample 2277101 | NCBI WGS metagenome assembly SDBT01 (sample SAMN10404973, study PRJNA504765) | marine sediment metagenome | isolation source: marine sediment core GS10_PC15, 103 cmbsf | place: Arctic Ocean: Southern Knipovich Ridge | collected 2010
GTGTACAGAGGGGCAATTCCATTTAGAGAGATCGAAGTGCAGCTGGGAAAACTACCCAAGCCGCCAGTGCCGCTCATGATAAACATGGGCACACCAGATCGTGCGTACGATCTTTCATTTTTGCCGGTTGCGGGCGTAGGGCTTGCGCGTATTGAGTTCATTATCGCCAACAAGATCGGTGTGCACCCAATGGCCTGCGTGCAGCCCGAAGCGATCACTGATGATGCTTTGCGTTCTCAAATCGAGAAGCGTGTTGGCCCCTACGGGACGGTTTGCGAATTTTTTATTTCACGGCTTGCCCAGGGTGTTGGTACGATTGCGGCAGCATTTTATCCACGGCCGGTGGTTGTGCGCTTTTCTGATTTCAAGAGCAACGAATACCGGAATCTTTTGGGTGGCCATTATTTTGAACTTGAAGAAGAAAATCCTATGATCGGTTTCCGTGGGGCGGCACGGTACAACGATGAGCGATATGCGCCGGCATTTGCCCTTGAGTGTGAAGCAATCAAGCGCGTACGAGAAGTGATGGGGCTCAAAAATGTACGTGTCATGGTGCCATTCATTCGCACGGTGCCAGAAGCACAGCAGGTGCTCGAGCGCATGGCAAAGCATGGTCTGGAACGGGGCAAAGATGGTCTGGAAGTAATTGCGATGTGCGAAGTGCCAGCGAACGTTATGTGCATTGAACCGCTCAGTGAACTGTTTGATGGCTTTTCAATCGGTTCGAATGATCTGACGCAGACTGTCCTGGCGATTGACCGAGATTCAGATATTCTTGCTCCGCTGTTTGATGAACGGGATCCGGCGGTCAAGGCGATGATGCGAATGGCCATCGAAGGGGCGAAGAAGGCAGGGCGACCAATAAGTATTTGTGGTCAGGCTCCTTCTGATTATCCTGAACTTGCTCAGGCACTTGTTGAATGGGGCATAGATTCACTTTCACTGAATCATGATAGCGTCTTGTCTTTTCTGCAAAGTCTCAATGACTAGCGTCGTGTAGTGGGGTGTTTGGCACGGTATCGTTCAAGTAGGCGCTGCATGCCGCTTGTAATTTCCTTGCCGTCGGTGTTAATTGACATGCGGCATGTTGCCCGGTGTCCGCAGCCGCCATTTGTTGGGCAACAGTAGCCGTTTGGCCGCAACATTTGTGGTGAGCATCGGCATGAGCAGTGAACAAAATGCCATTGTTCGTAGTTGACTTCGTTTGCAGTTGTACTGGGAAAGCGATATGCGGAATCTTCAGCCTTTTGTTTAGGGGTAGCAACCGAGTGGCCTTTTTTCATGCAGCCAACGGCAGCCCACAGGCCTGTGGGCAACAAAGCAAATGCTGTTATGAGTATGATTTTGCATCTGAATTCCATGGTCCCCTCCCTGAACATTCATGCCGTGCTTGAAGTTTGCCGGCGGCTAGTGCGCTGGCATGCACAATTCCCCTACTATCAGCCTACTGGGCTGACACGGCAAATAGCAATGGATGGGAACCTACGAAGTGATGTGTTCGATGTTCTTTGCCTGGTTGTACATGAAGGAGTTGACCCCATCGATGTCCTGCAGAAAAGTTCGTAAGGGAGGGCCATACTGCGGATGCTGCAGGCCGATACCGATGGTTGCCTTGAGCCAGCCGAGCGGAGTGCCAATGTCGTAGCGGGTTCCCTGTACTTTGTACGCAAATACCTTCTCATTGTTGCGCATCATGTGGCAAATAGCGTCAGTTAGTTGAATTTCACCAACTTCGTACGTGCTCACTTCTTCGAGGGAGGAGAAAATTTTGTGGGAAAGCACGTAGCGGCCGACAACAGCAAGGTTGGAAGGGGCGTCCTTTTGTGCTGGTTTTTCAACAATACGCGATATCTGGCATAGATTTGGTGTGATCTGCTTTTTGACTTCAACAACGCCGTAGGCGGAGACGCAGTTGAGTGGAACTTCCTGCACAGCGATGACCGATCCTTTTTCTTGTCGTGCCACTCGGATCAGTTGCGACAATCCAGGCGGGGTGCCTACAATGATGTCGTCGGGCAAGCAGACAGTCACGTATTCTTTGCCAATTGCGTGCCGCGCGAGCCAAATCGCATGACCAAGACCAAGGGGATCCGATTGCCGCACATAGGTGAATGAGCTAGCGCGAATGAGTCGGTCGAGCGCATCAATGGCCTCTCGATGCCCACGTTCTTTTAACAATGCCTCGAGCTCCAGGTCGCTGTCGAAATAGTCTGCAACAGATCCCTTACGGCGACTGGTGACGAGAAAAAAATTCGAAATTTCAGATGCAACCGCTTCTTCGAGGATCCATTGAATCGCCGGCTTTTCTAGCAATGGCAACATTTCCTTTGGCATTGTCTTGGTCAAGGGCAAAAAGCGTGTGCCTATTCCAGCTGCTGGAATGATTGCCTTGCTGATGTTCATTCCCTCTCCTTACTTTGGTGATTTTTTCAGAATTGTGCTAAGAAATCGATGGTACCGCCGTGTAGCAGACGGATATCATCAATGCCATGCTTAATCATGACTAAGCGTGACAACCCCATGCCGAATGCGAATCCCGTGTATGTTTCTTGGTCGATGCCACTTGCACGTAGCACGTTTGGATGCACAAGCCCTGCGCCGGTTGTTTCGATCCAGCGGGTATGTTTGCAGATTGAGCAACCGCGTGAGCAAAATGGGCATGAAACATCAATTTCAACGCCCGGTTCCACGAAGGGAAAGTAGCCAGGGCGTACGCGAATTTTTAAATTATCCGACCCAAAAATGGCGCGCAAGCATGTTTGCATGGTGGCGAACAAATGGGCGAGCGAGATGTTTTTGTCGATCAACAATCCCTCAACTTGCATGAACATGAAATCATGTGTTGCATCGGTTGCCTCGTTGCGGTAGCATCGCCCCGGCGCCACGATGGCAATGGGAGGTTCCTGCTGTTCCATCGCATGAATTTGTACTGTCGATGTGTGTGTACGCAAAAGTTTTGCGGGATTACTCAACCACAGCGTGTCCTGAATGTCACGTGCCGGATGGTCGGCAGGGATATTGAGAGCCTCAAAATTGTAGTAATCAGTCTCAACCTCTGGCCCATCGGCAATGGCAAAACCCATTGAGGTGAACACGTTTTCCATGTGTTCGATCATTTGTGTGTATGGATGGAGACTTCCCTGTGCTTGCTGAGGGAGGTAGGATGTGACATCGAAGTTCTGTAACCGCTGCTGAGAAAGTTTCTTGTGCGTTTTTTCGATTTTTTGCGTCTTACGTGCCAGCAGGTCAGTGGTTTCCTGCTTGAGTTGATTGAGTGTGGGACCGAGTTCACGTTTTTCCTGAGCGGAAAGCGTCTTGAGTTGATGCATCAGTGCTGAGATTTGGCCGTTTCTGCCGAGGAATGCAACGCGGCATTTTTCTAGCGCGGCTTGATCATTTGCCTGATTGAGGCATTGCACAAAGGCCTCACGAACGTGGCCAATATCCTGCCTGGTGATGCTCATCAGCATGCTTCCTGTAGTGGAACTTTATCTGGCCCAAGCGTATCAAAAGCGTAGGTACTTAGCAATGGCGGATTATGCAGCTTACCGCGTATTGGTCGTTGACAAAGCAGCAGAGGCAGGTATCATACGGAATATTGATGGTTGATCCTCCCAGAGGGCCAATTTTTTTCAGTGTGCCGAGGTAGCTCAGTGGTAGAGCACCAGTCTGAAGAACTGGGTGTCGGTGGTTCGATCCCGCCCCTCGGCACCATTTTTTTTCTCCCGATTTTTTCATTTCATAGTTGCGTATCTGTGGCGCTATCAAGCGGCAAACTCTTTCATAATCTAAACAAATATATTATGGTGGGAACGCGCTGGCGGGCTGGCGCGGTGTGGGAAGGATGCGAAAAAGTCGAGGTAGATCAATGAAGCAAACATTACCCGATGCGCCATCATACAGTATCGCCTGGTTCAAGCTGGCTGAATTTGTTGCACGTGGAGAGAAAGAGCGAGCGCTGGGTATTTACCGGTTGCTTGCTCATACAATCGATGATGAAGCCTTTGTGCTGCAGCTTGAGGGTGATTTATTTCTTGCTTTTCAGGATATGCCGCAGGCGCAGGAGCGGTATCTGGAAGCGGCACGGCGCTATCGCAAGGCTGGCAAATTACTCCAGTCAGCTGCGGTGTACGAACATTTACTTGGACTGGCAGATGACACTGAACAGCATTTGTGTGTACTCACAGAATTATACGACGAACTTGGGCATACGGACTATCTGATTCAGACTACCTGTCAACTTGTTGTGGTTCTTGTTCAAAAGAATCAGATGAGCAGGGCTCGAAAATTACTCAGCTCGCTTGAGGAGCATGCTCAGCAATGTCCGGTGGCATCACTGCATGCTCAACTTGCGTGTGCCATGATCAGCACCGGTTTCACAACGCATCAGACAATCAGGGAGCATATCCAGCGTGCGCTTGATGGATTTGTTGCTTCAGACGATCACCAGGAGCTTCAGGCGTTTTTAAGCAAGCTTGAAACGCTTGAGCCGGTACAACATGCGTGGGCACTGAATCACTTGCGTGGCTAGTAAATTCATGTCTTCATTCGAACGCGTACATTCTGTTCTTCCAGCTCTGTGAGTGTTTCGCCGCTGATACTGACGCGGCGCGAACTGGCAATACGTACTTTTTTCCCATTTTCTTGAAGTGTGATGCTTACTAGCAGGTTGCCGCGTGGGCATGATCGGCCGATTGTTTCAAGCAGGTCAGCACCAAACTCGCTCGGGAGCGTAAAGCGGACACCTGTCAGGCTTTTCCATTCATCAAAAAACAACTCAATTGGCACAAACTCGTTTGCCTTAATTTTGCACTTGTGCTGTGACATGGCGTCGAGTGCTCCTTTGACAACAAATACGTGGTGTTCGTCGAGCCATCGTTCAACACGTTTGAACAGGCGTGGGAAAAGTACGACTTCTGCCTGACTGTGCCGATCCTCCATTTGGGCGAATGCCATGCGATCACCTTTTTTGGTGGTGATGACGCGGTAATTTTTGAGTGATCCACAGGCAACAACAATTGGCTCGCTGGAAGGATTTGCTGCTTGTGCTCGCACACGTAACTCTTCAAAACTGCTGGGATTGATCCAGCGCAATTGTTGGCGGTAGCTGTCAAGTGGATGGGCTGAAAGATAAAAGCCGGCAACCTCTTTTTCTTTTTCCAGTTTTTCTTTGTTATCCCAGTCTTCCAGAGGCTGAAAAGCATAGATCTGTTTCTCATTTTTTTTGCCGGGTACCGCGTTGCCGAACAAATCCATCTGCCCGGTTTCTTTGGCGCGTTTTGCGGCAACTGCCTGGTTGATGATCGCATTCAGCTCTTCATGTTGCTGAGCACGATTGCCCGGCAAACAATCAAATGCGCCGGCACAGATGAGATTTTCCAGCACACGTTTATTGACGGTGCGCAGGTCAACGCGCATGCAGAGGTCGAGCAGGTCCTGAAATGGTTCTTTTGTGCGTTCGGTCAAAATAGTTTCAAGTGCTGTGAGGCCAACATTTTTAATGCCGCGCAGTCCAAAGAGTAGCTTGCCATCAACAACGCTGAAGAGGACTTGGGACGTGTTGATGGTGGGTGGCAGGATCCCAAGGCCCATCTCACGCGCTTCGTTCAGATAAAACGTCATTTTTTCTGCATGATCTGTTTCGAGCGAAATCAATGCAGCCATGAACTCAGCGGGGTAGTTTGCTTTCAGATAGGCTGTTTGATATGCAATGAGTGCGTAGGCGGTGGAGTGAGATTTGTTGAATCCGTAGCCGGCGAAGTAGGCCATCAGGTCGAACAGTTCGCCTGCCTTTTTGGCATCAAAGCTGCGTTCCTGTGCCCCGGCAAGAAAGAGCTTGCGCTGTTCGGCCATGACTTCAACTTTTTTCTTACCCATGGCGCGGCGCAAAATATCCGCTTGTCCGAGTGAGTAACCGGCGATACGTGAGGCAACGTGCATGACCTGTTCTTGGTAGACGATCACGCCGTAGGTTTCACACAGGATCGGCTCAAGCTCATCAAAAAGATACGAAACTTTCTGGCGGCCGTGACGGCGTTCAATAAAATCTTCAACCATGCCAGAACCAAGTGGGCCGGGGCGGTAGAGTGCGTTGACGGCGATGATATCTTCAAATTTATCCGGCTGCAACTTGCGCAAAATTTCTTGCAGACCGCTTGATTCGAGCTGGAACACACCAGCAGTTTTGCCGGCGCACAGCAACTCGAATACCTTGACATCATCGAGAGGCAGGCGATCCATATCGAGTTCAACGTTGTGGTGGTGCTTGATGAGCGCAACGGCGCGATCAACGAGCGTGAGATTTTTTAGGCCTAGGAAATCGATCTTCAGGTAACCAAGAGCTTCGAGCTCGGTCATGGCGTATTGGGTGACGAGCTCGGTACTTTTTGCCGGCACGTAGACTGGCAGTACTTCATCAATTGGTTTGGGCGAAATGACGATGCCCGCCGCATGCTTGGAGGCGTGGCGTGTGAGCCCCTCGAGGCGAAACGCAAGGTCAAAAACTTCTTTGACACGTGGATTGTTGTCGATCAACTCTTGCAGGCGGGGCTCGGCTTCGATTGCTTCTTTGAGCGTAATTTTCAGCTGGTCGGGAATGAGGCCGGTGATCATGTTTGAATCTTCAAACGGGATGCCCAGCACGCGGGCAACATCTTTGATAACGCCCTTGGCCATCATGGTGCCGAACGTGATGATTTGGCACACTTTGTCGTGCCCGTATCGATCGCGTACGTAATCGATGACGCGATCACGTCCTTCAATGCAAAAGTCGATATCGATATCAGGCATCGAGACACGCTCAGGATTCAAAAACCGTTCAAAGAGGAGGTTGTATTTGAGTGGATCCACGTTGGTGATTTGCAATGCCCACGAGGCAAGTGAACCGGCAGCTGAGCCGCGGCCCGGGCCAACAGGAATATTTGCACGCTTCGCCCACTGGATGAAATCACTGACAACCAAAAAATAGCCAACAAAGCCCATGGAAATCAGCAGGTCCATCTCGAGCTTCAGGCGGTCCCAATATTTCTGCTCCTTGTCCGGCTGCGTGAGGCCTGCATCGATGAGTTGCTGCATGCCATTCTTGCACAGCTGAGTGAAATAACTTTCTTGCGTGTGTTCTTTGGGTATCGGAAATGCGGGGAAAAACAGCTTGCCGGTTTCAAATTCAAATTCACACGAGTCGGCAATTTTGCCGGCATTCCAAATGGCCTCAGGATGTTCAGGAAAGATTTCGAGCATCTGCTGTGTGGTGCGCAGGTGCACGCGGCAATTGCCAAAGCTGAATCGATCAGGATCGGTAATTTTATGATGCGTTTGGATGGAAAGCATCACTTCATGCGCCTGCCGGTCGTCAGCATTGGTGTAGTGACAGTCAGCAGTGGCCACACACTGAACGCCCTTCCGGCTGCTCAATTCAAATAATTTTTTATTCAGAACTGCTTGCTCGGGCTGATCTTCGGGTTGCACTTCCAGGTAAAACCGTTCTGGGCCAAACACGCGCAGGAACCAATCCATACGCTGCTCTGCTTCTGCCTCGTTGTTATTCATGAGCAGTTTGGGGATGTGCCCGCCCAAACAAGCGGATGTGACGATTAATCCTTCGTTGTGTTGCTCGAGCATGCGGTAATCGATGCGCGGCTTGAAATAGAAGCCCTCTTTGAATGAGTACGAAATCAGCTTGCATAGATTTTTGTAGCCGATCGCGTTCTGCACCAAAATAATCAGGTGGTAATATTTATTTTCGGCAGATTTCTGGCTGGCGTCTTCGGTGAAATAGCTTTCGATGCCCAGGATCGGCTTGATGTTCGATTTTTGGCATTTTTGGAAAAATTTTACCGCGCCAAAGATGTTGCCATGGTCAGTGATGGCCAGTGCTTTGAAATTATTTTCTTTGCCAAAATTGACGAGCTTGTCGAGTTTGATGGCGCCGTCCAGAAGCGAATAATCGGTGTGGACATGCAGGTGAGTAAAATGTTTTTCCATGCTATCGCATTAAAACCTATGGCTGTGGCGGGGCGGAAGAGTTATACTACGTGCGAATTCAGTGTACGGCAAACACGATAAGTCGTTAAGGGGAGAGGCAAATGTACATGGCTTTTGGTGCAGCGGTTGCTGCTTGGAGTATGGCAAACGGTGGCGTGCGGATGCTTTCGACTAGTGCAAACAAACTCTGGGAGTGGAACGCGGTCAGGCCAGAGGCAGAGAAGGGAAATATACAAGCAATTGCTGATATGGTGTCGAGACGCCTGAAAGAGAAAAAATTTGAGTCGGCCGTTGGATGGTATGCCCGACTGGTGGTGCGTGTTGCGCAAGACGCGAACTGTTCCCAGAGTCAGCGAGTACGTAGTCGGGCATTACCGGCTTATCAGAATCAATTTAGCGCTTCGCTGTGTAATCTTGCCGCTATGCAGCAAATCGCTGTTGATACAGCATATGGGATGTTCAGCGCCAAGTTTGGAAAAGCCATTGTTTGGGCGGGTGTGCTATTGGAGGACAACCAGCTTTCTGCTAACCCAGAGGTAAATTTGGCAGGATTGCGTGCATCCCTGAATGGAAACTTTGACATGCAGCCCTCTTTTGATATGACGAAGGTTGCAGCGAATCGTAGAGACGCTCTTGCAAGAATCAAGAGTCAAGGTTGGGAGGCAAGCCCTTGGAGCGTGGGAGAATTGAAGTTGTGAGAGTTCACTGCTCGGCTTGCCAGGATCATCTGATCGTCAAACGATGTTTTGTGCCTGTTCGCGAATTTTCTCCAGCTCGACTTTCACATTGATTGCGTGTGTGCTGATGACGGCGCTTGAACATTTGGCGGCGATGGTGTTGATTTCACGCCCCAGTTCCTGCACAAGAAAATCAATGCGTTTTCCTTTTTCCGGCTTATCGCTGGCAACAAATTCCTGCAAGCTTTGCAAGTGCGTTTTGAAACGTACCACTTCCTCATTGATGTCCATTTTTTCTAGGACGCTGTAGAGAGAGGCTCGTTTGATTTCCAGCCCTTGTACATCGTCGGCGGTTTCCATTTCGCGGGTGATTTGCGTGATGGCTTCTTTTTGTTTTTCAATCAATTTGTGCGAAGTTTTTTCGATGGTACTGATCTCTTGCTGCATCAGAGCGCAACGTTGCTCGATATCTTTTTGCAGTTGTGTGCCTTCCTGTTGGCGAACTTCGTGTACCTGATTGATAAGTTCTTGCACTGCTTGCAACAGGTGTTCTTTGATTTTTTCGTCCGCCTCGCGTCCTTCCACGCCGAACGCTGCTTGGCAACGTGCGGCCTGCTCGATGTCAACTTGACCGGGCAGATCAAGTTTTTTTTGCACGGCGCGCAGTGCGTTGACGTAACTTTCCATGATCGGCAGGGAAATATGCACAATACCGGGTGCAATATCTGCAGCTCCTGGACGGATACTCAAAATGACGTGTCCGCGTCGCAAGCCTTGCTTAAGCAATTTGATCAGTTTGGTTTCAAGGTAGCTGAGCGATTCTGGCAATTTGCACGTTGCTTCAAAAAAACGGGTGTTGAGTGCCTTGAGCGACAGAGTAACATTGACGGGGGTGCCGTTGGCACCAGGCACACTCACCGTAGCGTGTGCAAACCCGGTCATACTGGTGATCATAACGATATCCTAGGCTACGTTGGTAAAGACGTGTTGCACGTCTTCGTGATCTTCAATGGCTTCTAGAAAAGCATAGACATTATTCGATGCTTTTTCCTCAAGATTGATGAGTTCTTTGGCGACCCATTCAAGTTCGGCACTTTCAATGTTGAGCCCAAGTTGTGCAACGGTCTCTCTGACTTGCATGAGTGCCCTTGCATCGCAGGTGATTGTCGCGAGCCCTTCCTGCGCGGAAATGTCTTTGATGTCGAAATCTATGAGCGCATCAAAAAGTGCGTCTTCGGAAACATCATTTTGTCCGGCGCGTATGACGCCAAGATGCTCAAAAAGCCAGCTAACTGATCCGGATGCGCCGAGACTGCCTCCTTTTGCGGAAAACAGGTGACGCAGTGCGGCAACGGCACGATTTTTGTTGTCGGTCAAAACTTGGACGATGATGGCAATGCCGTGTGGACCGTAGCCTTCGTACGTGTGTTCTTCGTAATGCGTGCCGGGAAGCTCACCTGTGCCTTTTTTGATGGCGCGGATGGTATTTTCTTGAGGCATGTTAATTTCTTTGGCTTTCTCCACGAGCAGCCGCAGGCGAGCGTTACCGGCCGGGTCACCCCCTCCCAAGCGAGCAGCAACGATAATTTCTTTGATGAGTTTGGTGAAGGCCTTGCCGCGTTTGGCATCTTCCTTGGCCTTCTTGTGTTTGATTTGTGACCATTTAGAGTGTCCTGCCATTGTCCTGCAGTCCTCATGGAGTAAGAAACGTATCTTGTCCGAAGAATTTTCTTTTCAGGAAAGGTACCATTTTGTACGGAATCTGTCGACCACGTGGCGTGCGCTCCAGGTAACCACGGCGCAGCAAGAATGGCTCGTAGACTGTCTCAATCGTGTCCTTGTCTTCGCCAATCAGTGAAGCGAGTGTTTCCAAGCCTACCGGCCCGCCGTTGAAGTTTGTCATGATCTTTTCGAGCAGGAGATTGTCGAGTGTTGTGAGCCCATCGTGGTCGATGCCGAGGAATATCAATGCCTGCTTGACGAGCTTGTCATTGATGTTGTTCTGCTCACTGACCTGGGCAACGTCACGTACTCGACGCAAAATTTTCTTGGCAATGCGTGGGGTGCCGCGGGAGCATTTTGCTAGCAGGAGGGCAGAAGTGTCGGAAAGCTTCAATTGTAAGAATCGGGCGTTCTGCTGAATGATTGCGGCCAGATCCTGTTCTGCATAAAAATCGATGCGTTCGGTGATGCCAAAGCGGCTGCGCAGGGGGGCGGAGATCATGCCTGACTTTGTTGTTGCACCTACGAGGGTGAAGGGATTGAGCGGCAGGTTGACTGATTGGGCGCCAGCGCCTTGTCCGATGATGATGTCGACGCGAAATTGTTCCATGGCGCTGTACAAAATTTCTTCAACAGCGACGGGCATGCGATGAATTTCGTCGATGAACAAAATGTCGCGCGGCTCAAGACCAGAAAGAATGGCAACCAAATCACCGGTACGCTCCATCATGGGGCCACTGCAGATTTTGATGCCCACGTCCATGACGTGTGCCATGATTTGTGCGAGTGTTGTTTTACCCAGGCCCGGCGGGCCAAAAAACAGCAAGTGATCAAGTGACTCGTTGCGCATCTTTGCCGCGGTGGTGTAGACGTGTAGTTTTTCTTTCAAATCACCTTGCCCAAGAAAATCATCAAAGGTGCGTGGGCAGAAATCATGCTGCGCGTCTTCGGGCTGATCAGTGAGCGTAAGAATATCTTGCACGGGTTGTTCTGGGGGCTGTTTCATGGGTGCTATCGATGTACTTATGATCTGAGGGCGTGTAAAATCGAAAAAACTGTTCTTAGTATGAAACGTATGTCGTGCAGACGCAACCGAAAGGCCCGGTTTATGAATTGGC
>SDBT01017004.1_pt1 | contig 11500 bp, 9 predicted proteins | sample 2277101 | NCBI WGS metagenome assembly SDBT01 (sample SAMN10404973, study PRJNA504765) | marine sediment metagenome | isolation source: marine sediment core GS10_PC15, 103 cmbsf | place: Arctic Ocean: Southern Knipovich Ridge | collected 2010
AAAGTAGATCATCCCCGGGAAAAAGAAAAAAAGGTAAAGCGTGAAATCCACCCGTCCCTGCCATCTGACAGAGAACATGTCATATAGGAGGTCGGTGCGGATGTGTCCCCCCTTTTTAAGGCAATAGGCCGCCCCCAGCATAAAGTGGGACCCGTAGACCATATATGCAAACTCGTAGGCCCAGATGGTAGGGGCGTTGAATATGTAGCGAACGATGACCTCATAGGACAATCCGCCAATCAGGGGAAAGATGAGCAACATAAAGATCTTTCCCGACCATTCACCGATATAGGTGTCTATAAACCGCGTGATTTTTAGCAGTGCCTTGGGAGGCTCTAACTCCTTCGATGGTTCACCCATTTTGCGAACTCCGAATTAACGTTTATTTGTAAAGGAGATGGGTCGACACTCCTGCCGGCCCCTCTCCTAAATTGATACGATCGAGCCGTTCCTACTTTTGTTTACCCCAGTAATATTCGCCCGCAAATTTGTATTCAGGAAACATAAACATCCGTGCCGGAACCACGAGCCCGGCATAGTCTTTCTGTGATTTAAACACCTTTTTAAAGAAGGGGTTTTTAGCCGCTTCCTCTGCGGCAATCTCGTCCCAGTTCTTTAAGAAGGTATAGAGAACATCGTCCGGGGTCCTTCGAACAGTGACGCCGTGTTTTTCTACGAGATCCTTCAGACCCTGGGCATTCATTTTTACAAACCACGACTGCCACAGGATGAAGGTAGAAATGCTCGCATACCGGGCAATAGCTTGGAAGTCTTTTGGAAGCTTGTCCCATACACCCTTATTAAAAATGACTTCCGCCACGGTCACATTTTCATGCATCCCGGGGAGGTAATAGTTTTTCCAGATCTCATGAAAACCCATCTTCATGTCTTCACCCGGGGTCACCCACTCGGCAGCGTCGATGACGCCCCGCTCGGCCGCCGGCAGGATCTCCCCACCAGGCAAGTTCACGGTATTCACACCGGCCCTTGTAAAAATAATTCCGGCCAGACCGCCAACACGCATCTTTAGACCCTTCATGTCTTCAAAACTCTTGATGGGTTTCTTAAACCAGCCAAACGCCTGCGGCCCGGCGGGCATGACAGGATAGACCACCACATTCATTTTCAGGATGTCCTTGTAAAACTCATTATAGAGTTTGAGTCCCCCGCCTTCATACATCCACCCGAGATAGTCGGTAAAGTCCATCCCAAAGGTTCCGCCCGGCCCACCGGTAAAGAGGGCAGCGGCCTTGTTCTTGCCAAACCAGTACGAGGCCCAGGAGTGTCCACCGTCGATGACGCCTCTTGAAACGGCATCAAGGACCTCGAAGGCCGGGACGATTGCCCCTGCCGGCAGGGTCTTGATAATAAACCTTCCACCGGACATCTCTTTTACCTGTTTGGCATACATCAAAAAGTTGTCGTACAGGCTTGATCCTGCTGGCCAGGTGGCCTGCATTGTCAGCGTGACTTTCTTAGCCATCGCCTGTTGAGGTTGGACCAGCAACGATCCCATGGCCACTACCACAAAACAGATCCCCACAAAAATCAAAAGCTTCCTTTTCATCTTTGACCCTCCTTTTTCTTTGGTTTTAACAAAATAAAAGTGGTGTTAAGAATGATTAGTTGACAAACCAACAGGCCCTTTTGAAGGGGGCTCCTTTTCCTGGCTGAACTTGATTTCCTGGCCTTTATTCTGAAAATAAAAAAGCCTCCGAAAAATTGAAAAATCTCTCGGAGGCTTTATTGGACTGTTTTTAGGCACATTCTTCTCATGGTTCACTCCCAACCGCTGTTGTTGTTTTTTGGTGGACTGAAAGATGCGAAATGTGTGAATTCGGGTTATTTTATCGGAAGTTTGGATCTTGTCAAGAAAAAATTTGAAACAATAAAAAAAAAGATGGTATTCTTAAGATTAAAGATTATTCTTTACAAATTATAAGACACAGGTATTATTTTGTATAAAACCCCAAAATAATAGAGAAGGAGGAACGTTATGGCTGACAAAATTCAGTGGGAAACGGCTTTTGACAAGGCCATTGAAAGATCAAAAAAAGAAGGCAAACCTGTTTTTCTGGATTTTTTTAACCCTGGCTGAATAGGCTGTCAGCAGATGGATGCAGTTACGTATCCTGAAAAGACAGTCGTGGAGTTTATCAAAGAAAATGTAATACCGCTGCAGATCCAGTTCAATAAAGAGCCCTATACATCAGAATTCCGTGTCAAATGGACCCCGACCCTGGTGACTCTGGATAAGGAGGGAGAGGAGCATCACCGTACAGTTGGATTTTTTGATGCAAACCAGTTTATTCCTTCACTTATGCTGGGTATTGCCAAAGTGGCCTTTGATGGGGATCAGTTCGAAACGGCATTGAAGTACCTTGAAAATCTTTTGGCCGATTATTCAAAAAGTAATTCAGCGCCTGAGGCCATTTATCTGCGTGGTGTTTGCATGTACAAAAGTACAGAAGACCCCGGGCATCTAAAAAAGGCCTATGAAACGCTGTTGGCGTCCTATCCCGATAATGAGTGGACCAACCGCGCATATCCTTATCGATTAATATAGAGAAATTCGAAACTTGAAACTGGAAACTCGATGACCTGGAGAAATACCCGCATATTTCCAAGTTTCGAGTTTCAAGTATCAGTCGAACCAGGCGCCCGGATTTGAGTCAGATTTGGCTGTGCTGATTGTAACTTCTCAATAAGTCTGGGCGATTTAACCTGTCATTTCATAGAGTGGGGTTTGGCTGTTTCTTGAAACCGCTCTCTCAAATGGGATTTACGTCTCATTTTGGCCAAACCCCACGGTGCCAGATCTCTTGTTATCTGTCGACGTCCGCAGTCAGTTCACACCAAGCAAATCCTTTACTCGGGCAATTTTCCCCTCCAGGTTGGCCTGACGGCCGATCATGATCCGTTGTGCCATGGGCGGCCCTGCCCCGTGCATTGATTCAATGAGGTACCCTACCGAACCGGCCCCGGCCACCAGGTTTTCAATCAAACGCAGAACCTTGATCCGATCCACCACATCCCCGTCGGGTGAAGCAGCCAGATATTTTTTGATGTACGGCCCTGCCACCTCATCGGCAAGATCGGCGGCCGAAGGCATTGTGCCAAGAAGACCGCCTGCCACATCAGTGGCCAGACGTGCCAATTCGTATGGAAAACGTGTAACGTTTAGTTTACACACGTTGGCCAAAAGCAGGTTCACCTGATAATTACCTGCCGGTGTCTGCTCCCCGGTTGCCGAACAGGCGATGCCGCACGAATAAAGCGTTTCATTAAGATGGATCATCTCCACAATTTTATCCCTGATGTGACTCGCCCCACCCACGCCGTTCATACTCGCGATAAGCGCAGTGGCCCCGATAAGGGCATCTCCCACGCCCACCTTGCAGCCGCCGTAACTCTGACGATGGTAGGAGGCAAAACGCTCCACAAGGATACCGGAGAAATCAATTTCCCCATCCATAAAAATGCGCTCTGCAGGCACAAAAACATCCTCAAAGACAGTCATCACCTCCTGTCCGCCATAAACAGGATTTCCTACATCTAGACCGGACGCCTCCAATTTCCGTGTATCACTTACCTGACGGCCATAGATATAGCGTACGCCTTTGGTATTGGTCGGGATTGCACAGCATATGGCCCAGGTTTCCTCCCCCGGCCTCATGGCCATGGTGGGCATCACCAGGATCTCATGGGAATTGAGCATGCCCGTCTGGTGCAGCTTTGCACCGTTGATTACAACCCCGCCGTTTCTGCGTTCTTTGACACGCAAATAAAGATCCGGGTCGATCTGGTCCTTGGGCCGCTTCCCCCTGTCGCCCTTGGGATCCGTCATGGCCCCATCCACCACCAGATCTTCTGTTTGTACCCATTTCCAATAATCTTTAAAACGCTGATGATAAGCGGTATTGTGCCTCTGGTCGCATTCAAATGTGGTGCTAAAGATGGCGTTTGCGGCATCCAGTCCGACACATCGCTGAAAACAACAGGCGGTCTTTATCCCGCAGAAACGCTGCATCTTGACCTTGTTGACCAGGTCATCGGTGCTCCGGTGGAGATGGGTAAACCGGTTTATTGTGTCATTGCATAAATCGGATTCCACACAAAAAAGCTCACAGGTTTCAGGGTCATGGGCACCGTCAAAGGTGAGGGCGACTGCCTGCTGTGAGGGTTTTACCAACCCGTGCTCCGGCAAATGGTCGGTTTTCTCGCCCATTACATGGGCTTCAAGACCCAGGGATTTGATGGAGGCCAGGTAATCATCTCCTGTTTTTATGGTCACTGTTTTCTCCTTTCTTTTCTCGAAGGTGTTTCTAACACTCACCTTGATTTCAATGTTGGGTTCCCGACAACCATATCCTCTTTAGATTCCATATGGTTTTAACTGGAAAATCTTCTTATACTGGGTAGCCGCGATATGGTAGAATTTGTCTTGCGGAACATAGATATAGGGGACATCCTCTTTTCTTCGGAAAAGAAAATGTGAAAGTATCATTCGATTTGCGGCCCTGTGACCGATGATCATTATATTTTCAGAGTTGGCGCTCAAATAGATCGCCTTTTTGATTCCCCGGTCAACACGTTCCTTCATTGAAACATACCCTTCCCCTTCCGGGTAAATGTAGGAATATTTATTTTTCTTTCTGGTCATATACACCTGGGGGATTTTTTCTCGAATCTCCTCATAACTCATACATTCACACACGCCGCTATCGATTTCGTTGAACTCTTCCAATGGAATCATAGTACAGTTTTCCTGCAATTCCTTGATGGGAGCGGCTGTTTGAATGGTCCTCTTTTTCTGGCTGGTAAAGATGTAAGGGATCTTCTTTTTTTGAAAGAATCGTGCCAATGCCTCAGCCTGGGTTTTTCCATTTTCAGTCAGAGAAGAATCCCCGCCGATCCTGTTTTGAAGGTTAAAATAGGTTTCCCCATGTCTTATCAGAAAAAGGTTTTTTATGGTATCGGTAACCAGAAAATCTCTTATCCGGTCGTAATAAGGTATTTCATCCGTGATTTCCTCTTTAGTAATCTTGTTGTATAAAGAATTCAGTTTGATAAAATTTCTTTCGTTCTTAAGAGAAGTGTAAATACCACAATAATAATTGACGCGTTCATGAAAACTCTGAATCGCTTCCTTTCTTGACAAGTGATTGAACTCTGGAAAGGCCACCTTCTTTTCTATGCTTGCCTTTAAGATCTCTTGATCGTCATTTGTACATTCAATAAAGAGAAGCGGTTGATTTGGGATCAATTGAACAATTTTTTCCCTTCTCTTGAGACTGACATTTGTGGCGTCTAAAATAGCGACCTGTCCACCTCCATTTATAAAACTCTTTGCTCGGTTGATATTTTTTAAGGCAATCTGTTCTCTTACAGCCAAACCATATGAATTTTTCGGGTTATAAAACTCAGGGCTGGATGTATCTTCGTTGACAAGTTTTCGTCTTAAATCCCCATTATTAAAAATGCGTGTTTTTATATGATCCCTTGCCAGATTTTCCTTTAGCTTTCGGGAAATGGTAGATTTTCCCCTCGCGGGAAGGCCAACCATGACTATATAAAGATTTTTGTTGTTCATAATCTTAATTTTAGACATTGATTTAAAAAGTGCAATCTAAAACGCTATGTGCTAATAAGACCGATGCAAAAGCTTTTCAACTTTTTGAATCCCACGTAGTAACGATGGGAATTATCACACTTTTTAAGCACATTAAGGAAAAGGAGAGTAATTTATGGCTGAAAGACAGTGGGACAATCCACCTGAGATGGTGATCGACCCCCAGGGGACATACCAGGCGGTGATAGAAACCGACAGAGGAACCATTGAGATAGATTTTTATCCGAAACATGCTCCAATGACAGTCAATAATTTTGTCTTTCTGGCAAAAGAGGGTTTTTATGATGCCGTATCGTTTCACAGGGTAATCAAGGATTTCATGGTTCAAGGAGGTGACCCGACTGGCACGGGGCGAGGAGGTGCAGGATACCGGTTTGAAGATGAGGTGGAGGGAAACCCGCTAAAACATGAAACCGGGTCCTTATCCATGGCAAACGCGGGGCCAAACACCAACGGGAGCCAGTTTTTTATAACACATTCGCCCCAGGCCCACCTGGATGGCAAACACACGGTATTTGGCAAGGTAACAGTGGGTCAGGACGTTGTGAATGCGATCAAACAGGGTGATATGATGATCAAGGTGGAAATAATCGAAACCGGAGTTTAAGGGCTTCTTTCATCGGTGTCACAGTCTGTTTATTTACTTGTAACCGTTCACAGGTTCAGAGTTCAACGTTCAGGGTTAGGAACAAAGACAAAATTGAAGACCCGAAGTCCTTATAAAATATGCTGGTTTTGCCACATAATTGCCAATACACCGCCCATTTTCAGATTCGGAATGACTAGGCCGGGTGATTCTCACATAAATACGCCTGCAAAATGGAGTCCGGGGACAAAAACGTAACCTTGAACCTCTGAACCTTTGAACCCGTGAACGGCTACTTTTTTTTGCCACTGGTATTTATGAAAACAGGCTTTTGGCCACAATAACCCGTTGTATCTGATTGCTTCCATCAAATATCTGGATCATCTTGGCGTCCCGCATCATCCTTTCTACGGGATAATCCTTCATAACCCCGTAGCCTCCCAAAACTTGAACGGCATCAGTGGTTACCTCCATGGCCACATCCGAGGCAAAACATTTGGTTGCAGACGTAAGACGGCCTCGCGAAGATGACACTGAAGACCCAGCGTCCATGGTCATCGTTGTACGGTAAAGGAGACTCCTTGCCGCCTCTATTTTGATACACATATCGGCCAGCATAAACCGAATGGCCTGGTGGTTAGCGATTGGGACATCGAACTGTATCCTCTCTTTGGCATACGCCACTGCGTAGTCAAGGGCACCCTGGGCCAATCCAACCGCCATTGCACCCGGCCCATAGGCTCGGAAATCCGCCGCGGTTGTCATGAGAATATCCCAACCCTTTCCCCTCTCACCGACCAGGTTCCCTTCCGGCACCTTGGCATCCTCAAATATGAGTTCCGCCAGATCTATACCCCTTAACCCCAGCTTGTTTTCGTGTTTTCCCACTAAAAACCCCTCGGTCCCTTTCTCCACGATCAAGGCGGACAGACCTCTATGTCTCTCACCTTCTCCGGTACGTACCATAAGGGCCACGAAATCGGCGATATCACCGTTTGACACAAAGATCTTGGTGCCGTTTACCACATAATGTTCTTTCTCCTTGACTGCCCGTGTTTGAATAGAACCGGATTCGGATCCAAAACCAGGCTCGGTCAGAGAAAAGGCGTTTATCTTGTCACCGGATGACATACGGCCAAAAAATTCGGCCTTTTGCGCCTCATTTCCCCAGTCTCTCAAAATTTGAATGACCGTCTGGTTTACAAAGATGATCATGGCTGCTGAGGCATCCACTTTGGCCAGTTCCTCCACGACAGCGGCAATGGTGGTGTAATCGGCGTCTATTCCGCCATACTCGGTTGGCAGACTCATTTTCAAAAGACCACTTTCGGCCAGGTGTCTGACGATTTCAGGGGATGAATACCCTGTTGCGTCTGCCGCTTCAGCCAGCGGGCCGATTTCATCTCTGCCCAATCTCTCAACCATCTCTTTGATCATTTTCTGTTCGTCGGTAAACTGAAACATATACAAGCTCCTCGTTATAGTGTTACCTGCAGAAGTCGCTACTTCCCAGGACATTTGCTTTTTGTCTTCTTAGGTCCTTTTCAGGAATTTTGGAAATTCTCAATAAGTTCGGCAACGTGGGGCTCGGGTGTTTCTTGTAGGCGCTCTCTAAACCATTCGTCGTAGCGTGGCTGATATTTGGAGTTTTGACAAAAGCACGGAGAAGCCAACAGGGTTCATTTGGAGAAAACCTCTCCGAGCCGGAGGCGCTACGAGCCGGAAGCCCAAATATCAACCATTGCGAAAGTCAGAAGTAAATCCCTTTTGAGAGAGCACCTTCAAGAAACACCCGAGCCCCACTCCAGATATCCTATTATTGCTTCCGGACTTATTGAGAGGTTACGGATTCTTTTGCTGATTGGGCACTGGGCACAACCAAATCTAACCCAAATCCGGGCGCCAATTCTGCGAAGTTATTTCTGTGCAGGCCCTAAGGTTCAAAGATGTTAAGATCACCTCTCTGGAAAACTCTTCCTTTCTTTCCAATAAACTCCTGATTCATCATGGCATTAAGGATGTCCTTGTCTCTTGGCAGTTTCGCCAAGAACCGAGATCCATCATCCAGCCGTCCAATAACGACGCCGTCAACAGCCTGCCCCTGGCGATCATGAAAAAGCATATAGGTTTCCAAGTCCCCGGTTCCTGAGGCCTTTTCCACGATCAAGGGACCTTTAAGAGGGCCGGACATTTGATGCCGGTCCGTGTCCGGGATCATTTTATAAGAATGTTTTCCTGGTATGCCTGAATAGATCCCGACCGAATGTTTGCTGATGAACCAACTCAAGGCCTGTACCATGCCAGTGGCAGCCGGGTCTTGTCTGAGGGTTTCCACCATCTTACAAATGGCATGCAGGGAATAGCTGTTCCCCGGGCCGCCAAAATAAGCCATGCCACCGGTAATGGTAAGTGGACGGGGGTCATCTTTGGGAAGCTCTAACATATTGCGTGTAATTCGCGGCGCACAGGGAAAACAACTGTAGAAATCAAGATAATCTATTTCATTCAAGGAAAAACCGGTTTGCCTCATGGCCGCATCCGCAGCTTCCCGGACAGAGGGAGACGAATGGAAATGTATGCGTTTAGTGACATGCCATATATCGGAGGCATCTCCTGATCCCAACAGGTAGACCCATTTCTTTCTGGGAACGCCAAGTTCCTTTGCAGTCTGTGTATCTGTCAGAAAAAGGGCCGCTGCCTGATCCACCTCCATAATCGAGCACATGGATTTGGTGTACGGAAAAGAAACCATCCGGTTATCGGAGGTGATCTCAATGATCTCATCACTGGACTTAGTCTCCTGAAACCAAGAATACGGGTTTTTCGATGCAATTGAAGAAAATATGGAACAGAAATTGCCCAGTTCTTGTCTGTGTTCCGCCATGGACAGTCCTTCATGATGTCGCAGGGCGTTTTCAAAGAGCGGATAAAAGTGAATGGGAAGCTGGAGGCCGTATTTTTTCTCTAATGGTGTCACGGCGTCACGCAGGTCGCCGACCATATGGGGCATTTTGACAGGAAAATCCCAATCCCAGCCGTTTCCGCCTCTTGCCTTTGCCGCCACCTTGCGTGAATAAAAGGCCTCTCCGCCACATATGAGGGCAAGTTTGGTTTGTCCCTTACAGATTTTTTCGGCCGTGCGATTCACAAACCACTGGGGGACCGAGGCCCCAACCCAGGTATATTCCTCATTTCGAGGGTGTGCATTGATCCGATGGGATAGTTCAGAGGGTAACCCTTCCGGAGAACGCGACAGGATGTTGACCAAACACAAGGTGTCGATCCTTCCGGCAAGTCCCTCCAGATCTACATCAATTTCGGCCTTTTGGATCGCAGCCTCGATGAGATCCAGGGGGGTTTTTATGTTCTCAACATCAGTAGGGTGATGAACATGCTGGCCCACGCCTATGATTACTGGCCGCTTTTCTTGCGCATGTCTAGCCATTCATTCCTCTCTATGCCTCAGAAAGCTGATTATCCTTGAGTCTCTGAAGGTACTCTCTCAAATGGAATTTACCTCAAATTTTTACAGTGGTTGATATTTGGGAAAATGAGCATTATTAACGAGAACCTCGGGTCTTCAACGCCGTCTTTGTCCTTAACCTTGAACGTTGAACCCTGAACCTGGGTAGTGATGTTTGGACTAATATTATGGCCCCAAAAATGTGTCAAGCGGATTCTTCTTCCCAAAGGATACGTGCAAAAATTGGTGGACTCCCACTCTTTATACCTTGGAACGTTCCCAATCAAAGGCCTTCCGCGGGACATACCCAAATCAAGTAAAAACCCAAATCTTTATTGCCGATGTGGAATTTCCTTGATTGTGACAACAGGTTTTTTATGGACTATATCTATTCTCTTGATGAGTCTTTGTAAACCATGATAATGTAAACGATACAGAGTGATGGCGGAAATACAAACGGGGCATGTCTACACGTTACCAAAAAAATCTGCAGCACAGGAGGTGGGAATTTTGAAATGATCGATTTTAGCCTTACCGAGGAACAAAAGCGTTTGGTTGATCTGGCCAGGGACTTCTCGACAAAGGAGATCCGGCCGGTTGCCCTCGAGTATGACCGGGATGGAACCTATCCCGAGGCCATTTTAAAAAAGGCGAATGAACTGGGTCTCATGTATACAAATATCCCTTTGGAATACGGGGGATCAGGGATGGATTATGTGACCCACTATATCGTCACCGAGGCCCTAAACTACGATTGCTGTGCCATCGGGCAAATGATCGGTATTTCGCACCTCTCAACTGGTGCAATGCTTCTGGGCGGCACCGATGAAAAAAAGAAAAAATTCCTGGGGCAGATGACCAAAAGCTACCGAAGCGGAAGTTTTTGTCTGACAGAACCGGAAGCCGGGTCAGATGCCGGGGCAATGAGAACAAAGGTGGAAAAACGGGACAACGAATATCTGATCAACGGCGCCAAGTGTTATATTACCAATGGCGGGTACGCAGATCTGTTGTGTCTGTTTGCAACCCTTGATACAAACCTGGGTATAAAAGGGATTTGTTGTTTTGCCGTTCCCCGGGATACCCCAGGTATATCGGTTGGCAGGACCGAGGATAAGATGGGGCATCGGGCCCTCAACGTGACTGAAATCCTGTTTGAAGACGTGAAACTGACCACTGAAAATTTGATCGGGGAAGAGGGACAAGGGTTCAAACTGGCCATGATGGCCCTTGACCGGGGAAGGGTAAATGTTTCGGCGGTTTGTACGGCCATTTCCCAGAAGGCCTTTGACGAGGCCGTGGCATGGGCCCGGGAGCGAAAGCAGTTTGGTCAGGCCATCGGCAGTTTTCAAGGGATACACTTTATGCTTGCTGACATGAATGCCCTGATCATGGCATCGAGGGCCATGTATCTCCAGTGCGGTTGGATGCTGGATCAGAACATTCGTTGTTCAGTGGAGGCCGCCACAGCGAAATGCTTTGCCTCGGACGCGGCCATGAAAGTCACAACCGATGCCGTCCAGATTCTGGCTGGTTCAGGTTATATGAAAGGTACAGTAGTAGAAAAACTTATGAGAGACGCAAAATTGCCCCAAATTTTTGAGGGTACTAATCAGATAAACCGTATTGTGGCAGGTCGTGGTCTCCTAAACAATCGGAGCGTTCTTTTTTGAGAGGTTCTCTTTACGGCATTATGGAGGTTAAGGGCCTGCGTAAAGTCAATGTAACCCTAACGTTGCATTAATATTTGGCCCAAAACCGCTTTGCTTGCTCTATATCAGGCCATCAAGAAACGTTTGTCCATTTTCAAGACCTCACC
>SDBT01017005.1_pt1 | contig 11500 bp, 23 predicted proteins | sample 2277101 | NCBI WGS metagenome assembly SDBT01 (sample SAMN10404973, study PRJNA504765) | marine sediment metagenome | isolation source: marine sediment core GS10_PC15, 103 cmbsf | place: Arctic Ocean: Southern Knipovich Ridge | collected 2010
CCTCTGGTCGACGAGCCAGCAATCTATATTTCATTACTCCTTGACCCGCTTGAGATGCTTCTACTAAATCAAAAAATTCCATTGAAACAAACGCCCCAGATTGTCGTTCATTGATATTAAGCGTCAAGTTCTGATTGCCGACAGTTCTCTCGTAAATATAATCCACGATATGTCGCAAAGCAGTTTCAGTTACATTTTGAACCTCAAAATTAGCATCGGAAATTCTAATCCACCCCATTTTCATTACTGCAAATTCTTTAGGGAGATATTGGCCACCCCAGACCATCTCCATAAAACCAGGAAATACAGCTTCAATCTGATGCAACTGCTCTTCTGTTAAATCCTCAGGGCTCCAAGAAGGCAAACTTTCAACATCAAGATCAGCCATGTTATAAATGTGCTCTAAAGCTCGCATATCATGATTATATTCACCGACATCGCCATCAGCATATAAAGCGTCTCCGTCAGCAGTAATAAAATCCTCATCAACTAATTGGGCCAAAACAAAACGCTGTAACCAACTCCCAGCAGTATGAGGCTGTGGCTGTATCAACGGAAAATCTGCATCCAACTCATAAAATCGTTGCTTAAACTCAGGCGCATCTGTAGGACTTTGTTCTAAAGCCATCAAATAATAAGGATCCTGAGGATTGACCACCATACGTGCTGATTTCATCTCAGACAATATGGCATCAATAGGCTTGCGAGTTAAACGAGATATGGCAGCAGCCAACACAGAAACACTGCGATTAGCGCCAGCAGCACAGTGAACGTAAATAGGACACTTTGTAGATTGGATTTTGCCAGCCAAATCATCAACTTTGGCATCGAAACGAGACTTGACGATCAGATAGTCGGAGAAGTCCCACGACGGTTTCTGAGCATCAATCTCAGGCAGATCGCGACAATCCACGACCTCGCACATGTCCTGACCAGCCATCTGAACAGCATCATCTAATTCATCTTCACCGCCTAAAAATACATGAGGGAAGTCTGAAGATTGATAAACCGAGTATCCGCCTTGAAAATCAGGATTTTTTTCGCGAAAAGAAGTCCCCCAAAAACTTGTATCTTCGAATATTTGAGCTATACGATGGAACCAAGACATAATGCATTATGCTGCATTTTGTCTTGGAAAACCTCTAAGGCTTATACCGAACATGCCTCCGCAGGCTGAAATTCACCATCATGGTCAATAATGTTCCGCATGATGCCACAAAGCCTCTCTTTGGAGCTGCCCTCTCCGAAAGTAACGGCAGCCTTGATTTCCTGCTCAGAAACGCGAATAGAGGTCCCAGAGTCATAACCAGCTTCCTTAATAAACTTCGATTTTCCCTCAAAAGCACATTCCATAAGCGCAATAGTACGCCAAGAAAAAGCTCTTGAAAGTGCTCGACGACTCGGTTGCCTCAATCGCAATCGGATATTATTGAACAATCTAGAAAATGAAACCATTGAAGCACCAATTGCACATCCTTCACATTTATCTGATGTATCTACAGTTGTCGAGTAGTACATGACACCAGAAGGACAAAAGTTAGTGACTTGTCGGAGATATGTGCCAGTCATGGGTTTAAACTGCTTGATCCTAATCTGCTCCAAAACATCCCTAGCCACGGCAACGGCACGTTGCCGCTTTGTCAGTTGCTTGAAGCGGAGCTTTTTGTCCGCAGAAGTATCAATGTCACCGAGCATTCTAATCATCAATCGTCTCCTTTTGCTGGCTGAAATTCACCATCATTCTTGATTATGTTCTGCATGATACCACAGAGCCTATTTTTGGATGTTGTCTCTTCACCGAAAATCAGAGCAGCCTTAACGTCGCTGGAAGAGACACGGATTGAACGGTTGTGAGACCCCTCGGCAAGGCTTAGGAATCGATCTTTTCCTTCAAAACATACTTCCATAAGTGCTATCGTGCGCCAAGAAAAAGCCTTTGAAAGTGCTCTTCTATTGACCTGGAGTTTGAAATGATCCGTGAGCATAATACAAGGTTGTCTATCTAGGCGGATGTTTTCAAACAGCCTGGCAAATGACAACATAGAAGCACCCATCGCACATCCTACGCACTTTTGGGATGTTATGAGCGCAGATCTTTGACCCTGAAAACGAGACGATTTCCGCATGTCCGGGGTGTCTTCTAAATACACGTAAACCTGCTGGCGGGGAATGAATAGCGCCAACTCAATTTGTTCCAAGACATCCCTAGCCACGGCAACGGCACGTTGCCGCTTTGTCAGTTGCTTGAAGCGGAGCTTTTTGTCCGCAGAAGTATCAATGTTGCCGATCATTCTGATCATCAGTCGTCTCCTTATGCCTTAGAGGGTACAAATTCACCATCATTCTTGATTATGTTCTTCATGATGGCTTCCATGGTATCTGCCTCATCTTCGAGACCAAACTCACACGCAGCGTCCATTGTTTTCTCAGAGATACGAATATCTGTGCCTCGGGCGCTTTCGGCGTCACAGCAAAAATCTGTCCCTTCAAAAGCACTTTCCATCAGAACAATGGTACGCCACGAAAAAGCCTGTGAAAGAGTTTCTCGATCGGGGACAATGTTACATACTGAGTTTACAAACATGCGATTGAATAATCTAGAGAAAGATAACATGGTAGCACCAATAGCGCAACAATGGCACCTGATTTTTGTTATCTCTTCCAAAGGTATGTTCTCATCTTCATCAAATTTACTTTCTAGAGCTTCTTCATCTTCAGCGAATTCAGCGGCGACGTAATCACCTCTGATTGCTATTATCTTCTTTGCTCTCAGTTGCTTCAGCACATCCTTAGCCACAGCAACAGCACGTTGCTTCTTCTTCATGGACTTGAAGAGTTCATTTTTCTTCTTCAGGTCCGCCTTTCGCTGCACATCCGTCTTTTCCAGTGTCGTTGGCATCATAGGCTCCTTAAGCCTGAGGTTTAAACATACCCTTGTTGTCAACTATGTTCTGCATGATAATTCGCAAAAGGCTCTTGTCACTTTTCCTGCCCCTCATCGCCACTGCCGCTTTAATATCGGCGGAATTAATGCGAATGTCTTTGCCGCGATGGTAGGACGCTTCTCCGAAAAATTTGGCGTCGCTTTCAAAAGCAACTTCTATAAGAGCAATAGTCTGCCATGAGAAAGCTTCAGAAAGCATGATTCGATTTGGAAAAAATCTGCTACGTCCGCCCCCGTCACCTTGTTCTATGTCGCATGGTTCCGCAGACATGCGGTTAAAGAGCCTGGAAAAGGACAACACAGAAGCACCGATAGCACAACAATCACAATGCATCTCTGCTATTTCTTCTAGGGGCACCGTAAGATAGTAACGATCCTGCATCTTTACGAGGATATCATGTGGAGCAGAAACATAAATCGATCGACGTGCCGTGATTTTCTCGGCTTTCAATTGATCAAGTACGTCCTGAGCAATAGCCACAGCGCGTTTCCGACTTGACATGGACTCGAAGAGCTTGTTTTTCTGTTCCTGTTCTTGCTTTTTCTTCTCTAGCACACGGGCTTGTAACAGTTTTTCACTTGCACTTGCTTGTTTCTTCTCCAATGTCGCTATCATGCCTGTCCTCTCAAAGTACTAGGGCTGGAAATCAAAGAACACGGTACGATGTTCATCAGCAGCTTCTTAGCTCCATTCGCCTTATTCACAGTCAAGTGCTCATTGATGACTTCTTCTATGTTTCTCACCGTTACTCTATCAATGATCTCTATGCCCATCACACGATCCTTGTGATCAAAATCTATCCTTAAACCGTCAGGTATTTCTTCTGTGCGTGTCGATTTTCTTGGCGTTCTTTCTCCTGCATAGATGACGTCTATGTATATGGCATATAGTTGACCGTCATCTTTGGCACTCACTCTAAGGGTGAAGCCGCTGGCTAGCGGTAAGCCGCTTTCTACTTTATCGGTTTTTGCCATTTTCCTCAATCCTCAATTTTTTCGCGAAAATAACTTTTGTCGATTTTTCATCAATAGGGACAACAATTGTTGTTCATATTATCACAAACCTCTTTCATCGCCTTTGGATCATAATGCCAAATCTGAACACTGCGAAACTTAAACAAGAATATAGGACTAAGCACCCAAGCCCACAGAGCATAGCACAGACTTAGAGGAAGCCCAATGAGCATGCGAACTGCAAAAAACATCAACTGACATCCTATCGTCACTTTGTTCACGCTTAATTTTATGTTTTCCATGTTCTCGTTAAACTTATTCACCTGAAGAACAGAATGCCAATGAGTAACCAATCCATACAGAACATGCAGCGTCAAGTAAGCGTATAATACGCTAGTCCACGCTAGAGTGATTTCCATCCGCAACCATCTTTCGCTCAATGCGCTCACATATCAAGTGGTATGCTAACTCATGAACCTCTTGTATGCGATCACTTTCCACGCTGTCCACCATAAACGACACATCGCACAATTCATGCATCACGGTTGTTTTAGACCCTGTAAAACCCACACGATAACACCCAATATCTTTCGCTTTAAGTAAGCCCATCTTGATGTTTTTAGAATGCCCTGAAGTGCTCAACGCCCAGACCACATCATCTGGCTTGGCAAAGGCACCCAATTGCCGTGCAAAAATATAATCGTAACCTAAGTCATTGGACACAGCAGTCAATATCGAGGTATCCGTGGTCAAAGCAAGCGCAGGAAAAGGCACGCGATCCATCTTGAAACGACCTACCAATTCACCTGCAATGTGTTGAGCATCGGCGGCACTGCCGCCGTTACCCATAATGAACAATTTGCCGCTATTACGAAAACAGAAGGTAATCATGTCGGCAATGTTCTCCAGTGTCTCAATCTGAGACATTGCCATGTTGACTACTCGTTGATGTTCTACAAATTGCTCTTTCATGAATTTTTCGCGGAAAGAAAATTCCTTTTTGTTACTTCGTTACTTCGTTACTTCGTTACCCCGTGCCTCCCTGCACCTTACTACAGATGTGGTACAGAAATGTGCAGAATGCGATGAAGAACGGTATGGCGCACACGACAGATAGCAGTATGCCCCCGCCCCAGACAACATCATGATAGAATTTTTTAGCACAGATAACGCCGCTAATCCCGAGGAGCAAAAACACCAGGAAGCTACCGAACAACCATACATATTGAGCGCCAATGCTGATTTCCATGAGTCCCTCCTAGTATCCCAGCTGCACTTTACTGCCGATGTGGTAGAGGAATGAAGCCAATACGGCAAACCCCGTCCCACCGAACAGAATGGAGACAATAACCCCCACTACTGAGGCACTGATGTCTTTATTCTCATGATCACGAACCGCGGCCCGTTTGGCGAAGAAAGCCGATGCTCCTCCCCCTAGCAAGAACCCGATCAGACCTCCGAGCAACCACACGTACTGAATGCTGATGTTAACTTCCACAGTGTTTCTCCTTATCCGATGGCGTTGTAAGCAATACTGGCATTTTTATAGAGAAAGAAACAGAACACAACCAAAGATATGAGCGATATTATGATTAAGAATGCGCCCAAAATGGTTGGCATTGAGCAAATCGGGTCGCCCGCCTTGTTTTGCGATTTGTGCTCCGACCAGATGGTCTCTACTCGCTTAAAGAACAACCCTGCTGATAGAGCAGCAATGAATATCATTGCAAAAGAACCCACAAACCATACCGAACCAGTGCTAATATTGACCTCCATCGCTCTCTCCTATTTGACTATCTCGCCCACCATGTGATGCAGAATACGGATAAAGGCAATCAGATTAATGATTGCACTGATAGCGAAGAACGCTCCGATCGTCTCATAAGAAGCATCCCCTCCCTGCTCCTTATCTCTAATTATCTTGTCAGCCTTACTGAAACACATGCCTGCTGAGAGAGCGAGAGCAAGCGCAACTAAGAATGAAGCGAACAGCCAAACATGTTGAGTGCTAACGCTGATCTCCATCTCTTACCCTCTCGAAAGAACCACAACCATGCTGAAAAATGACAATACCAACGCAATCGCCGACATTATCACAGGTAACGACCATCCTTCAAAAGAAGGCAGTTCATCACGTCCTTTTTCAAGGAGTTTGTTCATCTTCTTACGATACGCTCTTACCTGCTCGTCCATACCCTGGAGATAAGCATCATCATCGTCGTGAAGTGCGGAACCAGGGGACAATTCCTCAAGCAGCTCGGCGCCCAAGGCAGTATCATCCGCCTCATCTGTGAGATCGAGCAATCCAGAACCGTCTGCATCCTCTGAATACAACTCATCCGACTCATGTGCGAATACTGAAATCGGTTCGTGACCCTCAGTAAGCCTATTTATCTTCGCCTCATAGTCCACATCCGTGACCCTGTAGGTGCTTTTGCCTCTGTCGCGGTACTCACGAAATCTTTTTGCGTCTACTAACTTCTTAAGACCACTCACAGGAATACCGAGGACCGCTGCTGCCTCATCGGCAGTGTAGAAAACCTTTTTTGTTGTTTTTCTACCCATTCGCTGCTCAAACTATCCTGGCCACTTACTCACCGTCCAGGTAATGCCCAATTTCCATTTACATGAATATTGAGGCTCAATCTTAGTTAAAAAATCAGGAGTATGTAGCCCTAAAGATTTATGACCGAACACCATACAAATATTGTTGTCCATAATGGGCTCCCCTCGACGATGATACGGCTGAACTGCATGATGCGTTACCAAAACATCACCACTCTTGAAATTACGAACTTGTTGATCTAATTCCCATTGATCCCTGTAAGCGGCAGGTCTGTCATCATTGCCTATTATTATCAACAATCGTGACGGGTCTACCTCGTAAATCCTGTATGCCACGCCTGACAAGTGGTTGTGGATACATCTTGCAGATGGGTTCTTGAGCCCTATTCCCTTCTTGAGCGATTCAATACACTTGGAGATCTGCTCATCATGAGCAGGATTGCTCTCACTCCCCAAACACACGATAACCGCACGACCGCGCTCTGCCGCAGCCTCAAAAACAGAACCTATTAATTTTTGCGGAAAAAATAAGGCTGTACCGACTCCAGCCCCCGCTGCGCCTAAGAATGCTCTTCGATCCATGTGCCCCTCCTTAGGCGATCGCTTCGCTATGGACACACTCTTCAACTTGCTCTTCACATGTCTCTGCTGGGGTCTCTGCTGGTGGTGAATGTGAATATTCTAAGTCACCGATCCATTCGCCATCTTCAGCAAGTGTTATCCGCCCATCAATGAGACGGTCGAGGAGTTCTATTGCCGCTTCTAGTGATGGTAGTATCCCATCGCCAAGGAATGATTCTGGCCACTGATGACTGAAAAATAGGCTCATCCCTTGATTGTGGTTGATTCTTAAACATCTCGATGCTTTACGTGGGATGCAAGTAGCTCTATATACGCTTCTCTCTGTATCTACGCTCGGTTGACGACCAACGGACAAAAAATAAGCGTGACCAGCAATACAGCAGGTAGTGCCACACAGATGGTCACTTACCCAAGTCCCCATGTTAAATCCACTCGGATTTGCAGCAATCATGTTCCGTACATCACGCAAAAGTTCTAGGTTCATACCAATGCCTCCTCATGAGCAACAGATAACGCTTCAGTTTGCTCTTCCTGTGTTTCTGCTGGTGTCTCTGGTGAGTACTCCAGGTCTCCAAGCCACTCGCCTTCTTCAGTGAGTACTATACGCCCGTCAATGAGACGGTCGAGAAGTTCTATTGCTGCTTCTGGTGATGGCTGTTCTTCATAGACAATGAATGACTGAGGCCAGTTACCACTGTAATATAGGCGCTCCTCTTGCGCTTTATTGATGCCTAGAAATCTCGATGCTCCCTGTGTGACCTGGGGAAGTTCAGTGTCGCACGGCTCATGACCAACAGACAAGAAATAAGCATAACCAGCGATGCAACAGGTAGTACCACATAGACGTTTAACTACCCAATTTCCCATATCAAATCCGCTAGGATTTGCAGCAATTACATTACGCACATCACGTAAAAGGTCAAAGTTCATACCAATACCTCCTCATGAGCAACGGCTTCAGTTGGTTCTTCCTGTGTTGCTGTCGGTGTCTCTGATGGTGGTGAGTAATCTAAGTCACCCAACCAAATGCCTTCTTTACTAAGTGTTATACGACCATCAATGAGACGGTCAAGGAGTTCAATTGATGCTTCTAGTGGTGGTGGTTGTCCATCCTTGGAAAGGAATGAATAAGGCCACTGAGCATCGTAAAATAAGCACTCCGATTGGTGCCAATTGATTCCTAAGAATCTTGATGCTCTCTCTCTGATGTTAATTTCATTCATGTTGGGCTGCTCACCAATGGACAAGAACAAAGCATGACCAGCGATACAGCAGGTAGTGCCACACGGATGGTTCATATGATCGAAACGGTTCAGTGCCCAATGCCCCATATCAAATCCGATTGGATTGGCAACAATTACGTTACGTACATCACGTAAAAGATCCATGTTCATCTCAATGTCTCCTTAAGCCACCTTCAACCCTGCCCACACCTCCACAAGAGGACGTACCACCTTAGGTGTGAATGTCAAGTTCTTCGCAGTTTCATATACACCATGCTTGATCGCATACTTGCTAAACTCACCCTCATCGTTCAATATCAACAAGTACCGCATCAACAATGAGTCGGTCGGTGTAAACCCGCCCTGCAATACTACGCAAAGTCGCTCAACCATGACACCGCGATCATACACCTCGGAGATACCGTGACCAGGATAGATGCGATACGTCAAACCTGTCTTGCTCACTACCGTCAAGAACCCATCACGCATGAACCGCTTGAACTTGTCCTCTCCAACAATCCGCCGCAAAGTTGCTCGTGCCCGTTGTTCGCGTATGTCGATATCCATTGTTAGGGCACGTCGCTTGTCTCCTCGCACATGCATGGCTGGAGCGGACCGTTCCGCTATGATCTGACGCATACGCTCAGAAGGAGTGAGTACAGGCGGCAGAGGAACACCCCAGCTGCCATACCCAACGGTGAGGGTGTGGGTGCCGTATCCGGTGAGATCGTCGTTAATGATCTTTGTGAGATTGTACTTGTAATCATTCTCTGAGATGATTGTGTTTATCTTTTTATCGTTGTACAGCGTACCGATGGTGGAACTAGTGCCGTAGTCCAGATCTTTCCAATCCGTTTTGTTGACCTCAAGCATCCCACCAGCAGCGGATTTGTAAATATTACTAGATGTGAGGTAGCTGCTGTCCGTTGCTGTTATGCTGCTGCTGGAGGTGTCAATCCACGTAACACTCTTGGATTCAGTTAGGGGCATATATCACCTAATCAAAAATGAACTTCAGACCCTGACGCTCGCCCTCTTCCTTCCACATCACATAACCACATTCAGCGCACTCATACCGCTCAGAGCCATCCATGTGGGTCTCAGGCATGCCGTAAGCACCATTACGAAGATGTTGATGCTTTGTTTCATGCTCACACTTGGGGCAGTTCATGACACCTCCAAGAGGTCCGATTCGTAGGTATCTAGAAACTGTCGCTGATCGTGAACCCAGTTTGCCTCTCGTTGAAGGATCTCTTCCATCTGAGCCCTGTCTAAGTCTAACTCGAAAAGAGATGTTTCCACATCATTCAAACGAACTGTAAATTTTTGTCCACGACTAGTGGATAAGAATCCCCCCTCGTGATTGCCAAAGAGCTTCAAGATAACCGCTTTATCTTCTATAGACTCTACCCTGGCCATGCAAGACGTATGAGCTTCTCCGTTACAGGCAGTGTCGACACTAAGCCAAAACCACTTGCCTGGAGCCAAATCAGACAGGGCGATCTTCATTTACCCCCCACCAATCTGCTTAATAGGCATGAACACAACCTCTTCAGCCAACGGATCAAACTCCTTCATCTCCTCGACACTTGCCTTGCCGTCCGTACCAACCTTGTACGGAACCATGCCCTGTTTGATTAAGTCCATGAACATCTTCTTGGCAACCGTAATCTGTGCCATTACCCGACGACACCACACAATACGCTCGTCGCCATCATCCCGCGTCATCACACGCATAAAACCAAACTGCGCATGAACATCTGTGTCTTTGGTCAAATGTGTGTCTTCAACATCTGTGACCATCCCTTGAGCCAGGGTCAGGAGTGCCTCTTCGTCGATCTCAGGTGTGCTGTACAGTAACAACTCCTCAGGAACCACTACTTCTGCTTCTATCTTGCCTACTGTGTTGCACTTTATTGTCCGTTCGGCGACTTCAACCATTTTCGTGCTCCCTTTTCAAGTTAACCGCATCGACATACGCCTGACCCCTGCCATGGCGCCAGCCGCCTGTTCGTCGGTAATATCCCAACTACAACTCTCCCCAGCCATGATCTTGTCTAAAGGTGCTTGTGCAAGCGTGTTGTTCAATATCTTTTGATAAGCACGCCAGCGTTGCCGCTCAGCCTTGCTCATCCATAGGTACTTCCAACGAGACAGCAGGTACACCCATGCGGTACGCCACTTTATCCGCCAGAAACGTATGGTCATCGTATCTTCCTAACAGTTAACCTTATCACGGTCACGAGGTACACGTTCAGGAGACTCCTCTACAATTTTCGGAGCTTCTAAATCTCGTAAACTGTCCCCAATGCCAGGTTTGACCACTTTCATGGCAACTTGTAAGTCGCCTGAGCCGTCGATGTACAACTGCATGCAGACTGCCCGAACATCTACAACTCCATGCCTACCCATGAACCAACAGGTGTCTTCGGCGCCCTTACGCCAGCGGTTGTATTTTTCCCAGAAGTGCTTATTATCGATATAGCACCAAGTGGTCATAATACCATTGTCAGCGGTTCTTGCACTGCTATTAAACACAATCAGTATGATAGGCTTGCCGTTACGAGATTTGCCTCTTTCACGAACAGTGTACTCAACGGGCAGGTCAAAAGTGCTCAGATCTGGTCGAACATACTCGTTCTCTGTCGCAGCAGGACATGTAGCCATTTGTTTGAACCTCCATGTTTCGTGATTTATCTGCTACCATACTACAGCACCCACCTGAGTTGTCAAGAAAAAATATTACTTTCTTTCGCGAAATCTTTTCACGACTGTCGCTGAGCGATACTCCGATTTTTAAGCCTTGACAACTCGCTAAATAGTGTTAAGATGGCGATTTCGGGCTAATGGAGTGTTCATATGATTGAAAACAACATAGAGTTCATCTTTCAGTTTGAAGATGAAGACTCGCCCCTCTCGATGATTACCGTTAATCCACATCTTAAAGATGTGCCTGACTACGCCCTGAAAACCATAATCTTTCTGATTGGTCGACACTTGGCTAGCACACAAGGACTTGAACAAGCAATCAAAGAAGTGGAAGATGCTATGTATGGCAAAATAACTGAAGGGTTTAGCCTTCAGATATTAAGCCAGACCACAAGACCCCCAGGAGAACAAGGTGGGGAGTAGAGACTATGGAAAAGGCGTGAACCTACTCAAACCCACGTTCACTGCATATGAAGCAGCCGAATTTCTGGGCATAACACCGATTGATGTAGATGTGCTTACA
>SDBT01017006.1_pt1 | contig 11500 bp, 11 predicted proteins | sample 2277101 | NCBI WGS metagenome assembly SDBT01 (sample SAMN10404973, study PRJNA504765) | marine sediment metagenome | isolation source: marine sediment core GS10_PC15, 103 cmbsf | place: Arctic Ocean: Southern Knipovich Ridge | collected 2010
GTATCGTCTAAATCTAATATAATATATTTCATTTTTTTTATTATTAAAAATTTATTTAATTATAAATTTAAAAACTATGCTAACTTTTAAAAATGATTTTTAGTTAAAATATAAAATGAACTTTGCATACTTACTTCAGAATTATACTTTTTTAATACATGTTTTATAAAATATTTAAATAATGAAAGAATTAAGTTTAGTTAATAAAAGATTTAACGAAATTATAGATATTTATGAATATTATTATTTAAATATTAATAAATTTTATGATTTTAATTTTAGTAACTTATTTAATGTTGGAAGTTTAAAAGATTATATTTTAAATTATAAACTTAATTTTGAAAATTTTACTGAAGATAAATTGGAACTAATTTGTAAATACCAAAAATTAAGTTTAGAATTTACAGAATCTAATATTGATATATTTTCTGAAAAACAATTAAATCATATTTGCAAATATCAAACTTTAAGTTTAGAATCTATATAATCTCATTTTGATAAATTTACTAAAGATCAATTAAATCGTATTTGCAAATACCAAAAATCTATAGTAGAATTGTATTAATTCAAATAAATCTATTTTTAAAAAATATATTATATAAAATTAACTGAATTACTTCTTGAAAACCATAACCACGCTGCGATTAATAATATTATTATTGATATAATTAATAATATTGCTCCTATCCATTTATTTTCTAATATGACTAACAATGCTATTGCAATGATTAATCCTATAAAACCAAATATTCCAACAATAAACCAAGCTTCTGTAATTGCACTTCCACTAGTCGAATTTCCCATTTTATTATTATTGATCTTTTTTTATAATTTTATAAAAATACAAAAAAATAATATGTTTAGTAAGTATTTTTATATATTTTTAAATTATATAATTATGTTATGTTTTAAAATATTTTATATATGTTTCCAATTGTTATTCAATTTTCTTAATTGTTCAATATTTAGAAAACATATAAACGGATATTTATTTATGAAGTCTTTTTTTACATTAAATATATATTGTAAATATGATCTAGATCATCCTTATAATATTCAAAAAATATTAACAACAATTATATTTAATTTATTTTCAAATATAACAAAAATTCAAGATAAAGTAACTAGTGATATATATTATATATATAGTAGTTATGTAGATGAGTCGTTTGGAGATAATTATATAATATATAAATCTGAAAGAGGGCTTGTTATAAAATATATATTAAAATATATTACGAAAGATAAATTAGAAGAAATTGTTGAAAATCATATAGTTAATATGATACCACCGTATTATACTTCATTAATTTCAACTGTGATAAAAAATATATAACTTTTTTTTAAAAAAATTTCAGATTTTTAGTAAAAAAATTTCAGATTTTTATTGTAATATCCTGTTTTGTAATAATTTTCATCTAATACCCATTTTACAATTTTCTTATTCTTATTTTTCTTCTTTTTAGACATTTCGTTATGATATAAATATGCTTCTTCGATTTTCTGAGTTATATAATTATAAAAATCTTCATCCAACTTATTTATATTATAATAATTTAACCAAATGTTAGTTTCTAGTGCCCAATCATAATTTCCATCAATAATTTTATCTTTGATCAATTTTAAAATTGAATTGTTTTGAGGTTTAAAATAAATAAAATTTTTCATAAATATATATAAAAAACTCGATTTGTTATCATAGTTTGTTCCATTTATGTTGAATATTTCATTCAAATTTTTCTTTTCAACAAATAATCTATTCTCAGTTGAATATATCCAAGGTTGTAATATAATATCTCCCTTAATATGAGTATAATTATTTGTACTAATAAACTCTAATGTATATATACCTTTATGTTTTAAATATATGTTTTCGTATATATCTTTATTTTCTAATATTTTATTAAAATTATTGGTTGATATCATATATAAAGATCTGAATTTTAAATATGAAAATTCAGGTTCCAAATAATGCATTATGTATTCTTGAATTAACATATCTTTCCATATATTGTAATCTGTTATACTTCCATCTTCATTACTACTTCTAATATCTGAAACAAATAACAATTTCATGTCGTTAGCATTTAAAAATTTATATAAATCTTCTTTGAAATATATATCTTTATCGTTTTTAGGATTAATTGCAATTTCTGAAATATTATGGCTACTAACAATATCTTCATATATAAATATTTGGAACGACGAATGTTCATTCATTATAAATTGAATTTTATTAAAAATATCTTCAAATTCTGAACCAATATAAGATATTCCAGGTGTGTAATTATTAGGTAAAGTTCCAATTTGTCCATCCATAGTTATAATCATATAATATTTATCTTTTAAAACTTTATTTATTTTTAGATATATAACTTTTTTGGATAATTTATCAACTGAATTGTGAACATAATTCGTTCCAGGATCTATAATTTCATGAGGTGAAGGATCAAAACATAATATTTTTAAATTTGGATATAATTTAGTTAAATATAATAACGAATTTCCAGGTGCAGATCCCATATAAATCATAAAATATTTTTGATTCAAATCAGTTTTTTCATATACACGATTTAAAAAATCAACATGTGTTACATATAATTTTCTTTGCCCATGGGCTCTAAATTTTAATTTGTATAAAGCCAATGCTCTAATATATTCAGTTGTATTATTAAGTTGATTAAAATATAAATAATCTTTAATATCTGAATTTTGATATTCTGACAAAGATTTTTGAATATCTATAAATTGAATGTTCGGATATAATTTATAATTAAAAATATGAGATGATTTAGATTTTATATTTATTTTTCCATCTTTATCAGTAAACGGTTCATATTCCGATTTATTAATAACATGTAATATTAAATCTTTTTTACTGTGTTCATATTTTTTTATACTATGTTTATATTTTAAATTCTTAGAATCGTTAAATACATATATGTAATGAATATCTTTGATAATATTAAATTCAGTATTATATATTTTAAAAAAATCTATCAATTTATCTTTATAATTTTCTTCTTCTTTAACTATTTCGCTCAATATATCAATTATTGAATAGAATTCTACATTAATATTTCTTTCATCCAATTTATATACTATATTTAATATATTCAATATTGGTTTTATCACTTTTTTATAAATATCCATCGTTTTTTCATAACTTACAGATATTAAAGTTTTGAAAGGAATACTTGTAATATTAATAATATTTGATACAGTGCAATTTGCTGCTTCAAAATCATCAGGTTTAAATTTTGATGTTTTTCCTTTTAGGATATCACGTTGAAATACTCTTCTAATAAATTGTTTTTGATTACTGAAAGATAATATTTCGTAATTAATATTTAATTGCTGTTGATATATTTTATAACTTATTATTTCATCAATAAATACTTTACCATATTCTGGTTTACCATTTTCAAAATAGAATTGTCCAATAATTTTAGAAAATATAAATGTAAAAGATGAAAATGTATCAGATAATAATCTATTTTCTTTAACATCAATATTTGATAAAATAAATCTATCTATTTGAAATATTTTACATATTTTTGATATGTATTTATTTATATTTGATGAAAAATCATCAATAATATATTTCTTTATTGGAAAATTCGATTGATATAAATATTCATAATATATCGATTCTATAAAAGATTTACCAATTTTTGAAGTTATTTCATTATTTTCAATATAATCGAATGATTTATTTTTAAATGATGTAATTATAGTACTATAAGAAGTCGATTTAATATATTCATATATTTTGTCAACATTTATTTCAAAATTGTTTTCCAAAAATTCATAAATAAATATATCAAATAATTCATTCCATATATTGTAATATTTCTCATTAGGTATTTTTTTATTTTTAATAAAAATATGATACTTAACAGAAATTAAACTTCCGATATTATTTTTTCTTATATTATTTTTGGATAATATTTCATTATATTTTATATCAGTTAACATATCACGTAATAATTCAATATAATTTCTTTTCTCTGTTCTTATAGATTTTTCATCAATAATGAGTTCTATATTTTTAATATATTTGTTTAATAAATTATAAGTTTTATTATTTATAACTTCATTATATAAGTTATTAAACTTAATATCAAATTTAGTAATTATATCATCTATATTTTTATTTTTTTTAAGTTTATAATTCTTATAATTTTTCATATATTTATATTTCGATTGAAATAAATATTTAAAATTATCGTTTTTAATTATATTTTCAATATCATTTATAATATTATTAATATTAGTTTTTTCTTTCTCTTTAGATATAATTCTTTCAACTTTATTAAAATTTGAATATAAAATTATATTTTTATTTTGATAAATATATTGTTTAATTTTATTTGTATATTTTATAATATCATAATCTATAACATACATATGTGTAAAATATTTCTTAATTATATCTTTAGTATATTTACTAAATTTATATTTTCTATGAAGCTTAAAACATGTAAAAATAGAATCTTTTCCAATAATTAACCAATCACCTAATGATAAACCAGATAACGTTATATTTGTTTTAATAAATTTATTATCGAAATACCATGGAGGATCCATAAACATTATAGAATTTTTTAAATAAGAAGGATATCCTAGAAACTTTTGATTTAATAATTGAATTTTATTGTGTGATGTTTTATTATTTTTTAGAAACATGTTAAGATTATTTGTAACATAATAATGATTATTTTTATTCGGTTCATGTGTATATACATTTTTTATACTATTATTTTTTGCAAATATATAAGTATCAATACCTAATCCTGCACAACATTCTACAATATTTAAAAATTCATTAACTTTGTTCATTCCAAAATCTATAATTATATCATTATAATACTTAGCTTGATTTAATTTTGCTGCCATCTTTAACGATTCTTCGTCATAATTTAAATCTTCTTCAACTTGACTTACATATTCTCCAAAAATACTATTTAACTTATCACGCATATTCATCACGATCAAAATTTTAAAAAAATATTTTTTTTTATCTAATAAAATTATTTTTAAATATATATTATTAAATATGAATATTATATTTAATAACATATAATATACATATAAGATATAAATATACAATGTATTATTATATTATTTTATATTTTATTTATATCTGATATGTTTACATATTATAGTATTTAAAACATAATGTAAAAAATAATTTTAAATTATAACAAAAAATTAAATTCTAAAGATGAAAAAAAACAATGAAATTCTAAAAATAGAAAAAAACAAAGATATTATCAAAACAACTAGAAAACACGCGTATTCTTTATTTACGAATGTAATAATACAAGCTATTAAATCATCGGTACAAATTTGTACCGAATATGATAATTGGAATAACTTTGACCTAAATTTTCATATAAATAATGTACTATCTAAGATAGATATTTCTAAACCAGGAAATATTGAAGTAGATTTGGGAGATGGAAGAATCAAAGATTTACAAACAAATACAATTTATCTAAAAGAAGTAAGTAACAATCAATGTTGTTACTATAGTGGATATAAAAATGGTAAACCAAAACCAAGCAATGCTCGACTTTGTGGATGTGAAGTATTATATGATAGTACTTTTTGTAATAAGCATATAGGCACAGTTATGTTTACCGATTTATATGGTATTACAAGAGGAACTAAAAATAATAAAAAAACAAAACAGAATTATATCGACGAATATATTGAAAAATACAATATTATAAATGAGGAACCAAAAGATAAAAAAAAATTAAAAGATGATAAGAAATTAAAAGATGATAAGAAATCGAAAAATAACGGGAAACCAAAAGATGATAGAAAATCTATCGATTTAGATATCAAATCATCATCATCATCTTCAACATCTAATACAGAAATAACAGAAGACAAAACAGATAAATTCAAAAATGTTATTTTCTCTGATAGTACTGATAGTGACGTTAATGATGATGATTTTTAAATTTATTTTTAAAAAAGATAATTAGAAATCGAAATATTTTAAAAAAGTTGAAAATATATTATTTTTATTATTTGTATCACTTAAATTTATCGAGTAAAGAAAACTTTTAATATGTTTTTCAATTTCTTTATTATCCTCCAATATTTTATCTTTTAAAAATTTCTTAAATTTTTTCAATATATTTTGTTCAATTTCATTTGATAATAATTCTTTATATCTAATTCTTTCTAATTTGTAATCAAAATAGGGAGAACATAATAATTCACTGCTATAACATCTATCATATATATTGTATGTTAACATTTTAAATATTAAAAGTTCGTAAAATACAATATCGTATATATAAATATCTTTATCTATCCAATCTTCAATCTTTTCAATATATATATCTGATAAATATTTTTCTATATTCAACTTATTTAATTTATTTTTTAAATCATTTGGAATATCAAAAGTTAAATTTAATTGTTTCGATATATGATCTAAATCTATTATAGTTTGATTGTCATTTTTTAAAGATTCATTGGAAGAATTTTTAATTATTAAATATCCAGATTTTCTTAAAAATACTATAGTCATTGACCATATATCGGATTTTTTTGTTGCTCCATCTTTGATTAAAATTTCAGGAGGTTTATAATATGAAGTATATACATTTTTTATCTTTGTATCAGATATAAATCTAGAAAATCCAAAATCGCATAATTTCATTACATATTTAAATTTTTTATTTGATGGAAACACTAAAACATTATCTATTTTTATATCTCCATGAATTATATTATTTCTGTGTAAATAATATAATCCTTTTAAACATTGATATGACATTTCTTTATTGAATAATTCAAAATCTTCAATATTAACTTTAAATGAACTTAAATCTGAAATAGCAAGATCTTGAACAACATACGCCAGATCGTTTAAAAATGATATATCTATCGAAGATTGTATATAATCAGAACTAAGAGTTGACATCAAATACAATTCGACTAAACTTAAATGACAATGATCTTTATTTATAATTTTTACAGCAACTTTTTTATTTCTATAATTGCATTTTATTATAGATGATAGATTTGTTTTTTTTATAATTTTTATACCTTTGAAACTTCCCGGATATTCCATTTACTTTTTTTTAATTTAAATTTAAATTATTTTTTTTTTAAAAAATTATAATAATTCGTTAAAAAAGTTATAGTGATCTAATATTTCTTGATATATTTCACATATATCAAACTCTAATATAGTTTTTGTATTTTTTAAGCGTTCTATAATATTTATTATTTCTTTATTTTTTATTTGAATTAACTTTAATAAAGTATTATTAGTATTAATCTCAATTTTCTTTATTTTTCTATAATCTTTTAATATCTTATTTTTAAATTCAGATAGTTTAAATAATTCTTTCTCACTATATAACATCATTATTTTTGGAATATTATATAACTCTTTTTCAATTTCGAATAATGTTGTATATTTAATATTATTTTTTATTTCTCTTATTAAAAATTTATTTTCGTATATTAAGATATATTTTGTAAATTTTAAATCATATTTTAATAAAAACATAAATCTTTCTTTATCATATATCTTTGTCATATTTTTTAATATAATATTTATATTTGATTCGCAAGAACATTTTTTTTCTACATTTAACGCAATATATATATCTTCTTCATTATTATTATTATTATTATTATTATTATTATTAAATTTTATTAAATGAATAGTTAACAGTTTATCATCCTCGATTCTAAAAAAATTTACAATTGGAGTGCCAATTTTCTTGTGATTAATATTTATCATTTTTTTATTTATTTTTTTTGTTCATTAAAAAAATGAAAACTTTAAAATTATCTTATTTTGAAAAATTATCAGAAAATTATGGAAAAAATGTTGGAGATAAAAATTATAGATATGATATTGATAATAAAATAAATAAAATGTTAAATAAAATAAGTGTTAATGAAGGTATTACAAGGAATGAATTATCTAGAGACAGTTTAAATAAGGATGAAAAACGTAAGATAAAATTATACGAAGAAAGAAATGAAGTTTATGACAGATTATTTAAATATTGTGGTACTAAATGGTATTGTCCAAATGCAAGATTTGTAAATTCAAAAAGATATATAGAAAATTTAGATAATAATTTTACAAATATACAAGATGTGAAATTTGAATATATTGAAGATAAAATTAATATTCTTCTTCAATATATATTATTTAGTTTTCATTTAATATCTTACATTAAAGTAGGATATGCTCCAGAAGATATTGTAACAGATCTATATTTTGTTGCAAAATTAGAAAAACCAATTGTAATTTCTTATTTAATTAATAATGTTTTATATAATTTGAAAATTGATTATTTGTTAAAAATAAATATTAACATATGGTATTTTATAACAGAAAATCATGAATTTCAATATTTTGAAACTGAAAAAGATGTAATTTCAAACATAACAACTAATAACGTAATATATCCAAAATATGAAGATTTTGGAAAACAGTTTAATCTAGAAGAAATAACAAATATAATAAAGCGCAAAAAAATTTACAAAGATAGTTACAAAAATTATATTAAAAAAATATCTGAAAGTGAATACATCAATTATAATACTGATCTTACTGGCATTGAAAAATATAGAAGATTTTAAAAACTTTATTTTTCGTATAAAAAAATGAAAACTTTAAAATTATCTTATTTTGAAAAATTGTCAGAAAATTATGGAAAAGATGTTGGAGTAGAATTAGAAAATTATCCTAGTGATTATTTCTTAACGCTTTTTCGTAGAGAAGAAAAACTTGAGATTGTGGAAGAAACTAAAAAAATTCGTGAAATACTTTATAAATATTGTAAAAGTAAATATTATTGTCCAAATTTACAATTTGTAAATTCAGAAACTTATGTAGAAGATTTAACTAAAAATTTTACTCATATACATGATATAATATTTGAAAAAATAGAAGATAAAATTAGTATTCTTCTTCAATATACATTATTACGTTTACATTTAACAGATTATATAGATATTGTAGATTCGGTTATTGGAGGAGATAATCCATTATATTACGTTGCAAAATTAGAAAACCCAATTGTAATTTCTTATTTAATTGATAATGTTTTATATAATTTGAAAATTAATTATTTGTTAAAAATAAATATTGATAAAGCAAATTTTAGAACAATCGAATATATTTTAAAAGAGAATCTTTTGGAAGATTCCCAAGAATCTATTATTAATCATTTGATATTTATATTAGAAATGGCTAATGGTATTTGGGTATTTGGGGGAAACTTCGAAATTAATAACTTATTATATATTCTCAAAAATAAATACAACTCATCAGATTATAACATTTATCTAAAAGGTATATTTGAAAATGAATATATTATTTATGATAATCATACTAATATTATAAAATATTCTCGTTATTAAATTTTTAAAAACAGATTTAAAACTTAAATATTTCATTTGAGATATTGTTATTATATGTTTCATCACTTAAGATGTTATTATTTTGTAATTCTAATTTAGATATTGTATCTACATTTCAGTATAATATAATAATTACCAGATATTATCACTGGTAAATAATTGTTAATATTATCATAAGATTTATATATGTAAATTTTATTACATCTATATTTATTACATATTTCATACAAATAATTCAGAACTTTTATTATATTATATAACAGTAATTATAAAATTCATTATTATACATTTTTATATTCAGTTTATAATAAATTAAAAACTTCATTCGATATGTGTTGGAAATGTAAAAAATATTTTAATAATTACGATAAATTAGAAATTATATTTAAATTTTGCAATATAACAAATAAAAATTAAAGTTTTTAAAAACTTTAATTTAAATTTATTGCTCTAAATCATCCATCGTTCCAAATGTTTTTTTGTTGTTCCTATATTGAACCATGTAAGTACCATTTTTTAAGTCAAACTTTAAAATTTTGAATTTGAAATTTTCTATCTTTTCGAATAGTGTAATATTTCTTTTTACAAAATTCGATTTAGATATTAATACATCTTTATAATTGCATATTAATTTATCATATTGTCCGTTTACAAAATACAAAATATATTTTTCTATCTTTTCATTATTTTTAGCTTCTAGTTCAAAGATTAACAAATTAGGATTTCTACCAGGATTAATTGTATAACCTATTATATCTCCAAATTTCGAATAATCTTCCTCTTTAGATAACAAATTTAAAAATTCGCTGGAAATATCCAACATATTATCGCGATAACCTTTCACATAATTACGATTTTCGTGTTGTTTTTTAGTTAATTTTTTCGATTTAGGTTTTGTAACCATATTCTTAATAACTTTAGATTTATCTTTTTTTGGTATCTCACTAACATTATCAATTTTCCTACAATGTATTCCGCAGAGATGTTTAGTTAACCCATCTAAAATAGCAGAATATTTAGCTCTTTTTACACATTTTAGCCCTTTTCTTTTACCAGTAGCAATAATACTAGCACAAATAACTTCTCCATAAAAAACTTGACTTAGTTCAAGTTTTTTATCTTCAATCAAGTCAAGTTTTTTATCTTCGATTATTGTAGGTAATTTTTTCTCAAAAGTAATTTTCATATTCTTTAAACTATTATCCATGTTGTTGTAATATTGATTTTATTTTATAGATTTAATCAAATTTTAAAAAATATTATTTTTGATCAAAATTAGAGGTTATTAACAGAGTTTTTAAAAAAAATAATATTTTTTAAAATTTGATTAAATCTATAAAATAAAATACAATTGGAGTGCCAATTTTCTTATGATCGTTTTTTATTTATTTTTTGTTTATTAAAAAAATGAAAACTTTAAAATTATCTTATTTTGAAAAATTGTCAGAAAATTATGGAAAAGATGTTGGAGTAGAATTAGAAAATTATCCTAGTGATTATATCTTAAAGTTATACCGTGGAGAAGAACAATTTTACTTTATAAAAGAAAATAATAATATTCGTGAAATACTTTACAAATATTGTAACGATAAATACTATTGTCCAAATTTACAATTTGTAAATTCATGTAGAAGATTTAACTAAAAATTTTACTCATATACATGATATAAAATTTGAAAAAATGGAAGATAAAATTAGTATTCTTCTTCAATATACATTATTACGTTTACATTTAACAGATTATATAGATATAATGGATTTAGTTTTAGGAGGAGCAGAAAATCCATTATATTACGTTGCAAAATTAGAAAAACCAATTGTAATTTCTTATTTAATTGATAATGTTTTATATAATTTGAAAATTGATTATTTATTAAAAATAAATATTGATAAAGCATTGTTTTCAACAGTAGGTTATCTTTTAAATAGAAAAATTTTGAAAGAATATTCGCAAATATATATTATTAATCATTCAAAATCTCAATTAACACAAGGTGCTTATGGGATATTTGGAAAAAACTTCGAAGTTAAAAAATTAGCGTATATTATCAAAAATAAATACACCTCATCAGATTATAACATT
>SDBT01017007.1_pt1 | contig 11500 bp, 10 predicted proteins | sample 2277101 | NCBI WGS metagenome assembly SDBT01 (sample SAMN10404973, study PRJNA504765) | marine sediment metagenome | isolation source: marine sediment core GS10_PC15, 103 cmbsf | place: Arctic Ocean: Southern Knipovich Ridge | collected 2010
CGATCGAGGCACCAATATCCATGAAGCCCATGCCCGCTCTCAACGATTATTGATGGGCCGAGTTCTCTCTCTTTGAGAACTTCGATCATTTCATAGAATTTTTTACGGACACCTTTTTCGTTTCCATGGAAATCAACATCAACCCACAAAACGGGCAGATGGCTAACATCGTTGTTCTTTCCGTGCAGCTTGGGTTTACGAAAACGCGGCGCGCAGCACTGGTGCACGTTGAAAACTCTTTCCCGATTATGCTTCTCAAGTTCTCTGTGGATTGCGGGCCAGTCCTTCTGGGTTTGCCCGACCGTGTAAAAGACGGCATTCATTCTCTTCGCATCAGGGTCCTCTTGTGTCGGGCAATATTGGAGGAGGTCAATTTCTACAATCCAGTCTGGATTGCACTTCCCCCAAAGTTCAGAGATGAACTTGTGGGTTTCTTTTATGCGGTCTTCAATTGTTGTGGGCATTATGAACCGCCATCAGGGATGTGTTTCCAAGCGTCCCCGGAAATCACTAGGAGTATTGTGCGGCGCGTGACACCGTACTTTTTTGCCAACGCAGTCTTCGTGGTACCCATGGCACGGAATTGATTCCGTATCTTGCGCACTTTTTTAACAGTAAGCCTAGAGTTCCCGTGTCCTTCGCCACGAGGGATGCGTTCGGGGTTTGTGCGGAACCAATGCCGGTCACCCGCAACTAGCCGACCCTTCTTCTTTGCGTCTTGACTATTGTCTTTTGGCGTGCCCAAGCCGAGGTGGGCTATGTTTACGCAGGGCGGGTTATCACAGCTGTGAAGAATTCTATAACCTACTGGGATTGCTCCCCATACCATTTCCCAGGCAAATCGATGCGCTCGTTCTGTTTTGTAACGAAAACTGAATGCCCCATACCCTTTCTCGAAGCATCCAGCAAGCCACACCAAGCAGCCTTTTTGAGTAGGTCGCTTTGAGACCTTCTCAAAAAACCTATCCCTGAACGACTTTTTCACGACGGAAAACCCTCTCTACCTAGAAACCCTCAGTTCGTACTATCGAGTTCTCTCCTAAGCTGCGCCTGAGGGAAGTCTGGGGAGAAGACCCCAAGGCACAGGAAGGAGAGAAGGGAGGGACGTACGCCTACGTTAAGCGTACGCTTCCTCGGCTTCCGTCGTTAAAAATCAGGATCGGCAGGGGCCTCCTCTGTTTTAGGGGTAGCGGCAGCAGCAGCCGGCGCCGTGGCAGCCGCAGCCGTCTCCTTCTTGCCTGAGCCCGACTCCGGGGTCCAGGGGTTGAAGAAGGTGATCCGGTTCTGCAGGAACCCCTTGTAAACCTCGGGCTTGTTGCCGACCTCGCAGGTCTTACCGACCCAGGTGATCTGGGTGAGTTCGGACAGGGCCTTGAGATCGCGACCAAGGATCGTGGCGATGTCGCGCTTGAGGTAGCCGAGATTCTTCTGGGTTATCCAGAAAACATGTTCGATGATCTCGCCTTTGGTCTTGGCCATCTCTCCCGCAGCGTTGGGCATTTCGTCCGGCTCGAGGATCTCGAGGAAGAGCTTGAAACCCTTCGTCTTGCTCTTTGCCTCGAACACCTCGTGATCCACGAGGACGCCGTTCCCGTCGATGTCCTGCTGGCAGCAGGCGACCTTGTAGGTGCCGTCGGGTACCGTACCGATTGAGGCTCCCGCCTGGGCCTTCTCGGTTTCCTTGAAATCACCTTCAAAGTCACCAAACTCGTTGTCATTCGTCATGGATGCGTTCTCCTTTTTCCACTAAAACCTCACCACATCCCGACCGCCAACATGACGGCACGGGTACTACGAAACTACTTCGTTACGGTAGTAACTCCAGCCCTCGGTTGGATAAACGGATTCCCCTTCTCATCCCGGGCCAGGACCGCACGGCCTGCCATCACCTCACCCAACTGGGCGTAGAGGAAGTCCACCTCCGGTTTCTTGAGATCCTTGGTGGAGGCCACATCGAACATGGTCTTGAGCATGGCCTTTCCATCCTTCGAAACGAACTTCGAGCCGTCAGGCCAAACCGCCTGCCCGGCGCGCGTCATGAGGACCTTGATATCCTCGCCAGAGGCGGCAGGGGCCTTTGGATCGACAGCGAACTTCTGGAAGAGCTTGCCGACATTCTCGGCGACGGTGGACCCCTCCTTCGGCTTGCCCTCCGTCTCTTCCACGGAACCAGGGGCAGGCGTGTCAACGCGCTCAGGTGTCGGCGGCGCCGGTGTGGGTCCGTCAAACTCCCCGGTGTAGGGTTTGAAGAGCAATTTGTAAACAAATTGCCGCGTCACATTGTGGACGGTGTACTTCGGCATCCAATCGTAGCGCGTCTTGCCCACGCGGAAATAGAACGTGGACTCCTTCTTCTTCACATTCTCCTCGGTGAAGCACCGGACGACCAGGTCGAAGATGTACTTCGTCTGCTTGTCGGCGTCCATTAGGTACTCGCCCGTCTTCCGGCGGACATCCTCGCCTGAGCGGTTCGTCGTTTCCTCGTACTCATCTTTCTCCCGCATCGACAGGATGACATGCATGGGGAGATGGATCAGGCGCCTGAGGAAGGCTGCCCAGCGGCGCTTGATGATACCCCACTCTGCCTGAGACAGCATTTCGTGGCCACGCCGGTTCTTGACGTATTCGACCATGTCATTGACGAGGTCCATGTAGAACACCGTCAGCGAATCAATGGCAAATGTCGCGTCTTTTGGAGGGTTTTTTTCGAGCCAGTCCAGTAGCTTTCCGAGTTCCTTCCAACGACTGATGTGCTCGACGTTGAAGTCATACTTCTTCCGGTAGGGGTCGCTGCCGTGCTCCGTATCAGCCAGGTATACGTTTGGGAAGGATAGGATGAACTTGGTCTTTCCCGTCCCTCCGTCGCCGAATACTGCGATCTTGAAAAACGTCTTTGTATTGATTGCCTTTTCGAACATCTTGGGATATCTCCTTTTTTGTTTCCCACCAACAGCTGTCAAAAACCTAGGGCTACCGCTTTTTCACATGGCCTCCTTTCTGTCTATTCCTGCCGTACAGGCCCTCTAGGCGCGTACCGGCTGATTGCGTCCTTGACCCACTTGGGGATCATTTTGCTATGTCTGCTGAAGAAAAAGCTGAAGCCGCTGTCAATTATGTAGGTGTATCCGAAATCTTTTTTGGACCGAACGATCCGGCCAATTGATTGAGTCAACTTGAGTGCGGTCAACCACCCGTAAAACGCATCGTCACGATCGGCCCGTTCCTTGATGATCTTGTCGCCGAGCGATGGCCAAGGCACCTTGGCGATGATTTGGAAGCGGGCCAAGGCATCTTTAAAGTCGAAACCTTCTGCCATGGCAGGAGCTACGATGACACTGTCTGGTCGCTCTGCGTGTGCGGCCATCATTGCCTGTTTGTCGTTCTGGAACTGGTCTTGGAAGAGGAAACGCTGATCTGCAACTTCCTCACGTAGGACCTTGGAGAGTGCGAACGAATGGCAATGGATCAGGCCGCGCTGTCCCGTATGGCGTTTCAGCAGTTGTTTGACCTTTTTCACAAACTTGGGTTGCGTTGGATCTTTAGGATTCTGCTCTGCTGAGAAATGGCGGCGGCCAAAATTACCGCAAAACTCAAGATGTACAGGGCGGTTCTCTACAGGGAAGTCGCTGCCGATCTCGACGTGCTCGACCTCGTTGGGATCGACACCGAGGTTCCTAGCCCAAAGGGGCACGTTAAGGATCGTGGCTGAAAAGATGACCACACGATCCGCGTGCTGGAAGAGCAGGTCCTGTGCAAAGTCCTTTGCGAAGAGCGGCCTGGCGCGGATCTTTTTGCGTGTCTCTCCGTAGCGCTTGTGTTCCACCGTGTCGACGATCCACTCCGCTTGGTCGAGGTAACGGAGAAAAACCTTAAGCTTGCCGTCGAGATCCATGAGGGCCTTTTTCTCGACGTCGCGCAGATCGGCTTCGGTTGAGTGGCCTTCATCGTCCAGATCTCCAAGCATGGACGATATGAGTTTCTGGACCTCTTTTTCCCGAAGCCATTCCACGAACTGATCCTTGGAGGTTATGTTCCGGTCGATTGTGATGCCGAGGATGTCGAGTGCCCACTCGGTGAGTTCGACGCTCACAAAATTCATCAATTGCTGCTCGATATTATGACCTTCATCAAGTAGCAACATTGCCCTTTTGGGGAACCTCCCGATACGCTTTTGGAATAGAAACGACGAAAAGTTGAACAGGGTGAGTTTTGAATCGCTGCACTTTTGGAGCTGCTCCCAATAGGGGCACCTGTGCACAGAGGGAGACGCCTCGAGACTGCTGATTGCTTTCATCAGCGCTTTGCCCGAGCCGTTCACGCATGCTGGCAGGATGCTCCTGTTGCTTTTGTGGCAGATGGCGTCACCAGCGTGCATATCAGGCTCCGCGTCAGGGTGTGTACATGCGTAATTGGCGCGGCCCTTGAGAAGTTCCATCTGGGGCGATGGGAAGTCCTTCTCATATTGCATTTGAAGCGCGATCTGAGCTGTGATCATGAAGGCGCCTCCGTCTGCGGCAACGACGTCGGCCGCGGCCTTCGCTACGTGTGACTTGCCCAGGCCAGTTGCAGCTTCAACCACAACAAAACGTTTTCCCCTTTTGAAGGCATCGTTCAGGTGTTTGAAGATTTCCTTTTGTGCATCACGAGGGACCATGTTGGACGGGAATGCCTGGAGGAACTCATTGTAGGAATGCGTCCACGGGGGCAGTGGATCGATTTGAGACTTCTCCCCAGGTGACTTCACTACACTAACCACCAGACATCTCTCCTTCGCCAGAAGCCCAGCCGGGCAGACCTGCGTCTTCCCCCTTACGCGGATGGCCGGGTCCGAGCACGTAAAGCTGCGCCGCCCCATTCCGTCAGTTGGCACGGAGTGTGACCACCGTCCTCGTTGGGCGTGAGAGCGGCGCAGCCTTTCGGGTTCGTGTTCATCAGGCCGGTGGTCACAGGAGTAAGTCTACTGAGTTTACTCATGGGGTCAAGAAAAATACACATCTCCAACGCAATAAGGCTATCTCGGAGATGTGACAGGATGGGGCGCATAGAGATTTTTCACGAAAGTCGTGTACCTTCGGGGGTCGGCGAGTACACTGATCAGAGCGATGTCCGATGAAACGATCAAGCTGGCGCCCCCGTTCGAAGTGGTCCTGAGCGAGAACGTCAAGGGGCGATACGGGTACAAGGATGCCCACGTCGATATGGACATACGGCTTCCAGCCCCCATATCCGCCGTAACGGAAACCTATACCCGGGCTTTCGAGGACCAATACGTCCGGGTCCTGGAGAAGGCTCTGAAGAATGCTGAGCTGCTCGAGGCTATGTCCGAAGAGGAGCGTGTCAGGGTGAAGACCCCGATCAGTGTGGATCTTGGAGGACCGGTTACCGGGAAATACGGGTTCCCTGATGGCCACGTTGAGCTCATCGTGAAGCTCCCGTTCATTTTCCGGCTTGTCTGCAGCGCCTATACGGCGGTGTTCGACCGGGAAGAGGTCACGACCTTACGCGAGGCCCTCACGAAGGCACTTCTGTGGAGCGACCTGGATGAGGCTGAACGTGACCGTATCGGGGCGTAATCCTAGCCTTTTTCCTCTGAACTTCCACAGGCCTGATTAGGGGGGTCAAATCCTTAGGAATCCTAAGGATTATCCAGAAAAAAGCTGCTGGATTGGCCAGGGTGTGGATCCAGGGTGCAGGATCAGCACCCTGGCTCTAGACATAGAACCCCTCTCAGGCTATGATTCTGGGGATGACCCCTCTGGTTGTGCAACCTCATTCCGACATGAGGACCAGTGGTGCTTCCTACCCGGTGAAGGCCATTCACACCTACTCAGGAGCGTTGGGCAGCCACCCTTGGAGGCCGGCTATTCGAAGACTTGCTCAGGTAAGTGCAACGCCTGGTGAACCTACCGAACTGCAGCGCTACGCGCATATAGGTATTATTGCGGTGGGACTGTTCACTGCATTTTTGGCGTGGCCTTATCGAAAGGAATTTGGAGGGACCGTCGCGCTGAGTGCCGGGTCCGGTGCGGTGGGGGTTGGGCTCGCGTTTTTGACGCTAGACCTGATCGGCTTCCGACCTGGTAGTGGTGGGGAACGCCTGTGATGTGTGCTTGACTCTGAACCCAGACACGTGGTACACCTAAAGGGTTATTTGATAGTTGTGAGGTAAGGTTGGAGCGCGTTCGAAACGCGAAGGAGGCATGGTGGCTGAAAAGGGTACAGTTCGGAAGGCCGCTGGCCGAAAGCTAACCCAAGAGCAAAAAGACCAGGTCATCGCATTGGCCTTGCAGGGATTGTCGATCGCAGAGGTCGCCCGGCAGCTTGGTGCGGATGCCCAGAGGGTGAGTGGTGTTGTCCGGGCAGCTCGGAACGCTGGAAAACTGCCGCCTGATCCTGGCAAAATCACTCCTCCAGTGCCGGTGCCGCCTAATCCCGGCGCGCAGCCCCCAGCGGTGCCGCCAGCTGCAGGAGCCGAGGGTGCCCAACAGCAGCCTGCATCAGGAGCGGCGCCAGAGGGTGATCTGGGATATAGCTGGACACCGAATCCAAGTGGGAGCTTTACTCACCCGGCTCAGACTATAACGTATGTCGTCCATCGCCTTGCTCCGCAGAATGAAGGCTATATCGGTGAGCATAAGAAGGAACCGTCCGATGGAGATATCGCTCGGGCGTATGGGCATGGTACCTATCAGCTCACCAAACAGGTTCCGGGGCGTCTTCCTGAGAGTCGGGACATCAGTATTAGCCGTTCTTTCGGTGAACCCCGCAATCCGCGAGACCCACAGCCCAGTCAGTCACAGCGCCCTGGATATCCCCAGCGTCCGTGGCAACGGGGGCAGTACCCTGGCAGCGAAGGGGCTCCGATGCCTCCCCTCATGATGCCTCCTCAGATGGCACCCCCGCGGCCCGTGATGCCGCCTCAGCCAGCCCCCCAGCCGAATTACGACGAGGGTCGACGGTTCGAGGAGTTTGCGCGGCGCTCGACTGAGGGAGTTGAGTCGGTGGCGGTCAAGGTAGTCGACAAGCTGTCAGATCTCCAGGAAAAGACCTTGGAGCGAATGGAGTCTCAGGCGTCGCGTGGCCCGGACACCTTCCTTCGTGATTTCTTTACGGAGCAGCGGAAATCCGAACAGCGCACGTCGGCCGAAGAAAGGGCAAAGTCGGAGGAGCGGCGTACTGACGAGCGCACCCGAGAGGAAAGCAGGCGGGATGAGGAGCGCGGCCGCGACGCAGAGCGGCGTCGCGATGACGAGGAGAAACATCGCCGTTGGCAGCAGGATCAGGACAAGCGTCACGATCGGGACATGGAGCGCATCAAGGAAGAGCGTGCGACGATGATCGGCTTGGAAGAGAGGAAGCTTGCTCTCATCAAAGAAGAGTCGAAGAGTCGCGAGGACATGCTGCGAGGTGAGATCGCAAACCACCGTGCGCGAATCGAGGAGATCCAAGCGGAGTCGGAAGGTCGGATTTCTGAGATGCAGGAGTCGCTGAAGTTGGAGCTCGAGCGGGGACGTCTATCCATGGACAAGGAGCATGAGATCCGCTCCAGGGCACTTACCAACGAGCACGAACTGAAGACGGACATGGTTGAGTTGAAGGGTGAAGTGATCAAGGCTCAGGCTCTGGCAACTCAAAGCGGCGATGATTGGGGTAAGATGCTCACCACTCTGGGGGATGGCGTTAAGGATGTTCTTGGAAAACTCGTCGACCTAAAGAAGTTCCAGATGGCTACTCCCGAGGATCGGGCGGCTGAAATGTCCGGTTATCCGGTGCCGCCCCAGGGTGACGTTCAGACTATCCCATCGAGCGCTACTCCAGAGTCACCAGCACCGGCCCCTCGACCGATGCCGGCTGCCTCTCCGAACAAAGAGCCTGGCGGGAACGGTCATACGCGCACGACCGAGGCGTCGGGGGTCCCAACAGTCGAAGGCGTCTTTCAGGAAAGCCTCAAGGAGCCGGTTGCTCAGTACATCCTGAAGGAGTGGGGCCTCACATTGACTCAGGGCAATGATCCCACGATGTTCACGAACACGTTCATGGAATTCATGAAAGACGAATCGCCAAATGGAGCAGGCGGACGCAAGGCGTGTGCTGCCTTTGCCCAGCTCATGGGAAATCGGGATTGGTCAGCAATGAAGCCGATTATCGTTCCAGCTCTTCCTGAAGACATCAAAGCTGCCTTTGATCTGCCCGGGGCTGATGCGTTCTACAACGCATTCCGCGTAATGGTTTGCTCTTCTATTCAGGATTACTGGACGGGATATCTCCAGGAGAAGCAGAGGGTGGAGGCGGAGCGCCGGGCGGCACAAGGACAGCCGGCCACGCCGGCACCACAACCGGAGCAAGAAGCTCCGCCACAGGATGTGCCGGAAACCACCACGGATCCAGGAGAGGATCTTGTTTTGGTTCCAGAGGAGGCAGCCGCTAAAGGCGAAGTCCCTCAGGAACTCGCGACCGCGGAAGCGCCCGCAGCACCGGCAACAACGGAAACACCAGCAGAACCGCCCACGCAGGAAGCTGACCAAGGAGGCGAACAGCCAACCGCGTAAGGAGCTCTTATGGACCGCAGTCTGCTTGGCAAGAAAGGCGGGGAGTTCCCCGCCCGAGCGATCTCGGCGCCGGTCCCAGGACCAAATGAAGTGCGCCGCACGGCCCTACCGGACGACTTTGGTGGAATCCGTTTCGAAGTCGGGCGTATGGCCAAATACGTCTCGGATGCGAGAGGCGACGCGGTCGTCATTGACTGTGCCAGGCTCGCTGTCTCCCAGTGGGGTCAGATGGTTGAGGAAATGTCGGCACGTGCTGGTAATCCGGTAAGCGCTCACAACTCGAAAGCCATCGCCCTCGAAGGCATAGATATTTGGTGTCGGGGTGCTTTTTGGTATGTCAATGATGGGACCAACGTGGAGGTTATACAAACTCCTAAACGTATGACTAAAATGTCACAGGCTCCAAAGGAGCTTATTAAGCAGTTCATTGAGCCTTTTTACCGAGCCTTCGAGCGGATCGAGCCAGCCATTCGGCAGTTATATGAGCCTGCGCCCAAGGTCGCCGGCGATTGCGATGAAGCAGCCACGCTCGTTTGTGCGATGGCAGCTGCAGTCGATATCACACCGGTGACCTTCCGTTTTGGCGGAGGTGGTGGTACACTCCATCATGTCTGGGCAAGAATTTTTGCTGACGATGAGTGGTATGATTCGGATATAACGGAGCCGGAATTCAACTTGGGAGACGCATCGGCGTTCGATCATTACGAAAGTTACGAGATCCCTTTATGACACAGACGCATCGATTGGGAGCCATTGAACTCATCGAGTTGGGTACCAGTGGACATAAAAATCTGGGAAGAGTGCAGGTTCTTCGACGCCCCTTCCTGGGCTCGCGTACGGCGCCGATGTTGGCGAATCCGGTCAAGCTAAGCGGCTTGGATTTCCTTGCGACCATTGGCTCATTTCTGACGGGCGCATTCGAATACCTGCTCGGCACACTGGCCGACTTGGTGAACGTGCCGCTTGATCTCGCCTCGTCGGGAGTCGGGCTTCTCTTTGACGGCGTGGCAGGCCTTCTCGTTAACGTCCCGATCATCGGGGTCCTGGCGTCGGAAATACTTCTCCTTGGAAAGTCTGTTCTCCAGTGGGGTCTTTCGGTACCAGGGCTTCTTCTCGAAGCCGTCGGAAACATCTTTGGCGAGATCAAGGGTGCGATCGACGCGACCATGACGGACGACGAAAAGAAAAAAGATGAGGCTGACGCAAAAGAGAAGATTCTTGATCGTGCGGAGCAGAAGGGCGGTACAGAACTGCGCAATGCCGTCGAAGATGCAATCGATGGGAAAGCGCCTGCTGGTGCGACTAATGTGCCCTCTCAGCGGTTTGACCTTCCTGAGGGTGCAGACGATATTGGCCGTCCTGTCAAGTCCGACGTCGAAAAGGTTTTGGAGATAGGACTTCCGATTGCGGGTGCAGCAACCCTTGTTTTTCTGGCGCTGACTTAGCATAATATCGCTTCGAGACGGAGTTGGGCCTGTCGTCCAGTTCCATAGAGGACCTCCATCAGTGAGAAGGAGATCGGCATGAAGAAGTCGCAGAAAAGCGACGGTGCCGAGGGAAACGTCACGACCATTGACTTCGGTGAGAAGTTTGATGGGTTGATTCGTGACGAGGCTCTCCGGCTGGCTGGCAAACCCGGAAAGGGCGCTTCCAAGGGGACGCGTTCCGGTGGATACCGGCCTGGCATGTACGGTGGCCACCGCCCCGGAATGAGCGGTTACCGCCCCTGGCATCCCTCGCGCATGAGCGGGGGAAAGCTCGGCGCCTTGATGAGGCTGCCGGCAGGAATTCGGGAGACGTCGAAGGATCTCTTCACGGGCGGCCTGATCGGGACGGCGGGTAACCGCGTTCTGGCGTGGGTGGCTCCGGGAATCCTGAAGACGAATTCGAAGCTGGCCGTCGAGGCTGTTGCCTTCGGCGTGACGCTCATTCCCTACGTCGTCAAGCAGAACGTGACGACCTTTGGGATCGCGCTGCCTGGCTTCTTCTTCTTCATCGGTGCGCTGGCGGATTCCGCCATCAGTGCGACCGACCTGCTCGGTCCGAAACCGGCTCTCGGCGGACCGCAGCGGACCCAGCGTTCTCAGCAGCCGCATGAGACAGCCGTTCTCGCCGCCCGGCGCAAGATACAGGAGGCGCAGAACAGGATGCAGCGGCCCGTGATGCAGGGTGCGCGGCCCGTGATGGCGCGTCCCCGGAACGTCGCGTAGCAACACTGTCGTCGACCTGGTTGTGAAGTAAGTGGTGTAGTTGTTGTGGTGAGGTCGACGGCACGGCGGTGATGTCGCTGGTAGTTTCCGGCGGCGCCACTGCCGTGCCGTGATGTGCTGTCCCGGTTGTTTGTGTCATTTTTTTGGACATTGGGACTCCTATTACGGAGGCACACGGTAATGCAACACAACGCTTATCGCTTTGTGGCGCCTGAGTACGCGGCGCTCATCAACCCCACGGCATGTTCGGCGTTCGCGATGCGCTGCGAAGGTCGCGCTGACATCAAGGAGCGCTCCACGGTTTCGACCGGGACCATCCTTGACGGGACGGCTCTCTCGGTCGATCTGGTCAACGAGACCACCGAGAACGCGGTCTGCGATGCCAAGATGTTCATCACGCCGTTCGTTGAGTTGTGGAACGACGTGACCCTGACGTACGGCTGTCGCTTCGTGACGTCGAAGCTGGAGTTCTCCATCGACGGTGAGCTGGTTATCGACAACAGCGCGGTGAACAACCACCTGTTGTGCCCGGCCTGCCTCGTGGTGAGCCAGCCCACGGCGACCCCGGCGACGGTCCTCCTTGGCTGTGATTGCGAGCTCGCGCTTCTGGGCATGTGCCAGATGTTCTTCCTCCCGAACGGGACGAAGATCACTGCGACCCTCTCGTCGATCCCGACGGGTGGGGGCGACCTCATCCTCAACGGTGGGGTCATCCTGGTGAACTACACCACGAAGGTACGG
>SDBT01017008.1_pt1 | contig 11498 bp, 10 predicted proteins | sample 2277101 | NCBI WGS metagenome assembly SDBT01 (sample SAMN10404973, study PRJNA504765) | marine sediment metagenome | isolation source: marine sediment core GS10_PC15, 103 cmbsf | place: Arctic Ocean: Southern Knipovich Ridge | collected 2010
CTAATTCACGCAGGGCAACATCATCTGAGGTGGTCCAGGAAGAGACATGCATCCACCCCCAATATGCAAGGCGATACCCATAATTTGAGAATAATCCAATCACACGAGATTCATGCCCTAATTTTTCTCCTAACATCTCCCATTTCTCAATCTCTTCCTTAAAATTCGACCTGCTAAGTGCCGAACGAATCTCCCATGTATTGATTCCAATGAATAATAATGCAGCACAGGTAAATATAATCTTTGTTAATGTACGATTTCTCTCAGAGATATCAAAGATCTTACCTAATATGATTCCGATTCCGATAGAAACGGGTATCATCATTGGCAAATGATAATAATCATGTGTTGTAATATGGTAAGAAAATACGAATCCATACAGAACATACCCGACCAAATAACCCACAAGCAGATAAAAATACTTCTTCTTTGTGAAAAGCGAAATTCCTAGAATTGCCGCCAGTACAATAACCAGGTCGATCGTATAATCTAATTCCAAGACCCATTGTAAATAAAACAATGGGTCTGTCCAACGATTAGGAAAAAATCGGAAGCTAAATTGCCCGCCAAGAATCCCAAGGATCACTACCCCGTAAAAATAATATGCCAGAAATGGAACGATTGATAAAATTCCAATAACCCATACTTGGCGATTCTTGAGTGCACTCTTCAAACCAAATTTTTTGATGGTAACCCAAACGAGAGCTGGAGCAAGGAAAAAAACCGCGGTTGATTTTACGTAAATTGAAAAACCAATTAATAAACCGCACAAGATTGCCCAAATTATATTTTCTTTTTCCATCCATTTCAAAAAAGCCCAAATTGCGGCTAATATTGAGGCGATCAGGAGCGACTCAGGTTGAAATGCTCTGCTGGCTGCAGCAGCATAAGGCCACACCATGAAGAATATAACGGCAAAAGTCCCCGCAGCAAAATTCGCAATCCTCTCAGTAACAAGAAACAAGAAAATACCTGCAACCATCCAAAAAAGGATTGCCCACAACCTGGCAGCCCACAATTGTTCAGACCCAAATAATTGATAGGTCAAAGCGGTTAATCGCTCCATTATCTGCGGTTCGATCAATCCTTCAGCCTGCCACTGTTTATAAGACATTTCCCGTTTCCAGTCAGGGGCATCATCTAAAGTTTGAAAATACATCCCACGTGCAATTAATGCTGAATGAAGCTGCCTTGTTGGATGAAAATCCAGAGGAGCATCAAAAAGATCTGACACGCGGATAATTAAACCAATCATAAACACGAGAATTAATAGTGCATACCAAAGCCAGTGACTATCTTTCATTTTCTTGTCCAATAAATATTTACCTAAACCTCTTTATCCTTTGCAAGAAATTCAATTAAATAATCAAGACCCCTTTGCTTAATTATTTCCGTTCTTTTATGAAGATAATTTTCTTTTAGTTTTTCAAGCGGTAAAAAACCATTCAACAAAGAATAAACAATTCGGTTAATTTCACGATGGAGAATACTTATATCAAGTGTAATGCCTTTCATATAACTCTTGAATGCCGCCCAATCTTTTTTACTATCAAGTAAGTATCTCGCTTTTAATAAATATGCGCCTGCTTCTATTTTTTTCTTATTCTTCTGAAAAAGCGGCATGAAATCGGGCTGCTTTCCCATCCATTTATAAATACGAAATGCTTCCTCACCATATTTCGCTGAACCAAGAGTATTCTTTGCGGCCGGATGAAAACGAGCCGCTGCCCAAAATTCATCTACATGCTTGATAGGAAATTTTGAGGCGATTTTGAGCCACAAATGAATGTCCATTAAATAATGAAAATTAGGTTCAAGAGATCCCACGTCATCAAGGGCTTTCCTCCGCATAAATACACCTGGTTGCCCTATGATTTTAAATTCCATCAATTCACGCATTCCCCAGTCACCATACTGCATGGTATTAAAAATTGATGATTCCGAATTGATGGAAAGTACATTTGAAAAAACCATGCCGCAATCGGGATTCGATTTCAACTTCTCTACAGCACTCGAAATCGCGTTTTCTGTGTAAATATCGTCAGAATTTAACCATGCCACAAATTCACCAGTTGCCTTTTTTAAACCTTTGTTTATCGCATCTGCTTGTCCGCTGTCAGTTTCTGAAACAGACCAAGCCAGCTTTTTTTTATATTTCTCGATGATAGCTTGGCTGTTATCTATTGAACCTCCATCAATGATGATATATTCAATTGCAGGATAATCCTGTAAGAGGACCGAACGAATCGTTTCTTCCAGGAATTGGCCCTGATTGTACGAGGGTGTGATAATTGAAATACGGGGAAATTTAGGTTTCATTAAAAAGTGTTTCATAGTTGACTTTCGGGAAAACTGTTAGCTTACCATTTACAGTTGCATCAACTACTTCTCCTCCATTCTTTTGAAATGTCTCGCTGGCTAACCAATATCCAACTTCTGAGGTATCCAGATCTGGAAGCTGCCATTTAAATCCTTTTCCAAAATAACCTGGGTGGAAGTGATTTGGATCATCACCTTTTGAGACAATAGTTGTATTTGGTTTTCCTTTTGTGGAAAAACTATGGTCTACGCCAATCAAAATCACCTTTGAAAAACCCATATAGAAAGCCAATTGCAGGCAAGAATATGTAACGGTTGCACCCTCCCACATGCGTTTCGTTACATCTTTTGCAAATTTCTTCCCAGTGTAGGTTGTGTAAAGATAGTAAATATTATCCTGAGGTTCCAGCCATCGCCTTGCTCTCCAGGATATGAAAGTAGGGATATCTATCTTTTTAAATTCATCTCTAGATTGTTCGATCACAAGATCATTTACTGAAACAAGAAAGCTTGTTTTAAATCCGAGTTCTGGAAACATAAGAAATATTCTGTTCATCCCAAAAGTGAACTCATTTCTTAATTTTTTCATATCCATTTTGCGTAAACTGGGGCCATTACCGATGATAAAACATCTCTTTCCGATATATTTATTATGGTATGAGCGAATACGTTTAATACTGTCCCGCCTCCATGGATGAAGACTTGCTTCTATTGACTCGGGTAAACGATTGATAAAATCCCATGAATTCTTTAAAACCAGAATACCGTTATTAATTATTGATTGATTCTTTTCCATATTTATTCAGTACTTAAACGCGCAATAGCCCCGCCGTCTACAACCAGCGCTTGTCCCGTTATGAAAGATGATTGGGTATTATCTGCTAGAAAATAAATCGACCGGGCAATTTCTTGGGGTGTGCCAATTCGCCCAATAACAGTTTTATTTGCTAAATTATCCAACCACATCTGGATTGATGCTTCAATAAATTGCCCTCTTTTCTTACTTTCTCGCAACATTGGAGTATCTACGGCACCAGGGAGGACAGCATTTACACGAATATTATCTGGAGCAAACTCAATCGCCATTGCCCTAGTGAGCGCCAATAACCCCCCCTTGCTTGCCGCATAAGCGGATATGTTTGCAGATGTAGCGATCGCGTGAACCGAACTCACATTGACAATCGCCCCTCCTCCTCCAGCTTGCAAGAATGGATGAGCAAGTTTTGCTCCAAGAAAAACGGAACGTAAATTAGAAGCCATCGTTTGGTCCCACTCTTCCACGGATGTCTCCAAAAGTGGTTTCGATATCTGAATTGCAGCGTTATTAATGACAGCATCAAGTACCGGGCTGAATTGCTTGGTCTCTGCATACATCATTTTAATTTGATCTGGATTAGAAATATCCGCTTTGATATAAAGAAATCCCTTTTTTTGTTTCATATCTTCCTGGCGCCGATCCACTCCGATAACTTGCCACCCCTTGTCAAGAAATAAATCAACTACTGCACGACCAATTCCGCCTTCAGCACCAGTAATTAACGCAATTTTTTTTCTCGTACTCATTATTCCCGCACTCTCATTTTTTCATTTTTAATTGCATCAAATTTATCAAGCGGTAATTTCAACCCAATCAATAAGTTCCGAATTGTATTCCAATGGACCGTTTCCCGTGCGAGTGGGCTTGAGTTTGAGTTATGTGGAGCAAGCATCACTTGATCCATTGAAAGGAAGGGTGAATCACCTGGAAGTGGCTCTATCTCGAAAACATCCAGCGCTGCACCCGCAATTTTTTTCTCTTCCAAAACATCAATCAATGCAGTCTCATCGATAATGGGTCCGCGAGCAGTATTTATGATCACTGCCGATGGTTTCATAAGCGAAAGCATTTTTCCATTAATCAGATGCCGACTGGTAGAGTTGAGATCGCAATTGATACTGATAAAATCCGCCTGGCATAATAGATCTTCCAAGCGCACCATATCGACTTCATATTTCTTAGTGAATTCCTGAGATATTGGAACAATGTCATTCCCTAGTAGCCGCATATTAAAAACACGCGCTTTTTTCAGTACGGCTTTTCCGATATTACCAACACCGATAACTCCCAAGGTGCTTTCCACTAAGGATTTGCCTGGTATCTTTTTCCAATCACCTTTTTTTACATTCCGATCTAACCAGGGTTGTTTTCTTGAAAATGCAAGAATGTAAGCTAGTACACTATCAGAGACAGGTGTTGTAAAAGCATTGGTTGTGCGGAAAACCGAAATACCCAACGTATCTGCTATGCTTTTATCGATCGAATCAATACCAGTTCCCCACTTCGATATCACTTTCAATCTTGGTGCGCACTGTCTGATTACTTTGCCAGAAAAACGATCATCACCACATATAGTTCCATCAAACTTTCCAGCATAAGCCAATATCTCCTCTTCGGATAACCGCTCATTGACCTCCGGAATAATTACATCACACCCTAACTGATCCAAAATCGGTAGGAAGCGATCAGTATACATAAGCATATATGGTGCTGATAACAAGATGGCGTATTGATTCATATGAAACCTTTTCTTATCCGGCCAGTCGGATTATACCAGTTACAAGTTCTACCGATTTCTTAAGATAATATCAGCGATCATAAAATCACTCTCTTCGTCAATATCCAGAGCTTCATCAGCTTTTATCTCATACATCATCGGTCTTTCGCCAATACGGTTTCTTCTTTCACGCAACTTTTCTGCTGTGAAAAGGTAAATGCATGAATTTTCTTCAAAAACTGGGGGGAGATCCTGAGTCTGAAGAAGAATATTTGGATCGTGATTTATTGGTTTCGTATATTCGTTCCATAACCTTGTTTGAAGGCGAGTGACCGAGAACAATGAATCATATTTTTTATTTTGTTTATTAAAGGATTTTATTGCGTCTGAGATGGTTTCTGATCTCAGCAATGGGTTTGTACTATGAGTCTGCAAATATAATTCGGCGGACACCTGATCTATATCGTATAACAGGATATCATTCATCGGAATGTCATCTTTACAAAGAGCTGCAGGGCGCTCAATGATTATTACCTCCGGAAAATCAGCCCTGAGTCCTTCCATGATAACTTGGCTGTCCGTATCAACGACTACTCTATCAATCTCCGGGCAATCATCCAATGTGTTCAGAATATGATGATAAAGTGGTTTACCAGCCATTTCCCGGTAATTTTTATGCGGAACACGTTGTGAATTATGACGCATAGGTACAAGCGCAACTATCTTTAAAAACTGCATGAACCCTCCAAATCCTTTTTATTCCATTGTATCGGAATTCTTCTGATAATTGATCGGCAGGATATCTCTTTGCGAATCAAGGGCAGTATGGGAATTGTTATTTCTTGGATAATAAAAAGATTGCTTGAGCTGCCATGTCAAGGGTCCAGAGCGCCTGTACCCTAAATAGGTACCATAAAATTGCTGCCAACGAAATCTTAAAATACCGATAATTTCTCGCAACAATATATGTTCTCTCTTTGCTTGGCAAATGTCGCTAGATACATTTTTAATAAAAAGGCGGATGAGGTCAATTAACGTAAAATGCTCTTGCGGATAAATTCTCTTGAATGCCATTCCTTCCCTTAGATACCGTTTTTTTATCCCCCGCCAGGATTCCTCATGCACATGTATAATTTCTGCTTTGGCAAGATACACAATTTTATAATTATTCTCCTGCGCCCATTTCGCCCATGCCAGATCTTCCAACCCCGGAAGTGATTCATCATACGGATTCTTCTCCCACAGGGATCTTCTAATGGCTGCATTCGCGTTATTGCAGAAAGGATGATCTTGTGGATTTTGTGAGATATCAGGGTACCAGTGATTGAAAATCTGTCTTTCAGAAAATTGCGAGCTGGATAATCCACATTGTTTTCCGTAAACAAGAGCAACTGAAGGATCATTAAAGGGCTCTAACATTTTCTCAATCCAATCAGGATATACGGGATAAATATGTGCACTGGCAATGAGAATAAAATTAGATTCCGCGGCCTCTATTCCCATATTCAATGAACGCCCGAACGTGAAATCCTTAGGGTTAATATTCACGATATCAGTATTTTTTTCTTTCGCAATTTTTACTGTATTGTCAGTTGAACCCGAATCTACAAGAATTACCTGAACATCTTGAATGGTTTGCTGCGAAATTCCTTCCAACAGTCGCCCAAGACGTTTTTCCTCATTAAACGCACGAATAACTATCGAGCAAGCTGGTTTCATATCTCTCTAATAAAGGATTGGTTTTTTAAAATCCCATTTAATACTACATTGATTGTTTCAGATTGGCCTTGCATTAATAACTGGGGAGGAAATTTCTTCAACCGTACATAACCACGCCAAACATCATCATCTTTAAGAAATTGATCAAAAGGCAAAGAAGCACGGAATAATTGACTGTAAAGTACACGGCGCGCGTTTTTAACAAAATTTTTCGGGTGTTCAATTGAATCTGATTTTAAAAACTCTTCCAAAAGTTTCTTGTATGCTTCTTTTGATTCTGGAAAATATACGGTTGGCACCTGTGTATATCGCGCTTTTCCCGCACATAGAACAGGTTTTTCCATAATAGAAGCTTCTAAACCTATTGTTGAGTTATAAACCATCACAAATTTTGCGTGTTTTATCAATTCGTAAGAACTTATAAATTCGTCAGGCGGTATAAAGATAATGTTCGTAATTTCTTTTATCCCATTCTTAGCAACCCATTCGGACACCGATTCACGGCTTTCTTTTCCAGGCCGGATCTCATCAGGATGAGCACGAATCACAAATAGGATTTCTGGATGCAGTTTTACTTCTTCAATCACGAGATTCAGCCAGGCAAACATATGCTTAAAAATAGTATTTGCATGCGATTGGCTGGTATCAAAAATCACATTGGTAAAAACCGGAACTACCGCCAAGTATTTTTTCATTTCGTCGATGAAATCATTGTTGAAATGCCGAATTTCTGGCCAGAATTGAACACCCGCAGTCTGAAATCTTCCTTCGAAGCGGTTTGTTAGATAATTATCCAAGCGTACTTCCTGATCATTAGATAATCGAAACTCATTATCCACATCAACCGGATATGCTGTCGCTTCTTTGTCCGTAAAGAAAGCGGAATAAGGAAGCATACCAACTTCGTGAGAAAATACAGACACTTTTTTTTGTTGGGCAGCGAGACGTGCCATCGCTTCTGGATAGAACATTCCATTAAAAACAATAACAGCTTGAGGATGGATGGAATCAATCAATTTAGAAAATTCACGAAATACTCCCCAGGCAGATTGGATATAGGATTGAGCTAAAAACCGGTTTTCTATTGTATCTTCTAAATGATGCCTTCGTAAAATCCATCGCATTGACGGTAAAACTAGTTTGCCTAATGGGATATCCTTATGAACATATGTTATCAACTGGCTAAGATCAAGATTGTTTGTTTCCCGACTGATTTCTTCATCAACTCTATAAGAAAAGTAATGAATATTATTTTTCCCCAGAACAAGTCTGGAAGTTCGCATACATTCACGACAGGGGGGGGCTTTTGATATATTCTTTTTATCTGTACCTAGCACACAAGGTCGTAACCCGCGATTGCAGATAAAATAGTAAGTAGGTATTTTATTCTTACGCAAGGCCAAGCTGGTTATTAGTGAGAACCCAGCATTTTGGCTTAACCCCGATAATCGGGTTGAGGAATTAAAAACAATAACCGGAGGTTCATCAATCTCTATCAATTCGTCCGGAATTGAACGGAGGATTCGCCAGACTTGTATCCGGTTAAATTGGAGATTAAATTCCCGCTGTAATCGTCTAAGAATGCGCCTGAAAATATCCATTTTGGCAAAATTTACAGATATCTCCGTAATTTTTTCAATGATGATTTTTCGCTATCATAGACACACTTTATACCATCACCCAAAGCCATTTCGGTTACTCGTATATATTTAACTAAACGCCGGAATCCACCAGGTTCTACTGACGCTGCCTGATCACTCCCCCACATAGCACGGTCGAGTGTGAAATGCCTCTCCACCATTTTAGCGCCTAATCCAACAGCAACCACGGAGGGAATAAGCCCCACTTCATGCCCAGAATAACCAATCGGGCAATCGTGTTTTTCTATTAGTGTTTGGATCACCATTAAATTCAACTCAGCAGGATCGCAGGGGTAGCAAGAAGTGGAATGCAAAATCACAAGATCCTTCAAACCAATTACTTTAACCGCTGCATCAATTTGTTTAGGCGTAGACATGCCAGTTGAAATGATCATCGGTTTTCCAGTTGCACGAACTTTCAGAAGAAGTTTGTGGTCAGTTAAGCATGCAGATGGAAGTTTAAAACATATCGTGTTAAATTTTTCTATAAAGTCAACTGATAATTCATCCCAAACAGAAACAAACCAGTCAATTCCTATTTCTTTACAAAAGCGATCAATCTCCCTGTAATCTTCCTCGCCGAATTCTATCCTTTCTCGGTATTCAATGTAGGTGATATAACCCCAGGGGGTTTCCCGCATGATATTTCGCTGCTCTTTTGGCACACATAGCTCAGGCGTGCGTTTTTGGAATTTCACTGCATCTGCACCAGTCTCTTTAGCTGAAAGGATCATATCCTTCGCGGTATCAATATCGCCATTGTGATTGATCCCTATCTCGGCGACAATATATACAGGATTTTCATCCCCTACTTTCCGATAACCAATTTTAATTTCATTTGGCATGAATAGCTCCTGAATTTAACATCAATTATAAAGATTTATATAGTTAAGAAACTGCCGATCAATTTCATATCACACTGCTCGGTGCATTTAATGCCGGGTGTCAAGTCAAAGTGGTCCATACGTAGTTTTATATATTTTTCACCGTTCCAAATATCATACAGCGACTCGGTTTTAGCATCTCCCAGAATGATCTCATTATTGAAGTCCTCTACACACTGTACCGATTCACCATTTGATTTAATAGTCATAGATGACCAGGGGAATTGACAGAACTCAATCCAGTGTATAGACTGAGTTTTCTGCTTATTATCTTCATACCATTGTTGGTCCTGGCTTTTTAGATATACATACACATCCATGCCATTGAATGCTTCTTTTAATTTTTCGAATTCCTCCTGCTGCCATGGTTTGTTAAGATTAATCATCGTAATGACAATTGTTGTTTCCAAATTCCGCTGTGCTTTGATATTTAATAATTCAACAATATCCCTGTAGCTTTGGGTAAAATTTGACTGCTGTCCGCGAACTTCCTTATGGCGCAAATCATCAACACTCTCAATAGAATATTTTATATAATCCAATCCATTCTCAAAGGTTTCGATTGTGCGAGTCATATTGATATTAGCAGGGTTGCAGCTAAAATAACTGGGCAACCCCTTTTTCGTCATCCACTCCACGTAATCAGGTATATTCTTATCAAGCAGGGGGTCGCCATACCCATGCAGTACAATAACCTTTGGAATCACGTAAAGAAAGAAATGATTTTCAGCCATTTCATTTGGTTTGATTGCGAATTTGTCTTCGACAAATTTCTGCCACTTATTCCATTCTAAATCAGTCCAAGGACGAAGTTGATCAATAATCTTCTTAAAAAGCTCCTTGTTCATTGTTTCAACCGGTCGGGTCATCATTGTTGTACGTGGGCACATTTCGCAGCGCATATTACATGCATTTGTTGTTTCAATGTTATACATTACGGGTTCGGGGGAACGGAATTCTTCTATTTTATTAATTAAGAACTCCCGGGAAAATTTTTCTCCCTGCATTACCCGGTATTTCAAATCATGAACTTTCATATAAAAATTGATATCAATCATTTACTTACTCCATAGATATAATGTCCTGATTATTGTTTTTAAGGAAATCAATTATATCGCTAAGTCTCTTTATATTATCGAATTGAAAACTTTTCTATTAACATTTCGCAAATTTCACGCACCGCACCAAACCCGCCGGGATGACCAAGTACAAGATCTGCATTTCTTCTTGCTGTAACAAATGCATCATTGGGTACCGCGGCATATCCAACAATCGGGAAACAATCAATATCATTTAAGTCGTTTCCGACATACACCACTTCTTCCACATTGATCTTCTTCTTATTAATCAGGTCGATAAGGGTTTTTTCTTTCTGGTTAATGCTTTGAAAAACTGGTACTCCAAGTTTTTTACAACGAGCTGATACCACCGGGTTAGTTTCCTTTGACATGACAACCACTTCAATATCCGTTAATCTTCGCAGCAATTCCAACCCCATCCCATCCGATCTGCTGGCAGCAATAGTTTCTTTACCATTCTGGTCTACCCATACGCGATTATCCGTCAGCACCCCATCAAAATCAAGCACGAGCAATTTTACTTTATCAGGAAATACGCGCGGTTTTTTTCCAGGATAAACCATATCCATCTTCCCCTCTATTACTAATCGTTCAGCCCGTTTCCAATCTAAGAGTGTGTCAATATCTATTGCAAACTCAGGATTGATCACAATAGGAATAATTGTATCCCCGCTCATAGAATGTTTTCTAAGGATTGTCTCTCGCCTGATAACATCAATATGACCTGTTTGCCAATAAGTTTTAGGTAATTTTTGCCGCGGCTCATTGTAAGCTTCGGGAAATCCATCAATTTTTATAACAGGCTGAAGAGCTCCATTCTCTTGAATGTGCCACATCTTATATGGATTCTGTTCAGATGGTACAACACCTCTTATTGAATCTGCCTCCGTGTGATTTAATAACCCTTCAATTGCTTCATCTATCAGTCCCACTGGAATCACCGGCGAAGTCGGGCGCAAATGAATGATAATTTCAGGTTTATATTCTTCATTTTTTTCCAACCAGAGCAGTGCATGTTCAAAAACAGGAAAATCCATCGTGTCATCTCGGGCCAATTCTTCCGGGCGAGAAAAAGGAGTCTCCGCTCCAAATTTTCTTGAAATTGAAGCTATCTTTTCATTATCCGTCGATACAATCACACGCGAAACATATTTTGATCGTAAGGCAGAAGTTATACTATACGCAATTAACGGGTATCCGGCAAACTCCAGAATATTCTTCCGAGGAATAGATTTGGAGTTACCTCGTGCGGGTATCAGCGCTAGAATTTCAACTTTTTTCATTCGTTTTCCTTAATAATCAAAGATAATCCGTTTATTATAT
>SDBT01017009.1_pt1 | contig 11498 bp, 12 predicted proteins | sample 2277101 | NCBI WGS metagenome assembly SDBT01 (sample SAMN10404973, study PRJNA504765) | marine sediment metagenome | isolation source: marine sediment core GS10_PC15, 103 cmbsf | place: Arctic Ocean: Southern Knipovich Ridge | collected 2010
CCATGCATATGGGAAAACAAGATAGTTATTACATGCTTTGACTTAGTTACGGACGATGATAAAATTAATAGTAAACACGAAATGCCTGCTACAATGTCACAAATTGAGTTAGAATAATTTTATTAGTAATATTTTATTTTACAGGCAAAATAGCTGTAACATTTATCATATTATTAATATTTAAGTTACATTTTATCCATTATACAACTTTTAGATTCTTAAATTCTATCCAAGGTCTAATTTAATAATAGGAAATGTGTGTTCTTAAGAAGAAAGTATTTTCTTAAAACTTTCATTTACATGAGGGGAGTTGGTCACTCTACATAGTGCACAAAGTGGCTGGCCATCATACGCAATGTTAGAACCGCAATAATGACCTCAAGTAAGGATATCTTTGCACCTGAATTGAATATATAAGTTTCCTTTTATATCAATTTATAGTCTATATATGTTCCACAGTTATTACTACATTTCCCTTCTTATGTCCTTTATCGACGTACCTGTGAGCCTCGACGATCTGTTCCAACGGATAGACTCTATCTATGACGGCTTTTATCTTTCCCGCTTCAATAAGCTCTTTGAGAAAGATAATATCCTCAATCTTTATTTTGCCGCCGGTATCCTTTATAGCATTGAGGTAGATCCCTGTCTTTTTTAGAGACTTTTTACCTTGCGAAGAAGAAATTTTGTCTACTGCGTCAAAGATAACATCATAGGTTTCACCGTTTTGGGTAAAATCTTCCTGAGTGTAATCAATCACCTTGCCAGCTCCCAGGGATTTCACCATTTCTAAATTCGTAGTACTGCAAACCCCGGTAACCTCTGCCCCAAAGTATCTGGCAAGTTGTACCGCATAGGTGCCTAAACCTCCAGAGGCACCATAGATCAGGACTTTTTGTCCACTACCGATATTTGCCTTTCTAAGAGCATGCAATGCTGCAATTCCACCGGAAGTAATGCCAGCGGCAGCTTCCTCGAAGGTCATATTAGCCGGTTTTAATGCCAGCAGTCCGTCTTCTGGCATGCATTTATACTCGGCATAACCACCAAAATTAGTCTGAAAGGTAGATGCAAAAACCTGGTCACCTTTCTTGAACAGACTTACATCTTTTCCTACTGATTCAATTTCCCCGGCCACCTCCATCCCCAGTATAGTTCTCTTTGGTTTTATAAGGCCTAAATATATTCTCATGAGGAGCCATTGCGCGCGTGGGACATCAAAACTTCGCATTCGCGTGTCACCCACATGTACTGTTGTAGCGTGAACTTTTATCAGTACTTCATTGTCCTTAGGGATAGGTTTTTCTACCTCTTTGAGCTTAAGAACCTCCGGTGGTCCGTATTTTTCATATACGATTGCTTTCATAAATATTCCTCCTATATTGCTTTGATCCGTTGATTTTCAAGATGGAATCGGCTCATGCTTCCTGTTTGGGCCACTTCCATGCATACCAGACAATTAGTAAAGTAAGTACAATTTCTACAATGTTAATGAATATGATAAAAGCCCAAATTTCTTTAAACGAAACCACATTAGCAATATTAACACCAGTATAGACTATCCCTAATATGATGTTTACCAAGCGATTTACTTTAGGCTTCAATACCAGGGACAGGAAAACCATAACACTCGGGATCGTCATTATTATCACAGCGAAAAACAAAAGAAATTTAGTGAATTGAACACCCTCTGATGCTAATATTTCTGGTTTAAATAATGGAAGAAGGTCCGCATATATATATTAATGTCAGAGATACCCATAATGCTGAAAGCTTTATCTTCACATTTACCTTCACATCCTCTAAGATTCTTGTGGTCTTTTTGTTTATATTCATCTTTTACTCCTATTTGTTCTTATGTAGTTTTCACTATTTTAACACATTACAAAAACACAAGTTAACTTTTTACAGATTTTTTATAGAATAGAAATTTTATCATATTCAAATGAAATACTATATTATTTGTGATATAGTTCCGATTTATTTAACTGGATATCATTGGGTGTTATATAGTTCTTATTATAGGTGAATTAAGAACTATTCGTGAAATACCCGATAAATATGCCTGAAGTGGCTGACCACATTGGACGAAGTTAGAACTAGGATTATAGGTTTAGAAAGGGATATTTTTATACCAGAACTAATATACTGAGCAATTTCTTTTGATTTTAAATGTCATTTAGTAGCAGTAAATTCTCTACCCGTATCTTCGTAATCCGCTAGCATGATTCCATTAAATGTACTTAAATCATCAGTAATTATTCCAGTTATGGTTCCATTGACTGGAGATTCCTTGTCTGTGTCTTCTGGTCTCACAATTCCGGAATAATTGGTAGTTATCTCAAAAGTATTTATATCTATTTTTCCATTAATAGTAGCATCTATGTAAGTACCTCCACTTAAACTTATTGAACCCGTAACTTCTGTAGTTTTAAAATTAACTATTAAGATAACTGGAACCCCATCTACACTACCAGTGTATGTAATTGGTTCATCGGTGATAATCTTCTCTTCTTCAGCTACCTCTTCTGCAGGTGCTGCTTCCTCAGCCTCAGCCTGTTTTTTTCCCTCTTCTTTTGCTATTTGCTCTGCTTCCTCATACTCAGCCTGTTCTTTTGCTATTTGCTCTAATTCCTCAGCCTCAGCCTGTTTTTTTTCTTCCCTTTCCAGTGCCGCCGCAGATGGACTGGAATCTTCTTGATCACCGAATCCAAAACATTGATAAGACATAGAAAAAATTATAAAAAATACAAAAATAGGAATTATTAGATAAAGTTTTTTCTTTTTCATATCGATCTCCTTCAATTGTAAGCCCTAATAAAAAAACTTATTAACTATATCATTATTGTTTAAAATTGAAAATAATAGGAATAAAGGTTCGGTTGAAAAGATATTTTGCATTAAGATATCTACAATACAGTTGCTTTAACTGGTTGGGGAGAGAGGATTCGAACCATAAATAACTTATCAATAAATATACCTATAAAGTTATCAATACAAGTATTGATTGGTAGCGCATAGGGGACTTGAACCCCTGTTTTAGCCTTGAGAGGGCTATGTCCTAGGCCACTAGACGAATGCGCCACAGATAAAAATTTTATAGGTATTGTAGTCATTTGTAAATACCCCGGAGGTTATTATTTGAGAAAACATGAAATGTTTTAAAGACAGGTATCAGTAAAAGGGGGATTATTTAATAATAACTTCTATATCCATTCCTTTTATTGTTTCAATAAACTCGGCATCAGCTTCGCTATCGGTCACAAGAACATCAATACTGTCCACAGGTGTAACAAAATTAATGGATACATGGCCCAGTTTGGTATGATCACAGAGCGCTATGACTTTCTTGGCACTGTTTATTATTTTTTTCTTGGTATGCGCCTCTATATGGTCGGTAGCTGTAATTCCTTTTACCAGGTCAATACCAGTAATGCCGATAAAGGCTTTATCTACATTTATATTACTGAAAGTATCATCTGATATCGGACCAATAAGCGAATGAGTTTCGATTTTAAGGATACCTCCACTTAATATGATATTAAATTCCGGATTGGTGTTTGCCAGCATAGAAGCAATATCACAACTGTTTGTGATCACTGTAAGATTTTTAATATGAGTAATATTTAAAGCTGTTTGAAGACCGGTTGTTCCTGCTTCGATCAGCACCACATCACCATCTTCAATCAGCTTTGATGCTGCCAGTGCTATTTTCTTTTTTTCATCAATAAATTTCTCTTTCTGGGTATCAAATGTCATCTCAGTGCCTACCGGGCTCATGGCCATAGCTCCACCAAAAGTCCTCTTGACCAGGTTTTTCTTATCCAGCCTGTTAAGGTCTCTCCTGATGGTAGTTTCTGATACATCCAGGGTCTTTGCTATGTCTACAGCATTGACACTGCCGATCTTTTTTATCTGGTTTAATATATACTCTCTTCTTTCTTCCCCTAACAAGGCATTCCCTTTCCCTGGCTGAAACAGTAAAATCTGAGGTTGTAATTTAAACATAATTATAAGGTTTTTGATACAATTTTAAAAATCTATATAATATAATAAATCTTTAGTTTAAATATTATTACGGATGTGGTTTAAGAGTCATGAATGATAAAGAATCTACAGAAAAGAAATTAGAGAGCACAAAGGATATTATCGGAGCCCTGTCAAAGATAGGTGAGGCCATAACCTCAGACCTATACCTGGAAGATATATTGAGATTAATAGTGACAGTCACCGCAGAGGTCATGGATTCTAAAATATGTACCCTGATGTTGCTTGATGCAAAGAAAAAAGAGATTGCTATAAAAGCCACACAGAGTATAAGCAAAGAGTATATAAATAAAAATCCTTTAAAGATCGGCGAGGGTATTGCAGGGAAGGTGGCTTTAGAAAACAAACCTGTTTCAATTTATAATATTTCAGAGGATAAAGTTTATAAATATCAAGAGATCGCAAAAAAAGAGGGATTGGCATCCCTATTATGCGTCCCGCTTCATGTAAAAGGGAAAGTAATCGGAGTGCTTAATACCTATACCTCAAAGCCACATCACTTCAAGGAGTATGAGACAAATATCTTGAAGACAGTTGCGGACCAGGCTGCAATTGTAATTGAGAATTACCGGCTGGTTGTGGAGACTAAAGTAATCAAAGAAGAACTTGAGACCCGAAAAACTATAGAAAGGGCTAAGGGAATCTTGATGAAAGACCAGAATTTTTCGGAAAAGGATGCTTTTAAAAGAATACAGAAATTTGCAATGGATAATAGGAAATCAATGAGGGATGTTGCTGAGGCTATTATTCTTTCCCATGATATGAACAAACTATAGGCCCTGGTGAGTATTATAGTTTTAATTTTTCAGATATCCCGCTAAAGCAATAAAATATTTATATTATCAACAAAAAAGTGAGTAGAAAAAATATTTTTCCATGCTATAATTACGTGATTTTATATTAGGATACAGGATTATAGAAATTAAAAGCAGGTTATAAATAGGAGGAATTATGCCACTAGTGCCAATGAAGCAGATCCTTGATGAAGCAGTTAAAAGTGATTATGGAGTAGGTGCCTATAATGTAAATAATATGGAGCAGATCCAGGGGATCATGCAGGCAGCAAAAGAAACCAGTTCCCCGGTAATTTTACAGGCTTCCAGGGGCGCATTAAAATATACTAGCATGTATTATATAAAACATATGGTCATGGCAGCAGTAGAAAATGATCCGGATATTCCCATTTCCCTCCACCTTGACCATGGAAACAATCTTGAGACCTGTATCCAGGCCATAAAACTTGGATTTACTTCAGTTATGATAGACGGCTCACTTAAAGAAGATGCCAGGACCCCTACTACTTTTGAGGAAAATGTTGAAAAAACCAGGGAAGTGGTTGATTATGCCCATAAGCTCGGCGTGACTGTTGAAGGAGAACTCGGCACTCTTGGCGGCATAGAGGATGGAGTGGGATCCGGTATAGTCAAATTAACTGATCCTGACGAAGCAGTAAAATTTATTCAATTAACAGGAGTTGATACTCTTGCCCTTGCCATAGGTACCAGCCATGGTGCATATAAGTTTAAGGCCAGCCCGACTCTGGCCATGGATATTATAAATGCTGTGGAAGAAAAAGTGCCCGGGATTCCCCTGGTCATGCATGGTTCATCTTCGGTCCCCGCACACCTGATCGAGATCATAAACAAATATGGGGGGAAACTCGAAAAGACCATGGGAGTACCGATGGAAAGTATCAAGGAAGCCATTAAAAGAGGGATTAGAAAGATAAACGTTGATACAGACGGAAGGCTTGCGATAACAGGAGCCATAAGAAAATACCTGAGTGAGAATCTGGATGCTTTTGACCCCAGGACCTATTTTGGTGCGGCAAGGGAAGCGGTTTACCAGACAGTTAAGGGCAAGATGGTAGATTTTGGGACTGCCGGCCATGCTGGTGACTATAAACCCTGTTGCCTTGAAGATATGAAAAAAGAGTATCAGGGCAAATAAAAACGCGGCAGGGTTTCATTGATTGACAAATAATAAATTGTTGCTATTATTTAAATCTATATAAATTAAATTTTATTTGAAGCTTATATAAAGATGTATAGGTGGAGGATGGGGGTGAAGAAGCCTTCTTAAGACATGGTTGTTTTAAGGGGGTTTTTGTTTTTTAATTTTGTTTTTTAAAAAAAATTATGTGGGATCAAGAGGACTTAAGAATATAAGATATTTGAAGCGAGGTTATCAAAAGTGGCCGGATCAGATGAAATAAAATTAAAGTCTTACGGGAATAAATACCAGGACAGCCAGGAATATTTTTCCAGGTTCAGGATACCGTCGGGCTGTGCCATTTTAGGGATGATGAATGAGCAGGGGAAAGCCTTTGGCGGAGGGACGATAATAGATGGAATATCCATGATGAGAGAGAGGTCAAATGGCCTTGGTGGAGGCTTTGCTGCTTACGGTATCTACCCTGAATTTAAAAATGATTGGGCCTTTCATATTTTCTATGATGATATCACCGCTAAAGAACAGGCTGAAAACGAATTGGCTGGCAGTTTTAAGATATTATATAGTGAAGAGATCCCGACTAAAAGAACTCCGGGTGTTGAAAATCCTCCAATAATATACAGGTATTTCCTGAAACTAAAAAACAGTTCTACGGCAGGAAGTCCGGGACATGAAGATTCAGGGGATCCATATGATTCCGGGAATGGAACAGAGCTGGAGGAAGACTTTATTGTAAGTTTTATAATGAAAGTGAACAGGGATGTAAAAGGAGCATATATCATATCCAGCGGGAAAAATATGGGGATCTTCAAGGGTGTGGGATTTCCTGAAGATATCGGCCGGTTTTTTGCACTGGATGAGTATAAAGGTTATATATGGACCTCACACGGGAGGTTTCCCACCAATAGTGCAGGCTGGTGGGGAGGCGCACATCCTTTTGGGCTTCTGAACTGGTCCATCGTGCATAATGGAGAGATTTCATCCTATGGCACGAACAAAAGATTTGTAAGCGGGTTTGGTTATGAATGCAGCCTTTCAACTGATACTGAAGTAATAGCTTATCTATTTGACCTGCTGGCCAGGAAAATGAAAATAAGCCTGGATCTCGTCCACTTGATACTGGCCTCACCTTTATGGGAAGAGATCGACAGGATGTCTGAAGATAAGAGAGAGCTCATCAAGAGTTTGAGGGTGCTATATGGAGGCGCCCTGTTAAATGGGCCCTTTAGCATAATAGCCGGAAGCAATAATTTTATGTATGCTTTAAATGACCGGATAAAATTAAGGCCGATGGTAGCTGCAAGAAAAGGGGACCTTCTCTTTGTTTCAAGTGAGGAGGCACCTATAAAAAAGATCTGCCCTTCACCTGACAGCATATGGAGACCCAGTGGAGGAGAACCAGTAATAGGGATCTTAAAAAATAAGGGGGAAAAGGTAGAAGAGGAAGCAGGAAAGTTTTCTGTAAATGATATTTAAGGAGTTTTGTTAAATGGCTTTAAGCCTAAAAGAATCTGAATTTGAAATAGAACGGGATCCGGAAAAGTGCATTTCCTGCCAGGTCTGTGTGAGACAATGCTCAAATGATGTGCATGATTTTGATATTGATGATGACTCAATAGTCAGTGACAATATTAGTTGTGTGGGGTGCCACAGATGTGAGAGCCTGTGCCCTACCGGGGCCCTGAGGGTAAAAGAAAGACAATCCCAGTTCAGGACAAACTATAACTGGTCAGCCGGGCACCTGAGGAATATTTACAAACAGGCAGATTCTGGTGGAATAATCCTTACAGGGATGGGGAATGATAAGCCCTACCCTATATATTGGGACCATATTTTATTTAATGCTTCCCAGGTCACGAATCCTTCAATCGACCCCTTAAGGGAGCCTATGGAAATAAAGACTTTTATTGGCAAGAAATCTGGAAAACTGGATTTTAAGGTCACAAAGGGCCCTAAAGGAACCAGGATAAAGATCAAATCAAAAATATCTCCACAACTTGAATTATCGACCCCGATCATGTTTTCTGCAATGTCCTATGGTTCCATCAGTTTTAATGCCTGTAAGTCCCTGGCGGAGGCTGCTTCTGAATTTGGAACTTACTATAATACGGGAGAAGGCGGGCTGCATGGTGACCTGGATAAATATGCCAAAAATACCATTGTGCAGGTTGCTTCCGGAAGATTTGGGGTTGATGTAGAATACCTGAATAAAGGAGCTGCCGTAGAGATAAAAATTGGCCAGGGAGCAAAACCGGGGATAGGAGGGCATCTTCCCGGGGAAAAGGTGACCAGTGATATCTCTAATACCAGGATGATACCAGAGGGAACAGATGCAATATCTCCTGCACCGCATCATGATATATATTCCATAGAGGACCTGGCCCAGCTGATCTTTGCATTAAAGGAAGCAACACGGTGGACAAAACCTGTGGGAGTAAAAGTATCAGCTGTGCATAATATAGCTCCCATAGCCAGTGGAATCGTGAGGGCCGGAGCAGATTTTGTATCTATTGACGGACTCAGGGGAGGGACTGGAGCCGCACCCCAGGTAATAAGGGATAATGTTGGAATACCTATTGAACTGGCTATTGCATCAGTTGATGAAAGACTCAGGGAAGAAGGGATAAGGCACAAAGCATCTTTACTGGCTGCAGGCAGTATCAGGTCAAGTTCAGATGCCGTAAAAGCAATAGCCCTGGGAGCAGATGCAGTATATATTGGAACTGCAGCACTGGTAGCAATAGGGTGCCATCTCTGCCAGAAATGTTATACAGGAAAGTGTAACTGGGGCATTGCCACCCAGGACCCTTATCTTACTAAAAGGCTTAACCCCCAGATAGGGACAAGGAGGCTTTTAAACCTGCTCAGGAGCTGGTCACTTGAAATAAAGGAAATGCTCGGAGGAGTGGGGATCAATGCCATTGAGAGCCTGAAAGGGAACAGGGAGCATTTAAGGGGCATCAATTTAAGCGAAAAAGAACTGGCCATTCTCGGAGTCAAACATGCTGGAGAGGTGTGGTGATATAGGTGAGGAAGATCTATATACAGGAAGAATATTGCATAGGTTGCCGGCTTTGCGAGATCTACTGCCAGGTAAAGCATTCAAAAAGCAAGAAGATAATAAAAGCCTTCAAAAAAGAACTGAATAGTATGGTTTCAAGAGTGCTGGTGGAAGAGATCGGGCATAATTCATTTGCAATACAATGCAGGCATTGTGTTGATGCGCCCTGTGCCTCAGCATGTATTTCGGGGGCGATGCAGAAGAATAAAAACACTGGTGTTGTGGTCTGCAATGATGATAAATGTGTGGGCTGCTGGAGCTGTATCATGGTCTGTCCCTATGGAGTGATAAAGAGAAATGTTTCAGATAAGAAAATAGTCTCAAAATGTGATATGTGTGAAGATGAAGATATTCCGGTATGCGTTAAAAATTGCCCCAATGAAGCATTAAAATTTAAAGATATAAGCGGTAAGTCCTTAAGTGGTGAAAGCATGGTCGGAGCAGATGACAATGAATAAAAACAATATCATAGATTATATGATAATCGGGAATTCTGCTGCAGGGCTTGCTGCGGCTGAAAGTATACGGGAGATCGACGGGCTGGGAAAGATCCAGATATTGACCGGAGAGGAGCATCAAAACTATTCCAAACCATTGATTACTTATTACCTGGCAGGAAAAGTGAGCCTGGATAATATAAATTTTAAGGACAAGAAATTTTATAAAGAAAATAACCTGGATGTCGCCCTGAAGGCAAAAGTCAGGTCCCTGGATACCCGGGGGTCAAGCCTTGAGACAGAAGACGGAAGAAAGTACAGGTTCAGGAAATTGTTGATCGCAAGCGGGGGAAAACCGATTATTCCAGAGATCAAATCAGGCAATTCTGATGGCAGCGGTAAAGAACCATCTGAAGGTTATATAAATTCACAGAATTATGAAAAAATTGAAGGGATCTTTACACTGGCTACACTGGGGGATGCAATAAAGATCAAACAGTATATGGAAAAAAATAGTATAGATAGCATTTGTATTTTAGGCGGTGGGCTGATCGGCTTAAAAGCCGCAGAGGCATTTTTGGAAATAGGGATCAATGTAAACATAATCGAACTGTCTGATAAAATTCTTTCTGCAACTTTTGACCGTGAAGCTTCAGGCATCATCGAACACCTGATAGAAGACAGGGGCAGCAGGATATATAAGAAGAATACTGTGGATAGGATATATACAAAAAATGAAAAAATGAATTCAATCAAACTAATGGGCGGGGAAGAGATCAAGTGCAAATTGCTGATCATGGCTATCGGGGTCACCCCGGATACAAGTTTTTTAACAGAAGGCGATATCAAGGCAGACAGGGGAATCCTGGTAGATGACAGCATGCAGACTTCAGTAAAAAATATTTATGCTGCCGGTGATATTGTGGAAGGATTCGACAGGCTTACGGGAAAGTCAAAAAATATTGCTATATGGCCCCTTGCAATAAAGCAGGGCATCGTAGCCGGGGCAAATATGGCAGGGAAGAAAAGAAAGTACTCCGGCGGTTTTTTCATGAATTCTGTAGAAATACTTGGGACTCCTTCCATTTCTCTGGGAATTACCAATATGGAAGAAGAGAAAGCTTCCGGGATTGAAATAATCAGGGAATTTAAACCACAGGAAAATAGGTATAAAAAGATTGTGATAAGGGATAATAAGATCATCGGGGTAATAATGGTAGGAAATATTGAAAGGGCAGGAATATATGCCGGGCTTATATGGAATGAAATAGATCTTACCGGCGTAAAAGAAAATATACTGAAGGAAGATTTTGGAATAATCCATTTGCCTGCAGATTATAAAAAGCACCTGGTAGTGGGTGAAGGAGTAGAGGTATAGTTTATGAAGCAGGCCATAGATGCAAAAAATATGAATTACAGGGAATTAAATAATACCATTAGAAAAATCCTTACAGCTGACAAAAAAAGCAAACTTACCGTTACCAATGTTCTTGGGCAGAGATATATAGGGGATGGATTAACAGAATCAGCAGAAATCTTTATTTACGGGACACCGGGAAACGATATGGCAGCTTTTATGGATGGCCCATCACTTGAAATATTTGGAAACGGACAGGATGGAATTGGAAATACTATGAATTCCGGGAAGGTGATCATCCATGGAGATGCAGGTGATATTGTCGGGTACTCCATGAGAGGTGGAGAGATCTACATTGAGAAGAATGTGGGATACAGGTGCGGGATCCATATGAAATCATATAAAAGCAAGATCCCGGTAATAGTGATCGGAGGAAACACAGGCAATTTTCTTGGTGAATATTTGGCTGGAGGAATAATAATCGTCCTGGGGCTTCACGGGCCAAGGTCAAACTTTTTCCCATATGATGAAAACCCGGGGATAGTAGGGAATTATATAGGAACCGGTATGCATGGTGGAAGGATTTATATCAGAGAGAGTATTGCTGAATATAAACTGGTGAAAGTAGAAAATAATAAACGTG
>SDBT01017010.1_pt1 | contig 11498 bp, 28 predicted proteins | sample 2277101 | NCBI WGS metagenome assembly SDBT01 (sample SAMN10404973, study PRJNA504765) | marine sediment metagenome | isolation source: marine sediment core GS10_PC15, 103 cmbsf | place: Arctic Ocean: Southern Knipovich Ridge | collected 2010
GAGTTATTCTGCACACGAAAGGATTTTCATCCCATGAGTCTTTGCCTTTTATTGATTGCCATAGTTCTTGAAATTCACTGTAACCGCCTTCGCAACCTTCTTTCCAACAATCTTTTTCTGAAATACTTTGAAGCCTCTCAACTTTTATATTGGTTATTTCTAGGGTTATTCTTGGAATTACAGGGATGATTATAGGATCTTCATCTCCCCCAATATTTTTTGATACTATAAGCCTATCTCCTATTTTGCCAAAAGGGCATTTACTAGTGCTATCAAGAATATGACTCTTACCCAAAGGCGTGACTATATTATTATCATTCCTAACTTTTGCTACCCTTCTAGTTTGAGTTTTCCTCCCCTCTAAAATAGCATTCACCATTTCAGAATTAAATATTATTGGACGTGATTTTGATTGTGTAGTTTTGGACATGATATGTACCTAATAATTGTTAATAAATTATCCTACCGGAAGGATAGGCGAAGTAGTCCGGTAGAACTACTCGCCACGAGTTTTTATATTAAACTTGTAACACAATGTTTCAATTTTAACCGAAACATCTAATTACTTTATTTCTTATTGTTTGATTTTAACGCAAGCTTTTTTTCCATGAGAACCTTAAAAGTTGCTGCTACTTCCTCTTGTGTGACTTTCATGATAATACCCTCAATTGTTGATCGCAATTAAGTTTGCTGAAACTTAAGAGTTTTTTCCTTAAAATAGACTTGATTATTTTGAATGGATTTGGCATAATATATTACGTTAAGTTGTGTGTTCATAGGCAGGGGTTAGATACCTGCCTATGATTCAAATATATTACTTGTATTGTATTAAAACAGTTTGAGGTTAGTTTATTGAATTGATTGTTGGAAGTGTGTTATTTTGATAAAGATAATATTTCTCTAATACTAGAGCTAGATATATGTGAATAACGTCTATCACATACAAAATAAACAAAAGGAATTTCTATGCCTAAATCCTCATTATTATATTGTAAATTAGTTTCGTATTGCAAATCATAACCGTTTCTTAGTCCTCTGATAATTGCATCAGGGTTTAAATATTTTACAGTGTCGACTAATAATCCCTTAAAAAACCCGCATTCAACGTCTTGGTATTCATCAGCTATTTTTAAAAAAGATTTATCGGGTACGTCACTCTCTTTGTGATATTGTAAGATGATAATCTTATCAAAGATTTTTAATGCCTTTTTTAAAACATCCTCATGCCCTTTATGAAAAGGATTAAAAGAACCCGGATATATACCCAATTTCATATAAATAATAGTAAGAGATTAATAAAGATGTTAAATGTAGTGCTTGATCCAAGCCAATAACTACAAAAAACCAATGAATTTCGTTTTTAGCATAGAGTTTAGAAGTAATTCTTGAAGAAAAATAATCTACAATAAAATGAAGAATCCCATTCACTAAAGCAAAAACCCATCCAAATATTAAAAAAGGCAATGAATAAATAGTAATATGGATTAATAGCCATTTATTAGATTTGCTTTTGTTTTTTGCCATTTCATCAGATTGCAAAATAAAGTCTGATACAAAATGAATCCAGATTAGTAATAAAATTATTTTTAGTTCCATTATTTCCTTAGTCGTTATCTGTGATTTTGATTTGTATTATTTACAAAATTCTCAAGTATTTTCTTATTAAGATCAAAGTTATCTTTTGACTTATGATCCTCCTTAATTATTTCCAATAATTCTTCATTGTTTCCATTAAATAAATCATTTAAAAAGGGTTTAAGCTCATCATCAAGGCATCTAATAAACCCAGTAAGCACTCCCCATCCCCTGACCTGTTTAGATAATATTTTCTCTTTAAATTCGCCCCAAGTTGTATCTTTATATCCTAAAGGCAATATCATATCATCTAAATTGAGAATTTCTTCAATTATTTCAGATTTAGTTTCTTCATTATTAATAAGAGATTGATTGATTATATTATTGTTCTTTTTACCTCTTTTTAAAAGCTTTTTTAAGAAATTTGGCATATTTTATATTGTTTTGATAAATAATCAGATACTAGTTTTGGCAGTAGTTGGATTTGAACCAACGACCTACTTATCCAATAAGGATATCGCTCTACCAGACTGAGCTATACTGCCATAAATGCCGTCTTTCCGGCTGTCAACTAGCTATATCCTAGTAGTCAGTAATTTAGCGAGTCCTACAAAAGACTTCAATTAGGTTTTTTGAATAGAACCGTTTGCCAAACAAACTATAGCTCATTTACGACTAGAGCAATGTCAAGGAGCGGTGGCATTATTCAGTTCTTTATATAGGCGATCAGCCCATCAGTGCTACCGTACTCCGCTTACCCTTTTCTGCCTTCATCTTTAAGCAGGCGGCCCTTACTAATCAATCTTACAAAACTTTTTAAGTTCTCGTAAAATACTAAGCTCCTTATCCTTTTCCTTCAAGGTTTTTTTATACCAAGCGTTTTCTTGTCTTATTTCGTGGATTGTTGAGCTTTTATAAGTAATCATAGATTTGAGGGTTTCAATTTTTTTCTGTTGGGCTTCGGCTATTTCTAATAGCTGGGCTTTTATTGAAAACGCTTTTTTTAGGTCAAAAAAACCTTCCTGTAATTCAATCTCTTTTCTTAATCTTTCAATTTTTCGTTTCATAACTTTATAAAAAATGTTTCTTAAAAAAATCTCTTTCCTTCTGCCACGTTTCAATCAAGTACCCCGTAAATATTCCAGCTATAGAATTATCATTCTTAATTTCAAAAGCCCAATTATATAATAAAGGAATAGGCAAAATAAGAACAATCATAAGTATTGAAAAAGTTATCTTGCCTATTAATTCTAGGCTATAGAATATTGTTTTTATTATAGATTTTATTATTTGTTTCCTTTTATAGATTCCTATTGTCATGCTTTTCTCTTAATTTTTCTACAGTATTAATAGTTTTATAATGATCTTCAACTATTTTAATAACTGAATTGCCAAATGACCTTTTTTCTATATGTGAACTTTCTTCTATGAGTTCTACAAGGTTTAATGGAAATCTTATAGATTTTTGCTTAGTTTTTGGTTTAATTATTTTCTTTGTCATTTTTTATATTTGATTGAGTTTCTTCTAAAGATTCTATTATGTCTCTACACATCTCTATTTTGGTTTCAGTTTGAGCCTGTATAACATGACATGCCTTAATAATATTTCGGTATTTATTTATTAATGATGCTAATTCAATAGATGTATTTTTTTTGCTCATAATTTCTGTTTTTATTTAGTTAAGTGGCACTGAGTCGGAGGTGTCGAACCTCAAGACTTTTATGTCATCATTTCACAAAGTCCGCTGGGTTTAGGTTTGATGATTGCATTCTACCAACAGCCCTTGCGCTCTTGCCAACTGAGTTCAATCTCAGTGCCAAGAACATTCTTAACTATATTTATATAGTTGTCAACAAAATAGTTGTATTGTATCATTTTAGTATAACTTGTATCCCATTGTAATTATTATGTTGACTTCCCACTTTCCACCCATTACAATTCAATCAATCGAATCATTCATTGATTTATCAAAAGTTCTTAATACTCCTCGGAATACCTAGACATTGATTTGATATTCACCACATTTATTAATTTAATCGGTACGGGAATATGAATTATAAAGATAAAATAATAAAATTATTTGACCCTAAATCAAAAATAGAATTTTCCATTAATAAAATAGAAGAATTAGGAAATAAAATTCTGATTTTAAGAAATAGAAAAAAGTTAACCAGTTTTGAAAAAAATATATTATCAAATAACAGATTTTCGCTAGGAGCTAAGTTAGCTTATTTCAAGGTATGTCATTTAAATTAATAATATTTTAACTTCATGGTCACTCTTTCAACTCCCATGTTAGAGTGACCGCCAAATTAAGGAGATATATGTCAACTTACATTAAATCAGATAAGCCCATTAATCTAATAATTGATAATTTCGTTATTTGCGATAATTATTGGATTGGAATTAAAGAGCTTGCAGAATTGGGACTTTATGGATTTAAAAAAATATAACTGATATGTTAGAGAAAATATGTACTGATTTTAAAACAAGTAAGAAACTTAAGGAATTGGAGATTAAAGAATATGGCTATTTCTCTTGGGAAACAATTTCTAATAAAGGGATTACTAAACATAATCTTACCAAAAACCCTTTCAATAATAGGACTGATGAATATCAATGTAGGAATTCTTTTGCGGCTTACACCCTTGAGCAAATTTTAGAAATGTTGCCATTAGAAATAAAATATGGCAATTCAACTTTGGAATTAACGATATATAGGCACAAAGAAGAAATCTCCTTAGATTATAGCGGTTACTATCAGGCAACTCCTGAGCAAAAAGAAAATCTTGCAACAACCGCTGCAAGACTTTTAATTGAACTTAAAAAGGATAAAATAATATGACCAATAACCAAAAAAAGATTTTAGCTATTACCGGAATAGCCATATTTATAGCACTATCAATATTTTTAGTAAAATCAACTAAGGTGTCTGCGAGATTTGATGATACTATTAAGTCTTCTTTTGAGAATGTGATTACTGATACTTATAGTAATCAATAGGAGTCACTCCATTGACGACTAGGAGTCAGTCACGGTCGACCAAGGACTTAGTGTAAATAATTATCGTCTGGCTTGCCCGTGAAAAGTAACGGGTTTTTATTAATATTGATTAAGGAAAATATGAAAAAAATTTATATTGGAGATCGTATAACTTTCAAATCTGCTTGTAGGTGGGGACATAATACAGTTACTCGTGTTGTTATAGCTCTAGATGAGTTACACAGACCATTGGTGCGCTATGGTGGATGGTCTGATTTTATGGTCTTGCCAAAAGAAATTAAAAAAGTACAAAGATCAAAAAAATGATTAACACAGAACAACGTATCAAGAAAGCCCTAAAGGCTCTTCAATTAAGCTTTTTTTATAGGGTTATGGATTTTACAACTAAGGAAGAGGCTGACGATTTAAGAAAGAAAGTTACTAGGCCTATTAGGTCTAAGAAATTTAAAAGATTTTATTAATTTAATGGAGAGTGAAAGTGGACGATAGATTTAAGTTTAGACTAATCAAGGATGGTAATATTGTTGGATATGAATATTGGAGTGCTAAGGCTAAAAGCTGGGTTTATATTAATCTTGATGGATCGAAAGATTTTTTATTAATCGAACATGATTTTAAAGATCAATGTACCGGCTTAAAAGACGAAAACGGAACGCTTATTTATGAGAGGGATTATGTCGAATTAATGGGAGCTGTAATTCAAGTTTATTGGGGGGTAAAATTTGGTATTGGCTGGATAACTAAAACTGTTAAAGCTTCAAAATGGATAAATAAAACAGAAACAAACTCCTTAACGACTTGCGGAGTTGTGATTGGGAATAGCTATCAAATCCCCGAATTATTAACCAAAAATAAATTAACATAATCCAAAAAGAAGTCATCGGCAATATTTACGAAAATCCAGAATTATTAACTCAACCAAAAAGAAAATGACTAGAGGAAATAAAGTTAAAAAGAAATTTAAAAGATTTTATTAATCTTAAATAGTAAAAGAAATGACATTAACATGCCCATATTGCGACCACGAAAACGAAGAGCCGGAGATTGAAAGTTTAGGTGAAGACGAAACAGATTATACTGCATGTGAAGAGTGTGACAAAAACTTTTCTTATTCATATTATATATCGCTTGATTTTGTCAGTGAGGAATTAGAGGAAAGTATTCCTTATTATAATAAACAAGTAGCAAGGAAAAAAGGGCATATCTTAGAATTAAAGTCCAGCTCTCAACAAAATAAGGATTTTGCGTTGCAATGTGCGGAAAATGAACTTTGCAGGAGAGAAAGAGAGCTTAAAAATTTAACAGATTTTATAAAAGAAAATGAGGAAAAACAAAATGACTAACACAAAAACATCATCAGAAGAAATTTCAAAATTAATAGCAGCAATAGAAGAATATAAAAAACTCTTAATCAATTTAGGCAGCAAGATTAAACTGCTTAATGAGATTGGTATGGCTCCTAAAAAATCCGGATGGGAGGACTTCTTAATTTTTGCTAAAGATATAAGCAATAAATCTATTGCTGAAATAAATGATTATATAGACGAAATTTCGCCCTATATAACATATCTTGAAGATGAGATTTATGAGGCACAAGAACGGAATGATATTAAGGCTGCCGGTGAGTATGAAGCTGAAATAGCTGACCATTCTTCTTGGTATAAAGAATCGTTAATATAAAAATAATATGAACGCAGAAATAATAGAAATAACTGATCTTAGAAGAAAGAAAGAGCAAGATGATCTATATAAAACATTAGATCGTTTTGAAAGTATTTGTAATCAAACAATGGAATCAGACGAGCTTTATATTCGTATTATGATTTTTGAGGCTAGAATAAGGCTTCACGGGAAGGATAAGCAGGAATATGAGGAATTATCTGATATTATGGAAATGTGCATTTCTTCTTGTAATAAATGTGTTATAGCTAATCAGAATTAGACGGTGGGTAAATAAATGTTGACTTCTATATTTACTATATTTAAAATGCAGTAGAACTACAAATTTAATCAACAAATTATGACTAATAAAGGAAGGCCGCCGCTGCCAGAAAGTGAAAAGAAAATATTGAAGTTTATCAAATCTAAATACCTTGAGGTAATTGAGATGATTGATAAGAGCAATATTTGTGCAAAGAAACTTAAAAATATAATAGTGAGGGCTTTGAAATAATGTCAGTAAATAAATGTATTTTAATTGGAAATATCGGCCAAAATCCAGAAATAAGAGCAACTCAAGACGGTAGAGAAATTGCTAACTTTAGCCTAGCAACTTCTGAAAGCTGGAAAGATAAAGCAACTGGGGAGAGGAAAGACAAAACAGAATGGCATCGCATTGTAGTATTCTCACAAGGTTTAGTCGGTATTATCAAGGAGGGTAAGAATTGGATCAAGAAAGGTACTAAACTTTATCTTGAAGGAAAATTACAGACTAGGAAATGGACTGATAGCAACGGAATTGAGAAATATTCAACGGAGATTGTTTTGAATGAACATGGTTCAAAGTTTGTTGTTGTTGATAATAAGCCTCAAGAGGGCAAGGAGGCCTATAAAGATGAGAGTTTGGAGGATGTTGCCAAGAAGGAGTTTGAAGGGGCTGGGGTGGTTGAGGATGGCGACCAAGATATTCCATTTTAATCATGGGTAATAATTATAAATTATGAATAACAAAGAATATTATTTGTGGTGTGAATTTAGTTATTCTATCTCAATTCGAAAGAGTTTTGGAGATAGTTTTGTTAAATCGGGTCAAACAAAAGATATTGATGAAATCAAAAAAAAGATTAATCAATTCATTACGAAACACGAGGGCAATGTCACTTGTTATCGTGATAGGGAATGGTTAGTTATATATGCTAATCCAATAAAAGATTGGGAAAAAGAACTTATTAACTTAATTTAATTTAAAAAAATAAATCATGACTAAAGAAATAACCCTATTCGCCCAACCAATAACCGACCCTAAAATCATAACCGACCCCGAAGCCCTAGATTCCATATTGGAGGAAATAGAGAATGTCAGAGAGTATGAGTTTGATTTATCGACTCATGAAGGTATTGAGAAAGTCAGGGAAATGAAGAAGATGGCCAAAGACTGGATAGATGAGCTAGTGAAACAATGCGAACCCTTGGAAGAGGAAGGTAAGAAGATTATGAAAGCAAGGAGCAAAATAACAGTAGCCTTACTATCCGGCAAGGGATCGGTTATTAATGAACTATTAGAGCCTATAGCTACCATTGAGAAAATGCTTGACGACTTGAACATACAGATTGTAACGCCAATTAGAGAAAGAGCTGAATGTACCAGAATATTAGCACAATTAGAAAGATTAAAAGATTATAAGTGGTTAGCTTATGAGGAGCAAGCTAAATCATTAATGCAGCAACAAAGAGACTTGGCAGATATAGCTAAAACCAGAATGGAAGAGGCGGCGCTGGCAGAAGAGAAAAGGCTGAATATTCTAAGATTAGAAAGAGAGGCGGAGATTGCTAAAAATGCTGCTGCACAAGCGACTAAGGAAACGGAGGCTAGGATTAAGAAAGAGCAGGAAGAAAAAAAGAGGGGCGAACAGGCTAAGGTTAATGCTGAACAAAGAAGTGAAGAAGCAAGAAATGTATTTGTACCGGAAGAGGAAAGGAAATTAAATAGTGTCATAACTGTTTCTTGCCCCGATAAAGAGGATGTTGAACATCAAAGAAAAATTCACAACGAGATTTTGAACGCCTTACTAAAATTACCCTCCCCATTAGAGCAGGGCATGGTAGATGTTAAGGTTATAATCAAGGCTATTGCTAATAATAGAATACCGCATTTAACGATAAATTATTAACCTAACCAAAAACAAAATGAATGAAGACGAATTTTACCAATATATGGAATGGGAAGCGGAAGATACCGCAGACAGCGGGGGAATGACTGGGGATGAAGAATATCTATAACTAATTTATTAACAACTAAATCAGAATAGACCATGACTAAAGATAAAATTAACCAACATGAGATTATAATAGAAATTTTAAGCTCAATTACAGCCTTAAAAAAAGAAAAAGATAACCCGTTTTTTAAAAGTAAATATGTTGATTTGCCTACAATTTTACAAGAAGTAAAGCCGATTTTGTTTAAAAACCAGTGTTATCCTACACAGCAGATTTTATCAGGCGACAAAACAACCTTAAAGACAAAAATAACACATGTTGACGGTACTGTATTATTGGAATGTGAAGCCCCGATTCCCGTCAAAGACATTAATAATCCTCAAAACTGGGGCAGCGCAATTACTTTTATGAAGAGATATAGCTTAACCTCATTACTTGGTATAGAGGAAGAGGATGATGACGGTAACAAAGGCACTAAAACCGCTAAAACTGATCATCTTATGATGGAAGTATTAAACTTATTTTTAGCTGAAAAGCTTGATAAATGTCTATCTTCTAATGAGCTAAAGAGTTGCTGGAAAAATAATAAAAAGTATGTTGATAAGCTAAAAGAGGAATCTCAAAAAGATTATGATAAACTGGTTAAAAAAGTGAAAACTATAAATGATAAATTTACAGAAGCAGAAAAGCCAACGGCAGATGTAACCCAAGAAGCCCCAAAAGACGAACCAAAGAATACAACCGGACTTAACGCAGTACAACCTAACCCCAAAGACATTAAGCCGGAAGAGGTGAATAATAAGCCTTTGACCGATGAAGAGAAAAAGGAGATTGAGAATGAGTAAAGATATAAACGAGGTGAGAATAAGGCGAGAATCATTATTTCAATCAATAGTTAATGATGTTTTTAGCTTGGGATTTGTAACGTTGTTATTTTGGTTTAACTATAATTTTATTGGCGGTAGCTACTTAGTAAATTTTATTATTATGGTAATAATGTTTTTATATATTTGTAAATTGGCAATCAAATTTAAAAATAATGAGGATAAACGCTTTGTAGACTATAAGAACGTTTCTGATGAAAAGATTAAAAAAATAATTGAGATTGTGGAGCTTGAAAATGAGTAAAAGATCAGAATTCAGAAAAAACAACAAAGCCCAATGGCCAAGCATAGCTTTTCATATCGGAGGCTTTATACAAGGAGCTATTGAGGGAGGCCATGAGTTCTGTGTCGAGGTTAAGGCACTTGATAAGCGATCTAGTACGGCGTTAAAGACTTACTGGATGTTGATTGGATCAATTGTAAAATGGGATAAAGTTAACCACGGTTATAAACAGGATGTTTGGGATCAATGGTTTAAAAGGGAGGCTGGATTAGTTGAGGAGGTTGACATGATGGCTATGTGGAAGATGAAATATTATAAAGACCTTGTTGTAAAAAAAGGATATAGGCTTTTCGGGAGTCGCGGAGCAGATTATAGCTTAGAAAAAGAGGGCGTTATGGATATTTCTTTAGGCAAAAGATACATAGAAAAAACACGCTCACTAGCAAACAAAGGAGATATAACCAGATTAGAAATAGAACGCCTCATCGAAACAGTTTTGAAGTTCGGCCATGATAATAAAGTGCCTTATTGCGAGATTATCGACAAGGAAGGATTTAAAAGGATGTTGGATTCTAAGGGGTGGAAGGATGAAGAAAAATAGATTCAAAGTAATTACAATTGTTCACGATAACGGATGGCATGAATTAAAGATTATAGAATATACTCACCTTCGAGGCGAATATCCTACAAGGAAGGAAGCAGAGGAAGCTATGGAAGAGATTAAGAGGAGTGGTTAACTACATAGCCACTACATAAATCATCCCTTATATCTAAAGGGTTTAGCTTGAATTTTGGAGTTTTATTAATTTAATTACTACATGAGGATGAGTGAAAGAACATGTTTAAATTGCCAAACGGATATTAGCCATAAAAAGAAAACGGCATTTTATTGCACAGAAGATTGTTATCGAATTAAGAACAAAGATTATTATAAGAATTATTGGAAAAGGCGTTATCGTTTAAAAAAAGAAAAGGATGTATCATGCAACTAATATTTTCTATGATACTTGCAGTTGTCATAACAATCTTAGTTCATCTAATCTCTAAAATTGTTGGCTCTGATCCGGTTATGGGATTACTTACAATAAATTTGTATTTCTTGATTCATAATGATTTTTATAAAAAGAAATGATTAAAGACTTGATAACAAATAAAGACATCCGAGAGCTTAAAAAGAAGTCTAACGAGACGGGTAGACTTACGGGAGATGAATTGCTTTTATTGCGTGAACATGAAGAGCTTTCAAAAAAGTTCAAAAAAGGCGAAAAAAAGGCAAGATGTTATTATGAAAGTAGGCTGCAAAGCTACTGCAGCAATCTGATAAAAGCTAAATATCAATTCAGCAAAGATTCTGTAGTATTCTTGCAAATTGATAATGGCGGGGAAGGTAGTGATGGACAAAGAAGAAGAAAAGCGCAGGAAGGCACGCAGTCCGGCTTTAAAGACGTAATTATATTAGTTTGGAGAGGGTCGATCAAATACCCTTTGCGTGGAACGGATGAGGTCATTAAAACAATCTATCACAGCAAACAATTCTTTCCAGAGTTTAAAAGAATTGGAGGGGTGGTGACAGATAAGCAGCTATATTGGCATAAATACCTAAAAGAAAAAGGCGAGAGTGCTTATTTTTGTAATAATAGTTTATTCTTTGAGAAAATTATCATGAAAGAAATTGAGGGGTTTTTGAAATGATTATTTTTGATGAATATGATACAACATCCGTTGAAATTGATACTACAATGCTTGGTACAGTTCCTCCATTAAAAATACCAATAAATGGCACTGTACTAGAAAAATCAGCATTTGAAATTTTTAAACAAAGAAAAGTTAAAGGTAAAAGAGGAAAGATATGGAAAGAAAAATTATGACCGGCAAATTGTCAAAACAAGAGGTTCTAAGCAAGTTGGAATGCGTAGAGTTTAACATTAACAACATT
>SDBT01017011.1_pt1 | contig 11498 bp, 1 predicted proteins | sample 2277101 | NCBI WGS metagenome assembly SDBT01 (sample SAMN10404973, study PRJNA504765) | marine sediment metagenome | isolation source: marine sediment core GS10_PC15, 103 cmbsf | place: Arctic Ocean: Southern Knipovich Ridge | collected 2010
CGTATCTTCGTAAGTGGTACTGTCCTGCCATCCGCTGTCGTGACCGCCGCTGGTAGTACAGTCGAAGTAGTACTGCACACCGCTTGTGTCGGTAGCGGTGGTTGCGGTCATCGAGATGGAACTGTCTCCGGTTGCGTACGGTTCGGTTGACCAGGTCATCGGGTCGGGACTGGGTGGGTCGGTGTCATTACTATCGCAGGCAGGATTCTGCGGGATGGGAGAGCCGTCGTCCCAGACATTGCAGAGGAAAGTGGGCGAGCCATCGTATGTCAGATGGCCGTATCCATAGTAGTCTTCTTCGAAGACGTTGTACCGGACAGTCACATTTGTCGGTGGGCCGTGACCGGTACCTTTATCAGAGAGGCGAAGAGTATAACCTCCACCCGAAAGGAAATTGTTGTCTATATCCACATCATCAACGGAGCCATTGTTTGTCTGATAGAGAATCGCGGAAGTCTGATCCGACTCGGCCTGAATACTGTTGTGCCGAACTACCAGGTGGCTACCACCCTGGCATTGAATACCATCATTGTGACTTGTTCCAGTATCGTAAAGGTCATGAATCCAGCAATCCTCAATAGTGACGTTTCCATAGTGGTAAACACCGTCTATACAATCATAGATGTTGCATCGCCTTAGGGTCATGTTACCCCCACAGACGCCTTTGCTGCTGCTACCTGAAATAGTACAGTCCTCGATTAACGCCCCCGGATACTGGCCTGTGCAATTGATTCCGTATGTACCGCCGGTAACCTTGCACTTGCGGACGGTTACATTACTGGCGCTTATGGTAATGTTGCCTGAGACGTTCATCAACTCGACAACAGCACCATTGGTTGTGACGGTAATACTGCCTGATGAGGTCAAGTCGTTCTCGGTCAGGCCAGCCCCCTTGATTCCTGTGGTATTGTCGTTCGGGAATCCCGCTGGAATGGGAATTCGCTCGGCATTCGAAATACCTACTGCCAGACCGACCAGCAAAAAAATGGAAATTACGGTAAAACATTTCTTACTCATGACACTTTCTCCTTACTCCCCCGGTTATTAAAGTTTTTCATTGATTACGATTACCGAAAAACAACGATTTGATTTTTCGGGAAATGACTCAACCGCGCCTCCTGTATAGTTGTTTTTTCCTTAGACAACTACATTAAGCACTGCAAAACTGCGCGTTGCCAGAGTTTTTTCCCAACTGTGACAGATGCCTGTCGCACCAGCTTGAAATAAAGTACAAAATCCGAGGGGCCGCACCCGCCATATCCTGATAGAAAAATTGGTGCGTTTCATGCAGGCCCACAATATCCCCTTCCCGAAGGATTATATAGCCTGCAATAAGACAAAAGCTTCCGGCAAACGCCGTAAAACAAAGTCCGGAAAGCACCGAAACCAGACAACACCGGAAACTTTGTAAACAGTTGACAGTAAATAAATCTCGAAAGGAATTTGCTCTGTCATTACCATCACACAAGCTAAAGGGGCCTGTGTCTTTACGGCACAGGCCCCAAAAGCTGCATCTTCTTTTTTATGCCCAACATTACTGCTGATACTCATACGCACCAATGTCAACTGCACTGCCGCTGGGAACGGCATTGCCCTCTATGTCTTCGCTATAACCAAGACTGGTGCCTGCATCTACGGCGGGACTGTTGGACTTGAGATGGTAGTCAAAGTTGGCTGAATCAATGAAAACTTTGCTCTTGTCCTGCTCGATTATCTCACCAGTGCCCGGGTACCAGCCATACTGCTCACTCTGATTCCAGCACAGAGACGTGTAGATGTTATAGCTGCCCGTCTCCCCGATGTCGCCCCAGCCGTCGATGATATTGTTCTTGACAATCAGCCCTGTGCCGCCGGTATAAAGGGCATTGCCACCGGGGTGTATCATTACATTGTTGTAGTAATGCAGGTTCGGACTGTGCTGGCCCTCGCTGGTCCAGTCGGCAACACAGAGAACATTCGAAATATTGGTCTGGAGGACGTTGTAAGCTATCGTTATCGTGTTGGCAGCCTGGGTGGTCAGTGCGTTCGTACCTCCTCGAACGGTGTTACCAAAATACAGGATGTTCGAGCAGCCTTGATAAGCCGTCATGCCGTTGCCGTGCATGCCGGCATGGTCCAGCACAGTGTTGCCGATTATGTACATATTACTGGCACCGCCCATGTAAATTCCCGTTCCGCCATTCTTTTGCAGCAGGTTGTTGGCGACTGTTGTGTTAGAGCCGCTCACCAGCAGTCCTCGGCTGCGCAGGTTCTCGTGGATATAGTTGTTTTCAATTGTGGAGTTGCTGGCACCGTAACGTATGTCCATACCCGCACACTTGCTCATCCCACGGTTGTACGCCACCTCATTGTTGCGAATTGTAACATAGTTGGAGCCGCTGACGGCGTTGTTGATGCCGGAACCGTTACCCCAGTCATTAAAACCGGCGCTGAACTTTATTATCTTAAAGCCCTGTATCGTGACATAGCTCTTGCCGTTGAGGGCGAAGCCGTTCTTTCGCACCGACACGGTTATGTTCGAGGTGCCGGAATGCGGCCACAGATAAACCTCTCCGCTGCTCTCGTTGACCACGTATTCGCCGGCTGCATCCAGGACCAGCACTGAGTTGGCCATCGCATAACGTGTATATGGGGGGTTCGATAACGTCGAGAAGTATATCGTGTCCGTCGAAGGATTGAAACTGGTCACATCCACAGTGTAAACCTGGTTGCCCTGGACCCAGACGTGGACGTAAGCGCCGTCCCAGGCACTGGAACTTGACTGCGTGAAGAAACTCGAATCCTTAATGCTTGTGGTCGTGGCGTCGCTTTGCGGAACCGAGTTGTAGGCTGAAATATTATCGTAGAAGAATGGGTCCGGTGGGGTCGGTCCCTGTGCAACGGCAAGCAGCGTGTTGCCCTCAAAAAGGTTTACCACCCAGACGTCGTCGGAGCCGCTGGGCAGTGTGGTTTCGTACATATTCTGCCAGTTCGCAGCCCCGCCGCAGTCGGCAGCCGATTCACACGGTGTCCAGCCGGTCAGCGGATCAGAGCCGTTGATAACGGCCTTGCCGCTGCCCCAGGTCTGCGCGGTGTCGCCGTCGAAAACAATCGGGTCACCAGAACTGCCGGAGACGTCGAGCTTAATTTCGCCGAAGTAGTGCACACCGCCCTTGAAGATTACCGTATCTCCCGCCTGAAGCGTAGTCGCTGCAGCGGTACCTGTGGCGTTGTCGTCACATGGACAGTGCTTCCACGGGGTCGAAGTGCTGGTGCCGTTGTTGTTGTCCGAGCCGCTGTCGAAGTCGGTGTAGTAGGTTGTGCCGCCGCCCGGCGAAGTGACCGTAATCACAACGGTATCGGTGTCGGTTGCATTGTCGTTATCTGTAACTGTCAGCACAACCGTGTGACTGCCGGTGCTAAACGACACGTTCGGACTCACACCCATGGCGATTTGATTGGTGTCTTCCCTCCAGACATAGCTGCTGATTGTGCCGTCAGAATCGTACGATGCCGAGGCATCAAGCGAGACCACTTCGGTGCCGTTGCTGTCGCTGTCCTCAACAATCTGGTCGGGGCCGGCGTCGGCTACAGGCGGCTGATTGCCTCCGGTCGTAAAGCTCCACACGTCACCGGTAGTGGTGCCAACGATATTCTTCTCATCGATACGCCAGTAGTAGGTTGTCTCGTTGTTTAGTGTACCAAGGTCGAACGTGGTTGCTGTCTGGTTGTCCTGGAACGTGCCGGGACTGCTCGTGCCGAAGTACACATCGTGGCTGGTCGCATCGAAGCCTGCAGTCCAGCTAAGGTCAACATCGTTACTGACACCAACATCCTGGTGTACAGGATAAGGATTAGTCGCCTTTTCCGGCATTCCAGGCTCGGCCTCAGTGGTGAAGCTCCAGACGTCTCCCGGCCAGATGTTAGTATCGTTGATTTCATCGACGGCCCAGTAGTAGGTGGTGCTGTAGCTCAGGCCGTTGGGGTCGTAGGAGTTGGTATCGAAGTTGCCCTTATACTCGGCAGATGATTGATTGGCATCAGCTACGGAGTTGTAATCGGTGCCGAGGTACACATCGTGGCCATCCACATCTGCTACATAGTATCCCGGCTGCCAGCTAAGCACAACATCCTTAGACACATCCGTGGCCCCATCTGTCGGATTAGGCCCGGTTGCCTCAGCAAAGTGGCCGACATAGAGACCATCGATATCATCGGCACTTAATACCTCATCATAGATACGCACATCATCGAGCAGGCCGTCATCGGTACTTGGATTACCATAGAACCTGTCGGCATTCAGGTCGCATCGGGCACCGATATAGATATCGGTGCTGGGATTGAACGAAGCACCTTTCAGGTTGGGGTCACTGCCCACCGAACTGCCGTCGATATAAATCTTGCCTCCATCAGTTGATGATACGGTAATGGCATACATATGCCATTGCCCATCTGCCAGACTTGCAGGTGTGTCGTAAGCCCAGGTTGTACTGTCATTAAGTCGAACAACAGTTCTTACTTTCTCCGGATTTTCCACTTCGGAAGACTCCCGGAAATAGACATTAAGGCTGTTGTCCACGTTGTAAGTATTGTGGCTGAACATATACTGCCATAAAGTTCCGGCCACATCATCGATTTTGAACCAGAAACAGACACTAAACTCATCGGAGGCATTGGTGTAATCAAAGTCCGGAATGGTCACGTAATCATCGACCTCATCAAAGCTAAGCGCATTGCCTCTCGTGCCGCCAACCCATACAGCACCATAAACGGTGCCATCGTTAGTGCCTGTGCCGTCGGCGGCAGTGGTGCCGGAGTTCTCATCAAACTTCCACCAGCCGACAAGATTAGGCTCAGCAGGTATCTCCTGCGTTGTAGCCGATTTACTCGTCGAGTAGCCGGTTTCGTTCTGATTGCTGCTCTTATCACGCGCCTTGACCTGGTAGGTGTACTGCGTGCTCGGACTTAAACCGGCATCCTGATAAGTGGCATTGTCCTGCCAGCCACTGTCGGTACCGCCGGGATTGCCGCTCGTTTCATCGAAGTAGTATTCCACGCCGCTTACATCGGTAGCGGTCGTTGCAGTCATCGAAATCGATGTAGAACCGGTTGCATACGGGTCAGTTGCCCAGGTCATCGGGTCAGGACTGGGCGCGGTGCCATCCTGGGTCGTTGCCGGTTTGGTGGCAGAGTAGCCTGTCTGGTTCTGATTGCTGCTCTTGTCACGTGCCCTCACACGGTAATTGTACTGTGTGGCCTCACTAAGGCCGGTATCGGTATAAGTAGCACTGTCCTGCCAGCCGCTGTCGTTGCCGCCACCTGCCGTGCATTCGAAGTAGTATTCAACTCCACATGGGTCAGTTGCCGTAGTAGCGGTCATAGAAATCGAACTTATGCTGGCGCCATAAGGCTCGGTAGCCCATGTCATCGGGTCGGGACTGGGCGCTGTACCATCCTGGGTCTTGGCAGATTTAACGGCCGAGTAAGCCGTCTCATTTTGATTTGTACTCTTATCTCTGGCCTTGACCCTGTAGCTATAAGTGGTCAGTTCACTTAGGCCGGTATCGGTATAAGTAGCACTGTCCTGCCAGCCGCTGTCATTGCCGCCGCCTGCGGTACATTCGAAATAGTACTCTACTCCGCTGGCGTCTGTAGCTGTAGTAGCTGTCATAGATATGGAGGTCGGCCCTGCCGCGTACGGTTCGGTTGCCCAGGTCATCGGGTCAGGGCCAGGCGCAGTTGTGTCGCCTTCACTATCAGTGGTAGCGGATTTGACCGTAGAGTAACCGGTTTCGTTTTGACTTGCACTCTTGTCACGCGCCTTTACACGGTAACTATACTGGGTGCTTGGACTCAGCCCCGTATCTTCATAAGTAGTACTGTCCTGCCAGGAGCTGCTGTTGCCGCCGCCTGCTGTACACTCGAAGTAGTATTCCACTCCACTTGTGTCAGTGGCGGTTGTAGCTGTCATAGATATAGTAGTCGTACCCGTGGCATTGGGCTCGGTGGCCCAGGTCATCGGGTCAGGACTGGGTGCGGTACCATCCTGCGTGGTGGCCGATTTTGTCGTTGAGTAGCCGGTTTCGTTCTGATTGCTGCTCTTGTCACGTGCCTTGACCCTGTAAGTGTACTGTGTTACTTCGCTAAGTCCGGTGTCCTCGTAAGTGGTGCTGTCCTGCCAGGAGCTGCTGTTGCCACCGCCTGCTGTACACTCAAAGTAATACTCAACTCCGCTTGAATCCGTAGCGGTGGTAGCGGTCATGGATATGGAAGTGGAACCGGTCGCGTAAGGTTCGGTTGACCAGGTCATAGGATTCGGACTGGGTGGCGAAGTGTCCGGCGCAACCTGTGTAGTAGCCGGCTTCGTCGTCGACCAGCCGGTTTCGTTCTGATTACTGCTCTTATCACGTGCTTTGACTTGATAACTGTACTGCGTATTTGGATCAAGACCGGTATCTTCGTAAGCAGTGCCGTCCTGCCAGCCGCTGTCGTGGCCGCCAGGCGTTGTGCAATCGAAGTAGTACTCAACTCCACTTGCATCCGTAGCCGTGGTAGCGGTCATGGATATTGAGTTTGGTCCGGTAGCATTAGGCTCAGAAATCCACGTCATTGGGTCAGGACTGGGAGCCGTGCTGTCCTGGGTCGTTGCCGATTTTGTTGTCGAGTAGGCGGTCTCGTTCTGGCTACTGCTCTTGTCACGTGCCTTGACCCTGTAGGTGTACTGGGTCAACTCAGCCAGGCCGGTATCAGTGTAAGAGACGCTATCCTGCCAGCCGCTGCTGTTGCCGCCGCCTGCAGTACACTCAAAGTAATATTCTACGCCACTTGCATCAGTGGCTGTTGTTGCTGTCATGGAAACAGAAGTTGCGCCTGCAGCGTATGGCTCAGTTGCCCAGGTCATCGGGTCAGGAGCCGGTGCATTTGTATCCGGAACAGCCGCGGTGGTAAAGCTCCAGACATCACCCAGCCAAAGGCTGGTATCGTTAACCTCATCGACAGCCCAGTAGTAAGTAGTACTGTATTCCAGGCCGTTCGGGTCGTAGCTGTTTGTATCAAAGTTGCCCATATACTCGTCGGACTCATGCTCTGCATTGGCAACGGAGTTGAAATCAGTGCCAAGGTATACATCATGCGATGCGGCATACTCTCCCGGTGTCCAGCTAAGAACCGCGTTTGCGCTTACGTCGTTGGCTTCATTTGCCGGACTGGGATTGGTTGCCTCAGTCACAGCACCGGTATAGATATAACCGACTTCTTCCTCAGTTAATGCCTGACTGTAGATGCGCACATCGTCGAGCAGACCATCGTCGGTGCTGGGATTACCATAGAATCTGTTGGGGTTCAAATCACATCGAGCGCCGAGATAGATATCAGTGTCCGGGTTCAGCGACGAGCCCTTTAAGTTCGGGTTGACCCCGACCGAATTAGCATCTATATAGATTGTGGCTCCGTCAGTAGAAGATGCTGTAATAGTATACATGTGCCATTGCCCGTCAGCCAGAGTTGAAGGTGTGTCGTAAGCCCAGGTTGTACGGTCATTAAGTCGAACAACGGTTCTTACCCTCTCCGGCACCTGTTCAGAAGATTCCCGGAAATACACATTAATGCTGTTGTTCGCGTTGTATTTATTGTGACTGAACATATACTGGTATAAATTGCCAGCAACGTCATCTATCTTGAACCAGAAGCAGACACTAAACTCATTGGCCTCACTGGTGTAATCGAAGTCCGGAATTTTCACGTAATCATCAATCTCATCAAAGCTCAGTGCCTTTCCACTGTGACCGTCAACCCAGACCGCCTCTACAACGTTTCCGTCGTTGTTGCCGGCGCTGTCGTAGGCGACGGTGCCGGATGTCTCGTCGAGCTTCCACCATCCGACAGGATCAGGCAGGGCGCTAACAGCTTCAGTCGTAGCTGACAGAGGATTCGACCATGCGGTGGCGTTCTGGTTGCCACTCTTGTCACGTGCCTGGACCTTGTAGGTGTACTGGGTGTCGGCAATCAGGCCGGTATCGGTATAAGTGGTGCCGTCCTGCCAGCCACTGTCTGAACCGCCAGCTCCGCCGGTGCACTCGAAGTAGTACTCCACGCCGCATGGGTCGGTAGCTGTTACCGCCGTCATCGAAATCGAAGTTGCGCCAACTGCATATGGTCCTGTGGCCCATTGCATTGGGTCGGGACTGGGGGCAGTAGTATCAGCGCTGGTCGTTGCAGACTTTGTTGTTGAGTAGGCCGTCTCGTTCTGATTGCTGCTTTTATCACGGGCCTTGACGCGATAGCTGTATTGTCTCTGTTCGATCAGGCCGGTGTCAGTATATGTTGCACTGTCCTGCCAGCCGCTGTCATGGCCGCCACCGGCAGTGCACTCGAAGTAGTATTCCACGCCGCTGGCATCGGTAGCGGTTGTGGCCGTCATTGAAATAGATGTAGCACCGGTTGCATAGTCAGTTGCCCAGGTCATCGGGTCAGGACTGGGAGCTGTGCCGTCCTGGGTCGTGGCCGATTTTGTCGTCGAGTAGCCGGTTTCATTCTGATTGCTGCTCTTATCCCGTGCCTTGACCCTGTAGGTGTACTGGGTCAGTTCGGCAAGGCCGGTATCGGTATATGTAGCGCTGTCCTGCCAGCCACTGTCATTGCCGCCGCCCGCTGTGCAATCGAAATAGTACTCAACACCGCTGGCATCCGTTGCCGTGGTAGCAGTCATTGATATAGAGCTTGCACCCGTTGCATAAGGCTCGGTGGACCAGGTCATGGGATTCGGTGTCGGCACTGTGCCGTCCTGTGTTGTGGCCGATTTGGTTGTCGAGTACGCGGTTTCGTTCTGGTTGCTGCTCTTATCACGTGCCTTGACCCTGTAGGTGTATTGGGTCAGTTCGCTTAGGCCGGTATCTTCATAAGTGGCGCTGTCCTGCCAGCCGCTGTCATTGCCGCCGCCTGCTGTGCAGTCGAAGTAGTATTCGACGCCACACGGGTCGGTAGCGGTCGTGGCTGTCATCGAAATGGAAGTTGAGCTGGTCGCGTACGGGTCAGTGGACCAGGTCATCGGGTCAGGACTGGGGGCAGTGCCGTCCTGCGTTGTGGCTGATTTGGTTGTCGAGTAAGCGGTTTCATTTTGGTTACTGCTCTTATCACGCGCCTTGACCCTGTAGGTGTACTGCGTCAGGTCGTCTAAGCCGGTATCTTCGTAAGTGGCACTGTCCTGCCAGCCGCTGTCTGAGCCGCCGGCGCCTGCTGTACAATCGAAATAATATTCGACACCACTTGTATCTGTAGCGGTCGTGGCCGTCATTGAGACAGAACTGGTCCCGGTCGCATAAGGCTGCGTGGCCCAGGTCATCGGGTCCGGACTGGGTGCTGTAGTATCCGCTTCGGCATCCGTAGTAGCTGATTTGGCAGTAGAATAGCCGGTTTCGTTCTGGTTGCTGCTCTTGTCACGCGCCTTGACCTTGTAGGTGTATTGCGTACTGGCACTTAATCCGGTGTCTTCGTAAGTGACACTATCCTGCCAGCCGCTGTCATTTCCGCCGCCTGCTGTGCAGTCGAAGTAGTACTCAACACTGCTGGCATCTGTAGCCGGAGTTGCTGTCATGGAAAATGAAGTTATTCCGGTCGCATACGGGTCAGTTGCCCAGGTCATCGGGTCCGGATTGGGCGCATTGCTGTCTTCGACTTTGACATTATCGAAGTAGGCATTTACCCACTCATCGCTGGCGGTCGAAGCGTTGTTGTAGGCGCCGACCTTGATTGTATGCGAGCCAGAACTGAGGTTGGCATTAAACTCACCACTGAGCCAGCCCGAATCATCGGTGCCGCCGCCGTTGCCGTCACCGACTATGCGCACAAGCGAGTCGCCGGTGCCGTCGCCGTAGCGTGTGCTGTCAATCATCAGGTAAGCCTCACCGTACTCATTGCTTTCAAAGCCTTCGCCCATTTCCAGGCGGTATCTGAGCGTTATTGTTACCCAGCCGGCTGAACTGAGATTGAAGCCGTCTGAGTACTGACCGTCGGTGGCGCCTCCTGTCGGTCCGGGACCTGTGCGAACTCGAATACCGCCGCCGCTGTAACCATAAGAGCCATTCCAGGTTCCGTCAACGTAACTGCCATTGGTAATGTCGGCATAAGTGAAGCCGTCCGCATCACTGTCGAAGGTGGCATCGATATAGGTAGCGCCCGCAGACTGGGTCGTGGCTGACTTTGTCGTCGAGTAACCAGTTTCATTCTGGTTGCTGCTCTTGTCACGTGCCTTGATCTTGTAGGTGTATTGCGTATTCGGATCAAGGCCGGTATCCTCATAAGTAGTACTGTCCTGCCAGCTGCTGTCATTTCCGCCGCCTGCTGTGCAATCGAAGTAGTATTCCACGCCGCTTGTATCGGTAGCGGTAGTAGCAGTCATCGATATGGAAGTGGTTCCGGTCGCACTTGGCTCAGTTGCCCAGGTCATCGGGTCGGGACTGGGCGCATTAGTATCCGGAGCACTTGCGGTTATGTCCACGTAGTTGAGGTCAAAACCGGTATTGTCCATACAGATGCGCAGTTCATGGCTTCCGGCTGGGAGATTGATATCCTCAAAAGTCTTGTCCAGCCAGACCTGCCAGCCGGCACCGCCGGTATTGAACGTCATCGGCCCGGTTACGTTGTTGCCATCAATCGTAATGTGCAGCGTCTTGTCGGTGGTATGAGCCGAGGCAACTCGTGCAGTGATATCGTAGGTGCCCGCCGAGTTGATGTTCACATCAAACGCCAGCCACTCAGTACCAGCGATCCAGCCGACGTTGTAACCACCACCGACGTCCTCGGTGGTCTCGATGTCCACGTCATCGCTGCGGTATTCGGTGCCGGAATTACCTGAAGTGGTGTCGTGATAACCGACACCTTCACCGCCTGTATTGTAATCTTCGGCCTCTACTCGGCCTGGCAGTGAGACAGCGGCGGCGCTGGTAACAGTCATCAGACCCAGCACCAATAGAAGTGTGATTAAAACAAACGTTTTTTTACACATGGTGCTTTCTCCCTATCCCCCAAGTTAATATTTTTTACGATTACAGAAAAACAACGATTTGATTTTTCGGGAAATAACTCAACCGCGCCTCCTGTATTAGTTGGTTGACAACTGTCTACAATTTAAGCACTGCAAAACCGCGCGTTGCAAAAGTTTTTCCCCAAGTGTGACAGAGACCTGTCACACCAGCCTGAAATAAACCCGATTTTTTTGCCTTTTGTACTAAAATCCGGAAAAACTCTTTTTTATAGTGTTGGAAAACTCCCTAGCGCGCACGTAAAGACTCCAAAAATTCATTTTTAGCCCAAAAACGCAGATTTCAACGTTTCCCAAAGACACGGGAAATCCCCCCTTTTTATGGACTGCAAAAACACAAGGAATTACGGTCCGGTAGTCAACAATATTCCCATCCCGATGGTTTATCTTCAGGAAACAAAACCGAAAGCTGCACGAAATCGCCGCACACAACTGTCGAAAGAAACAGCAAAAGGTATAACTATCCATGTTAATCTCTCGA
>SDBT01017012.1_pt1 | contig 11497 bp, 6 predicted proteins | sample 2277101 | NCBI WGS metagenome assembly SDBT01 (sample SAMN10404973, study PRJNA504765) | marine sediment metagenome | isolation source: marine sediment core GS10_PC15, 103 cmbsf | place: Arctic Ocean: Southern Knipovich Ridge | collected 2010
AAATTTACAAGTCGAGTAGAGATGGTAACAATAGATACGCCATCGAAGTCAGACCGCGGGGAGGTACATGGGTTCCATTCTTTGCAGCTATCCCTTTGAATGAGAAGGATAATGTCTCACCAAAATTGCATCATGGTGCTGCTAAGCGCAATCCTTTGGAAGCGGAAGTATTAGGTACCTTCTTATCTAATGGAGGTAGCAAACGATCTAATGATGGAAGGTTGTGGATAGAATTCGCTGGAAATGAAGCTACTCCAACACAAAGCTATTATATACTTTGCAAGAAGCTACCATCGATCTTAATCTTTGGCGTAGACGCTGGTTCACCTGAATACCAAGTTAGATTCGCCTAAAAGTAGTATACCTGTAATGCAGATATGATCTTAAATACGAGAGTACATCCGCATTGTGTATACGAACAAGTTATACGGCATAAGAGGAGACAATTGTGATTTTAAAAAATGCCGCGAGAAAAGTTGCTCGATATAACGAAGTTGGATTGCACTATAATTTAGTTGCCAATCAAATTTACGAAAAGCGTTTTGTGGACGATACAAACCCTTTTGATAAGTCCTTTTTGGGGTACATTGTAGCTGGTCTAATTTCTTTTGATATCGGACGAATGATGGGTAAAGGATTGGTTGCAAAATATGAAATCGAAGCTGGTGGTTTTGCCTCGCGCCTGAATTTCAAATTACAGGAAATAGTGCCACTACTCGATCCGCTTGTAAACCTCAATTTTACTCAAATAAACTTACAGCAAAATTCTCATGCTATAGAGGCAGCATATAATACTTTATCGGCCAAGGGAAATGGTGCATTACATAATAATCAAACAAAATCTTTTCACGTTGGTGCGACAAAAATTCTGCATTTTTTGAATCCTAAATTTTTCATAATTATTGACAGTAATGCTGCCCGAGCTTTCCGGGGGGCTCATAATCTTCCATTTAAGAACACTACTCAGCCTGGATATTCCGCTCCTTTATACATAAAGTGTATGGAATGTGCTCAAAAAGATATTTTAACGTATGGCTTGGAACAATTTCAAGCTCTTGAGCCAAGTATCCCAATTACAAGGATTTATGACAAGTTGACCTTTGTCACAGGTTCTGAATGATAGTCGCACGTCGTATAAACGGACTAAAAGACTGACGTCAAAATGCTTCGCATTTCTTTAGTCCGGAAAAGTTATACGAAATCATGCGTGGACGATGGTTTAAGCACAAAACATACATAAGCCCAATATGTAGGATATAGAGGTTAGATATAATGAATTTCAAACAAGCGGCATATCATGTGCTGAAAGATGAGAAAAGGCCAATTCCAGCAAAAGAGATTACTCAAATTGCATTAAGAGATGGGTTAATAAAGACTGATGGCAAGACCCCAGATGCAACAATGGGTGCAGTGGTTTATGCCGATATAAAGCAAAAAGGAGAAAAATCCCTATTTATGAAAGTGAAATCAGGATTATTTGGATTGAGGGAATGGGATGAAGAAGCTAAGGAAGGAAAAGATGAAACGATGAAGATGCCACCACAAGTAGACTTGATCATTAAGTATTTGAAAAAAAGACAATATGATAGTACCTCTCCCGCAAATTTTGAAGAAACCCTAAAAGACGCTTTTTCATTTTTAGGGTTTGAAGCGGAATTAATTGGAGGGAGTGGAGATACGGACGTACTCCTAACAGCGAATATCGGTCAAGAATCGTTTAAAGTCAGTGTCGATGGTAAAACAAGTAAATCAGGCAGAATCACAGATAGCCAAATAGATTGGCTTTCATTAAGAGACCATAAAGACAAAAATAGAACAGATTTTGTAGTTGTTGTTGGTCCAACTTTTGCTGGAGGTAATTTAGGGGAAAGAGCAAACGAGTATAATGTCTCTTTGTTAAAAACAGAGGACTTAGTAAAACTCGTTGAGGCGCATTCGAGATTTCCTTTTACTTTAACTGAATTAAAAGACTTATTCAGGGGTAAAGGCGATCGAAGTACCCAGTTAGAGGACTTGTTAACTCAAAACTTGTCCAGAAGAAATTTGCTAGAACAATTCAGAGTAATTATTGGGGAGATGCAATCCTTACAGGATCATTTGGGTTATTTTACCTTCGATAGTTTGGCTGGAAGAGAGAAGATTATAGGGCTTGATATTGGAACTGAGGACATTAAGTATATTATTAGCTTATTGGAACTTCCATTTATAAATGGGGTCAAAGAAATTTCTGAAAACAAATATATATTAACAATCAGAATAGAAGATATGGCAAACATCTTCCGCCAGATATCCAATCTTCTTATTAGTCTTGAAGAGAAGAAAGAACTTATTCCTCCACCAATCTCAGATATCAAGGAAAAGCCTGTATTGGAAAAGAAACTTGTTACAAAATATTTTGAATGGAGTATAAGGGGGCATTCTGTTGTTGCTATAGCAAAAAAGGATAATCCTTATGAGCATTATTGTCCGATAGTCCACTTTCACATGATTTTAGAAAAGATAATTGAAGCATTCAAAAGTCAAAACGTAATCAACACTTATCTGATTTTTTCTATGCTTGAAGGAAAAAATCTATCATCTGATAGACCGTTTAAAGGAAAGGCAGAAGAGTACAAGATTAGAATGGCCTTAGGAATTTTAGAAATTGAAGAATTAATTAAATGGGCAGGCTCAAAGAGACCTATTGAGTATAAACTAAATGTTCCAATAGAAAGAGTACGCGAATGGATTCCCAAGAATATAAAAGAAGGAGAATGAGCGACGGGGCAATACGATCACCTAAGAATATTGAAGGAAACAAAGGCTAGAACTCACCATGTTTGCTTTAATTGTGGCAATGACATATTGCCTGGTGAAACCTACTATTGGGAACGTCTTTTTGAAGACAAGGGTGTATATAGAGCTATGTATATACCGGGGTTCAATTTTCGATACTCGTCAGGCGGAAAAGATAGAAACCAATAGGCACTAGGTTTCTGTTTGCTTTGGGGACGTTGGAGTTATTCTTAGAAATAGGGTATGAGGGGGTGTAAAATGGGTGGGTTTTCTGGAGGGGTGTCATTGACTGGTGGCAATCTTCAAGATGAAGAAGCGAAAAGAAAATTAAATGCTTTTTTTGATGAGTACTATAATGAATTCAGAAAAAGAGCAGCTAATACAAATGTCGGGTTGGCGAATTTCAATTTGGGAAAACCAAATAACTTCTACTTTGCAATAGACCGTAAGAAAATACATTTCATTTTTTCTTCTGATTTTGCAGGTGGAATCAAAGAGGTAATCTATGTAGACTTAAGAAGTCAACAAGGCGAGAATTTTCCAACTCGAGAGATAGCTACGTTTTTTAGATCCCAAAAGGGATTTACAAATTGGAGAGGTTTTTCGATTGACAGCAACATTCTAGAAAAAAATGATAATGAAATAAGGAGGATGGCTTCTGAGCAAGCAGATAAGCAAGTTCAGGAGGAATTCCAAGATTTGATTAAGAAGCACCAGCCTCTTTTTATTTCTGAGGATCAAATCAGATATTTCTTGGACAAGGCCAGTGAAGATGAGTTTACTCAATTCCTTTTAGTACCTTTACTAAGGCACATTGGGTTTACTACTGCCGAGGCCAAAGGCCACAGAGATAGATCACTTGAGTTTGGCCAAGATATTCAAAGAATGAAAATGCGAATGCCGACAGGACACTGGTTATATTTTTCCGCACAAATAAAAAAAGGTAACATAAGCGCAAATACTACAAGACAGAAAGAGAATATTAATCAAGTGCTAAATCAAACTTCAGCGCAATTAGAATGGGAAATGCCAGATGTCGAAAACAACACGCTTGTGAAACCCGATCATATCTTACTAGTCGTTTCAGGAGGCATTACAGAAGCGGCAAAGCAGTTCATATTTAGACATGATTTATATAAAAGAAAGCGAGTTTTATTGTGGGAAAGGGAAACAATAATCAATTTATGTCGACAAAAAGGATTGCCAGAACAAGTTCAAAGGATTATTTTGGACTTTAACAGTAAAGAAAATGTGCTGTCAGGAAAAAATTAGAATTTCGAAACAGTAGGACGGCCATACCAGGGGCCGACAAACGGCCTGCGGCGCCGGGTCGAGCCCACTGTTCATAGCCCATTCTTAGAAAAAGAAGGGACAGCGCCCATTATTATTTACGAATTCAGTTGCTTTCTGTATGGTTGTGCCGTATTACGAATATCAAGAATTGCCGCAATGGGCTTTCCTCATCATCCTACTCAGAGGGGAAATTATCAGCAACGTGTTTTTGAAGATAAGAATGATTTCAGGCAATATCTACGGTGATCTAAAGGCTACACTCGAAGAAAACTTGCTGAAGATATGGGGATATTGTTCTACGAGCAAGAATCAATGAATGATTGCTGCTCCTATTGAGAAGGACAGTCGAGCGCAGAGATGTTCTCAAATCACGATATCTAGAATAGCGCGTAGCAGTTCAGAGAATCGAGTAAAGATATGATTCTGTTTTATATTATCGCTATCTTTGTTCTGATCGGAATCATCAGTTGGATTATTGAGAAGACAAAGAAATATCTGGAAACGAGGCGCTACAAAGAAAAGCTTGGAGAGCTTGCTCCTCAGTTGAATACAATCGACATCGAGGACTGGCGTAAGGAATTATCACGACTGGTTACTGCCTATTCCTCGGCAATGGATGATTTAGGAGAGAAGTACAAGGTTGGCAGACCCAAAGAACGAGTGAGAGCCATAGAGAAATATGTAGAGGAAGAGGCAAATTATAGAAGACGCAGGAGAAAGCCAGCTAAAAGAACGTACAGAAGAAAGAACGGGAGATATAGGAGATATTAGTAAGTGTTTAATGAAGAGCAGAAACGGTTATTAAACAGGCTTTGTGCGATTGACGACATTGAGAGCGGTCTTAGCTTTACTTTGAACGAGTCACGCAAGAACATTGGGGAACTAAAGGAGGTCGGGCAGGCTATTAGCAGGCTTGTTCGGGAGAAGAGCAAGGGATTCCCATGGCTGGCAGATGCTATTGCCCAGTATTATGAGCTACGAGACCTTAAAATAGCGGAGTTCTTGGAAAAGAAGCTTCGGCCAGCGCTTTCTTCTGCAGAGAGAGTGCGTGAAATTGCCAAAGAAAAACGTATTTCAGAAAAGAAGTACAGAATTGCGAGAAATCTAGTCAAGTACTACGAAGCCCTTTTTCCTTGGCTTCGTGAATTCGTGGGCGAGGACTTGGATGAGTTAATTGAACAGGCCTCGACCGCAGAACGGGAAAAAGGTACGGAAGATGATCCAGTACGATTCTTCCTGTCTGGAGCGGAATATGAAAAACTCTCTTCAGTTGAACGCAATCAAAAAGCCTTGGATAGGTACTGGCAGAAGAAGAAAACCTCGTGGGAATTGGGTCGGGACTACGAAAGATATGTTGGCTATCTATATGAAAGGGAAGGATATGCGGTCTACTACCAAGGAATAATGGAGGGCTTTGGAGACCTTGGGAGAGACCTTGTTGCAAGAAGGGAAAAGAAGATAGAGGTGATTCAGTGCAAATACTGGTCTCAGAATAAGACTATTCACGAGAATCATATTTGCCAACTGTTCGGCACAACAGTGAAGTATTGGATCGAGAATCAGAAAAGACTACGTAAGGAACTTAGGATACACCAGGACTTGTTTTCCCAACTTGTTCAGAAAAAATTTATTAGGGGTGTGTTAATTACTTCTACGGCATTATCCGAAACGGCTCGGGAATTTGCCAGTGCACTAAACATAGATGCGAAAGAACAGTTTCTTTTTCAGAAATATCCGTCAATAAAATGCAATATCTCGCGTAAAAAGAATGAAAAGATATATCACTTGCCTTTTGACCAACAGTATGACAGGACACTTGTGGAACAAGAAAGAACGGAGTGTTATGTTGAGACAGTGAGAGACGCGGAGGACTTGGGGTTTCGTCGAGCGTTTCGCTGGCGGGGGGAAAGGAACAAAAAGAACTTGCAGGGCGAAAACAACTGAAAAGATGGATAGCGACTATTACTATTAGTCGCTATATGTAAACTTCTAACATGCCACGCATATCAAGAGTTGTACCAATAGGTTTTTCTCATTGTCCTACTTAAATGCGAAATTATCAGGAATGTGTTTCTGAAGACAAGGATAGTTTAAGGCAACCTCTGTGGTGTCCTAGAGATTACATCCGAAGAAACTTCTTAAAGGTATGAGTATATTGTCCCACAAGCAAGAATTAATAAACGGTCGCTGTCCGTATTTAGTCCGGGACTGGTGAGCATATATGTCTTACCTTTGGATGAATGATTCTATAGGTACTAAATGGCGAGTAGATAAGGCTGCGCCCCTTGATGTTTGCGAGCTTGTGTGACGATTTTTCTATTAACGTTTGAGTTTTTGACTGTTTGCTTACAGATTATTCCGATCAAGCAGAGTTGGGCGTATAGTGTGGAGTTGTTTTCCTTCCTGGAGGATACTACAATATTGATAACTGAGAGAAAGATAACATCTTCAGCTAAGAGAGAAACATGAATGAGTTAATCTATTATCCTGGTTTCGAAATTAATAATTTAAATTGGTTGAAGTTTGCCTTGCTCTATATTGACAAATTGAATCCTATAATTCCTAGATCTGGCGATAAGTATTTAACTGAACTGCACCGAAAATTGTCCGATGAGACTGACCTAATTAGAACCCATAGACCAACCTATAATGAAGGCATTAAATCGACATTAGATGCTATGGAAATTGTTGAAAAAATACTTCAACATCCGAGCAGATATTTTACAATATTCCATACATCGCATATTAAACAGAAGTGGCAGGATAAGAAAAAGCATATTTACATATTGTTTAAGGAAAAATACACTCATGAGTGGGAAAATTTCTGTTTAAGAAATAGGATTGCTCAGAAATGCGATGAAGGCCTTCTTCTTTCCCGAGAATTGGGACTCATATATATGACGATTCTTGCACAAATTATTGCGGATTCTAGGGGTATTTCTCCAATTACAGACCACAAGAATCTTGATAGATTTTCAATCCTAATACGGAAAACAAATAAACTGGTTGTCAAGAAAGTAGAAGTAGCACAAAGCGTTCTGCAATTAAAATTACCTGCGAATCTCGAGCAGATAGATTTAGATAGAATCATTGCCTTTAGAAATCGGAAAGGATTCAAATCTGAGTTGTACGCTTTCCATGATGAATTCGCTAGATTTTACAAGAATATTGAAGATGGGTCAACAATATTTGATTTTGTGAATTCCTTCAAAAAAACTTGGAATGACTTTTCAGATAACATCTTACAATTAGGTATTGGCGGCTCAACCTTTGGGATAGTAGTTTGGATACTAGTCAATTCCCCACAAATAACTACTGCAAATTACCTGAAAGAAGTGATATTAGGGGGTACGTCTCTGATTGTAGGTTCTATCATTTCAATTAGAAGTACATGGAAAAATACTAAGACAAAGAGGTACTGTCGAAAGTATTTAGCAGATTTGACTACACTAAAGCCAGCAAGGACCATATGAGGGGTGGAGTATTTGCACAAAAGCTAAAGCCACATTACCTTCTTTAGTCACAATTTCGTAGTTCCAAGTCCTATAAAATGAATTGCATTCCTTTCAAACATATTGAATTAAGGTAGATAGAAATGAGCAAGAGTTCACCAAATTCCGGCTTATCAAATCCATTCTCAACTGGTGGTGGTGGAGTAACCTTCGAGCAATTGGTTGGCACATCGTATCTCGTTTCTCTTTTAGCAGGACATATACCGAGAGGATTGGATCGGGGTATTACCAAAGAAGTGAAATTCCAACACAGATGGTCTAGGTGTTTGCTCGATGATGTTGTTATAATCAGCACTGATGGTGATATAGAAAGAAAGCTCGCTCTGCAAGTCAAGCATGATTTGACTTTTTCAGATTCGGCTTCAAACAAAATATTTGCAGACGTGATAGACGATTGCTGGAAAACTTTCGGTAGTTCTTTAGGTTGGCAGTTTAACCAGGATATTGACAGAATTGGAATAGGACTTGGGGTTTATCAAAATAAGATTGACAAACATTTTCGACCACTTTTGGAATGGGCAAGGACGTCCACAGATTCAGCTGAATTCTTGCGCAAGGTATCGCTTTCAACATCCTCCTCCACAGAAAAGCAAAAATATCTTAAGATTATCAGGAACCTTCTTTCCAAATCGAAAGGGAGCGATATAGCAGATGATGAAATATGGAGATTCTTGAGATGTCTTGTCGTTATCCACTTTGATTTAGAAAATGCCGGTAGCCGTGATTCGACTCAGTGTTGGAATTGTTTACTTGACCGAATCAAAAACAGAAATGAAGGACAGGCGAAATCACTCTTCAATGTTCTGACTTCTATTGTTGCTGAATACGCTCGTTCAGCAGGTTCCGTTGATGTAAGTGCCCTAAGAACAAAGATTACCTCTCGTTCGATAGCTCTAAAAGACCAACCGAATTTCATTTCGGATCTTAACCACTTAAGAGAGCACTGTAATGCTGTGTTAGAATCTATCCCTGACACCATTGGCGACAAGGTTCATTTGCCCCGAATCAAAATACTTAATCAACTAGAAGCAAGTATTAAAGAGAAAGAGATTGTTGCTATCATTGGCGAACCGATGGTAGGTAAATCGGTATTGCTAAAACTATTGGCAAACCGACTGAGATCTGAAGGGGAGATAATTGCTCTCTCTACTGACAGACTTTCTGGTGCTACACTAGAGAATTTTTTGCACGATATTCACATCCAGAATGATTTTCAAGATATATTATTTGCTGTTGGAAATGTGCCTTTTCGTTGCATTCTGATTGATGGCTTAGAGCGAGCCACAGACAAAGACAAAAGACGTGTTTTGAATGACTTAATCATCAAAATCCGTAAGTACAACGAATCGATGCTTGCTGAAGGTGGGCATCACGATAATTGTTGGAAGATTGTTTTCACCTGTAGACGGTTAGAAGCTATAAATGTTATATCGCATTTAGAGACGCGGAAGAATCTTACTGATAATTCGTTAAAAATAGTCGAGGTTGGATTACTGAGTGATAAAGAAGTTGGAGAAGTGGCAATCCAACTGCCGAAGCTAAAAGATCTTGCCTCACAGGGTCATTTAAAGGATATTCTTTCTCGACCTTTGATATTGGATATATTGACTCTTCCAGATATCTCACTACCACCTGAAGCGGTTCCTTCAACGTTAACTGAAACTTGGCTTCTGGATTGGTTCTGGAAAGAAGTTGTTCGATTAGCTGATAAGTTAAGACAGGGAAGAGGCGACCCTGACAAACGGGAGCAATTGGTGATTCGCATAGCAAAACAATCATCAAACGGGGATAGATTCATTTCTGTGACTAATGATATGGATTCTGTGGCGCTTTCTGGATTGGTTTCTGATAGGCTGTTACTCAGGAAAGGTAATCATATCCGATTTGCTCATGATGTCTTGGAAGATTGGGCCTTAACTATTCTATTAAAGCACCATAAGGATGATATCCCAAGATTTCTAATCCAAACCGGAGAGCCCCTTTGGTTGGTCAGAGCTTTTCGCTTGTATGCTTCTGAGATTCTAGAGGTTGAGCAATCACCGAAAGCTTGGTTAAATCTATTGACTACTCTAGAGGATAAGAGCACTCTTTCTCCTCGGTGGTATCAGACAACCTTAACTGCACCACTTTTCTCTCCTTTGCTGAACGAAATATTACCAAAAATACTGCCACATTTGTTTGAAAAAGATGGAGCTTTATTGAGCAAATTATTGATGGCGTTAAGGACGATTTGTGTTCAACCGAATCCAACAGCGTATCTTCTTTTTGGGGATCTACCACAAATAGAACTCGAAAAATATCTTGCTTATTTGACGATACCAATTTGGAAGCAATGGATCCCCGTTATTCAGTTAATGCTACAAAATCCCGGTGTAATTAAAGGTAAAGTTGCATTTGAGTTTTCATATGTTGCTGAAAAATGGATGACAAGTACCCAGAAAAATCCACTATTTCGCAAAGAGATAGCGAGACTTAGCTTGAAAATACTCAATGATGGTTTGTTGCAAAGTCTTGAGGACAAACCCAAGAACCAATATATCAAATCGGTTCTTTGGGCAGCTAATTGCATACCTGAAATAGTAGATGATTTCCTTAAGAAAGAAGCGCTTCGTGTTTGGCGAAAGAAATTGGGGTTTGAAGAACTCGTTCTTAAGGAAGAAGGTTGGATACCTATTTGCATGCATCTCCCGAAAACTGCTGTAGACATTCTAGAGGCGATTCTATGTAAGAAAATAGAACCCGATAGATTCGGTAGGCACGATCATTTATTTATGCATCTGGGAATAGGATTCACAGGATGGAATCCTCCAACATACTTGAAAGGTCCATTTTTGGCACTGGTGAGATTGCATCCAGATGAAGGTCTAGACCTCATCCGAAGGATTACAAACCATGCGACTCGATGCTGGAAAATGGAGGCAGAGTTGAAACAGCACAGAAGACCAATTTCACAGCTTCTTAAACTTAAGAGTGGTACTATTAAAGTTTGGGGTGATGACCATGTTTTTTGCTGGTATAGATTTCCAAGTAGTGCACCAGACACTATTACTTGTGCCTTAATGGGTCTTGAATATTGGATGAATGAACAGTTAAAGAAGGGTACTGATCCAGAAGAATTATTTGAAAGAGTTTTGAAAGACACGGAATCTGTGGCTGTGGTTGGTGTGTGTTCTTCTGTAGCATTGGCGAACGAAAAGTTATGCCGTGAGGCAATAATTCCAATTCTTGAAAATCCTGCCTTTTGGCTAATGGATATTTACAGATTGTCTGAGGATCTATGTGCTGAGAGTTCTGTCAATATGTTTTCGAGTAACTTCTCCCTAGGGAATAATAAGGGAGACTATAAAATTCTGCTTGATCTTGCTAGACAACGCCATCGTAAACTTGATATACGTAGTTTTGTTCTTCCTATTTTACTGTCTCAATCTAAAGAGGTTAGTAAGCGACTTCACAATGCAACTAGAGCTTTCCCAGACAAGCCTCCCTTCTTCTATGAGGATGAAAAGAAAAACGATTCCTTAGTCCAGAGAAGAATAGAAACTTGCAAGATTTGTGCTAAGCAGGGGGAACGGGAGAATTATGAGACTTTCGAAACTGGCGCTAAGGGACAAATTGGAATTCGGTTTAAGCTTCCTGCACAATTAGAAGAACAACAAAAAGAGGAAAGAAAGTTCATCGAAGAACGAAATAAGTTTTATAGTTTTCAAGGCTGGTCAATGGATCTCTTGGATAAGGGAGAGACTGGACAAGCTTTCGCTATTGAGTCTGCAGTGGAATACGCTGAAGACTTGGTTCGTCAAGATAACCCATCATATCAACCCAAGAACTTTCTAGAAGATTCAGAGCGACAGGCGCGGGCTATCGCTACTTTTGCAGCAGCGTTGCTGATACGTCAATGGCAATGGGTCGAGAAGAAC
>SDBT01017013.1_pt1 | contig 11497 bp, 3 predicted proteins | sample 2277101 | NCBI WGS metagenome assembly SDBT01 (sample SAMN10404973, study PRJNA504765) | marine sediment metagenome | isolation source: marine sediment core GS10_PC15, 103 cmbsf | place: Arctic Ocean: Southern Knipovich Ridge | collected 2010
GGACATCGTTAACCTATCCTGATGGCAAGGTGGTAACATACACCTATGATGCGTTGAACCGGCTCACTACAGTAACCGACTGGCTAATGAACGAAACAATTTACACCTATGACCCAACAGGTAACCTTATCAGTACACTAAACCCAAGCAATACAAAAGCCACCTATACATATGATGCTGCTGGAAGGCTGATGGGGCTGTCAAATACAAAGTCGGATTCTTCTATTATATCCAGCTACAGCTACACTCTCGATGCCATTGGTAATCATACAAAAGTGGTGCAGACTGAACCGTTAGCCCCAGTGCTCACAGACCAAAGTGTTATTTACACTTATGATGCAGAGAATAGACTTACAGGCGTAGATGGCACCACCTATAGTTATGATGCTAATGGGAATCTTACAGGAAAGGGAAGTGACATTTTTACTTACGACTTCGAGGACAGGCTTGTACAGAGCAATATAGGGGGAGTTGTTACACAATACAGCTATGATGGGCTTGGAAACAGACTTGCAAAGACTGAGAGTGGCATAAACACTAGGTATGTCCTTGATATTAATGGAAGCCTCTCTAATGTCCTTGCTGTGACCGAGGACAACGGAACGATAATAGCCTATTATGTTTACGGGCTTGGCCTTATCTCAAAGCTTCCACCTGATGGCACAGGCCACTATTACCATTATGACTCCAGAGGAAGCACTGTTGCAGTGACTGATGCAGAGGAGAACATCACGAATGCCTACGCGTACGACACATTCGGGACGCTCTCAAACAGCAGCGGTTCGATCCAGAATCCCTTCAAGTATGTTGGTAGATACGGGGTAATGGATGAAGGAAACGGCCTCTATTACATAAGGGCAAGGTATTACTCATCCGAAAACGGCAGGTTTATCACCAAAGACCCACGGAATGGAGATGATAGAGATGCACAAAGTCTTAACAGATATCTGTATGCGTTAAATAATCCAGTCAGACTAATAGATATAAGTGGTTTTTCAGCATTGGAAGGTAGAGTCAGTAGAACGATTCAGCAGTCATCAGATGAAATACACAATGGAATATTGGACCTAGCAAAACGTGACGAAGTGCTTAGATCGGCTCCAAGCTTAACTGAGGACCAAAGGTTGGAAAATGAAGAATTATCTCAGGGAATAGATAAGTTAGTGGATTTTTTTAGCAGGGGGATCATAAGGATTGCAAAAGCTGGCGCAAGTAAAATCCCAGGTGTTAGTTTTGTGTTAACAGGGGTTATCACTATGATTGAACAGGAGGTCCAATTGGCAAGAAAGCTTGAGGCCCTGGCCTATGACTTGATTGAGGAATGGCTAAAAACGGAAGAGGATAGAGATTTTGTACGAAGGGCTGGACGAGGAGAAATTTTTGCCTTTGAGATCGAGGAAAAACTACATCAAGCTAAAGAAAAATTGAGAGAATGGGGGATCCCACCTGAGCTAATAACCTTTTTCCTTATGACTTCGGAATAAAATAGGTATGAATATCAGGGATTCAGAATATAAGCGAAGACTGGATATGAGGATGAAGCTTAGAATATTATCCGTTATCGGCATTATGCTTTTTCTATCTATTTCTATTCCAACCTTCGCTGTAACGGTACAGTATACCTATGATAGCCTTAACAGAGTGACAAAAGTAGATTATAGCAATGGCTTCGTTGAAGAATACACATACGACGCTGCAGGCAACAGGCTAGGTAAAGAAGTGACGATACCTGAGCCTGATACCGACGGCGATGGCCTTTCTGATTCCCTTGAAAATACAACCTGCACTAATCCCAATGATGCCGATACCGACGATGACGGCATTTCAGACGGGGTGGAGGACGCTAACCACAACGGCGTGGTTGATTCCGATGAAACTGATCCTTGCAATTCAGATACCGATGGCGATGATTTGCCTGACGGGTGGGAGGTCGATAACGAGCTCAATCCATTAGACCCCACTGGAGACAATGGAGGGGATGGAGACCCAGACAATGATGCATACAGCAATCTAGAGGAATATTACGCCAGCACAAATCCGAATGATGTTTATTCAAAACCCGCTAAAAAAGGGGATGTCAATGGAGATGGCGATGTGGATTTGACCGATGCCATCCTTGCTTTGCAAGTGGTTTCAGGGATAAATCCAGCAGGAGTTCGTTCAGATTATGCATCATCGGGTGCAGACGTAAACGGCGATGGAAAGATCGGGATAGAAGAGGTTATTTATATCCTACAGAAACTTTCCGGGCTGAGGTGATAATAAGATGCTACCTCAATATTTCAGCAATACGGGGTAAATCCTGTTGGTAAACCCCGTTAGAGAGGTTGGTGCGCCTGCGGCGTATAAACTCCTCCCAAAACTGCAATATGTCTTTTTCATCTCCACCCTTATGGATGGCGCCTTTTTCTAACGGGGTAAATAAGGAAGTTATTGCCAACGAATTTGATCCAGAGATGGGAGGAGAGATGAAGTGGGTCTTTATCGGAGACGACGTAGTGAATAGAACCATTGCGTACAAGGTGGATGTGCCGGCAGGTGAAGAGGAAGGAACGGCTAAGACATTTTCCGGCCAAATCTTATACAACGACCCTGTTTCCGAAGCTTCTCATGAGTGTTCTATCTCTGGAGATCAAGAGCTTACCATCGGTTGTGATTATAACCCCCACGATACGAACAGCGATTGGGTGCTTGGGGACTTTGAGTTATTGGATGCCATTGATTGTCGGGCAGAGGTAGACTGTAGGTTATCTCCTGCACAGTGCGATGATGATTTTTACCTGCTTGATCTGATTGATCTCTGGGCTGTGGGCGATTACCAATGTGGCCCGGGGATGCAGATAAGTGTTTCCCATGGGAAATAGCTCCATAAAGGATTCAATTTAATCTCAGCTAAGAAGATCGCCTAACCGCCGAGTGTAGTATCGGTAAGTGGAAAAAATGAATAATGTCAAGAAACTTAAACCCAAATTCACAAGTTGTTTTAGAACCAACGTTCTATATTAAAAGAACAAAGTGAGGACTTATCATGATAATTAATTTTACTCAACATATATTACGCCGCCATCGTTTATTAACAAGGGCCTTAGTGCTATTTCTTTGCCTTTCAATAGCTTTTCTTAGTCTAGAGAAAAAACGTGCTGACGCATCAGCTATTGCAATTGGCTTCGCCACAACTGCGGCGATTGGTGGCGCAATATCAGGGGTCAAATACGCTATAACGCATAATTCGATAACTGGGATTCAGTGGACCTTATCAGGACAGGTTTCAGCCGTTTTGGCTGGTGCTGCTTCCGCGGTTGTATCCGTATTATTACTATTTTATGGAAATACTGCCGTTTGGGAGACTTACCAGGCTACAGAGGAAGGAGTGATAGCTATATTCGATAACCTATTTGAACCCGTAGTGTCTAGCGCACTTGATGGAATAACACAAACAGCTGCCGTCCACTTCTCTGAGCTGAAGGAGCGACTGGCCAGTGCCAAGTTGTCGTTTGCGGCGATCCTTGATCAAGAGATAATCAAAATCAAACTCAATTCTGATCGAGAGAATGGAAGTTTTCAGTTTGATCCACTATGGGCCGATTTCAGCCATTCATCAATTTTAACCTCAGGTATGAGTATTGCCAGCTCAGGTATGGAATATAACAGCTACTATGGTGGAAGCTGGAGGATGCTTACTCCAGGCGCAAGCCAGCTGGAGCTTACCTTTTCTCTCCCCGAATTTAGTTCTAATATAGGGCTCGAGATTGTGCATCTCACCTCAGGCGACGCAGGGGCCCCTGGCGGCGGTTACTCGCCAGTAGATATGTATGTCAATGGTCAACTCTTTAGGGATAATTACGATGTGGCTCAATCTCACAATGGTTCACATTCCTTCGAGACTGATCTGTGGGATATAACGACTCTTCTTCATGGTGGAATGAATAGTATTGTCATTCAATTCGAAGACGACCCCTGGGCATATACTCACTATTGGATGCAGGCGCTAACAGTGCGACCGCTCAGCATTGCACCAGAACCTTACATTTCAATCATCTCACACTCAGACGGCATGACCATTTCTGGGACGGCTATTATCATTGCCAAAGCCCTAGATAGTGATGAGGTCTTTTATACCTATTGGGATCAAGAAGCTAGTTCTTGGAAGTTAATCGATACTGCGACAAACGATGGAAACGATAATTGGTCAGCGGATTTTGATACAGTTAATGAAGGCTTAGGCGCTGAAGGCCCTGAGCAGGTTTGGATTCGAGCAACGGCGACGAATAACAATGGTTTTGAGAAAAATACTGACATATGGGTTTGGGTAAATAACAGCCCCTCGACCGGGCCAATCTTAGAGGTTACACCGGCTTCGCTAATATTCAATGCTCAGCATAATCAGGGCAACCCAACTCCTCAATATATAAAAATCAACAACACCGGGACAGGCAGTTTCACTTGGACGGGCACCAGAAACCCTTCATGGATATCCTTAAGTAACTATTCTAGCAGCGCTCCCTCCAATGTGCAGGTGAAGATTGACTCTTCGGTTCTTCAGGTTGGTGAGAACCCGGGGACAATTACAATAAGCGCAGAAGGAGTAACGGATAGCCCGGTTGAAATACCTGTTATCGTGAACATCTCTCCAGATACCTCGCCGCCAGGGCAACCTGACCTCATAGCTGATTCATGGGTTACTAAGGGGGGAACCTATAATAATTACGGATCCGATACCAAACTCACGGTCGGCAACCAGCGGGGCCGGGAAGCTTTCATCAAATTTAATATCTCATCAATTATGGGGAAACCTGTTTACAAGGCAGAACTTGAAATTTACTGTAGTACTTTTGTTGAAGCTCAATATGGCCAGACATACGTCAAGGTCAGGCCTGGTAAGGTTTTGGGCGATTGGGAAGAAATGGAGATCAACTATAATAATAAACCTGATATCTCAGAAACCACACCAATAAAAACATTGACAGAATCTGATCAAGCCACATGGATCAAGTTCGACATCACCAGTATGGTGAACCGGTGGGCAAGAGGGTGGGACCCAAATTACGGCGTGGCCTTGAGACAGTATGATTCCAATAATTACAGCTATGTTCTTTTTTCGAGCCGGAACGCAACAACAAATAAGCCCATACTAAGGGTTCAGGTACTTGAAGGGACTCCTGATCTAGTCACCTCAACCCCTATCCCTGATAGCGGTAACAGTTCCCCGCCCTTTTACGTCGGTCAAAGCGTGGACTGGCATACTACGGTTGCCAATATCAGCAGTGGCGGCTCTGATTCCAGCCATGTTGGCTATTATATTGGGGACAGTCCAACGGATATTAGTAATTATATTGGACGCAATTATGTCAGGATGCTCCCTGGTGGAGAGATTAGCGAAGAGAATAAGGCATATGCGTTCCAAGACACCGATGTCGGGACTAACAAATACCTGATAGTAAAGGCTGATTACCAGGGGAATATAGCTGAAACAAACGATGACAATAACATTAGTTATTATGGGCCATTCGAAGTAAGACGCCCCAAGTCCTTGGAGGTAAACCCAGGAAGCCTCAACTTTTTTGCCTCGGAAGGCCGCGACAACCCGGAACCTCAATTTTTATCAATATCTAACTCTGGCGATGGCGAGTTAGATTGGACGGCGTCTTCAGCGGCTGCCTCTTGGTTAAACCTCAACCCAACCAACGGACTAGGAAACGCTTCGATTCGGGTTTCCGTCGATATCGCGGGTTTGAGCCAGGCAAACAGTCCATATACGGAGACCATTACCATAGATGCTCCAGGCGCAACAGAAAGCCCACGCCAGGTCCCCGTGACATTGAACGTTATATTAAATGAGCCACCTACAGCCACGATTGATTCAATCACGCCGAATCCAGCCACACCAGGCAGCGATACAGTGTCTTTTACCGGTTCGGGAGTAGACAATGATGAAGGGGGAGCATCAATAGTTGCCTACAATTGGCGATCCAGCCTGGACGGAGACCTGAGCAGTTCCGTAAGCTTTACCAAGGCAGCTAATGACCTGAGTGTTGGGGCGCACACCATCTATCTTAAGGTAAAAGACAACGAACAACTATGGTCCGCAGAAGACTCTGAGGTTCTGACCATAATCGACAAGGCACCCACAGCCAGCATCATCTCAATTTCTCCCAGTTCTGTCGCGGCAGGACAGCCCGTAACTTTTTCAGGCTCCGGTCAGGATCACGACGAAAATGCAAGCTCGATTACCGAATATAGCTGGCGCTCTGACGTTGACGGGGTGATCGGGATCCAAAGCCAATTTGATCTTTCCACACTGTCTGTCGGGAATCACATCATATATCTCAAGGTGAGAGATGACGAGGGGACATGGTCGGACGAAGTATCGAGCACGGTGACCATTACCGATAATACTCCCCCCTATACCGAAGGTCACGATCCTGCCAAGGGGACGACTGGCGTTCCCATCAATAGTCTGATTATTGTTAAGGTGAAAGACGATGGCGCAGGCGTGGATATGTCCTCCATCGTCATGACCGTGGACGGCGTACCTGTCGCCCCGATTATTACAGGAACCCCGCGTGAGTACGAGGTCAAATATATTCCCCAGGAAAACTTTGCCTATAATCAGACCATCAACATAACAATCAGCGCAAAAGACCTAGCCAGTCCGGCCAATACTATGCCCGTTGAGAGTTACTCAATTATGACTGCCGGAATAACGGCCAAAACAATCGCGCCCACTAAAGATGCATGGGTCGAGTACACTTCACCAGATGCCAACCATGGCGCCGATACATCACTGCTTACAGGTTATACAGATGAAGATTGTTACGAAGGCCTTGAAACCTATATCTTCTTTGATGTCTTGAACGAGATTCCCAGCGGCTCGACTGTCACCCAGGCAACTATATCTCTATATTGTTGGGATATAGGCTCGATTCCTTACGATTATGCGTATTTAGATAGCTATCCAGTCGTTGAAGCGTGGCAGGAAAATACCATCACCTGGAGTAATAAACCCAGGTTTGAAAATTGGGGGGCAGGTCAAGATTTTACTACGACAGGATGGGTGACCGTTGACGTGACCGAGTTTGTCCAGAAATGGATGGACGGCACATTGACCAATCATGGTGTTGCTTTCCAGAATGACTGGGAGATGTATACAAATCGATTTTATAGCCGCGAATTTTCAAACACAGCGCTCAGACCTAAGCTTGAAGTCCAATACTATGAGACCGGAACCGGCACTTTGTCGGTGACATCTGCTCCCGAAGGCGCGAAAATATTTATTGATGATGTTGACACCGGGTTTGTCACGCCGCATGATTTCACTCTGGATACCGGAAGCTATAATATTAAGATTACAAAAGACGGGTATGTTGATTGGGGTCCAAATAAGTATGTGGTAAACAAGGATGGAACGACTCTTGTTGAGGCGGAATTGATCAAAGGGGTCAAGGTTTCCATTCCGGTGACTGAGGACGCATTTGTCGGCACAGGATATTGGCCCAATCCTGACCAGAATTACGGTAGCGAACCAACCCTTTATCTGGGCGTTGAATCCGGCAATCCAGATGCTAACTTCAAATCGTACCTAAAGTTTTCAGACCTGTCTGCTGTTCCCGCCGATCAGATAATTGTAGAGGCAAAGCTGAAACTGTTCTGTTCGCAACGCAATAACTTTGGACCGTATATCAATATCCACGAGGTTACCAGTTCCTGGGCTGAGGGGTCAATTACGTGGAATAATGTCCCTTCAAACGGCAGTGATATTCACATGCGACAATCCATATATAACCATTGGAATTACTTTCAGATTACCGGCCTTTTCAGAGAGTGGTATGAAGGGTCCAAAGATAATTATGGACTGCTGTTAAATCCAGAGAGCTACGGAGCAGCAAAACTGCTGGCCATTTTCAACAGCAAGGAAGGTACTTATAAGCCAGTAATTGAAGTAATCTACAGGGCGTCTGATCCTGGTGATACAACGCCTCCGACGGGGACGATCACGATTAATGGCGGAGCGGTAACCACGACGTCCACATCGGTAACGCTCGCCCTTTCCGCGACGGATGAAGAAAGCGGAATGGGTTCAGGCAACATGATGTTCAGCAATAACAACAGGACGTGGTCATCTCCTGAGCCGTATGCTGAGACAAAGAGCTGGACGTTGGAAAGTAGTGATGGAACCAAGGTTGTTTATGTAAGATTCATGGACTCGTATGGAAACTGGTCAGAAGCTTTTTATGACTCGATTATATTGAGCAGCCCTGATAATACTGCTCCGGCGGAACCGATCAATCTTACAGTAACGCCTAGCGGGTGGACTAATAACAATTCATTTGCCATTGACTGGTCAAATCCCTCAGATCCTTCAGGTATAGCCGGTGCCTACTACAAGATAGGATCTCCGCCAACATCTTCTGACGATGGAACATATACTACTGATAAACCTATTTTAGGGATAAATGCAACTGTTGCAGGTGGACAGAATATCTATATTTGGCTCAAGGACGGATCGGGCAATGTAAATCATGAAAATTATAGTCAGGCGGTTCTTTATTATGATGGGACAGCTCCTACTTTTAGCTCTTGGACAAAGAGTCCGACAGATCTCAAACAGGATTCTTCTGGAAATTTAAGAGTTTTTGTAACCATAGAAGACACAGGAGGGAGCGGTATAGAAGGTATTATTCCTCAATGTTCTTACTACGTCCAGGGTGGGTCCTATAACAATTACCAAAATATGACCCATGATACAGGGGATAACTGGTACTACGATATACCTGATCAAGGTTGGTCTGACCTTGGCGGATTAGACCTTTACTATCGAGTTAAATGTGAAGATGTGGCTGGCAATGAAGGTGTGAGCGGCGAGCAGAGTGAACTTATCGACTGGGCGACACCAAGTCAGGTCACATCGCCCAATCCGACAGATGGCGCTACTGATATTGGGATCACGTACGATATTAGTTGGGACTTTGCTGACTGGACAGAGAGCTATGATGTTTACTTTGGAACAGAATACAATTCTGTTTTCAATGCGAATACCAATACGCCAGATATTTATGAGGGTAACCAAACCGAAATTTACTATAATCCGGGCATCCTGAATCAAGATCAAACCTACTATTGGAGGATTGACTCTGTAAATCATGGACTGATTACTAAGGGAGATGTCTGTAGTTTTACTACAGAAACAATCCAACTAACCTCTGTGACTGTCGAGGGCAGGCAGATATTAGTAAATGGAGAGCCTTTTGCAATAAAAGGGGTGGGTTACTCACTTGTTCCTATTGGGATAGACCCTGAGACCACCGCTCCGTATGGAGATTATTTTACGTCTGATTACAGTACTATTTATGACCGGGATTTTCCGGTGTTGAGAGAGATGGGTACAAATACTATCCGGCTATGGGGATGGAACAATACCTCTGACCATACTGACTTTTTAGACAATGCATACAATGGAGGGAGTGGCCCTCTTTACGTAATAGTAACCTTTCGGATAGGGCCATCTGTATACCCTGATATAACTTCTCCATCAGCAAGAGAGCAGATTAAAAGCGATTTCAGGGCAATGGTAGAAGCTCACAAGAATCATCCTGCACTCCTCATGTGGTCTATAGGGAATGAGCTGAACGCAGACTGGATGTATGGTGGGAATTTAGATGACCTCTTTAGCTTGATAAATGAGATGGCTGAGGAAGCGCATGAAGAGGAAGGTGCTAATTATCATCCTGTAACCACAGCACTTTTAGACAGCGACCTTATTAACACTATAGCAACCTATAATGATGCTGTCCCCTCACTTGATGTATGGGGCGCAAATGTTTACCGTGGGAATACCTTTGGGAATCTCTTTAGCGACTACCAAACAGCCAGTGATAAACCTCTGGCAATTCTTGAGTATGGAATAGATTCCTATGATGACGCTAACGGTGATGAATATGAGAACATGGGGACTCCATATCAGGCGGAATATGCTGAGGCATTATGGAATGAGATTGTAGCCAATTCTGACATCTGTGCAGGCGGCTCTATAATGGCCTATTCTGACGAGTGGTGGAAAGGAAAATACTCAACCGATACTGGCTGTCCGGACAACGACCCTTCATTCCATAGCACCTGTGGCTATGCAGCCGCTTCCCATCCTGACGGATACGCAAATGAGGAGTGGTGGGGAATCATGCGCACTATAGACAACGGCGCTGAACCTGACATCATGGAGCCCAGGGCGGTGTATTACACTTTGCAGGCTCTCTGGCTAAATTTACCAAATATTTCAATAGATCCTGCTTCAGTAGATTTCGGCGAAGTAAATGTCGACAGTTCATCTGAAGCCCAGCCATTTACAATTTCTAACATAGGTGGTGATGATCTTGAAATAGGGACCATCACTATCACAGGTACAGATGCCGCTGAATTCAGCACCGAGAATGATAATTGTTCCAATCGGATAATGGAACCATTAGGAACCTGCACGATTGATGTCATCTTTTCACCAACAGAAACAGGAACAAAGAGTGGAAATTTAAGCATTCCATCCAATGATCCTGATACACCTACACTAAATGTGGCATTGAGTGGCACAGGTATTATCAAAGGAGACATGAATGGGGATGAGGTGGTCAATTTAGCCGATGCCATCCTTGCTTTGCAAGTGGTTTCAGGGATAAATCCAGCAGGAGTTCGTTCAGATTATGCATCATCGGGTGCAGACGTAAACGGTGATGGAAAGATTGGGATAGAAGAGGTTATTTATATTCTCCAGAAGGTTTCTGGGATGAGGTGATAATCATTAGTTATTCCTGGTATATTTTCGAGTTATAGATGTTGGGGAGGCGAGCGAGCCCTTTAGGGTGAGTTCGGCGAGCCTCCCCAACTCTATAACTCGGGTCGGCATTGAACTTTTTGCTGATCTCCAGATACCTTGATTAAGCTTTATTCACATTAAATTGGTGAAGCTCCCCCGCTTCTTTAGCCATCCAGATCAAACCGGTGGTACAATATAGAATCAGTCTGCAATAAAGCACCTGAACAAGAAAGAAAGGAGGAGCCTCATGAAAAAGAAAAACATTTGTGTTAACCAACGTACGATCGGGCAGGCAGACCCCGGATAGGATGTATGACAGCAAAGGGCGAAATGGGGTCGGGCCAAGCTAACTATCGAAAATATTTGAAACTATGGGGAGAATAAGACCCGATTCGGGGCCTATATCGTCGTTTTTGTGGTCAAAAAGAACATTATTCACGGGAATTCATGGCAAGAGCGAAAAGACACTATATTCCGGGGCACATTTGGCATATCACCCACAGATGTCATAAGAGGGAATTTTTACCCCGTTAAATTAGAAAACTATTTAACTGGGGTCTACTCAAGCTTTCAAGGGATCGGCGCCGATGGCTTCAGTGGCTCTATGATGCCAAGAAGCGTTACGGCCTGACGATCTTCAATTACATGGTCACATCGAACCACATTCACCTGCTTGTCTTGGATGACGGGCATCGG
>SDBT01017014.1_pt1 | contig 11497 bp, 9 predicted proteins | sample 2277101 | NCBI WGS metagenome assembly SDBT01 (sample SAMN10404973, study PRJNA504765) | marine sediment metagenome | isolation source: marine sediment core GS10_PC15, 103 cmbsf | place: Arctic Ocean: Southern Knipovich Ridge | collected 2010
TAAACAATTTGTTACCAACGTCAATTATCGGCTTTACAGTGAGGAACCAACAAGTTGGTGGGGAGAACTAACCCCTGTGGAGTATGGATGCCTCAGTGATGGTGGAGATTTCACAATTGAATTGGAGGACAACCGTAAAAGCACCTGCTATCTGAAAAGAATAGTTAACCGGGCAGTGAGCGGAATCCCGCCCCGCTACGTATATCGCTTTGCCGGCACGGACCTACTTGAATAGGGTACGAGCATAGTTTTGTCTTCCCTACAAGGTGAAGAATGCCTGAGGTAAAAAGAAACCAAGGAGAAGACACCGTCAAGAATTATGGAAAAAGGAGGGTTGTTATAGATGAAGAAGCACCTGTACATAATGGTGGTAGATGATGAGCAGGCAATACTGAGCCTGCTCAAGCGCACCCTTGAGCCGGAAGGGTACGGTGTAGTCGCAGCTGACAACGGCAGATCAGCGCTAGCTCTGCTGGAGGAGCATAAGCCGGACCTGGTTATCCTGGACATTAAAATGCCCGGACTTGACGGCTTTCAGGTTCTCGACCGTATACGCCAGCGCTCCAACGTTCCCGTAATCATGCTTACCGGAATGTGTGAAGTGGAAACTTTACGCGATGCTCTGGCTCTTGGTGCGGACGACTATGTGAGGAAGCCGTTCCACACACGGGAATTTCTAGCTCGCATCAGGGCAAAGCTAAGACGCGCTGAAAAGAACCCAGCAGCTACGACAACTTTCAGACTTGGCAGGGAAGAACAATGAAAATGAATAAAGCTATGCTGCCTGAAATTTGCCTATTCCAGGAGGTTGAGTATGAAGGATGTTAGTAAAACCAAAGATCAACTCATGGATGAACTGGATAGAATGCGCCGACGTGTTGCTGAACTTGAAGGATCAGCGAGCAAAGACAGGGCTAAGGAAGAAGAGAAGCATATCCGTGACCTGGCATTTTTGTCAAGGACAGCAACGGGGTTCCTCGAACTTTCGCCTGAAGACAATATTTACGAATTCATAGCAGAACAGTTAAAGGAACTGGCTGGCAACTCTATTGTCTTTGTGAATTCGTTCGAGGAAGCAATCGATAGCGTTTGCTGCCGTGCAGTCTTGGGGCTCGGCGAAAAGATGGGGGCCATTGTCAGTATCCTGGGGAAGCACCCTGTTGGGATGTTTCTGAAAATAGACAATGAAGCGAGGCTTGGCCTCTCTAGCGGTAAGCTAGTTAAGGTCCCTGGCGGCTTCTATGAATTTTGCTTCAGAAGAATACCGAGGCCTGTCTGCCAAGCGATTGAGAAACTGCTGGATTTGGGCGGCATATATGCAATGGGTTTTGCCTGGAAAGGAAAACTGTTTGGCAGTGCCAGTATCCTTACACATAAGGGAACTGAGTTGGCAGATCCAAGGGTTATAGAGACATTCATATACCAGGCCTCAGTAGCATTGCAACGGCGGCGGGTGGAACAGGCGCTGCGAGAGGCTCACGACCAGTTAGAAATAAGAGTTGAGGAACGGACCAGAGAGCTTGCAGAAGCCAACGCACAGTTGCGTGGTGAAGTCGTCGAGCGCAAGCGGGCGGAGGAGACGCTAAGAGAGTCAGAGAGCAAGTACCGAGCCGTCTTTAAAACTACCGGAACGGCAACAGTAATCATCGAAGAAGACACGACAATCTCCCTGGCAAACGCAGAATTTGAAAAACTCTCTGGCTATTCCAAGGAGGAAATTGAGAGTAAAAAGAGCTGGACGGAATTCGTGGCGAGGGACGATTTAAAGAGGCTGAAAGAGTATCATAATTTGCGAAGAATTGACCCTGATGCTGCGCCAAAGGAATATGAGTTTCAGTTCATTGATAAAAAGGGCAGTGTCAAAGACGTCTTTCTTAGCGTCGGTGTTATTTCGGAAACAAAAAAGAGCGTGGCGTCTCTTCTGGACATCACCGAGCGCAAGCAGGTAGAGGAGGCACTAAAGGAATCAGAAGAAAAACTTAAGACCATACTAGAAAACACTCGTGACGTGATTTTTCAACTCTCTCCCCTAGGTATCATTCAGTATGTGAGCCCTAAAGTAGAAGAAATTTACGGTTATAAGCCCGAAGACCTTATTGGAAAACATTTAAAGAAAACAACCCCCGTAAGTGAATTGCCGAAAGCTCTAAAAGTAATAAAGAGTGTTTTGTTAGGAAAAATAATTAATAACTTTGAGATAAACCAGCTGGATGCTAAGGGAAAGATTGTACCTATGGAAATTAATGCTACCCCGGTGAGAAAAGATGGCAAGATAATTACAGTTCAAGGCATTATGAGAGACATCACCGACCGCAAGCGGGCAGAGGAGGCGCTGCGGGAGTCAGAGATAAGATTCCGTTCCGTGGCACAGTCAGCCAATGATGCAATTATTTCAGCCGATAGTTTTGGAAATATTACTTTCTGGAACAAAGCCGCACAAAAAATGTTTGGTTATACGGGAGAAGAAGTGTTAGGCCAGCCGTTCACTCTCCTGATGCCTGAACGCTACAGGGACGCTTATCGGAGTGGGATGGAGCGGCTTCGTTCAACGGGCGAGTCCTACCTTGTTGGGAAGACGGTGGAATTAAGTGGGCTGAGGAAAGATGGCAGTGAGTTTCCGTTTGAGCTTTCCCTTGCCTCTTGGGAGGTAGGGGGAGAGGCATTTTATACTAGCATCATTCGTGACCTCACCGAGCGCAAGAAAATGGAGGAGCAACTCATCCTTACCGACCGGCTGGCTTCAATTGGCGAGCTGGCATCGGGCATTGCCCATGAGCTCAACAACCCACTGACCAGCGTTATTGGTTTCTCCGAGCTACTGTTAAACCAAGATGTCTCTGATGATGTCAAAGAAGACTTAAAAGTAATAAATAGAGAAGCCCAACGCACTGCCGGAATAGTAGGAAATCTCCTTACCTTCGCCCGAAAGCGCCCGCCAGCAAAGCAGCTGCTGGACATAAACAACATTATACAAATGGTATTGGAGCTGCGTGCTTATGAGCAGAGGGTAAACAACATCCTCGTTAATACTAGGCTTGCCCCTGACCTGCCGGAAATCATGGCTGATGGTTTTCAACTGCAGCAAGTTTTTCTAAACATCGTTATCAATGCCGAGCAGTTTATGATTGAGGCGCACGGAAGAGACACCCTCACTATTACCACTGAACGGGTGGGGGATATTGTCCGAGCTTCCTTTGCTGATGATGGCTCCGGAATTACCAAAGAGAATCTGGGGCACCTGTTTGACCCGTTCTTCACCACCAAGGAAGTTGGCAAAGGCACTGGGCTGGGTTTAAGCATCTGTCATGGAATAATAACTGAACACGGCGGCAGGATATATGCCAAAAGCAAGTTGGGCAAAGGTGCGACCTTTGTCGTTGAGTTGCCGATCGGTAAGTAGCGATGGGGGTAGGAGTACTGAAATGCAAAATGTTAGTGCAAGTGCTAGGAAAGTCTTGGTAGTAGAAGATGAACCAGCAATTTGCGACCTTTGTCGGGGAGTTCTTACCGGAGAAGGATTTGAGATCGATATTGCTGTCAATGGGAAGGTAGCTCAGGACATGATAGAGAAAAAGCAACATGCTCTTTGCCTGATAGACATCAGGACACCGGAAATGAACGGTAAGGAATTCTACTGATGGCTGAGGGAGAGACAGCCGCAACTGGCAAACGGGAGGATATTCACTACTGGCGATGTGATGGGTGGTGGAGATACTCAGATATTTTTAGAACAAACCGCCCGTCCATTTTTGCCCAAACCATTTACCCCTGATGAGCTAAAAGCTATAATAAGAGAAACTCTGAGACGGACGGCAAAATGGTTGAAAAACGAAAAACAATACTAATTGTTGATGACGAGAGGAATGTTAGGCGTTTGGTGCGCGGCATGCTGGGCAAAGAAAATATTGTCATCGAGGCAGAGGATGGTGAGGTAGCAGTACGTATGGCTCGAAGCCACAAACCACACCTTATCCTGATGGATGTTATGATGCCAAAGATGGATGGCTATACTGCCTGCCAAACAATTAAGACAACCCCGGTTACTAAGGCGATTCCTGTAGTCATGCTTACGGCCCTAGGCCATGAACTCAACGTGGAACTTGGTCAGGAGATGGGTGCTGATGGATATATAACCAAGCCATTTAGCCACCAGGACTTGCTGGATACAATTGACCGATTCTTGAAAAGTCCTTAAGTAAGACATGGGCTTTCCTCGTTACTATTGCTGAATTGTTACCTCTGTGCACGTTATAGTTGAGTACACAGTCGCCGCATATGCCACATACCCTAGTATCGGCTTTACCGTCCAACTTGTACGCCGAATTGCCTTACGCACGTAACAAAAGTCCAGAATGTGCAGTTGACGTCACAGTTGCTTGTTTTGTTACCTGAACGCACAAAATGACGTTCTGTGCAATACGAGAGTTGCTAGATTAGTTTGCTGGATGGTTGTAGCCAGAATTACCCGCCACTTCGTACACTTTGTGGGTACTGCCTTGCCTGCTGCCCCACGTTGTATTGTGCGTTCAATCTTCCCATCTGGTTTGGCGCTTCTGGAGTTATAGCCAAGTTTCAGTTTCATGCTTTTATTAAAAAAGTAATTACTTCTTTTTCTTTTCTAAAGGCTCTTTTGTAAAGTATGCTTATTATAGTAAATATAAGATTTTAAGTAAATCATAATTTTGTTAGCACCTTAACAACTGAATATAGCCTTACTGTTAGTTAGCATGGTCTTAATCTTAAAGCAAGGGGGCTAAAAATTGATTCTAGGGCTTGCCACAACCTGCCCCAGCCCCTATTCAGAAACAATGGGAAGCCTTCAGGCTCTGATGAAACTTGGGCTACAAGAGAATTTTGCTTAATTGTATAATGAGAAAAAAGTGGTTCCGGGCTCTATGGCGATCGATTAGTGTCCGGGAGTTCGATTAGGTGAGGAACTGATAGTCACAACAGTAGTAACACATGAAGAGCTTGCTCGTCGGGTTCAGATACTTGAGCGGGTGATTGCCCGCGCCCCCTTCCTTGGCTCGGATTATTTAAGGGAGCTAAAGAGAGCCGGGCTGTAGAGGGGAGACATATTTACGATGAAAGTCGTTCCCGACCACTAATAATCTTTGCTCTTGGCTTGCTTAATGGACATAGGGGAGATAGCTAGCTACGCTATATAGGACAAGTTAGACTTGAAATGATTGAGAGCCAATAGGACATTATCCCCAATTCAAATGACAGCTCCCCCCCTTCCCCCTCAAAAAAGAGCGGGATTAACAGATAAGGCTTGCTCTTTACTGTTTCGCTCTCCGCTCTTTCGCACTGTAGAATGCATATCGCTCTTTTTTAACGGTAATAGTGAAGGTGTTTGGGGTAGGGCTGATTGAAAAATATATAATAATGATGAAGACCTAGGAGGGTAAAGCTTTTTTAGGCAGTAAGCCCGCGTAGCTCGGACTTTCATGGGTTAAGGGGTGAAAGTTCTCAGCAGTGAGGGTGATGACAGGAACAAAAACGGGGCAAGCAGTTAGCTTGCCCCACTCACTAGAAGTCCAGCCATAGGCAAGTAAAATTGCTTCCAGTCTCTTCTGGTTATTATATTAAACGGGGGGTTGACAAAACGTCAAACCCCCCGTTTTCAATAGCGCCACCCCCAGCTGTCATCGCCATGCTTATGGTTATCGCCCCGGTAGAGTCTATCCAGGGGGTTGAACTGCGGGTGATTAGCCAGCGCCTTTTGCATGTCGACGTACCTTGAGTACCTTAACACCATATCCAGGGTGGAATGCCCCAGGAGCAGCCGAAGGGAGTTTATGTCGCCGCCAGCCTCAAGGTACTTGGTGGCGAAGTAGTGGCGGAAGCGGTGCGGACCGCCCCTGCCCTTGATGCCGGCCCGCTTTATGAGGTGTTTGATCACCATCTGGATGCCGCGCGCCGTCAGCTCTAGGCCGTCAGTGGTTTTCCACAGCTCGTCACCGGCTCGGGGTCTGATTTCAAGGTAGTGCCTCAAGCTTTTCCTGACTTCGCCGTCAAGCGGCACCACCCTCATCTTCGCCCCCTTACCCATCACCCTGACCTGCTGCAGTCTGGGGTCGAGGTCGGAAAGGGTTATGTCGCTGAGCTCGGTCAGCCGGAGTCCGGTGGCGACGAACAGTGAGATGATGGCCTTATTTCTGAGGCCAAGGTAGCGATGGCGAAATCTGGCCTCATCCTCGCACACATTGAGCATGGCCTGCACCTCTTCGTCGGAGTAGGGCTCCACGCCCTTGTTGTCCGGAGACCGGAGTTTCAGCCGCCGTATTGGGTTTTTGTCGAGGTACTCCTCTTCCTCGGCCCAGTTAAACAGGATTTTCACCACCTGGCCGTAGTGGTGGACGGTGGCTGACGACGCCGAGCGGGAGGATGAGCGGCTGATGTCGGTATAGCCCCACCGGTTGCGCTCGGTTTCGATGTAGGCCAAAAATGCCCGGATGTGGTCGCGGGTGATTTCACCGATATCTGGCGGCCAGCCATTTCTTTGGGCGTACCACTTAAGGTTGCCCAGGCAGGTTTGGTAGTAGCTCAAGCTTTTGGGTCGCAGGTGCTGGCGAGATAGCAGGAAGTTCTGGATCAGGTTGCTTAGGGTGACACATGTTTCGGTTACCATTTTTCATTTTTGCCCGTCCGCCTTAAAATATTTGTGAATCAGGGGCTCACCCTGGCTGCTTTTCTCGGGTTTATGCCTGTTTTCAGCCCGGGATGGCAGCCCCATAACCCCATTCAGGTGCGCTACCTGGCTGCGCTACACCCCGGCGTATCTGTTTCCTGCAAACATACTATCATAAATTATTTTGGAGGGCAATTGAAGCTCGCCTCCATAGGCTGGATGGGGGTAGACTCTCAAGAGGGGGATAGGTTGCTGACAATTTTCGTTATGGACGCTACATCTCGAATATGTTACCATCAACTGAAGTAATGAAAACCCTGGTTCAGTGTGATTTTGATGGCACAATCACTCATCAGGATGCGGGTTTCCTGATGTTGGATGCCTTTGCCAGTGGAGACTGGAGGCAACTATTAACGGAATACAGAGAAGGCAAAATAGCTGTCGGTCATTTCACTACGCAGTCTTTTGGCATGATTAAAGCCGATAGGCAAACCCTGCTCGACTTTATAAAAGGCAAGGTGGAAATAAGAGCCGGATTTAGCGAATTGCTGGACTATTGCCGTCGTAAGGGCTTCCAGTTCGTCATCGTGAGCAATGGTCTGGATTTCTATATAGAATCAATCTTGCGGGATATTGGCGTGGAGAATGTTGAGGTATTGGCTGCCCGAACCGAGTTCCATCCCGGGGGTGTTGAAGTTAAATATATAGGACCTGAGGGCAACCAGTTACAGAGTGATTTCAAGGAGACATATACCAGGTTATTCGTAAAAGAAGGTTATCGGGTAGTATATGTGGGTAATGGTATTTCCGACCTGCCTCCAGCAAAACAGGCTCATCATGTTTTCGCTACCGGTGAGCTGCTTACCTACTGCAAGGAGATAAATATTAATTGTATACCCTTTAATAACCTGGACGATATAATCAAAGAATTAGAGCTTTTGGACTGAGGATGGAAGTTTCAGACCTTAGAGATTCAAACTCGTAAATTATTAACCCGCCTATTCGTAATCCCTCTCGCCAAATATTTTGCTCCCTATTCTCACTATATTGGCACCCTCATCTATGGCAATCTTATAAGAATTTGTCATCCCCATAGAAAGGCATCTCATTTCTACATTAGGCAGGTCAAGATTTTTGAGTTTGTCAAATATTTTTTTCGTCTCCACAAAGTAGGGTCTCGAATCTTTGGGGTTTCCGAAGCGAGGTCCCATAGTCATAAGCCCCTTTACTCTTATGTTTTGCAGACTTGAAATCTCTCTTACCAGTTGTTCTGCCTTCTCCGGGAATACACCTGATTTTTGTTCTTCCCGACCACTGTTTATCTCGATTAATATCGGCATTACCTTACCAATTTGAGCGCATCTCTTATCAATCTCCCTGGCTATTTCAACAGAATCAACAGTTTCTATCATGTCAAACAGCTTTACTGCCTTTTTAACCTTATTTCTTTGAAGGTGTCCTATGAAATGCCACTTTGCTCTATTGCCTACTACCTCGTACGCCGGTTCAGCTTCCTGGATATAATTTTCGCCCACAATTTTTACGCCGGCTTCAATTGCCTGCAGAATCTCCTCGGGTTTCCTGGTTTTAGCGGCGACTACCAACTCAACCCCGTCTGGTAGCTCACTCAATATCTGAACAACATTTTGTTTAATCATGGCTTTTAAGGATATTCTAGCACTAAATAGGAGTATATTCTATGCCTGTTTGGGCTATGAGAAATTATTTAGCAACCTATCCCCCTTCCCTTACCAAGGGAAGGGGGCGTATAAGTAAGAGAGGGGCGTAGCCCCTCTCTAGAATCTCATCCCCCTCCTTAAAAGGAGAGTCAAAGAGAGGCGAAGCCTCTCTTATATCACTGATTCCCCTTCCCCTTGTTAAGGGGAAGGGGATAAAGGGGATGGGGTTACTAAAAGATAAAGGGAGTGAGGTTAATAAACAATCTCTTAGTGACAGGGATATTCTTAAGCTTTATAATGATGTGGAGTATATTGGGGGATAGGCTGATGGATAGGGAGGAAAATTTATGGCAACTGAAGAGCAGGTGAGAGAGAGCCTGAATGAGGTGCTGGTAGCCGGTCCAATGCGCAGCTTGGTGATGCTGAATCTGGTTCGTGGGGTCACCGTCTCTAAACAAAAAGTTAGTATCACTCTGGCTTCAACGGCTCTGAATAAGGAGGCTCTAGATTGGGTTAGAACCAAAGTAAAAGCGGTTGTGGAGAAGCTGCCTGACATAAAAAAGGTAGAGGTAGAATTTACTGAGGTTAAGCCGGTAGAGCTAAATCAGGTTAACCATGTCATTGCCGTAATGAGTGGCAAAGGAGGAGTGGGTAAATCTCTGGTGTCTAGTCTTACGGCAGTCGCCCTTAAGCGCCAGGGTTATGAAGTAGGTATTCTGGATGCTGATATCACCGGTCCTACTATTCCCAAGATGTTTGGTATTACCACTCGGCCCAGTGGCAGCAATACCGGAATTCTGCCAGTGGCATCAAAGACAGGGATTGAGGTTATATCTATGAATCTTCTTCTACCCCAGGAGGATGTGGCGATTATCTGGCGTGGTCCTCTCTTGTCGAAGGCTATTACCCAGTTCTGGCAAGATGTGGTCTGGGGCAAACTTGATTACCTTATTGTGGACCTGCCGCCGGGCACAGCTGATGTTTCTCTTACTGTCCTGCAATCAATCCCGGTATCTGGGGTAGTTATTGTTTTCACCCCTCAGGATTTAACCTTTATGATAGTTAGAAAAGCGGTAAGCATGGCTCGGAGAATGAACAAGCCTATCCTCGGTGTAGTCGAGAATATGAGCTATTTATATGTTCCCGAAATAAATAAGCGAATCGAACTCTTTGGCAAGAGTAAGGGGCAGAAGATGGCACAAGCCGTTGAAGCCCCGCTTCTGGGGCAGCTGCCTATAGACCCCGAGCTGGCTAGGCTCTGTGATGAAGGAGAAATAGAAAGCTACAACTCTGATGCTTTCGCCTCTATGGCTCAAGCTATTAGTCAAGTGCTATCTAAAATTGTGTCAGCTAAAGAGGGAGGCTTACCACCAACCTCAGGAAGTGCCAGAGAGGAACAAATCGGGAAAGGAGAGAAATAAAGAATGCCTCCTATAGTTTCAATTGTGGGTAAATCAAAATCAGGAAAGACGACCCTTATCGAAAAGCTAATCAGGGAGTTAAAATTGAGGGGCTATCGAGTAGCTACCATTAAGCACGTTCCCCGGGATATAACCTTTGATGAGCCAGACAAGGATAGTTGGCGCCACATTCAAGCCGGGAGTGAGGCTACGACTATCAGTTCCCCGAAAAAGATTGTACTAATCAAGCCGGTCACACAGGAGTCTACCCTTGGTGAGATACTCCGGCTCTTCGGTGAGGACTATGATATTATCCTCACCGAGGGTTTCAAGGATAGCGATGCTCCCAAGATAGAAACCCATCGGAAGGAAGCCGGGCCACCGCTGAGGGCTATCAAGAAGGTGGTGGCGATAGTCACCGATGAACCACTTGAAACTAAGGCCAGGCAGTTCTCCTTCGAGGATGTTAAAAGTTTGGCTGACCTTCTGGAGGAGGGTTTCATAAAGCCCCAGCGGGAACGAGTCGCTCTATATGTAAATGATGTTCCCATCTCCTTGACTGCCTTCCCCAAAGAAATCATCAGCAATATCCTTGTTGCCATGGCCACTTCGCTGAGGGGGGTAGGGGAGATAAAGAGCCTTGAGATTTTTCTGAGGAAAGAGCCTAAGTAAGGCGGGTAGTAAGATTGTTTATTAACCCTATCCCCTTCCCCTTGTTAAAGGGAAGGGGATAGGGTTAAATAAGAGAGGCGAAGCCTCTCTTTGACTCTCTTTTGAAGGAGAGGGAAGAGATTTTAGAGAGGGGCTTTGCCCCTCTCTAAACTGTACTCCCCCTTCTCTTATTAAGGGGATTAAAAGGGGCGGAGCCCCTTTAAGAAATTCCCTTCCCTCTCCCCTTATTAAGGGGAGAGGGATAAAGGGTGAGGGGTTGGTAAGCAATCTGATAGCTATGTTTGAAAAGATTGTGCTTTTAGGTTATAAATATAGGATATTGGGCACCCAGAGAACTCTCTGTTTTTCCAGTAAATTTACTGAAAAGGGGCTTAAGTTTGGCTAAAAAGAAAGTCGAGAAACCGCGGCGTGAATTTACTAAACGTCAGCTTTCCCATTGGCAGCAGCAAAAAAGAAGACAGCGCATTATCGCTATCTCAGGGATTTCCATTATTGCCGTGGTTATAGTCCTTATTGGGGCTGGTTGGTATTTTAGTCAATATAGGCCGCTACGTGAAACCGTAATCAGGGTAAATGATACCGAGTTTAATATGGATTACTATGTAAAAACGCTTAAATTCTATGGGGAAGGTCAAACTAGCTATTATATGTATTCTCTGGCTGATGAAGCAGCGATGATTATTGAGCAAAATGAACTAGTAAGACAAGAAGCTATGAAACTGGGCATTAGCGTTAGTAATGATGCCGTTGATGAGGAGCTCAAGAGTCGCGAGCCACCTTTAAGCAGGGACTATCGGGATTTAGTCAGGGCTGAGATGCTGATGACCAAACTGCGCGACGATTATTTTGAGCAGGAGGTGCCCGCATTTGGTGAGCAGAGGCACATAATGGTGATGTTCCTGGAGAGTGAGAGCCAGGCACAGGAGGTAAGAGCCAAGCTAGAGGCTGGTGAGGACTTTACCGAGCTGGCTGGCGAGCTTTCTTTAGACGGTCTTTCGGAAGATGGTGACCTTGGGTGGCAATTCAAAGATGTCTTGACTATACTATTAGGGACTTCCGTACTTGGTGAGCATGCTTTCAGCGCTGAAGTAGGAGTGTTAAGTCAGCCAATA
>SDBT01017015.1_pt1 | contig 11497 bp, 9 predicted proteins | sample 2277101 | NCBI WGS metagenome assembly SDBT01 (sample SAMN10404973, study PRJNA504765) | marine sediment metagenome | isolation source: marine sediment core GS10_PC15, 103 cmbsf | place: Arctic Ocean: Southern Knipovich Ridge | collected 2010
TGAACGATGTAAGAACTTTGGTGGGTGTATTAAAAATGCCCAAAGCTTTATTTTAATAATTAATGCAAATGATAAGAAATCCCTTATTAAGGCAAGAGAAAATTTTCGAAATATTATCAATAAATACTATGAAGTTGATAATAATAATAAAATCCCTCTATTGATTATTGGAAATAAATTTGATAATAAGAAAGAATTTGACTCTGAATTTCTCTATGAAACCTTCAATCTTGAAAAACTTAAAGAACAAGGTATTAAGGTTAAATATTCTCCTATTAATATTATGCGGGAAAAAAAGAAAATTATAGAAGCACTACGTTGGCTAATAAGAAACATGATTTAATAATAAGCAGATCAATATCTTATTCAAATTGATACTTATCATAAATTAAATCTTCCACCATTAAAATAAAAGACTTTTATTCTCTCAATTAATAAATTATCATGATGATATAATTAATTTCTTCATGATGTTTTTTCATTTTTCTTATTATCCTTTGATCTAATTTTTATTACAGATTAATCTTTTATTTATCATAGAAAAAAAAAGTTGAGAAATTAATGTTTGTAAAAAATCTTACTATTAACGAGTTTAGAGGTATAAAGAGCTGTAAAAGACAAATAGAATTCTCAAATTTTTCTGTATTAATTGGAAGAAATAATTCGGGGAAGTCTACAATATTAGAGGCTTTATCATTACTACCAAGTCCAGCAATAAATTCATATATAACTTATCAAAAAAAAATAGATTATCTTAAAAATCTCCATCATCAAAAAGCACTTAAATATCTCTATGCAGGTAATTCAATATTAAATTATAATCTTAACGACCGTACATTTATTAGATTTGAAATACATGAGGGGGATGAGATTGATTATTCAATAAATAAGAAAAATTATGTTGAAGGCGATTATTTAAACCAATTCTCTCAGGATGAAGAACTAGATCGTAAACAATTATCACAAGTCGTATTATTTATTCCTTACACTACATCAATAGTTAACGATTTAGAATTAAGAATGAGAAACCTCAAAGAATTGATAACTAAGAATGGAATCCATATTAAACTAGCAAAATTCCTCAATGAATGTGTAAATGATAATTATAGCGAAATTGTATTTTTAGAACCGATTAGCTTAAGAAAGATTTATGATAATAACAAAGTTTACTTACAATTGAGAGATCTTGGTTCAGGTGCAGAAAAGGTAATAAAAATTATGGCAATATTGGAAGTTTTATCTCCAGAATTGGTTTTAATTGATGATTTTGAAACAGGACTTCATCCTACACTTATAAGCCTTTTTTTAAAATGGTTAAAGGAAAAAAAATGGCAAAAAATAATATCAACACATAGTATTGATGTATTGTATCACTTAGTAGACATCAATCCAAATGATACCACAATTATACAATTAAATAAATCTAATGAGGATATTTTAAGTCATAAAGTTTTAACTTTAGAGCAGATTGAAGATATATTGGATGCAAATAACGATCCTCGCCTATTAGTTGATATTTTAAAAATATAATAATTCAATTGATTGAAATGAGATTAGTCGAGGATCTTGGGAAAAATAATGCTCAATATTTAATTATAACAGGGGATGGACGGACTGAACTAAAAGTCTTGAGAGTTCTATCAGAAAAATATGATGGTAATGAATTAATTCTTTTTTTCCCATTTCCACCTCGTCCAAAGAAAACTGGTTTAAGTGCACTTAATTCTTTAAAATTATATTCTAACATTGGAATCAACTCTTTTATCTTTATTGTAGATGGAGATACATTTGAAGAATCACCTGCAGATATTAAAATTCAAGAACATCTAAATTCAATTGGAATAGAAATTGTAAAAATAAATCTAATCCAAAAGGCTTTTCTTATAAATTGTAAATTAGGTAATAAGAATATAGTTCTATATTGCATTATTTCAGGACCTCAAACTTTTATTGAAGAGGAATTAGTAAGATTAATCGAACTTAAATTGGAAAAAAAAATTGATCTCTCTGGAAAAAGGGATGCTAATTGGAAAGAAAGAGTTAAGAAAGAAATAATTAAAATTTTAAGAGACAATAAAATTAAACTCGATGAATTAATAAGAAATACTGGAAAAAAGAAACTTGAATCATCATTCCCTAATTTTTGTGCTGTTCTTAAAAAAATTGAAGAAGATTTTAATAAGTTTTCTAAGATTTGATAAAAATAGAAGTTATTTACATTTTCCGTTAAATTTAAAAAATGTACTAATTTAAGAAAAAAATAAATGGGTGATTTCTTAATTAATTCTTATTAGTAGAAATTTGAAAAAAAACACAAACTCAAATTTATAATTATATTAGATTAGTTCAAATAAGAAAGATATTAACACATTTATGACGATAAGTTGGGCAAATTTAAGATCTTTCAATGGTTCTCAAAACATTGCATTTGAAGAATTATGTTGTCAATTAGCTCGATATGAAGATGTTCCTGATAATTCAGAATACTTTCGTTTGGGTACTCCTGATGGAGGTGTGGAATGTTATTGGAGACTTCCAGATGGTTCAGAAATAGCGTGGCAAGCGAAATTTTTTTTAAATACTCCTAAAAAGAACCAATGGAAACAGATTGAAAAATCAATAAAACGAAGTCTTCAAACTCATCCAAACATCAAGAGATATACTATATGCTTACCTATTGACAGAGCTGATCCAAGAACACCTAATAAGAAGTTTTTTATGGATAAATGGAATGAAAATGTTTTGAAATGGATAAATGATGCTAAAACATTAGGTAAATCAGTGACTTTTGAATATTGGGGCGAATCTGAAATTTGGGAGCGACTTAGCTTGGACAAACACCTTGGAAGATTTTATTTCTGGTTTAATAAAGAATATTTTAGTTATGAGTGGTATAAACAGCAAATTGAAGAAACTATTACTAATGTAGGTCCTAGATATACTCCAGAACTCAACATTGATTTACCTATTTCTAAAAATTTTGAGGCTTTAGGGCGTACTAAAAATTTTTTTAAAAATATCAAAGAAATTCACTCAAATCTTAAAAAATTTTATGAAAAAAATGGGAATTCACCTATTTTCATAACTTCAGTAAATGATTCTAAAATTCACTTGTTAAAACAAAGCATTTCTAAAATAATTAAATCGCTAGAACTAGTAAAAGAATCCATGGAAGAGAATTTTGATTTTAGTAGTATTTTTAAACTGGCACGTCAATCAATAGAAATTGGGGGGGATTTTCGTTATAATTTAAAAATTTTACAATATGAATGGCGTAGAAGGAAAAAATACTCCGATACGTCTAAGATTAATAGATGGCATTCAAGTCTAGTAGAACTTCACAAATTATTAATGACGATTTATAATTTAGAAGAAAACAAAACAATAGAATTAGCAAATAAGTCTATATTTTTTTTGACTGGTAATGCCGGTGTAGGAAAGACACATTTATTATGTGATATCGCAAAATTTAGAATAAAAAACAAACTCCCAACAATTTTGTTATTGGGGGAGCACTTTAAAGATGAAAATCCTTGGCTACAAATTCTTAAGCTATTAAATTTGAATTGTTCAAGGGATGAATTTTTACATGCATTAGAAGCTAACACAGAACTTTTAGGAGTAAAAGTCTTAATCTTTATCGATGCTCTAAATGAAGGAGATGGGATAATATTATGGCATAAATACCTCCCAGGAATGATAAAAATTCTTTCAAAATACCCATATATTGGATTATGCATGAGCATTAGAACAGGTTATGAGCAATTGGTTATACCAGATCAATTAATTAATGATGGTATAAATATTATCGAACATCAAGGATTCGAATATCCTGGGTACTCAATTATATCAAAATTCTTTGATTATTATAATTTAGAGACTCCTAGTATTCCTTTATTAATGCCAGAATTCAAAAATCCTTTATTTTTAAAAATTTTTTGTATTGGATTAAAAAATCAGGATTTATCCAGAATTCCGAGAGGTCACTTAGGTTTAATAAAAATTTTTGATGGTTATATAGACTCTATTTATTCAAAGTTATATAGACCAGAATATCTTAACTCGGATCCACAAACAAATTATATTAAAAAAGCGATTAATTCCCTTTCTAAATTAATGGCTAGCAGAAAATCAAGATGTATTAATCGTGAAGAAGCCTATGCAGAAATAAATAATATATTACCAAGTCCGACATATGAAAAATCTTTATTTCGGTATATGATCTCTGAAAGTATTATCATTGAATCTTACTTTTATGATGGAAATGATCAGATTCCATGTATTCGATTCTCTTATGAGAGATTTACAGATTTTAATATTGCACATTATTTACTTGAAAATTATTTTAATAAATTGAATCCTTCACAATCATTTGAGCAAGGATCATTTTTAGGAGATATAATAAATGATAATTTTTCCCAGAATAAATTTAGGGGGATTATAGATGCTTTTTCCATTATAATTCCTGAAAAATACAACTTAGAATTAATTGAACTTTTACCTAAGGACATTGAATCCCATATTTTTCTTAAATCTTTTATTGAGAGTATAATTTGGAGAAAACCTGAATCAATACCAGATAGGATTATACCCCATTTAAATCGAATATTTTTAGAACAAGAATACTTATATGATGATTTTCTGCATTCTTTACTACTAGTTGGAGCGATTCCAGAACATAAATTAAATGCTAATTTCTTACATAATTATCTCATAAAGCTCAATTTGTCAGAGAGAGATAGGAAGTGGACAAATTTATTAAATTTCAATCATAACTTAAATGGTCTTGTAGAAGAGATAATTAAATGGGTGTGGAATACGACAAGTAAAGTTGATTTAAATGATAATTCTATTCAGTTGTATGGAACTATTTTAACTTGGTTTTTCTCATTATCTAATCAAGATTTAAGAGATAGTTCAACAAAAGCTTTAGTAGCAATAATGTCACATAATGTTAATGGATTAAATGGACTCTTAGAAAAATTCATTCATGTAGATGATCCTTATGTTTTAGAAAGATTATACGCATCTATTTATGGGATTTGTATTAGATGTAATAATGATAGTTTGTTAGGAGAAATTGCTCAAAATATATATAATCTTACATTTAAAGATAAAGAACCATTTCCAAATATTCTTCTTCGTGATTATGCAAGGTGCACTATAGAATATGCCTTATCCCGCAATTTAACCTTAGAGATTAACTACGATGATTTTAGACCTCCTTATAATAGTAGTTGGTCTCATGACGATTTAGATATAGAGACTAGTTCCTATTGGAATGAGGATGGGTTAACTGAGCCATTATTAAAGGAATATGATTATCTAAAATTCTCAATATTTGAATGGGATTTTGCTCGTTATATAATTGGTACGAATTCTAATAATTTTCCTTGGTCTGCGATACCATTAAATGATAGTTATGAGCCAGTTGAGTTTTCAAATACAGATTTATTTGATTTAACAATTTTTCAAAAGTGGATATTAAAGAGAGTATTAGACTTGGGTTGGACACCACAAAAATTTGGAGGTCACGACTCAATGGTTCGCAGCCTCTCTCATATATATGGAAGTATTGAAAGAATAGGAAAAAAATACCAATGGATTGCTTATTTTGAACTCCTTTCATATATCTCTGATAATTTTAAATTCTTTGACGATAAAACATATCTGCAAAAGATTGGTAAATATGAAGGTACTTGGCAATTAGATCATTGTAGAAATGTTGATCCATCTTGTTTATTAAAAGAACACGAAGAAAATCTCGAATCTAGACAGAAAAAAATTTGGTATTGTCCCTTTCTTAATAATAAATGGGAAGTAAATATGGATGACAACGAATGGATTAGATCAATAAAAGATATACCCGATTTTAAAGAAAATATAGAAACTAAAAACAATGAGGATAACTCTAAGTGGCTAAATCTAGAAGGTTTTTATAGATGGAGGGATAAGAAAATTAAGGATGTAATTTCTGACAATTTATCAACAAAAGATATATGGATTAAACTCAGAAGCTATATAGTAAAAAAAGATGATTTTGATACACTTTTTCAATGGATTAAAGAAAAAAATTTTATGGAAAATATGATGCCTTCTAATGATTATCCAGAGAATGTTTTTTTAGGAGAATATTATTGGTCTCCAGCATTTAATGATAAAAATATTACATGGTTCGGACGTGGTGAATGGGAAGATATTGGAGATGAGAATATATCTTGGAAAATTCTACCTACTGCTGATAAATATCATAATAGCTCATCTAAAGATAGCTCAATTATAGGAATATCAATTGAATTATTTTTATTACATGATTGGCTTGTAAAAAATATGAAATTAAGATGGAATGTGGAAAATTATGAATATATTGATGAGAATCATAATAAAGTAGCATTTAATCCATTATATAATTTTGAATCACCACAAATTATTCTAATTAAAAAAGAAGAGCTTTTAAAATTTTTAGATAATAATAATCTCACTATTTTTTGGATACTTTATGGACAAAAAAAAATTATACGAAATAGCTTTGTAGAGAGAGAACCAGCGAGATATGATATAAATGGGATTTATACGTTAAAAAAAAGAAAAATACAAGGAAATATTAATATTTTCGAAACATATCATCCAAAACTTTTTACCAATTTTAAAAATGAGACTAGTAAAAATGCAATTTGGAAGAATAAAATCACAAAGCAATTTAAAATGTGGTATAGAAAAAAATATCTAACGAATTAAATTATGAATTTATATTATTACTTAAGACAATTAGATGTATACTAAATTAATAATCCACAATTAATATATTAAATTTTATAATTAAGATAGCGCTATAATGAGTGGAAATGAATTAAAAATATTAATCAAATACATTAAACAGGATTTAATTGCTCTATTTGAGGGTATAGAAAAGCATGAAACTCAATTAAAAAAATTACTAGATCTTATAAAAAAATCGAAACCGATTATTTCCTCGGATTTTTATGGATTTAGTGTACTCCTTAGGAAATATTGCTTTCAAAATTATGATAAAAATGGAATAAATGCTTTAAATGAGAGAATTGAGTTGATAGAAAAAATATTTTACGCTAAAAATAAGATAGATTTTTATAATGATCATTTAATTTTACCGTTTATTGAAGATATGCACATTATTCCTGAACCAAATCAATTATTTCATTTTTTATATATCCGAATTTTTGAAAGAATGATTAGGAATTCTGAAAAAATCGAAGAAATTTTTCATGACCTCTATAACGAATGGAAAGATGTTTTTTCTCAGTTAAAAATGAAAATATCTATCATAGTATATTTACCTATTTATGCCAAAATTGGTGAATATAAAATAAATGAGAAAATCTCAATCTTCTCAAGAATACCTCATATTAAAATTGATGATACTGAGTATAATGAACCTCTTATGATTTCTTATGGAACGTATATCACTCGCTATGAATACAGAAAAAATCAAATTGATTTAGATTACTTCAATAAGATGAAATGTTATTTAAATATTGAAACTGAAATTCCGATCTATAAAGTTGAAACCAAATGGGATATAATGGGTAAAGAAAGGCATAAACTTCGTGAATCGCATGAATCAATTAAAAAAAAGATCCGTGAAATTATTAATACATTTTATTTATTCGGATATGAGTTTGAATTTAAAGGTTATCTGACTAAATATCCTTGGTGGTTTGAGTTTGATACAAATTATTTTGATAACCTAGATTATAATATTGAATATTATGATGGAATTACTAACGAAAATATAGTAGAATTTATTAGTTTGTATGAAAAAGTTGTAAAATCATGTATCTTCTTAAGTGAGGATTTTGAAATCATTTCTTATCGTTATCATCAAATTCATGGTAGAGATTACCTACCAGATATCGTAATTGATGCAAATATTATATTAGAAATTATTTACACGAGAAATGTATTCAAAGCTATAAGGTCAACTTTAAGTAGAAATTGTGCATTATTTATTTCAAGATTTCCAGAGGAGTTTGAAAAGTTTAGCAGAATGTTAAAAAAATTGTATGAACTAAGGAGCACTATAGTACATGGTGGACCTTGGGAAGAAAAAATAGAGAAATTGATTAAAGACAAAATTTTTTCAAATAAAGGGGATATTAAGAAACAATTAATTCTGATATTAAATCGGACCTTAAAAAGATTAATTCAATTAAAGTCTATATATCCAAATATTTTAGAAAATTTAAAAAATAGGCAATTTTTTATTGAAAATAGTGAATTAAATAAGAACCATTCTCAATATTTAAGATCTATCTAATTAACTTATTTTTTAAAAAATTCTTTACTATTTCATAAAACTAAATGCAAATCATCTTTTAGCTCAGTGATGTCTGTCTTATACCCTTCTGGTCTTTTCCGTTGGAGACTATTTTCATAAGAAAGTAACATTTGCCTAAATATTTCTGTCCCTAAATATAAGAAATATCTCGGTTTCCAAAGAACCTTGTCAGTTTTTGTGTCAATTAATTTTTCATTATTCTTTCCAACATTATTTGGAATATCGAATAAATCTTTTATTCCTATTAAAAATTCCTTTTTAGAATTCAATATCCTAGCTGACATTCTACTGTGGAGATTTCCATCGCCATCATAAAATCCCAGAAGAAAGCGTAATGCTAGACTACCTTCCTTTGTCTCTATTAATTGTCCATATGGTTTCTTTACTTTTGCACTCTTTATAAGATCCGTTATAATGTGAGGAACCTGTCCATGATTTTTAAATTCAAAGATGCCAAGTTTTACTAAATCTTGCCACATTGGTTTACAACCAAAAATAACTCTTGAGCTATAATTAATTTTAAGAGCGCTATTTTCATCTTTAAACAAATAACTTTCATCATAAATTCTATCATGATTATAACCAACAGTAGTGGCAAATCTTTCCAAAATTACTCGATCTTCTCTTTTCAATTTAAGTTGTATTTGATAATGACCATTATCGAATTGAGAAACCCAACCATCAGCACATAACCAACCAAACCAATATGTCTCGTTACCTTTGCAATAAATATTACTAAAAAAACGTGGATTTTCTATGGTATATTTTTGGTTAGCATAATCGAGCAAATTAGGATTTAATTCTTCATATTTCTCTACTATCTTTAGAGCATTTTTACTGTTATTTCCCAATATCGTTTTTAAATTATTCTTTACTAATAACAATCTTTCTCTAGATAGAGTGTAATCATTGTTTCGAATATAACTTATCATCCCATACACATAATTAAACACTAAAGCAAGTTCATTTAGCGTAGTAGTTACACAATTAGAAATTCTTCCTACTTCAATTTGGAGTTTATTTATAAAACTTTCAAATGAGATTAAGCCATTTTTATGTAGATTTAATAAATCGATACATAAATCAGCTTTATTTCCAAAATCATTCTTCAAATTTAGTTCTAGTTCTAGAAGAGTCTTATCTGGGAGAACATAACTTAAGTTATTCCTATGATAATTTAATTTTTCTGAAATATATCCGTCATAATGCCCCCATAACCTTGAGATATCTTGTAAAGTGCATCCACTATGTTTTCTCAGAATTCTGTTAGGATTTAATTTAAACATTTCTTCTGGATGATTATTTAATTCATTTAACAGATCATCCGTAAAATCTCTGGCACTATAACTTTTTTTAGTATCATATGAAAAATCAGATTTTCCTAAATCTAAATCATTGACGAGGGGGTTATTATTATTAATGCAACTTTTAAAAGTAGGGATAATCTTATTTTCACATCCTTTCTTCAAATCTCTTTTTTTAACCATAAATATTACCTTACTTAGTTTGATTAATAAACCTTCTGTAACTAAGTATTAAAAGTAGCATTATAAAATAGTTGGAATAAATTATGGAATTGTTAATATTATAAGCAATTATGAGAAATTTATTTATAATTTAGAGAATAAAAGTTTTTTACTGTTTTTAGCTATTTTTTATATATGAGTGATATTCAACTTCCCATAATTATAACTAAAAAAGACTGTTCGCGGTGCCACGAGTTAAAAGATTGGATGAATGAGAATGAACTTCCCTTTGTTGAAAAAGATATAGACGACGAAGAGTTTGTCCATCAATTATTACATGATTCCAACTTTGTTGGTATGTTCTGTGACGCGGAAGGATGTGTTGTAAATACCCCTGTCGTAATGTATAAAGGGAAATATATATTCAACAAATTATGGGGTATATCAGGTTTAAGAAAGAAAGAAGCTCGTAAACTGTTTAAAGATTTATTCAAACAGAAAAAGAAATAATCTTTTTTTTATTCTATTTTTTTAAAGAATGTAATTATTTTCTTAATTACTATTATATCTTTAATAATCTACTTCCATGAATTATCATCATAATAAGGATTTTTTCTTCTTCCTCAACAAAGCGATAAATTATTCTGTATTTTAGAAGAAATAATTCTCGATCTTCGGGATTTTTAGATTCTGGTACTCTTCGCCCCATTTTATTTGAACCATTTCTTTTTAGCCTTTTCCATTACTTCTTCATGAGGGATAGTTTTCCCTTCACTAATTTGCTTTTCAGCTTTTAGGAGCTTCTGTTTTACGAAGAGATGGTATTGTATATCTTCTAAGGTGATATCCTCAGGTAGATCGTTTATTAATTTAATAATTTCCTCTTTTATATTTATACCATTGCTTACATTCATTATTCATCATTATCCATCATTATCCTAATAGTATTTCAATTTAATAATATTATTGTTGAAAGATACTATTTTTTTAAAATTAAAATAAGTTCAATTTATTGTTTAAACTCAGCTAATCTTTTAATCACTTTTCGGATGGTTCTTAAGCCTTCTTCATCTTGTTCTATCCCTTTTTTACCTTTATCATTAGACCATAAACTAGCTCCTAAGTTAGCCCCAAATGCTCCACCTGAAACGCTTATAATATGATTTTGTTGATAAAAATCTAAAATTGATCTAATTGCTATTTCTTGCCCCCCGCTTCTGTCTCCTCCGACAGCTAAAGCAATTCCAATTTTTCCTGTTAATACTTTAGGATTCATTGCGACGAGTGCACGACATCGATCCATAATGGTTTTCATTTGACCTGATAGATTTCCTTGAAATACGGGTGTTCCAAATAATAAGAATTTTGCCTTTTCAATAATAGGATATAATTCAGTCATATTATCTACATGCATACAACCTTTTTTTTCACGTATACAATAATCGCAATGTACGCAGAATTTTATTGTTTTTGCTCTAACTGTCCAAAATTCCGTTTCAAAATTAAACTTTTCAGAGGCATAATTTAAAGCATACTGGACTGCATAGTCTGTGCCTTGTTTTCGTGGACTGCCACAGATCCCTAACAATAAATTTTGATTTTCCACCATAATTCAACAAATTTTTTTATTTTTTGTTAATTAATCCTAAAAAACTTTTAAATTTATTAATATCTATTATTTTGTGGTGGATTCAACTAAACCAAGCTTGGCTAG
>SDBT01017016.1_pt1 | contig 11497 bp, 10 predicted proteins | sample 2277101 | NCBI WGS metagenome assembly SDBT01 (sample SAMN10404973, study PRJNA504765) | marine sediment metagenome | isolation source: marine sediment core GS10_PC15, 103 cmbsf | place: Arctic Ocean: Southern Knipovich Ridge | collected 2010
CTTCCAGTCTAATCCCGCATAAGTAAAGACCTCTTCTAAAAATTCCTTAACTGAATGGGCCTCCCCTGTTCCGATAACATAATCACAAGGTTTATCCTGTTGTAACATCAACCACATTGCCTCTACATAATCAGGGGCATAACCCCAGTCTCTCTTGGCCTCTAAATTACCCAGATAGAGTTTCTTATCTTTTCCGGCTACAATCCGTGCTAAGCCCCGAGTAATCTTGCGGGTTACAAAGGTCTCCCCCCTTCTGGAGCTCTCATGGTTGAACAGTATCCCATTACAAGCAAATATATTATATCCTTCCCGATAATTACGGACCATCCAGTAGGCGTAGATCTTAGCGGCCGCATAAGGACTTCTCGCTCTAAAGGGAGTATCTTCATTCTGAGGTGCGGGGGCATCCCCATACATCTCACTACTTGAGGCTTGGTAGAACTTACACTTTATTCCGCTTCTTCTTACCGCCTCCAATATCCGGGTAGTCCCCAAAGCAGTAATATCTCCGGTATATTCCGGTATATCAAAACTGACCCGTACATGACTCTGGGCTCCTAAGTGATAAATCTCATCAGGTTTAATATTATAGATAAGATTGGTAAGCTGACCTGAATCACTCAAATCTCCATAATGAAGATGTAACCTTACTCCCCTCATATGAGGGTCTTTATAAATATGGTCTATCCTGCTAGTATTAAAGGTGCTAGCTCTTCTTATAATTCCATGAACTTCATAGCCCTTGGAAAGTAAGAATTCTGCCAGATAGGAACCATCCTGACCGGTAATGCCGGTGATAAGAGCTTTTTTCATTACTTATTTCTCCTTTTTTATATTTATATCAAATTATATACTTCAAACGTTTCTTTCCATGTTTTTCCCCAAGAAAATTTTTTTGACTGTTTCAACCCTAATTCTATCAAATCTTTTCTTGTTTTAATATCTAACAAATAATATAATGCATTTTCCAATTCCACAACATTATGAGGGTTAATAAAAATTGCTGCTTCTCCAGCAATCTCAGGGATACTTGACGAATTTGAACAAATAACCGGTGCTCCAGCGCACATTGCCTCTATTACTGGCATTCCAAATCCTTCATATAAAGAAGGATAAATAAATCCTGTACAATAATTATATAAAAAGTTTAATTCCTTATTGGTTACATTTCCTAATTTTATTATATTTGATAAAATATTGTTTTCACTCAATAATATTTTTTCTTTTTTACTAAACTCTCCCCCACCTGCAATAACAAGATTCGGAATATTTTTATTTTTATTATTTTTTAATAAGGCATAATAACTGCTTACTAATAATTTAAAATTTTTATAACCATTTCTATTCCCAAAATAAAAAAAATATGAATTATAATATAATTTATAATCATTTATTTTTATCCAATTATTCTTATTTTCAATTGGATAAAAATCATCACTTATACCATGATATATTACCTGCATTTTTTTATTTTTAAATTCTGGAAAATATTTTAACATATCTTCTAAAGTATTTTTTGATACCCCTATTATATAATCAGAATGCTTAATAGCTTGATATTTTTGGGAACTATGTATTAATCGTTTAATATTATATTTTGATAAATATTTTTCATACATAAAATCATGAACTGTTGTTATATTTTTTATATTTCCCTTTGCATAACGATAATAGCTTGAGTGAAATATGTCAAAAGATTTATCCAGATTTCTCACGGGTAAATATCTTTTTATTTTTAAAGGTATTTTATTTTTATTTTTTATAATGTACTCTTCAGGCAATTTTATTAAACTTTTATAATAATTCTTATTTGAATATTTATCTTCAAAATAAAAAATATTATTATTCCCTATAGATGATTTTAACAAATTATACCAATAATTACTTATTCCACCAATTTTTTGTAAATCAAAAATTATATTATCTAATAAAATGCTTTTATCGCTCATATTATTTGGCTATTTAGAATATTTACCTTTTTAAAATTAAAAAATACAAATATCACCTACACCCACGCATTCACAGAACTTATAGTTACGTGAATATACTATCGTCTGTTCCAATTTACTGGGAACTATATTTTCACCCCCTACCATTATAGATGGGGGATTCTCACTATATTAAGTAATATCCATGAAGATTATGTAAATGAATAAAATCAAATTTTTCTTTAATAATAAATTTTTCCAACTTTCGAGTCGAAAACAAACTTCCATAACCTTGTAATCCAAAACAGCGAGTTAATAATCCTTGAAAATACACTTCTAGTAGATAAGCAAATTTTATTGTTCTCTCATCATTTACTTTTTCTCCTCTGCCATAAGCAAAATAACATTCAAACTCACTTTTCTTATTCAAAGACTGATATAAAGTTCTTGCTATTTGAGCAGCCCCACATCTATTAAACTCTGTATTTATTATCAATATCTTCATAAATTAAAACTTTCTCTTAAACATTTTAATCGTTTACAAAAAGCCTGTATTTACTTTATTAAGTATTTTTATAATTTATCTCTTTTGTAACTCTTGATTTTTTTAAGAAATGATGTAAAAATGTGCTCAATTTAAAATCAAATAATAAAAAACTATAAAAATCTGAACTACTATTGAAACATTATTAATTCAAGGAATGCACAAAGTATCACCTCTACATCTGGATGAATAGTCATCTTGAGAAAAACATTTTTTAGATATTTTCGATGTTCTCTGTTAATTCCTTACCAATTAGATTAATAATAGTAGTTTTTATCTTCATAATTTTTTAGATTGAGTTTTATTAAGCTTCCAAGCGAAATAATATAACCAAAAGAAAAAGAAGAAACCGTTAATAAAATAATGTCCACATCGTATCAGCCTAATTAAAAACATTGCTAAAATTGCATTATTAATAATCCATAAATAATTGCTCTCGTCTCTTTTTTTTGATAAATGAAATTTAAAAAGAAAATAAAAAAATATAATTATTCCAAATAATCCTGTTTCAGATAATAATCTTGAAAATAGTGAATTAGCATCATCTACATTTAAAAATGTACTAATTTTATTAACATCCACAATATCGTTAATATATTTATAATAAGATAATTTATGTGACCCCAATCCAGAACCAAATATCGGACTATCTTTAAAACTGTTATAAGCAACTAAAGCATTGGTAAACAAAGCAAAAGTACTCAAGTTTACTGTTTCCAAATTAGCCTTACCAGTAAGCATATCAATCGAGTCACCGATTCTTACTTGAAACTCACTTATATTATTCCAAAGAAAAAAAACAAACACAAGCACAATTATAATACCCGCACATACATATCTTATCTTACGATAATTATACATTAAAAGAAATAAAGATATAGCTATTCCTATGTAGCCAATTGTAGAAAAAGTGAAGAAAAATGATGAAATAATAATTAAACTTTTCCATTTCGTCAAGAATCGAAAACTGTTTCTTGAAAAGGAGATAATAGATACAAAAAAAGCCGGCATCATGGAATAACAAAAACTAGCTGGTTCGGGTAGAATTGAATTAATTCTTAAAAATCCAGATTGACTTATAGATGTTTTCCAATTTGGAATTATATAATAAAAATCATAACCAAATTTAAAATTTAATAAATAACTTAATTCCTGAATTAATCCAATTACCCCTACCAAAACTGCTATATTCAGATAAACCTTATATAGTTTTTTCAAATCATATTTATTTATTTTAAGTAAAAGGTAAAATATAATAGCATTTAGGGATATTCCTATAACTTGCTTTGCCAAAAGATCGAGTGTATCTTTCCCTATGTAGATATTATAAAACGAAGAGATGATTATAATGCTAAACAAGAAGAAAAAAGCTTTATTGAAATAAATATTTTCTACAAAAAGAATCCATAATAACAAAGCAAGAACCATTATTAGATAAGCAATCCTCAAATCTGCAAATAAAAAAATGTTCCCAAAAGTAAATGCGCTACTAAAAATAGTAAAAATAACAATATAATTAATTATATCTTTCAATGTAAGCTTCATATTATTAATATCCTAATATCAATCAATTTTTAATATTTACAGTTGCTCTGAATGTTTCTTAAAAAGTTGAGAACATAAAGTCTGTAGTTTGGATCTTAGTTTTAACTTAATAGTGAAATTTTCTTTACTTTCTTTATTATATAAATTTAGCATTGGCTTTATCCCTCTAACTCTTCCCCAACGAACAGTCATTCGATCTCTTATCCAATTTATAAAAGAAGCTAACTTTGATTCTCTTTGGAATCTGTAATTTTTAAGAATTGACCTTTTCTCTTCAAATACTCCGTAATGACTGGGAAGATTTTTTCTCTGAGCATGATTTCTATCTGCAGCAATAATTTTATTAATATGGAGAAATTTATATTTCTTAGCTAATCTTAACCAAAATTCGTAATCCATAGCATAATTTAGTTCCTTTCTTAGCTTATTTTTTTTGATTACTTCTCTCCTAAAAAATAGTGAAGGTTGAGCTATAAAATCATATCTTAAAAGTTTTTTATAATTAAAATCAAAAATGGGGTAGACACGTCTAATTATATTCTCTTTATTTATTATTATTACATCTCCATAAATTAAATCTGCTTCAGGGTGTAATTGAAAAGCATTCACCACATTCTTAATAACATCTTTAAAAACATAAATATCATCGGAGTTTAACCAACCAATTATTTCTCCCTTTGCTATATTAAAACCTTTATTTACCGCATCGGCTTGTCCCTCATCTTTTTCAGAAATCCATCTTATATTATATGTCCCTTCATACTTTTTAATGATATCAAGTGTTTTATCGGTCGACGCTCCATCAATAATAATATGTTCGATATTGGGATAATCCTGATTTTTCGTGGATAAAATTGTTTCTTCAATAAAATTTCCTTGGTTATAGGAAGGAGTAATAATTGAAACTTTTGGATAATTTGAATCTTTTTTCAAAATGATATTCTCATCAAATAATGGCTTTGCTATAAATTCTTTAATTTCTTTGGAAGTATATTTTTTCAATTTTCAACCCTCCAGATTATCTATCCAAGTAAATTCTTCAAAATAATTTCTATTGAATTTTTTTTTATTATATATGAATACGATCTATTTAAATATTACATTCGACAATTTTAATCTCTACCAACATGATAGAATTTTTATTATCTTTGAAAGAAATTCTCTTGGATATTTTTGTAAACTAGAATTTAGAATAGGGTGATATATTTTCCACATAAAATATATTCGTTCGATATTATTATGTTTTGAAAGTTTAAATCTCATAGACCTATTACAACATATCGCCCCTACTCATTCTTCCATAAGTATGCAAGTAGTATTATATCCTTCGAGTTAATATAATTTATTATATTAATTTTCAGATTACTTTCTTTATTATGAATTTTTAGATTTGAGTTTATTTTAAGTTCTTTATTAGATTTCATATTTCCTTATATTTTTTTCTTAAGGGTAACCTATTTCTTTGTTTCTGGGCAAAACAAATATATATTTCGGCTGTTATCATATTTCTTCTTTGTATATATCCTTTATTTTTGCAACTGCAATATTAGCTGATACCCCCAAATTAAATATATATTCCTTTCTAAATTTTGCCCTTTCCGTTTTATAGTTATCTTTTTTTATCAAATATTTTATTGTCTTTTCTAATTTTTGAGGCTCTTTTACAATTGGTCCTATCTTACCACGATAATATACTTCGGGATATTTTTTATATTTTCTAATATTATCTTTTCGTAAATCTTCAAGTGGGATTTTTAACTTATTACCCAAAAATATAATTGGTTTTCCAGTTGACAAAACGTATTCAAAACCTATTCCGGAACAATCTGTTAAAAAAATATCAGACATATTAAAATATTTTAATATTGAAAGATTATTTTTGTTTTCTTTGATTAATATAATTTTTCTATAATTTTTCTTATATGTACTAATTTCTTTATTCCAATCAATACATCCAGAATAGTTATAATTATGCTTGTAATATAACAACGGATGTAATTTTATTATAAGAATATAGTTATTTACTCTACATAATTGTACAATTACTGATAAAAATTTGAAAATTGAAGAAATTTCTCGGTGATAAGTTGGCCCATAAAACAATATTAAATCCTTTTGTTCTGTAGTTTTATTTTGTTTTTCTATGGTTATATATTTGTCAATCTTAGGATAACCTATCTTTAATATTGTTTTTCCTTTAACTAAATTTTTATACTTTCCTTGAGTACACTGATACCATTGAAATTTAGTTACTAAAAATAAAATATCAAAATTATCAATAAATGTCCTTTGCCAGGCACATCCAAATGAGGAAAGTCCATGAAATATTTGTATTCTAATCGTATTTCTTAACTTTGCGTATTTCGAACAAGTCGCAGATATTACTATTTTATTATCTAAAAAATCTCCATAAATTACCGGCATCCCTTTTTTAAATATAGACAAATTAAAATAATTCCTATCCCTAAAATTGAAGAAAAAAATAATTTCTAAGCTACTTTCCTTTCTTAATATTTCATACAAAGGCATATAAAAATCATTATATGTTCCATTACGCCAATCTATAGCAATTATTTTCTTTTTTTTAAATAAATAATACAAATATTTTGGGAAATAGATAATTATGGACAATATTTCCAATAAAAGAAAAATTAAATACATTGGCTGATTTTTTATTTTTTTACAAATCTTTATAATCAAAATATAAATATTTACTTTTATTTCCTCCAATTTGCTATTAATTTAAATTAAATGACAACTGAACGATCATCTTTTTCTGTAACCCAATTTTTCTTAGGCACATTCCAATCTTTTCCATATCTGTAAACTAGATATTCTTCTGCCTTATAAGGTATTTTAAATTCCTTTTCATAAAATATAATTGTCACTAATTTTGTAAAGAAATAATTTGGTACTACCCATAAAATATCTTTTGAACCTATTTTTTTATAAATTATTAATAATTTTTTAGCAAATAATTTTCTTAAGAAACTCGGTAATATGCGGCTTATTATCACAAATGTACTTGTAATAATTGTTGTACGGTTCATTTTAAAATTAATTTTATAATAATATGGGAATAAAAGTACTTTAGTAAATATAAATAACAATATACCTATTAAATTTTTTGGTTTTTTAAATGAAGCTATTGCTTTTTCTTCACATAAACTGTAAAAAATAATATCTGCCCATATATCTTTGTTTCCTTTTATTGTAATATAATTATCCGAAACAAATATTTTAAATCCTCTGTCAGAAAACGCTTTTGCAATTGAAAATTTAAAATTTTTTATATTTTCGTTATAAAATACTCCTAAATCTATATCATGCTCCCAAGGAATAAATTTTCCATCTCTCACAGCTCCCAATAAAGTACCGCAATCTAGCCAAAATTCTATATTATGTTCATCCAATACTTCTTTTATTTGGTATAAAAGATAAACTAAATTATTTTCTATTTCTTGACGCATAAGTTCTCCTCAAAATATTTTCTCGCATTAAAAACTGCTCCATCATTTTCTGCTGTTACCCATTCTTTATTTGGATACCGCCAACCTTCGCCATAGCGGTATATTAAATATTCTACTGTTTTAGCAGGTATTTTGAATTCCATCCCATAAAATTTTATCGTTGGTAAATGAAAAAAATAATCAGCAGGTATTATCCATACAAATTTCGCACCCCATTTATATTCCATTTTCTTAGCCCATTTCTTAAGACAAATAGGTGTTATTCGACAAAATCTACACAAAATAAGACGAATTATTTCTTTAATATTAGATGCTACATTAAATTTCACTTTTGCATAATGTGGGGATAAAACTGCCCAAAGAATACTTCCAAGAAACTTCCTTTTTAAAGGAGAAATACAATTTGAACCCCAATTTATTTTCGCATAATTATTTTCTGATTGATACATTATTATAGAAATAGGAATATTTCTCATCTCTAATCTTACTACATATCGTGTATAGTAACATATATGAAATCCTTTATTGCGAAACTGCTTAAATGCTTGACATATTTTAGAGGTATTGTCTTGCCAGGTACCTAAATCTATATCATGGTCCCATGGAATTATTTTTCCATCTCTCGCAGCTCCTAATAAAGTACCACAATCAAGCCAAAATTCAATATTATAATAATCAAGTATATCTTTTACTCTTTTTAAAGCTTCAAGAGCAATACTTTCATCCATTATCTTAACTCCTCATAAACCATCTGTTTACTTGTGTATACTATTAAGAATAATAAATCTACAAAAATATAAATTCAGAGTTTCTGAACAATATATTAACGCATTTTTATATAATACATAATTATTATAAATAATGCAGATAATACGATAGTAAAAGTATTTACTATAATAATTAAATTAAAAGTTATTGAAAACCCCATGGCAATAAAAAATAATATAATACCACTATGAATAAAAGATCTAAGTGAAGCAGCATAAAAACATAAGTTGACGTTATTTAATCCCATAAAAATATAATAACTCGGAACCGAAAATAAATTAACAATATAGCCACATAAAAACCATTTTAACCCCATTAAAATCTGTGGATTATAATCATTTCCTAGCCAAATAGATAAGGCAGATTTCGCTGAGAAAAATAATCCGCAAAATACGGGCAATGCAAAAAATAATACAAATTTAATACTCTGTTTATGAATATTTGAGATACTATTTTTGATATCCTGTGCTTTATATTGAAGTTCACTTATTTTTGGCATAATTGCCTTCAATCCCATTTCATAAAGACTGCGTAAACTTATTGCTCCCTTCAATGCAAGCTCATAATAGGTTACTTCGGAAAGGCCAATGTACTTAGAGATAATAACTTTATTAAAAGGTTCCATTAACATTGAAACAAGTCTTGCAGAGAATATGGTCCCGCCGAAGATTATCAAATTATTAAAACATTTTTTTGTAAAACTATTTATTCTAAATATTCGTATTTTATAATTAATACATAAAATGTATAAATAAATAATAAATATAAAACCATATGCAGAAACTGCTCCAAAATATAATCCCCATATTTCCCATCCGTCAATAACTAATATTATGGATAATGCAATTTGTATAATTTTTCCTAACAAAAAAATATAATTTGAGATATCGATTCTGCCTATTCCCATTAAAATCCCTTTAATTAAATCAACAAATAAAATAAATATAGACAAAAGCCCAATTAAAGGAATTAAATGTTCTGCTTTACTTATATATAATGGTTTCAATTCCAAAAAAGCTACTATTTGCTTAGAAAACAGAAAAACTATCAATAAAACTAAAGAAGAAGGAATGGCTAAAATATAAAAGGATGTCGTTGTATATTTTGTAATTTCTTTATAATTTTCTTTCCCTACTTCTTCAGCAATATATTTTATAAGTGCAGTATTTATTCCTAAGTTTCCCAATTGGCTAAAAGAAATAATAACTGAAAGCGTTGCCCAAAGTCCATACTGTTCAACTCCAAGATATTTCAAATAAAAGGGATATGCAATCAATGTTAATAAAATAGTACTAGCTGCTAACACAGAGCCTGACAGGATATTTTTCCTAAATTGTGATAATTTTTTATAGATGTTTTTAAATTTAATAAAAATATTTTATACCCTAAATTTTTATAATTTTATAATATTCATTAAGAAGATTTTCTAAGTAAATTTAAAAAATGCAACGGTTTTTGCTATTTACTCACAAAAGAACTATATTATTTTCACCTTCATATATTATTGTATTATAGATATAATAAAAATTTTAGCTAAATTTTAATATGTTATTACTGTCCCTTCGAGAAATAATAAATAAATTTGTAATTAGTCTAGTGTACATTTTTATAAATAATACAATATACTAAATAAATAGAAAATTTATATTATTAATATTTGACTTCCTTACCTTTATAATTCCAGATAAATAAAGTCATAATTGCCGCAAAAATTGCCCCACAAATCCAAAAATAAAAACCAGCATTCCACCCAAAATTTTCCACTAAATAACCTGTTCCTACACCAGTTAAACTTGCTCCTAAATATCCCATTGCATCTATAAAACCAGTTACTGAAGAGGCAGCTTTCCGGGTACCTAAATCTGCAGGTAAAGCAGCTACTAATAGTATATGAGGACCAAAAGTAAAAAATCCTATAAATAATAAAATAACAAGACTTAACACCCAATTATCACTAGGGCATGCTTTAAAAAAATAACAAAAGATAGCTAATAAAATCAACATTATAAATGCCACTGGAGCCCGACGGCTTTTAAATACTTTATCGGACATCCAACCAGCAAATACTGCACCTAATCCCCCAGCAAGAGGAAAGGCAATAGCTTTATAGGCTGCTAAAGAAATTGTAGCACCTTGTTCTTCAAACATAAATGTAGGCGCCCAGGACATGAAACCATAACGTACGATATTTAACCCAAATAAGGCAAATCCGGCAAACCAAACATAAGGATTTAAAAGTGTAATTTTAAGAGTACTACTAAAACCTATATGTATATCTTTACGTATGTTTCTATTTTCAAAGCCTTTTTCTTGTTCCTCTAAAGTTGGCAGACCTACTTCTTCTGGAGCATTTCGTGCACGAATATACCAATGTATAGCAATTAATATACAAAATATTGAAGGAAACCAAAAAACATAACGCCAACTAAAATATTTCATAATAGTACCAGCCAAAAACCAGGAAAAAGCACCCCCAATGATATAACACGTACCAAGAAGTCCTGAAATTCGTCCTCTTATTTTAACAGGAAACCAATTTGCCATCGCCTTAACCGTTGGTCCCCATCCCATTGATTGGAAATATCCATTTAAACCCCATACTATTACCATAATAATTAACAACCCGGTATTGAAGCCGAAAATAATATTTAATACCGCTGATGATAATAAGCCTAACGTAATTATCCTTCTTGAATTTAATTTATCACCAAGCTGACCATTTATAAATTGTCCAATAGCGTATAATAGAAATAAACTACTTAATATTAATCCCATTTCTGATTTCGTTAAACCGTATTCTTCCATTATTTTAGGCATAGCAATGGAAATATTTACCCGGCAAAGATAAAAAGACGCATAAGTAATCCACATAAGCAAAAACATTTTTTTCTGCCAATTAGCTATTGTTTTAGATACTGATGTGTTAGCTTTTTCTTTCATTCTTTATACTCCTTTTTTGTTTTTATATTTAATTCTAACTGTTATTTTTTATCCTATTTTTTATTTCTGTTGATGATCGAGAAGGATAGTATGGTATTACGATAACCTTACCATTAATGCTTTTCATATACTCCCTTTCCTTTTCAATCTCTTCTTCATTGTGACTTGAACTTTCCATCAAAATATCAGGTTTAATTTTCATGACATTTGGCAGTGGGGAATATGTCTCTTGGGCAACTGCAACATCTACATACTTTATTGCACTTGCTAGCTCAATTCTTTCTTCAAAAGGCATTGTAGGT
>SDBT01017018.1_pt1 | contig 11496 bp, 12 predicted proteins | sample 2277101 | NCBI WGS metagenome assembly SDBT01 (sample SAMN10404973, study PRJNA504765) | marine sediment metagenome | isolation source: marine sediment core GS10_PC15, 103 cmbsf | place: Arctic Ocean: Southern Knipovich Ridge | collected 2010
GGTTGAAGATGAACATAGCGGAAGTGACGAAAACTCGGCATAAAGTGGGAAAATTGGTTAGTCATAAGTGGTTGTGGTGATAGTACTTGTGTTTGAGGGTGACGAAAATTGGTCATTTGTGGATCGCCGGAGTGGCACGGGATTTGCGTTCGTTTCTTCACAGCGCCGTTCACAAATCATAGAGCGCCGCAGGCGTCTCCACTACTCATGGCCTTGTACTGAGCCCGGCTGGCTTGACAAATTGTCTTCAATTTGGCTAGACATGGCGGGGCCGCGAGCGTAGTCATTGCGCCAGCAATGCGGAGCAACTCGGGGAACAAAGAAAGGGACATAGGCGCGCCAGCGTGTATGGCCTCTCCTCTTTGTTTGAGCGGTAGACGTTGCGAGCTTCCCGATCAAGGCTTTCCCGAGCGACGGATGGCTGCCCGCGCAGCCTCCGTGGGAAAGGCCGGGAAGTGATGCGCTCTTGACTGTGATGCTTGGATATCTATTCATTGTGCGATGGTCCGTCTTCGGACTCTCGCATCTCCACCGGCTTAGGATGGAATGGCATGGTATTTGCTAATCCTTTAAGTACATGCGGGGTGTGCCGATCATCCGAGCATGGTGAGGATGCGCGCCAAGCGGGACGCTTGAAGCCTTGCCGTAACAGACCAAGGGGGTCTCCCCCCCAAGGCAGGGTCCAAATTCATGGGGTATATTTGCGTGCTATGTATTTTTTTCTAGAAAACTGAACTTACTTGTTTTTTCTTCCAAACTCTGCTAAACTATACAAAAGGCTACTTCTTTCAACCCAGAGCGAGTGTAGATATGAACACTACTCAGCGACAACTAATGTGTCTCCTCCTTGCGGGATTCCCTACCTCTAGGTGTGCTGAGACTCTCGGCCTCTCTTCTTCCTCAATTCAAGCCATCAAGGGTACAGAGATGTTCCGCACGGAACTCTCTCGTCTTGAAGCTCAAATCATGACAGAGCAGATCGAGAAGCTCAAAGAGGATGGCCTCATCTCTAAAGCTCGCGCTGTCCTAGAGGAAGCCGCAGAGGGAGCCGCCTCTCAGATGGTCTCGCTCTCCTCTGGCGCAAGAAGCGAAACTGTGCGCCTTTCTGCCTCCTCTCAAGTTCTCGACCGTGCTGGTCTCTCCCCTCTCGCCGCTTCTCAGCGCAAACTAGACGATGAAGAGAATAAGCGTCCCATTCAAATCAATCTACCTCTTTCTCTCTGTTCTGTTCTCGGGATTGCTCCTCCTCTTGAAGTAGAGGTTCTCTCTGTGCCGGATAAGGTTGGGGAGAGAACTATCTGATGGAACAGACAGTAACTCTCACTCCTGAGCAGACCACCCTCCTTAGAGAGAAAGTTCTCTCCTCTTTCCGCACATTCTGCCAGGTCTTTATGGATCCTAATTGGTTTGATGAATCATTCCATGGTCCTCTCTGTGACTTTCTTCAATCTCTCTATCCTCTCCCTGATCCCTCTTCCTCTCTCCCAGACCCCAACCCAAATGACGGCGCTATCGTCCTCGCTCGCTCTCATCTCAAAACTACAATCTGCTCTCAAATGTACCCTCTCTGGCGTGCTTCAAATGATTCAAATATACGCATACTCATAGTACAGAATTCAGACGACAATGCCATGACGACCGTCAGAGGTATACGTAAATTTATAGAAGCCTCTGAACTCTACGCCGCACTCTTTCCTTCTCTCCTTCCCCCCTCCTTTACCTCTCGTGCTACAAAGTGGACCGACTCAGTATGTACTCTCCGGCGCTCAGGCGTTTTCCGAGAGGGTACATTCAATGCCGCAGGTGTCCGTTCAAATATTATCTCTCGACATTTCGATCTAATCATAGAAGATGACACAATCGCCCCCCGTAAAGATGAGATGTCTGGCAAAGGAGGAGGCTCTCTCGTGGAGATGGAAATCATGCCTTCTCTCGCCGAGATAGCTAAAGCTATTGGCTTCCACAAGCTAACCATCCCTCTTGCTGTAGATCAGGCCACCTTTCAGCGCCTTTTCGTGGGTACACGATGGGCTTTCTTTGACGTCCTACAGTATATCTTTGATAATGAATCCCAAGCTGTAGATGAGAACGGTGAATCCATCCGACACTATAAAGTGTTTGATTGTCCTGCCATAGGAGAAAATGGCCTAGCGAATTTCAAGAAATTTTCTCCTCGTATCCTTCGTACAATCAAGCGGCAAATGGGTACTTTCATGTATGCCGCTCTCTACCTCAATGCACCTCTTCAGTCAGAGAATATGACCTTCCGACCTGAATGGATTCGTTACTTCGTGGATAAGGACTTTGAGGGGAATGAAGACACAGTCCTACCCCTTGCTCCTGACTCCATCCCCACCATTGTGGTAGACCCTGCTGATCCTCCTACAGGGAAGAATGATCAATGCTACACAGGGATGGTCTCTGCTCTCAACGTGAAGGAGGGCCTCTTTGTCCTCTCCACTCTGAAGGGACGCTTCACAGGGAAAGAAATTGCTCAAAAAGCTCTTGCTATGGCGGATAAGGATGGGGCTTTTCGTATCAGCATAGAGAAAGATCGCTATCCTCACCTCAAAGAGGCTTTCGAGCTAGAGATTGCTATCCTCAACGCCACAAGGGAAGTCCCTAAAATCTACTGGATAGAAGAGATAGCCTCAAAGGGTGTGAAAAAAGAAGCCCGGATTATGAAGCTTCAACCCTTCGCCGAAAATGGCCTTCTCTTTCTCCGCCGTTCTCAACAGGAGTTACAGAAGGAGATGTTCTCCTACCCTCACGGTGGCTTCATCGGCGTAGACCTTCTCGACTCTCTAGCTTACCATGTGCGTGACTTCATGCTCTATCCTGACTACCGGAAGTCCCCTGAAGAAAAGAAGACGCTCCCCAATCAAATCGAATGGGATGCCCTTATGCAGATATGTAGACGCACTAAACCCCTCGATATGTTTGCCTTCCAGAGAGGCTCTTGATGACCCCTACTCAATGGAAAACTGTTTTAGATATGTCTCGCACATATAAGAAAGACTTTGGAGATTGGGATAACTGGGCTCTCTATCGTGACTATGTGAGAGGTAAGTTCTTTGAGGGAGATGTGCAGGATGTCCTCACGTACAATATAACCTATGCACAACTTCATACTCTTGTGCCAAACATCTATTTCCGTAACCCTGGCGTATCTCTCACTCCTCGCTATGGAGGAGACCAAGATGTACTTCTTCAGACTAAAATGCAGGAAGCTCTCGATAACTGGTTCTTTGAGCGTGTGGATATGAAGGCTCAGATGACAGAGGCTATTGAGGATGCCTTCTCCTGTGGCACAGGTTTCATTCGTCTCGGCTACGGTGTGGAGTATGGACACAGTGAGACCAAGGAGAGAGAGTACAAAGGGAAGAGGAAGATCGACGTGAATCCTCTCGTTGGCCTAGACAAGATTTGGGCTAAGCGTGTTGATCCTGACTACATATTTGTTCCTTTTGGTACACATAGGATAGATGACGCTTCCTGGATGGTTCAAAGTTTCTGGAAAGAAACAGAAGACGTGAAGGCTCGTTATGGTACAGAGAAGAGAGTCCCATCTACAGGACAAGCGCTTTACTATCGACCTATAGAAACCTCCGGCTTTATGACGAAATGGCAAGCTGCGTATGAGATGACTGAACTCCTGGAGATAAGAGATGCTCGTACAGGCGAACTGGCTACCTACCTTCCCACAGACAACGAAGGGGAATTTCTCCGTCCTTTCGAGACTGACAAGCTACAAATAGATGGCTATCCCTTCGTGCCTCTCCAGTTCAACAACGATCCTCAGTACTTCTGGGCTAGAAGCGACGTCAGTCTTATTCAATCTCAGCAGCTTGAGGTGAATGATGCACGTACACAGGCTATGATGCTTCGTCGGGGAGCTGTCCTCCGTATAGCCATTCAAGAGAATGCTGTGTCAGATGATGAGTTAGACAAGATACTCTCTGGTAAACCTGCTCTTTACTTCAAGACAAAAGGTGTTCCTTCTACCGTAATGCATGCTTTTCAGACTCATATCCCTGTTGATCTCCCCGCCTGGACTAGTGCAATCCGCTCTGATGCAAGAGAAATCTCAGGTATTGGTAGGAATGCTTCAGGAGAGTACGCGGAAGGCCGAAGGAGCGCCACAGAAGCTAAGACTGTGGCCGTGGCGGGGGATGTCCGGCTTGGAGAGAGAAGGAGCAAAGTAGGGGATATGCTTGAGAAGGTAGTCTCCAAGTACCATGGACTCGTGCATGAGTTCTGGGATGCACAGAACATAGTAGAGATAGTAGGTATAGAAGGCGCTCGCCATTGGGTACGCCTTTCTGATTCTGCTCCTAAGCTCTCCTATAGAGTGAAGATTGATATTGAAAGTCTCTCTCCTATGACTAAGATGGCTAAGAAAAGGGAACTTCTCGAGGTAATAGGGGTACTCAGTAAGAATCCAAATGTAAACATGGATCTCCTAATGAGAATGCTCCTTCGGGAATATGACTACGCTGATGCTATGGGTATTCTGCCCCAGGCACAACAACAAGGGCCTGCCTCCATGAATGAGTTCAAGTCTCAGCAACAGAGCCTACAGGGTAATCCACAGCAGCTTCAAGCGGCCAGAGGACAGAATTTGCAGGCAGTCAGGGGAGGATTGACAGGATGATCTTTACCTTCAAATGTAAGGTTTGTGATTGGACGTTTAGCATAGAACGAGAGTGGGCAGAGCGTTTTTCTACTAAATGTCCTCATTGTCATATTGCCATCTTCTGTGCCAAAGAGGGGAAGGGTCCCGCTGTTCACACATTCAAAGAGACAGAATTCAGACATATCTCAGAGAAGCCTATTCGTCTTACTAGCAAGAAAGCACTAAGAAAGGAATGTGAGAAACATGACCTCTATAACCATGTCTGGGAATGATCCCACCGATCTTCTGAAGGATAGACTTACCGTTCAAGAGGCTTTGCACAAAGGAGGTCCACTCTCTTTTCCTCAAAAGACTTTCAATAACGGGGAGATGATGGGCACTATAACAATCGTCGTAAAGAAGGATATGCTTCCTGAGGTGTCCTTCTCTACCTTGATCGCCCCTGCCACTATGCAGAAGGTCTACAGTCAACTAAAACGTGCTTTTCAGATTGAGCGTCGTAAAGTGGCGCAAATGATTCGTATGGAAGAAAGAAATAGAGAAGAGGAAAAAGAAGATGCCTGACAAGAAGCCGGAAGACAACAGCGAGATGTTGGAGCTTCTCCAAGAGAAGGTTGATGGACTTGAGGAAACCCTGAAAGAGACACAGCGAGAGAAAGGTGCTCTACAAGAAGAGAAGAACAATCTTCAAGGGGAGTATAATGCTCTTACTATGTCTGTGCTTGCTACACCAACCGACGACGACTCGATAAGCCCGGATGATACCGACCAGGGCACTGACGAAAAGAGAGTCATACAAGGACTCAGAAAGGGCCTCTCAGATCTCAAGGATGAGATGGTGAAGGACAGGAAAGAACAAGGGACTCTTATGAGACGTTTGTATGGCGCTGTCGATTTGGCTGTAACAAAAGCAAATGATCCAGAGTTTGCAGAGTTCATCGGAACTAAAGAAGGTATGGAGATTGCCAAGACACTCGTTGATGAGAATCCGTCTTGGAATGCTGCTGCCCTTGCTAAGCAGCTCACAAAGGAAAAGAAAGTACAAGCCTTTGATGCGCTGCAAAAGCAGAACGAGGATCAGAAAGCAACAGGCGAGACAAAGACTCTTCCTGCCGGTGCTATAGACTCAAAGAATCTAACTCCCCTGGAACAGAAGAAGGCTGTGTGGGATAGGATTTATGAGAAAGCAGAAGCACGTTCGCAAAAGCAGGAGAAAGCGGAGCTCGCTGAAGGAGCGTAAAGAATGGCTCTTCCTACATGGACACGCACATTCAACAACCTTTATGCTACCACACTCGCAGAGCTGGGTACAGACGTAATCAATCAGATTTTTGATCGTGTCCCTCTCTTTGACATGCTCAAAACTGGTGGTTACGTGGATCATGTGGATGGCTCTCTAGCTATTCAACACCCTCTTGAGTATGGTGTGAATGAAAGCATTCAGGGTATCTCGAAGCATGGCACTGTTGACATTGTGGAATCCGAATTTCTCACTGACACAAAGTATGACTGGCGCTATATCACCGGTCATGTTCGGCGTTCTCACATTGAGGAAAGACAGTGCAGAGGTAAGTATCAGAGACTTGCTATCGTACAGCAGAAGCTGAAGAATTTCTCTAACTCCCTGGCCGCAAAGTGGGAGTATTGGCTTCTCAAGAAGGCGGCAGGAGCAGAGCCGAAAGTGCCTCATGGCTTACAAGATTTCCTTCCCACGAGTAACACTACGGGAGTTGTAGGAAATATTAGTCGAGCCGTGGAGACGTGGTGGCGCCATCAGTCTACAGATATGGCCGCTTACTCTACAGCAGCTATGCTTGAAGGTAAGATGGAAACCATGTTCAATGACTGTGGTAATATTGCAGGAGGCGATAGGCAGTATCCTGATCTTATGGTTACAGATCAGACTTCCTACGAAGCCTACAAGGCTAATGTGGATAATATCCAGCGCATCTCCCTCTCTCCTACTGGGAAATGGGCGAAGATTATTGACCTTGGCGTTGGTGATATTGCTTTTCGTGGGCAGCCTGTTATCTACAGTACACAGACCACCGCTGGTTATATGTACTTCCTCAACAGCACTGTCCTGAAGTTGACAATTGATGAGGGTTTGCAATTCGAGATTATGAGCTGGATTGCTCCAGAGAATCAGCCTGATACTCTGGTCGGCCATGCTCTTCTCGGTGCTAACCTTACCACAAATTGTCTTCAGAAACTTGGCCTTCTCTATGGTATCAACACCATTGCATAAGAAAGGAGCGAATAATGACTTTCAATCCTAATGAGAACGTTGGCACTGTCTTTCGCTCTGGTGTTGTAGGAGCGGCTGGTGTTTCACAAGGAACTCACCAGGAGTCCGAATTCAAGAGATATCGCCTGGGTACGAAGCTACAGATTGGTACTCGTGTTTTTCACTATGCACAGGCAGGTGCTGCTCTTGATCAAGGTTATCTTCTTGAGACTGCTGCTCTAGGAGGTGCTACTACCACAGAACAAGCCTCACTCGCTATTGCTGTGGCGGCTGTGGTGGGTGATAGGAAACTCTCTGTCACTACCCTCACCACGAGTCAGACTGCAAATAAGTTTGAAGATGGCTTTGTCACTATCGTTCATGGTTCCAATGCTAATGGCGCTGGTACCACGTTCGAGATCAAGAGCCATCCCGCCCTCACGCACACTGCTACAGGTGTTCTGACACTGTGGGATGAGGTTGCTAAGGCGATCACCACAGGTTGTAAGGCTTCCATTACAGCTAATCTCTATAAAGGGGTGGTTCAGACACCTGTCACTACTCCTTTAGGTACCTCTGCAGGAGTCTCTCTGTGTGACGTTCAGAGTTCGTATTACTTCTGGTGTCAGACATGGGGGCCTGTAGGTCTTCTTACTGGCTCTGAGGTGGTCGTGGATAGTAGCATTATCCGTGGTGTAGAAGTTGGTGAGAGTGATATCCTTCAAGCTACTGGTAATGCTCAGGATATTACTGATGTTATTGGTATTTCCATTCAAATTGGCTCTGATGGGATGTTTCCTTTGATGCATCTCATGCTCGCGCCGTAATGTGTTCCTCGTCGTTGAGCAGGAGTAAATGTAAGTCCCAGCGACGGTATGAGGGAAGGGAAGTACTCAACAAAGAGATGGACCACCCCTCATCTGTCTCTTGATGCTTTCCTTCTCTCTTCTTTTGAAAGGATTGAGAAATGGCTCAGATGTATAACAAACTAATTCGAGAAGTGTTCCAAGGGCGTGATCCCATGCAGTCTATCGGGTATGAGTTGACGGACACAGGTGTTCCCTCTGATACTCCTACTACGTGTATTATGCGATATCAAGAAGCGGATACCTCTTGGTGGTGCTACTCCATCGACAGTACAGCATGGCTCCCTCTGAATGATGATGCTAAGACACTCTATGATGCTACTGTGTAAAGGAGAGACGGATGAGCATCAATTATTTAGGAAAGATACTCTCTAGTGGCCTTCCCACACAAGGGACAGATGCGACAGGAGAGGACACTTATGCCACGGTAGTGACGGCGCCAGGCCGTGTGACGCATTATGCCTCTATCTATTGTGTGACGCAAGACGCGATTGTATCCTTCGATGGAGGGACGACAGATCATCTCACAATTGCAGCGGGGGTGCAGCATCTTTTCTCTGGTCTGGAGATTCCAGCAGGGGCAGTGATTCAAGCAAAGAACAAGACAGGCGGCGCTAACTATGCTAGTATGTTTATAGCTGTGTGGTGAGGAGAAAAGCAGATGGCTATTGATGTATCTGCTCAAGGCGGAGCCGACAAGCGTGCAAAGGTCAACGTCGAGACTCTGTCTGCCAACAAGATATTGACTGCCTCTGACGTTCGCTATCAGAAGCTAAATATCAACGGCACAAACCGAGACGTAACGTTACCGGCGCACAAGGACGGCCTTGATTTCATTATTGAGAATACGGACGCCTTCGACAGCAATGAGGCCATCACACTCAAGGCAGACGGTGGCGCATCTCTGACAACGCTTGGCGCCCAAGGAATATGGGCAGGCATCTCCGATGGTACAAACTGGCATCCTATACAGATGGGTAGCGCGGGAACCACTCTCCGGCGAAATGTGTCTATAGGAGATGGAGCAACAGCATACAATAGAGGTGTTGCGGTAGGCGATAACGCTAAAGGCGACAGCCAGGGTACCGCCGTAGGAGAAGGCACGTTCGCCAATAATAGTGGGGTGGCGGTTGGCAGAAGCGCCTATGCTTTCGACGGAGGTATGTCTATAGGCTATTTTGCCGATGGCAACCTCAAGGACGCTGTCGCTCTTGGTCCACAGGCTGAGGCGTCACGTCATGGTGAGATGGCAATCGCCGTAGATGTGAGTGCAACGAATGGCAGATGGAGTCGGCAATTTTGGTCAGGTTCTATCGCCGCCGCTGCTGTGCCGGCCTTTACAGAAATTTTCCTAAAGGGTACAGCTAGCAACAGAGCGATTATCATTGCCAGCAGCGCTATTCGATTTAGAGGGGAAGTTTCGGCAGTCTCAAATCACAGCGGAACACTAAAGAGTGCTTCTTATACATTTGCTGGGGCAATACACAGGGACGCATCAAACAACACAACTCTCAAAGATGGACCAGACATTGTAGTAGGACATGAAGATGAAGCGGGGTGGGATTTGCAGATCACAGCAGACGACACAAATGAATCACTAAAGATTGAGTTCAAAGGGAACGATTCTGACACGGCGAACTTTGCCGTGCGGGTGACGGCGACAGCAGAATTTACGGAGGCTTTACTCTAATGGGATTAAAGAATAATGAGGATAATTACTACAGAATCACACACGTAGACGTATCTGATTCACGTGTTCATATAGAGGTGTTTGTCGATCAGAATGTGAGTAATCGAAAGTTGACAGCTTTTGAGAAAAAGGGCACAGACTCTGTTCACTGTGGAAAACTCACAGAAGAACTCGCGAAGTTTGCAGATGCTAAAGAGACTATCAAAGATAATCTTTGGGCGGCCGGTTATCTAGCATTGAAGAATGAACCACCTTTCAATGTTATGACCAATGTTTTGGAAGCAGGCCAATGACCACTGAAATCTTCACAGTAAAACATGAGGCTGGAAAGACTGTCTTCTTTCGATTCTATGATCCGACACAAGACAAACTCTTTGATTTCAACGACGATACTTGGCAAGCGGCGCCGACAACGGAGGCTTTAGCGGCGACAGAGAAAACTGCCTTTGGGGATGGGGATGAATCTACCTATATCGCCTCTCTTGATCTTGCTGCTTTGTATGCTTCGGCAGCTCACAAGGGACTTCTCGTTCAGAGTGTGGATGATCTGGCTACAGATGAGATCATTGGTCATACTACGTTCTTTGTCAGTAATGGTGACTTGGTAGCGCCGAATGCAGATCAAATAGCTGAAATTGGAACGGCCATTACAATAGGTTTTCCTCAAGCTGTTGAATCTTCTGCAGGAAATGTCACAACAGGTACACAGACTTCAGGGACACATGCAAGTACTTCTGCTGATGATGGTATGTATTGGCAAATCGCCGGGGCAGCGGCAGCGGGTGGATTCGGTGTAAATGTAGATCAGACGTTCTCTGTGGGAACATCTCTGAAAGCTAACACACTCCATATCAACGCCAACGAGACTCTGGTAGGAGTGGTGAATGTATGGCTCTATGATTATGTCTCTGCGGCATACGAACAAGTCTCTGACCCGGATCACACATCAATCAGTGGCTCCTCAGATAAAGATTATAGGTATATAATTTATCCTCGTCATCAGCAAGTAAGCGATGGAGAAGTCAAAGTCCGATACACTTCTACAGACACAACAACTAATAAGTATCTATACTTAGATCAGGTGTATGTGAATGCTATCGCTGTATCTGCTTTATCTGCTCAAGAGATTGCTCAGGCAGTATGGGAGACTAATCTACATAATGTCCATGGAGCTTTTGTCGATTCTGCTGGGCATATTCTCCATGATACATTTGCTCTTGCTACTACAGTAGGAACAGGAGATACAAATCTCTCCTTCACTCTAACGGCAGGGGTGGCTACTAATAATGCTTATTATGATATGATAATCAAGGTGGAAGATGAGACCGATGGTCATGCTGAGACTCGGCGCATTGTAACTTATACAAGTGGACGAGTCGTAACTGTGGATAGGGCGTTCAGCTTCATTCCTGCGGCAGGAGATCATGCTGAGATTGTGGGAATTGCGTATGCAGGAACGAATGCGGACATTTCAAGGGTGAACGGTGTAGACGTGGTAATCAGTGACTTCCGAGCCGATAGTGGAGGATCGGGGGATGGGCCTACAGCTGTCACTCTGACTGTGGTGGATAGTGCCGATACTCCCATCCCTTGCGCCCTGGTATGGCTCCTCAACAGTACGGGAACACAGGTCTCAAATGCCATAGCCACAGACGATGATGGGCAGATTGAATTCAATCTAAACGTAGGGATCACATACTCAATCTATGCCAAGCGTTCAGGGTACACGGATATCATAGGAGAGGCGTGGACTGTTGTGGACGGGGAAGGGCACACCTCTACGATGGAATCCCCCACCTCCTACCTCACTATCACACAGCAGACTCTAGCTGAGCTTCGAGGAGAGGTGCGGCTGATTATTGCTACAGACTCTTCGGGTTTCTCTGATTCACGTATAGACTTCTACCTAAATGAGGGACAGCAGCACGTGGCGAATGTATTCACTTTTCCTGAGATGCGCTTGGAGTATACAGGAGTGACAGTAGACGGTACAAAGACGTATGAGTATCCGGCGCGGATCAAAGAGGTGAGGACTCTTCGTCTTGACACCACAGACTTTTCAAGCGTTATCCTTGAG
>SDBT01017019.1_pt1 | contig 11495 bp, 10 predicted proteins | sample 2277101 | NCBI WGS metagenome assembly SDBT01 (sample SAMN10404973, study PRJNA504765) | marine sediment metagenome | isolation source: marine sediment core GS10_PC15, 103 cmbsf | place: Arctic Ocean: Southern Knipovich Ridge | collected 2010
CTCGACCCGGCCAAGGCTTACCTGAACATCGACCGCGTCGGCAACACGTCCGCCGCGTCCATACCCACGGCCATGGACGAAGCCGTGCGCAACGGCGCGCTGCAGCGTGGGGACCTGGTGCTGCTGCTGGCCTTCGGCGGGGGGCTCACCTGGGGCTGCACACTGCTGCGTTTCTGACACCGAACCTTGCCGCACCCAATCAAGACCATGAGCAACCTGGCACTTCTTTTTCCCGGACAAGGCGCCCAGAAGGCAGGCATGGGCAGCGACCTGGTGGAGACCTGGTCGTCGGCCCGGGAAGTGTTCGACATAGCCAACGAAGAGACCGGCCTGGCGCTGGACACTCTCTGCTTCGAGGGGCCGCAGGACGAACTCTCGCGCAGCGACATCGCGCAGCCGGCCATCCTGACCGTGAGCATCGCCGCTCTGCGCGCCCTGCAGGAGGCGGGCGGCCCCCTGCCCACGGCCGGGGCTGCGGGCCTGAGCCTGGGCGAGTACTCGGCCCTGGTGGCGGCCGGCGCCATCGAGTTCCGCCAGGCCATCCGCCTGGTTCAGCGGCGCGGCCTCTACATGCAGAAGGCCTGCGATGCGAGCCCGGGCGCCATGTACTCCGTCCTGGGCCTCGAGGATGCGCAGGTCCGGCAGGCCTGCGGCACGGCCCGCACGCGGACCGGCGGCGGCGTCTGGCCGGCGAACTTCAACTGCCCCGGCCAGGTGGTGATCAGCGGCGAGGAAGAGCCGTGCCGGGTCGCCGCTGACCTGTGCTCCGCCATGGGCGCACGGCGCGCCCTGCGTCTGAAGGTTGCCGGGGCGTTCCATACCGTGCTGATGAAGCCCGCCGCCGAGAAGCTCAGTCGGGATCTGGCAGAGACGGAGGTGACCGAGCCCGCGTTCCCCGTCATCTCCAACGTCACGGGCCTGCCGGTCGGCGGCCCTGATGAGATTCGCCGCACCCTCGTTCAGCAGGTGACCTGTCCCGTCCGCTGGCACACCTGCCAGAGATGGCTGCTGGATAAGGGCGTGAGCAGATACCTGGAGGTGGGGCCCGGCAAGGTGCTGAAGGGGCTGTTGAAGCGCACCGATCCTGATGCCGAGTGCACTACCGTGAACGGCGCGGCCCACGTGCAGGCCTACGCCGACGAAGATTCCGCAAGCTGAGGGTGAGGTGATGACAACACGAAGACGCTGGAGGGGAAGACGGCAGTCGTGACGGGCGCGGTGCAGGGCATTGGCAGGTGCATCTGCCTGAGACTCGCAGAGGCCGGGGCCAACATCGCCGGCATTGACATCGCCGCCGACAGCCGGGACGAGACGGGCGCGCTCGTCCGCGAGCTGGGCGTTGAGTTCCTGGGGCTGGAGGCGGACGTCTCCCAGTTCGGGCCGCTGCAGCAGGCCGTCAAGCAAGCCGCCGAGCAGTTCGGCAGCGTCGACGTGCTGGTCAACAACGCAGGGATAACGCGGGACGGTCTCATCCTGCGCATGAGCGACGACGACTGGGCCAAGGTCATCAACATCAACCTGACCGGCGTCTTCAACGGCATCAAGTCCGTCGTCCGCATCATGTCCCGGCAGCGTAGTGGCCGCATCATCAACATCGCCAGCGTCGTGGGCATCATCGGCAACGCCGGCCAGGCCAACTACTCGGCCAGCAAGGCGGGCGTCATTGGCCTGACAAAGACTGCGGCCCGGGAGCTGGCTTCCCGCAACGTGAACGTCAACGCCGTGGCACCCGGCTTCATCCAGACGGCCATGACGGACAAGCTGAGCGACGAGGCTCGCAAAGGCCTGCTGACCCTGATACCGGCCGCCCAGATGGGCCGCCCGGAGGACGTGGCGGCTGCGGTGGCCTTCCTGGCCGGGCCGGATTCTGCCTACATCACGGGAGAGGTCATTCGCGTCGACGGCGGGATGGCCATGTGACGCCGGGGGACGCCACGGTCCTTGCAACTCAACGGAAATCGCCGTTAGAATACCGCACGATACGTCCCCAGGCGCCGAGCGTTGCGCCTGTGTCCGCAACGCTCGGCGCGCGCAAACCAATCACCAGGAGGTGTTGAGGTGTCTGATGATATTCGCGAAAGAGTGATCGCCCTTGTGGCCGAGAGGATGGGTGTCGAGACCGACCAGATCACTGAGGGCACGCACTTCGTCAACGACCTGCAGTCGGACTCGCTCGACCTGGCGGAACTCGTCATCGACCTCGAGGAAGCCTTCGAACTGAGCATCACGGATGAAGAGGCCCAGGGGCTCGAGACCGTCGGACATGCGATCACGTACATCCAGTCCAAGCAGTAAGCGGCAGCCACCATGGACCTCGCACGTGTCGTCGTCACCGGCATCGGTGTCCTCTCGCCTGTTGGCTCCACTAAGGCGACCGTCTGGTCTGCTGTACGCGAGGGCCGCAGCGGCGTCCGCACCATCACCGGCTTCGACACGTCGGCCTACGAGGTCCACATCGCCGCCGAGGTGGCCGACTACGACCCGCTCGATCACTTCACCAAGCGGGAGTTGGGCCGGCTCGATCCGTTCGTCCAGTTCGCCGTTGTTGCCGCGAAGTCGGCCCTTGATGACTCGGGCCTGGACCTCGACGCCGAGGACCGAGAACGTGTCGGCGTGGTGATCGGCACCGGAATCGGCGGCCTCCACACGATCGAGAACCAGCACACGCGCCTCATCACAAGCGGCCCGAACCGGACCAGCCCGCTGATGATCCCGAAGCTGATGACCAACGCGGCCGCGGGCGTTGTGTCCATGCGCAACGGCATCCAGGGGCCGAGCATGTCGGTCTCCAGCGCCTGCGCCTCCGCCTCCCATGCCCTTGGCGAGGCGGCCAATCTGATCCGTCTCGGCCAGGCCGATGTTGTTGTCAGCGGCGGCGCAGAATCGGCTGTCACACCCATGGGCCTCAGCGGATTCCAGCAGGCCAAAGCCCTCTCGAAGCGCAACGACGACCCCGCGCGGGCCAGCCGCCCCTTCGACGTCGACCGTGACGGCTTCGTCATGGCCGAAGGGGGCGCGGTCCTGGTCCTGGAGAGCCTGGAGCACGCCCGAAAGCGCCGGGCCGCGATCCTGGCCGAACTGGCCGGCTACGGCTCCAGCAGCGACGCATTCCACATTACGAATCCGGAGCCCGCGGGCAGAGGCGCCGTCTGCGCCATGCGCAACGCGCTGGCCGATGCCGGCTTGGACCCCACGCAGATCGACTACATCAACGCCCACGGCACCAGCACGCCCGCCGGCGATCCCGTGGAAGTCCGGGCCGTGCGCAGCGTCTTCGGCGACCATGCAGAGAAGGTCGCGATCAGTTCCTCCAAGAGCGTCTTCGGCCACCTGCTGGGCGCTTCGGGTGCGCTGGAGAGCGCCGTCTGCGTCTGGGCCATGGAAGACGGCGTCTGCCCGCCGACCATCAACCTGGATAACGTCGACCCGGAATGCGCCGGCCTGAACTTCGTGCCCAACGTCGCCCAGGAGCGCCAGATCAACGCCCTGCTGAACAACTCATTCGGGTTCGGCGGGCACAACGTCTCCCTGGTCTTCCGCAAGTTCACGGACTGAGCTGCGTCCCGAAGCGCGCCGCACGCACACGCGCCAACAGCGCGGGCCCCAGAGGCGTCCCATGGCAGACAGTCCCGTCCGTGTCGCCCACATCATCACGCGGATGATCCTGGGCGGCGCGCAGGAGAACACCCTCCACACCTGCCACCTGCTGAACCAGCGGCCGGGCTGGGAGGTCCTGCTCATCACCGGCCCGTCCCTCGGCCCGGAAGGCGAACTGCTAAGCGAAGTCCAGCGGCTCGGCATTCCCCATGTGGTCGTGCCCGAGTTGCGGCGGGCCGTGAACCCGTTGCACGACGCCCTCGCGCTGGCCGAACTCACGCGCCTCCTGCGGGATTACGGGCCCGCCATCGTGCAGACGCACAGTTCGAAGGCCGGCGTCCTCGGCCGTCTGGCCGCGCGATTCGCCCGCGTCCCAGTCGTGATCCACACCGTTGAGGGCCTCCCGTTCCACGATTACGCATCGCGCTTCAACAATGCCGCCTGCATCCTGGCCGAACGTTTCAGCGCGCACTTCTGCGACCGCATCGTCTGCGTCTGCGAGGCCATGGTGCGTCAGGCCCGGGAGGCCGGCATCCGGCCCCGGGGCGGCTACAGCGTCATCTACAGCGGCATGGACGTGGACGCCTACCGGAGCGCCGCCTCCTTGCGAGAGGAGACGCGCAGCCGGTTCCACCTGGCACCGGACGACATCGTCATCGGCAAGATCGCGCGCCTCTTCGAGTTGAAGGGCCACGAGTTCGTCATCCGGGCCGCGCCGCGCATACTGGCCCGCTGCCCGCGGGCCAAGTTCCTGTTCGTGGGCGACGGAGAACTGCGCACGGAACTGAACGTCATGGCGGACGGGCTAGGCGTGCGCGAACGGATGGTCTTCGCGGGCCTGGTGCCGCCGGAGGAAGTCCCCGCCATGGTCAGCGCCATGGACGTTGTCGTGCACGCCTCGCTGAGGGAGGGGCTCGCCCGCGTCCTCGTGCAGGCCCTCCTGTGCGAGAAGCCCGTCGTGACCTATGCCCTGGACGGCGCCCCGGAGGTCATCATTGACGGCGAAACGGGCACACTGGTGCGCCCCGAGGCAATCGACGAACTGGCCGACGCACTACTGGACGTCATCGAGCACCCCGACGCCGCCGGCGCCATGGCCCGCGAAGGCTGCCGCCGCTTCGCCGACCGGTTCCGCCTCACCACCATGGTGGACGACACCGCGCGCCTCTACCGCGAGCTGCTGGCCCCCTGAGCGGCCGGCGAGCCGGTTTTTGCGTTTCCCATCCCCACGCGAATCCAGTATCATACCCTCCGTTTCCGGGCGGCAGTGCCCTTCTCCGCGATAGCACGTGGGACCGCAGCGATGGTCGAGACCAGATCGTTCATGTTCACCACCGAAGCCGAGATGGACGTGGTCGACATCACGAAAGAGGTCGCCGACGTCCTGGCCGACGCGGGCCTGCGTGACGGGATCCTGACCGTGTTCGTGCCCGGCTCCACAGGCGGCGTCACCACGATGGAGTACGAGCCCGGACTGGTCAACGACATGAAGGACATGTTCGAGAAGATGGCGCCGCGCGATCACTACTACCATCACGAAGAGCGCTGGCACGACAAGAACGGGCACAGCCACGTGCGCGCCAGCCTCATCGGCCCGTCGGTCACCATCCCCTTCCGCGACCGGCGGCTCATGCTCGGCACCTGGCAGCAGATCGCCTTCTTCGACTTCGACGTACGCGCCCGCGAACGCGAAGTCTTCGTCCAGATCATCGGCGAGTAGGCCTTCCCGCTCGGGCTCGGACTCGGGCTCGGCCGTTCGTCTCGCGCCAGCCTACCCCTGGCTGGCCGCGCGGGAGCGAACGAAGGAAGGTGGTCGGGGCGCCCGGATTCGAACCGGGGATCTCTGGTCCCCCAGACCAGCGCCCTAAGCCAGACTGGGCCACGCCCCGACCGACAGCCGCCATTATAGCTGCGGCGCGCGCAGATTCAAAGGGACGCCCTGCCCTGCCCACCGCAATCAGTACCCCAAGCTCGCCTCCGCTCACGCCTTCGCCCGCCGTCACCTGTGGTAGCCCCCCTCCCCCGCGGTAGCCGACCTCGCGGCCCCAGTAGGCAGCGAGCGACCCGAACACACTGGCCGACCGCAGCCTAGTCGGCGCTCCCGGCCTTCTTGTCAAGCAACTTGCGCATGCTCTCCGTGAACTTCCTCGACGATGCCCTGCTTGCCGCCACCTGATTCACCAGGAACACGAGCACTTCGCGGCACGCAGCGGCATACGCCAAACAGTCTTCGTCCGACTTCGCATGCAGCCCTTCACTGAGAGCGGAGTACAGGGCAGAAAGAGGGTTCATCCCTTCAGGGCGTAGGATTGGGGGCAGCAGGTCCTTCACTACGTCGATCTTGTCTTGCGCCACTCGCGCGTCCTTCGTCTTGTCGAGCGCCGCCCTATAGGCCTCAAGCTCAGGCCCCGTGAGGAGTTGCGCGATCTCGTCCAACAGATCGTCGATGACCTCCTCAACGATCCGGCGGTAGTAGCCGTAGGCGCCGATGCCATAGCTCTGAGATTCACATACCAAGCCCCGCTTGTAGTAGACAGAGTGGGAACCAAGCAGGGCCTCGAGTTCCCGGTCACAAGCGATATCCCAGGGCGGATACTGCCCCACCTTCGTCAGCGACTCCACCTCGTCTCCAATCCGTACGAAGAAGAAACGCCGTGCCTTGCTGCAGTGCGCGCACACGTACAGCAGTCGCACGGTCACACCAGCCGAGGGGTAGTTCGTGCGGCCTGCGTTCTCGTAGTAGTCGTTCGTCATCCTGAACGTCTGGCTGGACTTGCATTCAGAGCAGGGCATGTTGATGGACGGCTTCGGCAACACGTTCAGTGTAGTGGGCAAGTCGCCCACGGCGAACTTCCTATAGAGCGGATACGTCTCAAGGAACACTTTGTCTGGCATCGTGGTACCCCTTTCAGGATCGGGCAACGACTCACGTCTTGCCACAGAAACTTGACCCAATTCTAGTGAGCCAACAGTGCGCGGTCAACCGCCCAGGGCTCCAGCACGCTGGGCGAGTCCGGGACTGCACCGACACGACCCCGCGGCGCGCCCCGGCGCGCAGCTCGCCAATCGACCAGGGCAAGAAGGCCCTGGACAGGTTAATGCCCAGGCCCCCCCGTGCGTCTAATGGAATGAGCCGGTCTTGGGCGGGGTGGGCTTGACCGTTGCGCTCGGCCGTGACGATGTGCTGGGGGAGGACGAACGGCGGAGGGCCAGCCCGATGGCGCATGGCGCTACCGGCCGCGCCGTTCCCTTTGACGAGCGGCGGCGCGACCGGTAGCCTTCCGTTACCCCTTGACAGGAGTTCACCACATGGCACGCGTGCCGATTGGATTGCAGCTCTATTCCGTGCGGAACGACCTGGCGGATGATACGCGCGGAACGCTCGAAGCGGTCGCGAAGATGGGTTACGAAGGCGTCGAGTTCGCCGGGCCGCCGCAGAACACGGCGGCTGAACTGAAGGCCATCCTCGACAGCGTGGGGCTGCTCTGCTGCGGCTGGCACACGCCCTTTGCCCTGGTGCAGGACGACAAGCTCGATGAGACCATCGAGTTCAACAAGGCGGTCGGCAACCGGCACGTGATAGTGCCCGGCATGCCCCGCGAGCTGAGCCGGACGCGCAACGACTGGCTGAAGCTCGCGGCGTTCTTCAATGAACTGGCGGCGAAGCTGGCCGCCCACGGCATGGACACCGGTTACCACAACCACCACACCGAGTTCACGCCGCTGGACGGCGAGCAGCCCTGGGACACATTCTTCGGCAACACCAGCCAGGGCGTCATCATGCAGCTCGATATGGGCAACGCCCTGCGCGGCGGCGCGAACCTGATCGACATCCTGGATCGCTACCCCGACCGCGCCGGCACCGTCCACCTGAAGCCGTACAGCGTCGAGGCGGGCAAGGACGATCCGCAAGCGGGCTTCCGCCCCATCATCGGCGGAGACAGCGTGCCGTGGGACGGCATCTTCCGCGTCTGCGAGACGACGGGCGGCACGGAGTGGTACATCGTGGAGTATGAGAGCGATGCCTACCCGCCGCTCGAGGCCGTGGGCCGCTGCCTGAAGGCGCTGAAGGCCATGGGCAAGTAGCCACCGGAGGTCCGCACCATGCCCGAGTCGATGACGCAGTGGGACGCGCCGGCCGTGAGCGAGGGATGGGACGTCATCGTCGCCGGTGGCGGGCCCTCCGGTTGCACGGCCGCCGTGGCGGCCGCCCGTGAAGGCGCGCGCGTCCTGCTGATCGAGGCGACCGGCTGCCTGGGCGGCATGGGCACGGCCGGCCTGGTTCCCGCCTGGTGCCCCTTCTCAGACGGCGAGAAGATGATCTACCGCGGGCTTGCGGAGCGCGTCTTCCGCGAATCGTGCCGCGGGGTCCCGCACGTGCCGGCCACCAAGCTGGACTGGGTGGCCATCAACGCGGAGCACCTCAAGATCGTCTACGACAACCTGATCGCGGAAGCCGGCGTCGAGGTGCTCTTCTTCACCTTCGTGACCGGCGTGAAGTGCGCCGACGACGGTGTGGTCGAGTCGATCGTTGTCGCCGGCAAGGAGGGGTTGCGCGCCCTGAAGGCATCGGTCTACGTTGATGCCACGGGCGACGGCGACCTGGCCGCCTGGGCCGGCGCCCCGTGGCAGAAAGGCCATCCCGAGACCGGCCGGATGCAGCCCGCCACGTTCTGCTTCATCTTGAGCAATATCAATACGGACGTGTACGCGAAAGGTCCGACCCTACACGCGGGCAATCGGGACAGCGCCGTGTGGAAGGCCGTGGAGTCCGGTCGCTTCCCGCTGATCCGCGACGGCCACTGCTGCCAGAACGTGATCGGGCCGGGCACGGTCGGCTTCAATGCCGGACACCTGTGGGACGTCGACTCCACGGACACGCTCAGTCTGACCGACTCCATGCGGCGGGGCCGTCAGTTGGTCCAGCAATTCCGCGATGCCCTTGCCGAGTTCTGGCCCGAGGCGTTCGGCGATTCCTTCGTGGCGAGCACGGCGCCCCTTATGGGCGTTCGCGAGACGCGCCGCATCGAGGGCGACTACGTGCTGACGGCCGAGGACTTCGTGGCCCGCCGCAGCTTCCCGGATGAGATCGGGCGCAACTGCTACTTCATAGACATCCACACGGCGGAGGACGAACTGGCCGAGGTGACGCGCGACCGCGTGCCGGTGCCCGAACGCGTTGAGCACTACGGCGCCGGCGAGTCGCACGGGATCCCGTACCGATGCCTGACGCCGGCCGGCCTGAGGAACCTGCTCACGGCGGGGCGCTGTATCTCGTCGGACAGGATCGTGCAGGGCAGCGTCCGCGTGATGCCCGTCTGCCTTGTCACGGGCGAGGCCGCCGGAGTGGCTGCTGCTGTGACTGCGGGCGAGAGTGCGCCGGACGTGCACGCGGTGGACACGGACGACTTACGCGCCCGGCTCAGGGGGTATGGTGCCTGGCTCCCCGACCTCGCCTGAGGCGCCGCCACGCTGCCGCTCGCGGTGAAGCCGCGCGGCAACGGCGAGCGTGGTGACCCACAGCACCAGGATGCCGGCAGTTCCCACCGACATCTCCTTCAGCCATCGAACGCCGATCAGGTGCGCCAGAAGCACGCCGGCCAGAAGCCCCCATGCAACGCGCCGGGCGGCAACGTCCGTCCGGCGAAGGCAGTAGGCGGCCAACGCCCCGACGGGGACCATCAGCACGGTCAGGTGGCTGCCGTGCGAGACGTCCGACAAGAGCAGCATGCCCAGCGGTACCAGCGCGAAGAGGATGGGCCCGGTCTCCCCTTCCTCGCGGACGGGCGGCAGGACCCAGGCGAGCACCAGCGCGCCCAGTATGACTACCTTGACCGCGGTGCCCAGTGCGTTGAGGGTCCCGGGCGAGAGCTCTGCGATGTTTACGTAGTGGGGCGCCTTCCTCTTGCCGGCGTTGTAAGGCGAAAGGAGGCGCACGAGGGCGGCCTTGGGGGACTGGTTGATCGAGCGATAGGCGCGGCCTATGAACTCATCCGGGCCGGCCGTGGCGTAGGGCCACAGCACGGTCTCGACCCACGAGCGGTGCCGCGCGTGGGCCTCCTGCGGGCCCCACACGAGGGCGGGCAGCAGGACGGTGCACACAAAGCCTGCCGCCATCATGCCCCCGAGGGCGCGCCACTTGCGCCGGCAGAGCAGGTAGACGCCGAACAGGCCGGGCGTCAGTTTGACGGCAGCAGCCAGGCCGAGCAGCGCGCCGGCAGCCCAGTCCTGCTTCTTGACGAACATGAGGTACATGGCCCCGGCCACCATCATGAGGAGGAGCACGTCGTTCGAGGAGCGCACCGCGCAGTTCAAAGCCAGCAAGCCCGTCAGGGCCACAACGAGCGCAGACGCCCCAGGCAGCACGTCCCCACCGTCCGGCACCGCACAGGCAGAACGGATGCACCGCGCCGAGAGCGGGATCATCGCCACCATCAACAGCAGCAGGGCCGCCGCACTGATCCCCAACTGGACTTGCTGCGACAGCGACGTGCCTTCGAGCGGATGACCGTAGTCGGGGACAAGGCCGACCGGCAGGCCCCCAAAGGGCGCCCAGAAGATCGCGAAGAACGGCGGGTAGGCGCGGACGTGCGCTATGTGGACGTACTGGTCCTTGCCCTCGATGAGGCCGACCTGCGTGATCCTGCGGTAGCCCATGAACTCCGATGAACCGGCCAGGGCACGTTCAGTTCCAGAGATGACCGTGAACAGCCCGAGCAGCGCCGCCACGATCAGCAGCGCCATACGGGGTCCCGGCCGCCCCCATGCGCGGCAGAACGCCGAGAGCATCACCGCTCCCCCTCTTTCCAGGACTCGGCGTAGCTCTTCTCCCGCCCGATGGCCGCCAGGTCGTGGTCATGCCCCAGGACGTTCTCGGCCGCCTTCAACCCCATGTCCATGTAGTGGTCGGAGCTGGTGTAGAGGAACGTGGCGTTCCTGCCGATGCGGTGCAGGTTGGTGAAGCCGTTGAGGTAGCCGGCAACGACGTCGAGGTGGTCGTTATAGCCCAGCCCGTAGAGCGGGTAGGCCCGCGACAGTCGCACGACCACGGAGTCGACGATGGTGGCCGGGTCGACCAGCCCCATCCGCTCCAGGTCCCTGCCGGCCTCGACGGACAGTTCCCAGTCGTCCCGCTGCCAGCGTGTGTCGGCTTCCTGGCAGAAGTACTCAAGCACGACACCGGTCTTTCCCGGGGGCGCCATCTCCGGGCTCCAGTTCTTGGGCTCGTGCATTCGGCAGAACCCGATGTCGGGCGACGGCACGTAGGTCCAGTGGTCGGGGCTCACCTGCTCGACGTCCAGGACCAGAAATAGGATGGTCAGGCCGCGATAGCGGAGCCTGTCGGCGGCCTCCGTCACTCGCTCGGGAGACGCCGGCCGCATCATGCGGACCATGTCGTCTATGGCGATGGAACTGATAAGCTCCGAGCACGGCACGCGGCGCTCCGTCCCCTCAGCCCCGCTGACAATGACGGCGGTGATCCGGTCGGCGTCGTGCTCCAGCGCGACCACGCTGGTCGCCGTCTCGATCGTGTTCGGCTGCTCAACCACCTTGGCCATCTTGTCCGGGATCTGGCCGAATCCATAGCGCGGGTACGCGAAGCGGCGAACAAGCGAGCCATCCTCGCCCTTCCGGAGGACGGCGTCCTTCACGGCCTCCCGGAACGAGAGGCCCTTGATCCGCTGCTCAGCGAAGTCTGCAGACAACTCCGTGCACGGGATGCCCCAGGTCTTCTCCGTGTAGACCTCAAAGAAGGCGCGGTAGAGGTACTGACCGAACCTGTTGAGCGCCCACTGCTCGAACGTGTCCTCCGGCCCGCGCCGGCCGAAGAGTCCGGACACTTTCATGCCGCCGTAGTCGAGGACGGCCCTCGCCGCGCCGGTCATCCCGAGCGCCTT
>SDBT01017020.1_pt1 | contig 11495 bp, 8 predicted proteins | sample 2277101 | NCBI WGS metagenome assembly SDBT01 (sample SAMN10404973, study PRJNA504765) | marine sediment metagenome | isolation source: marine sediment core GS10_PC15, 103 cmbsf | place: Arctic Ocean: Southern Knipovich Ridge | collected 2010
GCTTTCGATGAAGAAGCCTGGAAATCCGAGCACTATGGTCAAAATCCAAAGCATGGGCACCCAGCGAGGGAACTTAAGGGCTCGCAGCGAGCCGATTGCCAACAAAATCAGCCCCAGCGAATACAACGATCCGCTTAGGAAAAACGAGACGTCGGAAAGGAACAACAAATTCCCAACCAAGGCAGCTAAAGTGCCAACCAAACCCAACACTCCGGCCTCATCCTTCTGGAAGAGGTAGATGCCGATGAGGGCAATCCCGATAAGAACCGTTCGAACGAGAGCGCCCAATGATTCGAAGACCGGGGCGGGATCCTTGCTCAGGAAAGGGATAATGCCAGCAGCAGTCACCAAGCCGGCCACCATTGCAGCAAGGCCGCTCCAGCGGACGAATGTAGAAGTTGTCATTTTGTGCCTCCCAAATAAATTTAGATTAGATTGGCGAAACAAAGAAAACGGGAATAGCTTAAACCGTTAGCACCCCCCTTAATTGAAAAAGCACTCAGTATACAAGTCGAGTACTTGTGACGGGGGCCAGGTTTGACACAACGGTCATGCGCCGCCTAACTAATGAGTATGTAGAAACAATACTACATAGAAGCTGACGCCGTGAAGTTATCGATCAACTGTGGACAATACTCCAACAGTTCGTATGCTTATGTAGAAAATACGTTCTAATATCTCTCATTCTACGAAATTATCGACCATTCCTGATTGAATAAGTAAGGTTCTGCGTCATGCAGCCCAGTCGCCCGAATCTTCTCGATAATGTCGTGATTACGCGTCTTTAGTAGCTTTTGGCCTGACATTGGCTCAGTCATTATCGTGGGAGCTCTTGAAGACTCGCTGATCAGACTATTGGCTACTGCAAACGGAGAGGTTGCCGCAAAGTCGGATTTCAAGTACCGCGCGATTGTGGGATGGGCACTTCTAGGGAGGTTATCGGAGCACAGCTGCTGCGACACTTTGTTAATTAAGTGTTGAGAATCAGTATTCCGGTGCGTTGAACCAAGAAACCGGTTGTGAGAAACACTCTTCCCAATACCGCTTTGAGGATCACTTGAGGCTGCAAAAGACAAAGGCAACCTGAATCTGCCATTCCAGGTCGCTGGGGACCTTGATTCTTGATTATTGCTGGCTCTTGGTTCTAAGCCCTTCAGAAGACGAGAGGCCGAGCCTCCGTGAGGGGTGCTTCCAATAACACTTCTGCTCCGGGTTTTTGCTTATAGATGCAGGTTGAGGCTTTGAAGGCTTGGGGCGTCGATACTATTTATAGAGTCCTTGGCAGAATGAGAGGCCGCCCCTGGGTTGAGAGGGGGCGGTACGGGCGGCTCGCAGGCACACCTTCTTGCGCCAGTGGCGCGGGTGGCCATCATCGTATTCTCCAGCGCCTTGGCGTTGCGGCAGACCGGGATTGCGCAAGACATCGTAAATCTGGCCTTCGGCATCTTGCTAGGCGCGATTGCCATAGCCGCGGCCTTGGCGTTTGGTCTTGGTGGACGAGATGTCGCGGCCAAGGAAATTGAAAGGTGGCTAAATTCGATTCGCAGATAGGGGAAGGCATGAAGTAAGGCCTGAAGGGGCTGTCTGTGCAAGCTTCCGGACAGCCCCTTTGTCGTTCCCCAGGCAATTTTGATCCACCCGAGATCGGCGCTGCGGACGGTGGACCCGGTGTAGGCTCATCTCTAGATGGCGAGTCGTAAGGAGACCCACAGGTGCTGCGCCCATGGAACAGTGTATTGCACTCAGAGACAGTACTTATGACCTGGATTCATATCGGTCAGATTCGCGGCAAGCACTGGGACCGCATCGCTTATCGTGTTGACGATGCTTTGGGAATCGGCAGCTTAGGTCAAGACTTAGCAGCAAATAGAATCTCGGTCACCTGATCGTTTGAAGAAGGGGGACTGCTTCAACACCTTTACATGCACTTATTTTTCTTGGTGGATTAGTTAACCTCCGCCTCGGCGAAGCGATTTATAAGCCATCTCTGCTGCTCTTGGTTCATGACCAGCTCAATCGTATCGATGTATCCTTTTGGACTTTCATCTATGTAATAGAAGACCTCTAGCATCACAGTGCATTCGGTATTTTCGATGTTACAGTCAAGACTGAGAAACTCATCAATCTGGATTTCCCTCTTCTCCCAATATAGTTCGTAGGACTCTCTCGTTTGTTGATCCACGACTCCTTGCTGAATGTCACCGGTTAGGTAGGTATTCCATGCAGTGTCAATGTCATTGTTTGAGAGCAATTCAAAGTAGCTCCTAATTACATTCTTTATCTCTTCTTCAAGCGCTGCTGGTGTGGGAGTTGAGTTGATGGCTGCTATTAGATCAGCCTGATAGACAATCGTTGCCTGCAAATCAGCTAAGGCCACCCCTTGAGCCGTTTGGGTGGAAGATACATCCGCAAGCGACCCCTCTGCTGACGCTTGAGTTGACTCGGTGTTTATCAGGCTCTTCGCAACAGCTGTTTGCGTGATTCGAGCATATCTTAGCGATTCACCTTGAGAACTCAACGCCTCAACTTGCGCTGCATTTGCTGCTCCGAGATTCTTAATTAAGCGATCATTGTTGAAGGCCGAAAGCGCAAAAAAGACCAGGAGGATGAGGACAAGAGCAAATGCAGCATAGGCTCTGTTTATAGTAGGCCTTTGCCTGGCAAGAGATAAGATAACTACGAGCAGGAGCCATGAACCGATGGCAATAACGATGCTCAGAAGTACCGCAAGCCCAAGGTCCATATCATTGCCAAAGTAGGCTAAGAAGATGGCAGGTGGTATCGCTATCATCGGGCCAAAAAGGACATTCCCTTGGTCGGCGGCCCTATCTCGGACCGACTTAAGAAACCTCAATAGCTCTTGGTTTGGACGTTTTCCTTCCATTGCTTCCATTTTACACACAGTGTGACGCACGGAGATCGTTTCGTTGATTGTGAGAAATGTGATATCAGAAAAATTGAGATTCCGTATACGCTAAGCAATGAACATTGGTGCAGAGTGAGAATTATTGTCGGGGAGAATTTGAGGTCCGCTCTTGCGAGTGTTTGTGGCAGATATTGTCTCCATAGCAGAGCATCAATTAACAACAACTTCATCTCTGAGAATGGAATTGTCGCGGTACTTGGAGATGAGAATCAGTTTGTGAAAGGCGATATTTGGGAAATCAATCGCCCCCTCTCATTCGAGAGGGGGCATATGCATCAAAAGCGGGGGAATGGCCGGGTCCGCTCCAGCGAGAGACTGTGTAAAAAGTTCACCGAAAGATCAATCGTGGGGAGAAATCCCGGTTTCGCCGTCTCTCAGCCTGCGCCGTCCCAATTTCCCGTCGTAATTGCCCTGTGCGGTGGGGCGAAAAACCAATCATCTAATGAAGAGACCGGCTTTTTACACAGTCTGGCAACTTGTTAGGCCAGCAACCTGGATCTCTTATGCAGTCTACTTACTCAGAGGTATGCCGAACTTCCCGTAATGGGCTATCTCGGAAAGCGCTTTTCGCTTCTTCTTGCCTTTAGCGGTGGATTTAGAGCTATATCCGAAAGCAATGATGGCGAAAAGGTCGAGCTGGTCGGGAATGCCAAGTAGAGTTTTCGCATCTTCGAGACCGAAAAAGCCAACCCAGTTCGATGCAATTCCGTCCGACCAAGCTGCGAGGATCATGGACTGGATTGCTCTGCTGGCATCTGATACGGCATGCTCGGTCCTATCGATAGCAACCGCGACTGCCATTCCCGCATCGGCTAGATAGGGTCCTGTCTTCGCGAGGCGGCCAAGATCATCGAGGGCGTCCCGAGAGTCAACAACAATGAAATGCCAAGGCTGAAGGTTCTTCCTGCTCCCCGTGAGGCGTCCAGCATCGACGATCCTGCGTACACTCTCTCTAGAGAGTGGTTTTGGAATGAAACTTCGGGTTGCCAGAACAGTGCGAACTGCCTCGAAGGCTTCCATCTGAACCTCCTAGATCTCCAATTGCCATGCCATCTAGACTAACCTCACAAGGGAACCCACTCTGCCCGCCTATCGGCTGCGAGCTGAGCGGCCGGGGGTCGATCCCTGTGCATTTCCCTGCTAGATGTGCCCCATCTCCGTTTTCTCTGGCGCGTGCCGCAGCATCCCCGGTCCGCTGCAGCGAGTTGTTAGCTGGCTTGATAGATCAGCTATTGAGCTACCTTTTGACCGGGAACCGATTGATGGTTGTCCCCCAGAATGTCCAGGAGTTCCAGATGCTAACTCGCCTTCCGAACTGGCGGCGGAGCATATAGCGGATTGAGCGCCTCCAGCTTAGGCTCGTACAGACGCGCTTGCAACGAGAATGGGCCATTGGGAGCAGGTAACCAGTTCGATTCCTTTTCACCACCGGGTGATTTGTTTTGCAGATAAATGGTCAGCGAACCATCCGGGCCAATCTGTAAACCGGGCGAGCGGTCCCCTATGGTGTACCGCTTGATGGGGTTTTCAATAAACAATTGCTCGGGCAATTTATACATGGACAACGACCAGAAGGCTTTGACCGGTGGAAGCTGATCAGCTTCGATATGCAACACATAATTGTGCTCAGAACAATCTAGGGCTTCACCATCAGCATCGCTCGAACTTTCAGGATAAAAGGCCTCGTCAATCGAATTAGCCCACAGGCCAAAAAAAGCAGCCGCGGCACGTGTCAGGTATTTACCCTGCATCATCTCGCGGTTACCGAACGCGCCGGAAACTAACATCCAGCCATTCTTGCGACTGCCAAGATTGGCGGCTTCGGCCTTGATTTTTTCCATCGCGGAGGCAATACCTGTCTCAACAGCGGCGCGAATATCTGGATCTAGATCGTCGGGATTGAAAGGTTGGCCGGGAGCCACGCCGATTTTTCCAAAACGTACGAGCAACGCGCTTTCGCTGGGGTGCATATTGGCCTGACCCAGCAGGAAATTGAAGTAGCTGATGAAACCTGCCGACCGAGCTAACTGGGATTCCCAAGTCGGGAAATCAAGTAGAGGCGGGGCAGAGGGGCCATCTTGCCCAAGGTACTGGCTTAAAGGCATAAGCTTAAACTGCCTTTGAATGGCGATAGCGTCCGGCAAGTCCCGCTTTCCGAACACGGCGGTCCGTCCTAAGCTAAGGGGGAAGTTTGTTTCACTTCTAAAGACCTGATCAATACCAGGCGGTCTTTCGCCGTCCCAACCGGGACCTGCAATCAGATAGTTGCCAGTGCCATAACCTGTAGTTCGTGTCCCAATATAGGCGAAATTATGCGTGAACATGTCAATCAATTGGAAGGCATAGTAGCGCCCATCTGAAATAGCAGGAACTGTAAGCACCACCGGTTCAGTATTTACATCGGTCCACACACCCGAATAGAGGGTGTCGTTATTTGGACGCACAATAGCGGTGTACTCCGGACCGTGTAAATCGGATACGTAGCTAAACTGATTGAATGGCGCTGCGAACACTGGGGAGTCTTCATAAATAATCAAACCAAACATCATCCGATAGTGTTCAAGCATGGGAAACGCGAAAATGTAGGCTTCCTCGGCAATTTGCTCCGCTTCCGGGGGGCTGGTAGTACTCACAATTACCTCTTTCATGGGTTCCAATCTTCAATCGAATTATTGCTCATTCCACCAAGCTTGGTCATCTAACGGCTGCGAGCTGAGCGGCCCCGCTTTCATGATAAACGAAGAAGCCCACTCTAATGAGAGCAGGCTTCATGTGCAATTGTCGGCTGAGGCGGGGTCCGCTCCAGCGAGTTGTTAGGGGCACGGCCTAAGCAAGTCTTCACTCTTCCGCCCCATCGGTTTTATTTGACTACTCCTTGATTACCGTTTGCCTAATCCACTCCGGAATGACCGCCTCGCTTCTCTCACCAATTTCGGTGTCGCCCATTTTGTCTTGCGGGATTGGTGGATTGAAGTGCAGTGGGTCGGTTTCTGCCATTCTGGTAACGATCTGTTCGTGGGTAAGGTTGATAACCATTAAGTCTTGGGCCAACGCGAAGGGACCCTCCCACGTTTGGCTCAATAGACTGAACAGCGGGTCGATTAGCTGATCATTCACCATATAGTGATAGCCAACTCCTAATCTGGGCTGCGCGATGGATAGCAGTTTGCCCAGCATATTTCCGGTCGTGTGTTCACCGGTTACATTCCGGGCAGCCTGAATCGGCATACCCATGATCTGGCTGAAGGTATTCGCATCGGGAAATACTTCATGCATCATCACGTCTACCCCCTTTGCTTGCTCTGCCTCAAATGTATTGGGGGTTCCATCGGCATGCAATGACACGGCCAGCCCGTTCCACTCCAGCCGGTAACCAACGGTCCCGTAAATAACATGTACGACTGGAAAAGCGTAGATTTGAACATCGTTGTCGTCGTAAACCAGCAATTGAGGGTTTTCAGGTCCGAACCGGCTGTAGTCAAACTCATGAGGCGTTATCCGCATACCCCCGCTGGGGATCACACCGATCTTGCTTTGGTCATGCCACAGGGCGGCCTTATGCATTAGGTCACAAAAGTAGGCTGTACCCATTTCCTCCGTGTATCCCGAAGGCCCCCACACGTGCAATGGCGAATTGCGAGCCCATCCCAACGCGTCGTACATCACGTGGAAATCGCCAACATGATCAAGGTGAAGATGCGTCAGAAAGAGCTTGTCGATCTCGGCGGGCGAGATTTCCAAGCTCCATAGATTTGAGACCGAGCCCCCGCCCACATCGAAGACAAACTTGTCCCCGTTTCCTAGCTCGATCAACCAAGACGTAGCTGCCTGCGCGCGACGGACGAAGGGATTTCCCGATCCGCAACAGGTGATTCGAATTTCGTTGTCGTCCAGCGGTTCCTCTTTGTGGTGACAGTACTCAGGGTACTCTTTGCCTCCTTGTCCAATTCTCGGGGAGTTTGTGATGGGTTTTCCGGACAAGGGAAGCGGATACCCTCCGGGTGTTTGGTCTTGGCCGTCCGTCCGTTTCATTTGAAGCAGCATTTGTAACTCCCCTCTACGAATACCTCGTAAGTTTGATCTAAATACGCACTATCAGAAAACCAAAAATATGAGAGTGCGTGCCCCCTAACGGTTGCGAGCTGCCTGTGCTGGGGCCGCAGGCACAAGTGAGCGGCCGGGGGTAGCTCCCTCACAAGCCAATCCCGGAACCCGGGGGTTCAAGCTTCATTTGACTTTACTGGCGCCTCCCCGATCCGCTCCTTCAGCCGTTAGTAGCGATCGAGGATCACTTTGGCCACACGGTCGGGTGCATCAATCATCGGCCAGTGGGCCGTGTCCGCCCACTTGTGGAGCTCGATCTTCGGCTGCATGTCCTTCCATGCATCCGCCATTGCCACGACGGAGACCGGATCCAGCTCACTCCAAAACATGCTCACAGGGCCGTTGAAATTAATAATTCCCGCCTGCCAGCGCTGCAAATTCACCCCACGTTCTTTCATGTACCGGATTTGGCGGTTGAATACACGATCACCGTTGTTTGAGAGAATCTGATCCGCCATGATGCTGAGGGTTTCCTCGGTGGCCGGGATTACCTTGCCGAAGCTGTCGTTGAGGCCATCCATAATATGCTGCTTGGACTGGTCAGGGCCGAGAGCATCCGATGCATCAAGAGCTTCTCTCTGCATGGGGAGGATGTTCACCATGTTGATCAGCGTGGAACCGTCGAAGACAATTGCGTGCCGGATCTTGAAGGGGAGAGTCCCTTCCTGCTGGCGCTTCATGAGCTCCGAGCCGACCGTCTGGCCCATGTCGTGGCTGACCAGCATGACCTCGGTCAGCCCTTCCTTCTTTGCCACAGCCTCATACAGGTCGGCCTGCTTGAACAGCGAGTAATGTTCTTCGAATGTCCCAGCCTGCGGCTTGTCGCTCTGGCCGAAGCCGAGCATGTCAGGCACCACCACGCGCGTCCGCTCCGCCAATTGCGGCGCGACCCCGGACCAATCCCAAGACGAGCCCGGAAAGCCGTGCACGATGAGCACGGCATGGCCTTTCGTCTCCGCCTTGCCCGATGCGTAGACGAAGATTTTGTTCCCTCCTACCTTTTCGAAGCGACCCTGATCGATCCAGCTTTGTAAGGGCTGGAGCATGGACTTGGATGAATCAGTCATTTGGTATTCTCCTTGTGATCAATATAGTGTCGAGGGTCTCAATCTGCCGTCCGCTTGAACAAGATCGCTTGCAAAGGTCGATATAGCTGAGAGGCGTTCCCCGACTGTCCTCACCTCCAGTCGGCGCGGAGATAGGTGCTGGTTGCCTAATACACCCCCCGTAGTGGTCAAATGGTCACGGCTGGCTGAGAATGCTAAGAAGGAGTTTGGGCGTCAGCTTTCCCACGACCGCACAATTTCAAACCGACCATGGCGTAGGACTGCGCGCCCAAGCGTATAGTTCGCAGCTATCGGACAGGTCCGAGCACATTGACCTTAATTGTGAGGTGTTTCACCTTGCTGGGGATTATGCCGTGGCTTGCGGGATACGGCATCGGCAAAATTGCGTATTCTGTAGGCTCGCTGACCGCTCCCAAATCCCAAGCCTGCAGTATGCACAGGTGGCGACTAAGCTAGCGATGTGAAGCCAGTGTGGAGCTTCAGCTCTCCCATGACCGCACGATTTCAAAGCGACCATAGCGTGGGACTACACGCCCATGAGTTCATGTCACATACAAAGACCAACAGAATATGCGGCAGATATGATGCCAGGCGAGAGAGCCGAGTCACGGTTCCCCAGTAGTTCGATCCCATGTGGAACTAGCTTGAGCATAAACTAAAGCAGTCTAATCGTTGAGAAATAGCTCGATAGATTTGTGAACTGCGTTCTCACTATAAAAGGCCTGCGGTCAACTCAATTTAACGAATTATTCATGCCTAGTGGGGCGCGAGAATTAGGTTTCTCACAACCAGTTTTTGCATTTGCGACAACGTAATACGGGTACTTCAAACTCCCCGGGTGGAGGCATCGTTGCTCATCGAGCCCCTTACCGGCATCCACCGTGGCATTGGCTCCGAAGTGCGCGAAGCATTCAACGACACCAGCACAACCCACATCATCGCCATCTCCGGATTCAAGAAACTGGAGATTGGACTTCCAACATCGGAGACAGGTCCAATCTCAAAGCAATTTCTGGAGCTGCATCCGTTCGTAAGGTCACAGTTTCCACTAGCGATCTGACAACCTTTCGTCGCTCCGCAAAAGCCTCAGGCGACTCTTCCTTTGCTCCTGCGACGGTGTCCAGCCACTTAATCCCAGTTCGGATATCAGTCAAGTAACTTTCGATGATTGTCTCTAAATCCCCAATCCTTGATTCGGCGAGAAGGCTTGCTTCTGACAACTCTCTTTTGACTAAGACCTCTTCCTCACCTAGTGCTGAAAGTGCCGCGTCCAGGTCGGACTCACCAAAGGGTCCACCATTGACGCTATCGTCACCGAACTTTCGAATGTAGACCAGGCGCTCCTGCTCAAGCGCCTCCAAGCGGGCTTCCAGAGACGCAGTCTTATTGATTGAGTCTGCATGCCGCCTCTTGAGCTCTGCGAGCCTTAAATTCGCGGCTTCAAATAGAAGATCTGGCCGATTCAATATTTCGGAGACCTTTTCCCACACATACTGATCAAGACGCACAACACCTTTTGTGCGTGGGCATTCAGGATGAGTCGACAGCTCAACGGTTGATACCACTCTTGGGCATCGATAGTAAGCATGCTTGGCTTTGTATGGCAGTCGTTCGCCTGTGCTCTTCTTAGTCCAATACTGTGTGTATTTCCTCGTGTAGGAGTGCCATTTAGTCCCGCATGGACAGGTCAGAATCCCATTTAGGAGATACCGATGCTTGACGTTTCGTGCTTGGTCCTGTTTGTTTTGCTTGAGAATTTCTTGTGCTTTTTGCCAGACGTCAATATCTATGATCGTGGGTACCGGTAAGTCGAAGTATTGGCTTCCTCTCCGGACTTTGTGGATCCCGGTTGCATAAATATCGCTGTGAAGAATCCGATAGAGCGTGCCCAAATACCACTTTGCCCGACCGGATCTGCCCTCTTTCCGCGGTGCGCCTTCAGCTATCAAGCGCCGTGCTATCGCTCGCACTCCAACTCCCGTGACGAACCAATCAAAAATCTGGCGAACCCACCTCGCTTCTTCGAGATGGACGACAACTTGGTCGCCGTCGCGCGCATAACCATATCGCTTGTATCCGCCCCATGACTTTCCTGCGGCCAGGCGGGCCTTGGCGCCCATGCTAGTGCGGTCCCGAAGTGCATCCAATTCCATCTTTGCAATCGAGGCCTTTATGGGGGCCATCTTCGAATCGAATGTCTCAGTAGCTAATTCGATCTCAGCGTAACCGTGTTCCACCATATCGAGAACAGCTAGCATGGATCGAAGGCCACGGTACAGTCGATCTTCACGCCAAGCAATAACGGTATCGAAGGAGTTTTCTTCCGCATCAGCCAGCATCCGCAACAATTCTGGGCGATCACTCCGCGTACCGGAAGGCTCAACCAGCCGCTTTCCACTTCGGTACCGAGTTATGTCTCTATAGACCGCAATGACGTCATACCCTTTATTGCGCGCATAGATTCGGCAGTCCTTTTCCTGCTCCTCTGGAGATGCGCGTTCCGCCTGTAACTCACTCGAGACACGAACATATATCGCAGCTCTTTTTATTGGTCTAATCGATTTGGGCAACATGTTTCGAGGCACCTCCTCAGTTCTGCGACTTCAACGATCGGATGGCCCTAATGGGCTCGTAAGCTTATCGCAGTTTCCGGAATTGCTGGCCTTGCTGCGGATCCCAGGATCCCCCGAATTGCATCATGCTGATCTCTGGTACGGTTGATACGGGAACCGAGATCACTGAGCGTTCTCACTATTGCCGTCCGAGTTGCGTACTGATGATTTTTTGTTCTCTTTTTGTTTACGTTCAAGTCTTACGTTCTTTGCGTCTTCCCGACCGAGTTGAGCTAGCACATCGTAAGCCTCAAGCAGTATGGTCAAGTCACCTGCGCTCAGCCTCTTCGAGAGCGGCGCGTGATGGACTTTGATTACCGAGTTCGCATGCTGATCCCTCAAGTCAAGTTCTCCAGTTCAGTCTGGAGTGAGTTTCTGCGCTGCCATGGTGATCTTTCCCAACCGAGATTATCCGGTAGAACGACCACCGCTGTTTCAAGGACAAGCTCGAATGATCCTTGTTCTTCATTTGTGCAATCATTAGGACCTGACATCGCCAGCGTTTAATTCGTCAAACTGCTCGAGATCTCCTTCAACCCCAGCTGCCTGCGCAGCTTCCCGTATCAGTTGCCGGATGACCAAAGAGCAACTCTCGCCCCTCATGCGAGCAAGTGCCTTCAACTTCCGTTTATCGGATTTACTGGTGACCAGTCCAATTCGCTGTGTCTTCTCTTCCATGCTCACTCCTCAAACTCCGATCCAGTTGGAAAACAAAACTCTGACGTATCTTGTGCGTCAGAGTTTAGCAATTCAGGTCGTGAGGATTCGGGAGAAATCCTGTCCTAT
>SDBT01017021.1_pt1 | contig 11494 bp, 9 predicted proteins | sample 2277101 | NCBI WGS metagenome assembly SDBT01 (sample SAMN10404973, study PRJNA504765) | marine sediment metagenome | isolation source: marine sediment core GS10_PC15, 103 cmbsf | place: Arctic Ocean: Southern Knipovich Ridge | collected 2010
GTACAATGGTTGGCAAATTATGAAGACCAATTTATTAATGAATTAAAATATGCATGGGATAACATTTTTAAACATAAAAAAGGCCTTATTCTGATCCTCTGCGGATCCTCACCATCCTTCATCATTAATCATATATTGCATTCTAAAGCGCTTTATAATCGGTCGCAGTATGAAATTCCACTTCGAGAGTTTTCATTACGAGAAACAAAACAGATCTTAAAACTGCGTACGGATCGTGATGTGATGGATGCTTATTTATCAGTCGGTGGTATACCGGAATACTTACATAGGCTACAACAAGACTCGTCCGTTTTTCTGAGTCTCTGCAAGAATACCTTTGTACCAGGTGGTTTTTTTGCGAAAGAGTATGAAAGAATATTTATTAGTAGTTTAGCGGATAAAGCGCACTATAGAGAAATAATTGAGTTTTTGGCAAAGCAGCGTTATGCCACACGAGAAGATATTTTGAAGTATCTTAGAATTTCGTCTAGTGGAGCCGTCAGTGATCTATTACGCGATCTAGACTTATGTGGCTTCATCGATTCCTATACGCCGTATCAGCTAAGTGAGCAAAGTACTTTAAAACGATATTGTATTGCGGATCCTTATTTGCAATTCTATTATAAATTTGTGCACCCTGTTAGGCAGCAAATTCAAAATGGTCACGCGGGTAGCTACGGCGGTATTCCCCTTGTCCTGGCAAATCAATGGCGATTGGAAACAATGGACTTGAGGGTGTCCGTGGTGGATCCTTCTGGTGTCCTTTCACCGTCCGTATCACCTTTCGTTAGTTTGGCTACTGCGATTAAAGCAGCTACAACGGCGACCGAAAACTTCACGAAAGCAGTGACGGAGATTCCACAGGAAAAAATCGACCGTGGCGACATCGATGATCGAGTTGACGATTTAGTTTAAAGGAATACAAGGCAAATGTCTGATAAAAAAACCACACAAAAAAAGACTCGGATTTTTGAATTCTTTCCTGAATTGAAAACGGGAAAGACTAGGGGCAAGAAGAATTATGCCCTACCGTTACCGGAAAAAGGGAATCCAGATTTTATTCCTGAAACCGATTCAAGGTATATTCTTCAGGAGGATTCCGTATATGATCTTGGATTAGCGTTGAAGGCTCAGGAACGTATTTTGATTCGGGGACATACTGGAACTGGAAAAACATCATTGGTTATTGAGGTTGCCGCAAGGATGAAATACGAACTTCATCGGGTTAATTTTGATGATAGGGTTGAACGTCAGGATTTGATTGGTGAGAAGGAAATCACCAATGGTCAGACAGTATTTAGGGATGGTATCCTGCCGTTTGCCATGCAGCGCCCATCCATCCTGTTGCTGGACGAATGGGATAGGATCAGTGCCGAAGTTGCGTTTGTGTTACAGCGGTTGTTGGAGCAGGATGGTAAATTAATGATCATGGAGGATGGGGGGAGGGTGGTTACACCGCACCCTGATTTTCGTATCATTGCAACAGCCAATACCGCCGGTCAAGGTGATGAAGAAGGGATTTATGCAGGGTCCAATGTTCAATCGTATGCTCAGGTGGATCGATTTACGACCTGTATTCAATTGGATTATTTGGATAAGATGAAGGAACGAATGTTAATTGAGAAACGATTCAATGCGAAGAAGAAGTACTTGTCGGATCAGAATGTGGATGCCTTTGTTAATGTGACCGAGGCATTAAAAAATGCATTCGTTAACAGGACCATTAGTATTCCATTTAGTACCCGTACTTTAATGTCGTGGATCAGGAAATCCATCTTCGTTGATGATGTTAATTGGGCTGCACGAACATCGTTTCTGAATCGTATGACGAGCATAGATCAAAGAGCGTGTCAGGACATCATTCGTAAGGCGTTTCCGACCGGGGAAATCTAATGCCTGTAACATTGCATCCAAATTCGGTATTAGGTAAGACATCATCGATCCTTTCCGGTCGGTACGGAGTAAAGATCCAATGGGATAGGTCGGGCAGGTGTCATACGGATGGAAAGACCATTCATTTGCCGTCTGAAACCCAAGCGTTCTTTGATGACCCGGAAAAAGGTAGGGTATTGTCCGGGTTGCTCGATCACGAAACAGCTCATATTATACATTCAAATTTCGATAAGAAATTCTTTTCGGGTGGAGAGAAGTTGCGGTGCCTCACCAATTTTATTGAAGATGCCCGTATCGAAACTGAATTGATAAAAGACTGGCGTGGAACAGCCGGTAATTTTAATGCTACGAATGAATGGGGGTTGGAAAAAGGAATTGAATCTGGTCGGTTAGCGACGGCAACTCCTGTGTATCAAATTGGACTGTTGATTTTCCATCGATTAAAACACAGGACCGATGATTTTGGACTGTTGGGGAAACATGTCCCTCCAGAGTTCCAACAGGCTGTGAAGGATTTTATTGATAAGAATGCACTTGCGTCGTTCCCACCTGGAAAAGCTGGAACGCAGTCGGCATTGGATTTAGCCACAAGTACATTGGAAAAATTGAAGAAAAGGTTTCCCCCTTCCAAGGCGGATCCATCACCCGATCCCCAGGACGAAAAGACCAACGGTGATGATGATTCTCCTTCACCCGTTTCTCCTGACGACGCAGAAAACAAATCGTCCGAGGAAGATCGAGATGATGATCAGGCCGGGAAGGGGGATTCTAATGGTGACGATGATTCCGGTAAAGACTCTGATGTAAGGGAAGATGATGGAGAAGTAAACAAAATAGAAACTACCGGTGATTTTGAGGATGATGACGAGGATGACGACGATGACAAGGACGATGACGACAATACCGGTGATGATAGCGAGGAAGATTCATCGGGGGATGAACATGATGATGACCCTGACCCGGACTACGAAAATGAGGACGAACCACCGGATGATCCTGAAATAAATGAGGATGAGGGGGAATCAAAGGACGGGGATGAAAAAGGTATAAATAAAGGACCGAGTAAAACATCTGAGGAAAAAGAATTAGGGGATCAATTATCGGATGACGATGATGATTCTAAGTTGACCGATGATATGGATTCCTTGGATGCTATGAATCAATTACAGGATGCAGTGGAACAGGATATCCGAAATCAAATTAAGAAGGGTGGGGATAGGGAGAAGTACTTAATTTACAATCCCGATGCCGATACTAGTGTAGAGGTTGTTGTTAATGGCCGGTATGCCACTAGAGCAAAAGAAAAGTATGATGAATCAGTAATGGAAATGAAAGCACAATCGGCTGGTGCCATTACTGCAATGAAAAGGGTATTCAGATCATACTATGCCCGTAAGTGGAAAACGGGATTACGCAGAGGACGATTAAATTCAAGAGCATTTGCTAGGCACATAGCAACGGGAACACCATACATAAAGAAACAAATCCAAGAAAGGGAGGACAAAAAGAATTTAGCTGTGTCCTTTCGGATTGATTTTTCGTTGTCCATGACTAGTCGGCATGGGACTAGTCATACCATGTTAGATACGGCGATAACTACGGTTGGCCTTATTTGTGAAATGCTACATGAATTACAGATTCCGTTTGATATTGTAGGACACACGACAACGGGAGATCGTTATGACGCTAACGAGGATTATGCTTCTGCCATAAAGAAGTATGGGAAGAATCAGCCGTTTTCTAGGTTTGGTGGAACGGCATTTTATATCCTGAAAAGTTTTGGAGAATTCTACCCCAATGTGACAGATAGAATGGGATCGGTGGCCGGTATTACTGATTACTATGGCGGCGGGGGCAGTAATGTTGACCTTGGAAACACTCACGAAGTCGATGGGATCCTGCATGGCGTCAATGCCTTATTGGAACGTTCAGAGGAACGGAAAGTCTTATTCTTATTGACGGATGGAGAGCCGTACCCAAGGATTTCTTCAACGGGGCCGGATCAAAATAGGTTTGCTTCTTTATACGCGGAAGAGGCCGAAGCAAAACATGGGGTAGAAGTGGTCGCAATTGGATTGTGTACTCCCCATGTTCGGGATCTGTACCCTAAACATCATTTGGTAATTGAGGACATGTCACAAATCCCAACTATCCTTGCGACCGATGTTTGTGCTAGGTTGAAAAAAGGATTGGATAATGTTAGAAGTCGATATCGATAGGGCCGGTAGCTCAACGGTGGAGCAGATGACTTTTAATCATCTGGTTGGGAGTTCAAATCTCCCCCGGCTCACCAATGTATAGGCGTGGTGTGGGTATGCGGCGTGCGATGCTGGAATATCGTGTGCATCTTTTCAAGACCGGGATGATCAGGTGTGTCCAAATATTCTTCCGGACACTGTACCAAACATTTAAGGGTTATGACGGTGAGGGGTAAAATCATCGGCCCCATAGCTCAACGGTTAGAGCGCCTGGCTCATAACCAGATTGTTCTTGGTTCGAATCCAAGTGGGGCCACCATTTAAAATGAGTCTTTATAATTATGAAACACCTACGCCTAACCCGTGGCCGGATGCTGTCCGGATTAAAAATAATGCTCAAGTTGCATGGCGTGTACTTGGTTGGCAGACCGAATCAGATGAGGATACCGTTTGGACTGGCATCGAAGAACGCACAGGTAGGTTAGTTTGTCGAATGGTGGGTGACGATTTTGATTATCTTGTTGATCCTGATGACATAGAAACTTTGGATCGCGAGGAGTACTGTGGGGAATGTGGTCAGATTGGTTGCGGGGTGGTATGATGACCACCGGATCGGATGAAACGAGATCGGCCCGTAGTCGTCCATATACGGCCATGCACAACCCATCTGAATTCGGTTTCAAATTGGGAACGGACGCATGGACGGTGGCTGATTTGATTTTGAACTACCAAACACCACCACGACCTGAATTCTTTAAATGGCTGACCGAACATGAAGGAGTAGGGAACGCAAAAGCCCAGGTGGAATTCGTTGTAACTTGCCTTCGGAAACGGGGCGTAACAGTGAGGTATTCACGCAATGGTTATAGAGTTAACTACATCTCCATCCACAAGCGGAATATATCGAGTCACTCGGACATTTAGATTCGATTCAGCACATTGTTTACCTCAACACGATGGCAAGTGTAAGTTACAGCACGGACATTCATATGAAGTTACGGTGTTGATTGAAGGTGGGGACTTACAACCACAAATATTAGGTGAGAACATTCCTAATCCTAAGTTTGGAATGTTGATTGATTACAAGGATCTAAAAACATTATGGAAAGAAGTATGCGGGCACCTGGACCATGTTGATTTAAATCCCCTCTTTAATCCCATCCCCACTACGGCAGAGAACATTGCTTGTATGATTTTCAAGTTGATGGAGCCTGGGATATATAAATTAACAGGTGGTAATGCTCAATTACGAAAAGTAACGGTTAGTGAACAGCAGGATACAACCGCGGAATTTGAGGTAATACGTGTCAACGTTTGACCCTACAAAAGATCCATGCTTGTCGTGTGGCCTTTGGGAAAATTGTAAGCGCCCCAAGCTGGACGGACGAGTGCCCACTAGAACTCTTAGGAATGGCCTCATGTTTGTTGGTGAGGCTCCTGGTGGGACAGAAGATATCACTGGAGATGTGTTTTCAGGGCCGTCCGGAAGAGAATTAAATGGAATGCAAACGACTGCGGGAATTAATCCAGCCCATTGTATTGTAGTCAATACCGTTCGTTGTGCCCCTCGTGCCCACAAAACTGCTCCTATTACTACCCCTTCCCCAAAACATGTGAATGCCTGTAAAGAATTCCTTCATTCGGATATCGAATGGTACTGGCCCAAGGTAGTTATCATGTTGGGTGCTGTGGCGTTGAAGGGTACATTAGGATTAACTGGTATTACCAAAGTACGTGGGCAAGTATTAACAGATGATCGTTACCCAGGAATAAAGTTTGTCCCCACGTTTCATCCTGCATATGTATTAAGATATCCTATGTACCGTAAGACTGTGGTACAGGATTTTAAACTTGCAATGGAAGAATTGAATACCGGTGTTTTAAAGGAGGACGATCATCAATGGTATCTTATTAATTCAAATAAGGACGTAAGTAAGTTGTCCCGTTCTTTAATGGATGCCAATATGGTTTCGTTTGACCTTGAAACATTTGGTTTAAATCCTAGAGCAGAACACGCCCGGATTTATTGTATCTCATTTTCATGGGATACTAACACAGCAGCGTGTGTACCAATAGATCATAGGGACCGTAAGATAACCGATGAAAAACTGGAATGGTTTTTGAATTTCTTACGGAAGAGATTTTTCCTTGCAACTGAAATAGATATGGGTGGACAGAACGTATCTTACGATTACAAATGGCTCTTGTGGTTTTATGATATTCGTATTCCTCGAATAGCTTTTGATTGCACTGCATACCAGTGGTGTATAAATGAAAACCTTCCCCGTAATTTGGAACAAATGACGTATCAGTATGTCCCACAGTTAGGTGGATACGATGCGGATTTTAAGAAAAAGGTAGGGAAGAAGTGGCAAAATGTTACAGTTGATAATCCCATTGAAGATATCTGTACGTTAGAAGAATTAAGTGAATATTCATGTGCCGATTCAGATTTGACACGGCGTATAGCTATCATACAAGAGAAGAAACTAAGGGGTGGGGGACTCCGACCGTGGACAGATGTTATGGCCCCTGCCTTGGAACCCTTAGTAGTAAACGAATTGCGGGGCATCACCCTCAGTAAACCACGATTGAAAAAAATACAGGTGTTTCTAAAAAAGAACCTGAAAAAAGCCTTATACTTAATTAATCGAGAACACATTATAAAGAAGTATACCCTTTTTGTTGATTCAGATCAATTTAATCCAGGGTCGCCAAAACAATTAAGGGAAGTATTGTTTGGTCAAGACTTTTTTGATTTAACTCCAATAAAAGAAACAATTAAAGGATTAGCATCAACGGATAAATCCGTCATGTCTGAGTTACAACACCATAAATTGAGGGGTGTTCGTAAATTAGCTAAACTGGTACAAGCATACAAAAAGTACCAGAAGTACTTGGGTACCTATGCGGTGGGGTTGCATGACGCCATCGATGAAATGACCGGGAAGTTCCATCCTGTAGTAAACATGACTGGAACTGTCACGGGGCGAACGTCTGCACCTCGTATCCACCAAATCCCTACTAGGGATACGAAGATATTTAAGAAGTGTTTTTATCCCGGTAGAGGTACTGTTTTTATCAATGGAGATTATTCTCAAATTGAATTGCGGATATTGGCTATCGTGGCAAGGGAAGATGCAATGCTACGAATCTTCCTTAATGATGGAGATATCCATCGGGCCACTGCCGCTGAAATTTATAACATACACTACGATGATATAACAGAACTACAACGGGACCATGCAAAGACAATTAATTTTGGAATCTTGTATGGAATGGGCCACACTAAATTAGGACTTGATTTGGGGTGGTCGCCACAAGAAGCTAAGAGGTTCATCAATAAATTCTTTGCTGTCCGTCCCAGGATTAAAGCGTATATTAATGACCAGCATCGAATAGCCAAACGAAATGGAGAAGTAGTATCCCCATTTGGACGTGTACGACACTTGCCCGGTATTGAGAGTAATGATGATGCGACCGTGCATGAGTCGTTACGGCAAGCAGTGAATTCCCCAATCCAATCTGCGGGTAGTGATATCAAACTGTTAGCAATGGCCGCGTTACATAACCAGTTGATCCAATTCCCGGCCTATGATTCGGAACAGGCTATCGATACCTATGATGGTGTGACGTTCGACTATTCATGGGGAACAGTGGCGGAAGTTCACGACTCGATAATGGTGGAATGCCCTATTGACTTTTCATTACAGGTGTGTAAACTGATGCGCGTTACGATGGAAAGCATCCTACCTGAATGGGCAAAGAAATCTGGAATCATTTTCAAAGCTGATATTGAAATGGGGAACGATTGGGGTTCAGTAGAACCGGTAGATCTTAATTGACACGTTTTCAGGTCTATGGTATAATAAAAACATGACCCACCGGGTTGTCCTGTGGGTCCATATAAAGTAGGAGGTGCGATGGCTGGACGTAAGAAAAAGGGGTCAACCAAATCAAAAAAGGTAACACCGTCAAAAAAGACGGACGATGACGATTTAGATCTAGGTGATCTTGACGACATTGACCTTGATGATTTGGATGATCTGGACGAGGACAACGGCCCGGACGATGATGATTCTGATGATGATGCCGACGATGACTCGGATGATAATTCCTCGGATGACGACGATGACGAGGATGATTCGGATGATGACGACGAGGATGATTCGGATGATGATTCGGATGACGAGGATGACGATGGTGATGACGACGAGGACGAGGATGACAATGACGATGATGATGACCTCGACGCCGACGAAGATGAGGATCTAGACGACGACGAGGATGATGATTCCGACGATGAAGATGACTCGGAACAGGAGGATAATGTGGCTGGAGGTCGAAAGAAGTCTGCTGGAAAGAAACGTGGTCGCCCGGCTGGTTCCAAGAATAGGAAGGGAGCCAAGGTGAAGGCAAAAACCGAGGCACCCAAGAAGCGTCGTGGCCGTCCGCCCGGTGCGAAAAATAAGGGCGCATCGGCTGGCCCGAAACGTTCTTCGGGGCGTCCAAAGAAGTCTGCTTCCACATCGGATAATATTGTTACTATCCAGGTGTCGAAGGCGCAGGCACGGGGATTGGCTTCGGGTGAGGCCATTTCTGTCAATATCGATGACGGCCTGTCCATTTCCATTGAGTTGCGTACCAAGAGCAACCGGATCGTTGTTGCGTAATTAGGTTGGGAGACATAGGGGTGCCAGATAAAAAGAAGAAAACGGATGGGTTAAAGCCGTTTAAGTCTACATTGGCATCTGCTATGCGCGACTTGGAAGTAGATACCACAGTCGCAGACCAGGATTTGTCCGGGGAATTTGCTTCCTTCCCCGGACAATTTTCTTGGTGGGTTGTTTATTGTGCTGCATCACAGGGACAGTTTGAAAAAGCTAAACTCCATATGGATGTTACTAAGGCTGAAACTGATGGTGTTGTACGTCAAAAACTCATAGCAGATGGTATAAAGATCACCGAAGCTGCCGTATCTGCACAAATCAGATTGAATGATAAGTACAGGAAAGCAGAGACAACGGTGGGAGCGGCCAGACAACGGTATGAACTTTTTAGGGCCGGTGTTGAGGCTATGCGATCCAAGAAGGATATGTTAATCAGCCTGGGTGCCCATAAGAGGGCTGAAATGGATAGTGAGATTTCGATCAACACACAAACAGCTAAAGATAGGATTGCAGCAACGCGGAATAAAGGGAAGAAGAAAAAAGGAGGTGCATAAGTGGCGGGGAAAGTAAATATAAATAGGGTCCGTAGAGAAAAAGATAAGGTTGATCAACGTAACGCTGCGTCGGATGCTAATTATTGGAAGATTCCCGAAGGCGATACCACAATCAGGATCTTACCTCCGTGGGCTGATGATGTAGATATCTTTTTCAGGGAGGCCGGTCAACATTATAATGTAGCTGGCCGCAAACAGCCCGTGGGGTGTCCTCGTATTGCAACCGAGGGTCAGTCCGGTGGTCCGGATGAATGCCCACTATGTACTCAAGTAGAAAAGTGGCGGGCAAGTGGCCGGGACGAGGACGCAGCAGCGGCGTCCGATATGTATGTAACCCGTAGGTATTACTCCAATATTATTGTGCGCGGAGAAGAAGCCGATGGGATACAGGTATTTGCGTATGGCGTGACTATCCTGAATCAGCTTTTTCAATACTTTTCGGATGATGATTATGGAGATTTAACGGACCCGTTGGAAGGGTTTGATGTTAAAATCCATAGGGAAGGTATGGATAGGAACAACACTCGATATACGATTAGGGTTGCTCGTAATTCCAGTGCGATTTTAGAGTCTAAAAAATCAGGCAAACCTCTAAAGAAGAAAATGAAAAAACTCTTGGAGGAATTGGTTGATTTGTCGAGTTTAATTCGTATCATGTCGGCTGATGAAATCACCAAGATAATGGACGGTGATGACCCTGATGACGATGATGATATTGACGATAAGATGAGCAACCTCGATGATGATGACGAGTATGATGATGATGACGATAGCGATGACGATGCCGATCCTGATGAAGAAGATGACCCCGATGAAGAAGATGAAGATGAGGGTTATGACGACGATGACGAAGGTGAAGATTTAACAGAGTCTATCGGTCGTGCAATCAATAAGAAAACACGTAAAAAATCATCGAAGAGTAAAGACAAAAAGAAGAAACGGAAAAAGAGGTGAGTCGTAAGACACAACGCATTGCGGATATCATAGATACAGTATCATCGAAGATCGAAAAAGAGTTTGGAGCTATTCACACTCTCGATGATCCAGATGTTTATTGTAACGTTCGTGACTGGATATCCACGCAATGTTTACCTCTGGATTTAATCCTTGGCAAAGGTGGCATACCGGTGGGGAGACTCACCGAGATTTTTGGGGGAGAGTCGTCGGGTAAAACGACTCTCCTCCTACACCTTCTTGCGGAAACTCAGAGGCGTGGCGGTATTGCCGTCATGTTGGACACTGAGAATGCAATGGATGTAGACCGCGCCAAATTAATTGGAATAGATACATCGACACTGATTTATGATGCTCCTGATTCAATTGAACAAACTCTGACGAAGGCCGAAGCTATCATTAATGCTATTCGTGAGCGGGAAAAAGATACTCTGGTAGTTATTGGATGGGACTCCGTGGCGGGCACCCCAACGGAAACAGAGCTTACCGGAGACTTTGGGAAGGTGGAGGTCGCCTCTGCCGCTCGTATTATTTCTAAGGGTTTACGTAAGTTAACTCAAGGGATTGCGGAGCATAGGGTAGCTTTGGTCTTTGTCAATCAAATCAGGGATAAGATCGGTGTACAATGGGGAACTAAATACTCTACTTACGGTGGGCGTGCCATCAAATTTCATGCCTCTGTGCGCGTGAAATTGACCCAGGTGGGACGTATGAAGGAAAAAGGTGTCGTGGTGGGCATCGAGGTTGAAGCGGACGTAGTGAAAAACAAGGTGCGTTCGCCATTTGGACGGACTCGATTTCCCATGCGATTTACAACTGGCATAGATGGGCAACTGTCGTTGTTGGATATGGCAGTTGAATTTAAAGTAGTTAAAAAAGCGGGGGCGTGGTATTCAATTAAGAACCGTAAGTTTCATCGTTCTGATTTCCCCGCTATGTTGGAGAAGTATCCAAAGTTGGAAGAGGTAATACGTAGAAAAGCAATTGAAGAGTCCTATAAATAGGTGCCGCCATGAAATTGACACAAGCAGTAGGGGTCAAAGATTGGTTTAACGCCACCTATGGCAGAGATGCGTATAGTAGGTTCATTGAACTATTTAAGCAACCCGATATTTATTTGACTACTATTGCAGCGGAATTTAATATCACACGCGCTGCGGTTTCAGCCCTGTTTAGGAAGGCGTTTGGACTAAGTTATTCAGAAGTACTCGGGAAAAGAACTCGC